>Ga0066825_10000021_pt1 | contig 70715 bp, 57 predicted proteins | sample ETNtaG_6_FD_65608 | JGI IMG/M metagenome (GOLD analysis project Ga0066825, IMG submission 65608) | Marine microbial and viral communities from oxygen minimum zone, Eastern Pacific Ocean - ETNP201306SV45 | ecosystem: Environmental > Aquatic > Marine > Oceanic | place: Pacific Ocean: Eastern...
GCAAACTGATGAAGCGGGTGAATCTCTAGTTATGAATCTATTCGAGAAAAACCAATCGCCATCCCGTCGTACGGGGCTTGCTTCATTGTTAGGAATCGGAGGTGGGCGCTCGCGCTTGGGCCTGAGCCGTCGAGAGCTCTTTGGAATGAGCGGTACCTTCGGTCGCGGTCTCATCAGGCATTGCGACACGTGGGAAATCGGGTCGGACAATCCCGAGAACGCCACGGTTCGTCGGGATGTCCAGAACATCGCAGAGCGTCGGCGCCGGGAGGCAACAGAGCGTCTCGGTGGCGAGAAGAAGAGGGGCTTCTATGATTTCCTTGTCAGATAGCCTGATCGATTACGCGCCTATGGACGGACATGTTCCAGTGCTTGCCGAGGAGACGATTCGTCTGCTGGATCCGCAGGACGGCGGCCTCTACTTGGACTGCACCTTCGGAGGGGGCGGACACGCGCGAATGATTCTCGAAGCCGCCGACACCACGGTCGTGGCATTGGACCAAGACCCTCAGGCGGTGGAGAGAGCTGCTGCGCTTGAGACTGAATTTGGCGAACGATTCCGTTTTCGCCGCATGAATTTCGCAGATCTAGAGGAATTGGAAGACGGGCCTTTCGATGGCATCCTATTCGACTTCGGAGTGTCTTCCTTCCAGCTCGATCAACTCGATCGAGGCTTTTCCTTTCGAGGGGATGCCCCTCTGGATATGAGAATGAACCCGGAAGCCGGGATGAGCGCCGCCGCGTGGCTGGCCTCTGCCGATCGTCAGGAGCTGATCCAGGCGATCAAGGTTTACGGGGAAGAGAAAAACTGGCGTCGCATTGTCGACGCTATCATCGAAGCGAGAGCGCAGTCGCAGTTGCTCACCACATCGGTCCTGGCGGACCTAATCCTGTCCTGCACTCCAGCGCGGCAGCGATTCGCTTCGAAAATACATCCCGCGACGAAGACCTTTCAAGGGATTCGCATCGCGGTAAATCGAGAGCTCGAGGTTATCGAGCGCGGCCTGCCGGCAGCGTTCGATCGACTCAAGCCCAACGGCAGGCTTTGCGTGATCAGCTTCCACTCATTGGAGGACCGGATTGCCAAGAATCTGTTTCGACGTTGGGCGGGTCGACCGGAACCGGGAGACCATCGACCTCAAGACATGCGGGAAATTCGGGCGGATCTTCTGACCCGTCGTCCCGCAATGGCCAGCGATAAGGAGATCGCGGCAAATTCGCGGAGCCGTTCCGCGAAGCTGAGAGCGCTAAGGAAGGCGGACAAATAAACGCAATGAACCTAACGCACAAAAGGGAAAGCAGGATAATGAATCATAATACTACGCTTAAAGAAGCGCTAAACCGTCAATTCGTGGCATTGGCCACCTATATGCCTATCGACAGTGGCTTGTTCGAATGCAAGCGAAGCGAGCAAATAGGAGCCAACAAGCCTTCGATATCATTTAAGTCCTTCGAACGCGTGTATCCGGTATACGAGGATACGCCTTCCATGCCTGTCGATGCCAGATGAGTCGAGTTGCAAAAAGTCGAGCCGCTAACCGGATCTTGAATCGGATTATAGCCTATTCGCTGGTCATGCTGGCGATGATAGGAGCGTTTGGCGTAGTGACGGTATGGATGCGTCACCAAGCAACGCAATCCGCAAACAACCTTCTCGTAATCGAGCAGAAGATTATCGAGGAACGCCGAGAACTGGCGCGATTGGAAGTGGATCTAGCGATGGCCATGTCGACCGATAAGCTGATCGATCTGAATCGCTCGTTGGAGCTCGGTCTGCGCGAGCCTGCCTATACTCAGATTGTTCATGTGACGGAAAACGTGGAAAACCGACTTTACGATAAGAACGCCAACAGCGTTTTCACAGCATCGATTTCGACAGGCAACTAAAGGGAACCAATGGCCAAAGGCTTCGCTCCAAGAATTCGTTTCTGGATGCTCGCTCTTTGTATCCTCGCTGGATACGGAGCGATCGGATACCGCTTGGTCGAGCTTCACATCGTCGAAGCGCCTCGCCTCGTTGAGGAAATCCAGAGCAGTCGCTACCGTGTCATACCGCTCAATTCGCGAAGAGGAGATATTTTCACTTACGACCTGAATGGGGGAAGGGAGCTTTTCGCTACGAGCCAGACGTTTTTGGAAGTGGGTATCGATCCGGCGGCTTTGAAAGAGGCTGACTTGGTCAAATTGCCTCGATTGGCGCTTTTGCTTAACCAGGACCTAGCCCTGGTAGAGCGTGTTTTTGGGGCTAGGGATGGCAGGTTCTTGGGAGACGAGTCGACTCGTCGCGACCGCTGGCGTTTGCTGCGCCGCCGCGTGGACGAAGCGACTTACGAAAAAGTGTTGGAAATGGATATCGGCGGATTGTATGGAACGCGTCAATACGAACGCGTCTATCCTAAGGATTCGCTGGCGGCTCATTTAGTTGGTTTCGTTCGTAGGGATGGGCAAGCAGCCTTCGGGATCGAGCGGGAATTCGACTTTTATTTGAGCGGCCAAAGGGGATGGCGAGAATCCGAGGTGACCGCTGGACGGGAAATGGCGCAGTTTCGCCGTCGTCACGTGCCCGCTAGGGATGGCATGAGTTTGGCTTTGTCGGTCGACTCCTATGTGCAACACACGATTGAGGAGGAGCTGAAGGACATCGCCGATACGTACAAGCCGGAATCGGCCTGCATAATCGTGACGGACCCGTACAGCGGTTTCATTCTCGGTCTCGCCAACTATCCGACCTTCGATCCGAATGAGTATGCGAAATTCGAGCAATCGCGCCATAAGAACCGCGCCTTGACTGATCCGATCGAACCGGGGTCGACCTTTAAGATCGTGGCGGCCAGCGGCGCCTTGGAAGAAGGCTTGGTTGGGGTGAGCACTCAATTCGATTGTTCGATCCCGACATTGCGCATGCCGGATGGCTACGTTGCCAGGTTGCCGAAGGATTGGAAGCCCTTTGGCGTGCTTTCGGTTGAGGGAATCGTTACTCACTCTTCCAATCGGGGAGCGGCGCACATGGGTACCTTGCTGGGATACGATCGCTTCTATGATTATGTGAAGCGATTCGGATTCGGCGAACGTTCAGGTTTGGATATCGGGGTAGAATCGCGGGGAATCCTGCACCCGGTGCGCAATTGGGACGGTCTGACGTTGTCGCGCATGACGATGGGACACGCTATTTCGGCGACTCCGTTGCAGATACACTATGCAATGGCGGCTGTGGCCAATGGGGGCATGCTGATGCGTTCTCAAATTGTAACGAAGATTTTGGATACGGATAGTCGAGAGACGATCTCGTTCGGGAAGATGGCCCGTCGACGGGTTATCTCCGAACGCACTTCTCGCACGATGTCTCAGCTGCTTGTCAAGACGGCTTCTCCTGGAGGTACGGCTCACAAGGCGCACATTCCTGGTTACCAAGTCGCGGGGAAGACGGGGACGGCGCAGAAAATTGTCAATGGTCGCTACTCGACCCAGCAGCATGTTGGATCTTTTTCGGGGTTCTTTCCTGCTGACGACCCTCAACTGGCGATTACGGTCATCGTCGATGGATCGACGATTGGAATGCCGGTTTCAGGGAGCGGCGCGGCCGTTCCTTCCTTCAAGCGGGTTGCGGAGAAACTAATCCCTTATTATGCGATTACGCCGGTCGAGACCGACGAAGCATTTGCATTGAATGCGAACTCGGCTGGATTTTATTCTGGCAACTGATGGCGGTCGAAGTATGCAATCGTCATTGGGAAATATTTCGGGCGAATCGACCAGAGGCCGAATCGAGCCGAATGCGATGGGTCGCATGAAATCGGAAGGGAAAAAGCTTAGCGTCTTGCTTAAAAAGTCGGGCGCCAAATTGAAACGGGGTTCGCCTGATCCTTTGGTGACGCGTCTGGTTATCGACAGTCGACGGGTGACGCCTGGCAGTCTGTTTTTCGCATTGCCGGGACTGCGTCATGACGGAAGCTCGTTTGTCGACGAAGCCTTGGCTCGCGGCGCGGTGGGAGTGGTTTCCAGCGCCAAGCGACGCTTTGGGAATTCGAAAGCGGTTTTCGTAGAGGCGGAGGATCCGAGGATCACTTTAGCCAAGGTCGCTCGGCGTTTCTTCGGTAAGCCGGACAAGGCCTTGAGCTTGGTTGGGATAACCGGAACCAATGGGAAAACGACGGTGAGTTACCTGGCTCAACGCTTCCTTTCGGCGGATGGAGTCAAAACGGGTTGCTTGGGCACGGTTGGCTATGATCTCGTTGGGCGAGCATTGCCTTCCTTCCGTACGACTCCAGAGGCGCACGACTTGTGCGAGTTGTTGGCCCAGATGAAGAATTTCGGATGCGAGCGAGCGGTCATGGAGGTGAGTTCGCATGGTATCGATCAAATGCGAGTGGCGGAGTTGCGGTTCGATGTGGGGGTATTTTTGAATCTGACTCGAGATCACTTGGACTATCACAGTGACATGGAGAGCTATTTCGGGGTGAAGCGGAGCTTCATCGTAGGCGATCTTGGAGCTCGTCCGAAGCGTTTGGCTATCAATGTGGACGATCCTTATGGCCGTCGCTTGCGCAAGGAATTGGGCGAAGGGGAGGCAGTCTCGTTCGGGACTGATTCCGAAGCGGACATGCAAGCGGTGGAAATCGACCTGGCTCCGAACGAAACGCGGTTCGTCTTGCGTTACCAAGGTCGCGACAGAGCGGTCAGCTCGCCCTTGATTGGAGCTTATAATGTGAGCAATGCCTTGGCCGCTTTCGCGATAGCAGCGTCTTTGGATATCGATATTGATGCGTGTATCGAATCTCTGAAGACATTCGATGGAATTCCGGGGCGGATGGAACGTGTGCAGAAAGGTCAGTCGTTCGAAGTGGTGGTCGATTACGCTCACACGGGCAACGCCTTGGAAAACGCTTTGACGATGCTGCGTGAGATTACCCCGGGTCGGTTGGGAGTCGTTTTCGGCTGCGGCGGGGATCGCGATCGCGGCAAGCGGAGCGAGATGACTCGAGCGGCGCAGGAAAAAGCGGACCGTTGTTGGGCGACGACCGATAATCCGCGATCCGAGGCCCAGGAGCGCATTTTCGACGATATGCGAGAGGGCGTAGTCGATGCTTCCCGCATCGAGTTCGTTATGGATCGAAGGCGGGCGATCGAACTCGCCTTGAAGGATGCAAAGCCTGGCGATTGCGTTCTGATCGCCGGAAAAGGACATGAGCCATTTCAAGAGTTCGGCGATACGGTGGTGCCGTTCGATGACAGGAAGGTGGCGGGCGAATTGCTGGAATTGATGAAGTTGGGCGGTAGGTTCTAGGATGGGACGATTCGATGCAGACTTTCTTGCTCAGGCGTGCGGCGGCCAATGGTCGAGCGATCAGCCAGCGGAAGGCGTATCGGGCTTTTCATACGACACTCGGAGTTTGTCGTCGGGCGATCTTTTCATCGCAATTAAGACCCCTGTAAGGGATGGCCATAACTTTCTCGGGGATGCCTTGGCAAAGGGCGCCTCGGCTGCTCTTGTCGAGAAGCCTATCGATTCGGTCGATCTGCCTCAGCTGATCGTTTCGGATACTTTAGAAGCGTTTCGCGGCATCGCTCGAGCCTATCGTCGACAATGGCGTTTCCCCGTCATTGGAATTACGGGAAGTTGCGGAAAGACGACGGTCAAGGATTTGCTGTCAATTTTGCTGGGTGGGGTCGATTCGGTTCACTCTACAGCTGGGAATTTGAATAATTTGATTGGCGTTCCTTCGACTATTCTAGAAGCCGATAAGGATCGAGTAAGCTTTGCGGTTATCGAAGCCGGCATTAGCGAACCCGGTGAAATGGAGAAGCTGGCTTGGACCATCGAACCGGACGTAGCGCTTTTCACTGCGATTGGACCTGCCCATCTTGAGGGATTGGGAAATTTGGATACGATTGCTCGAGAAAAGGGTTTCTTGGCTGTAGAAGGGAAAACGGAGCGAATCTATTTGGGTCGTACTTGGAAACCTTACGCCAGCGTGGTCGCCAATGGGAATGGTTTGACGCTCGAGGAAAACTCAGAGCCTTGTTCGAAGTGGAGCTATCGAAAGCGTTTCGAGGGGCAGGGTACGCGAATTGAAGTAATGGGTCCAGATGGCCTGGAAGATTACTGGATTGAAACTCTCGGCGAAGGGAGCGCATCGAATGCCGCGTTGGCTATCGCGGTTTCGCGTGACTTGGGCGTTCCCCAAAAACGGGTCGAGGATCGTCTGAGGGGATGGCGTCCGAGCGGCATGAGGGGCGAGTGGCGGTCGATTGGACATACGCGAGCCTATATCGACTGTTACAATGCGAATCCACTTTCCATGATCGATTCCTTGGATGCGTTCAGGCAGATGTCTACTGGGCCTCGTCTGTATGTCATTGGAAGTATGGAGGAGTTAGGAACGCAGTCGGCTATGCTACACGAGCAACTGGGCGCCGAGCTGGAGCTGCGCCCGAAGGATGAAATCCGTCTGATTGGGGATTGGGCGAAAAGCATTTTCAAAGGAATGGAATCCGCGGGACACAATATGAATCAGGTTGAAATCGTAGAAAGCGTCGAGGCGCTTGAACCTCTCTTGGGGCGATTCGTAGGAGATGTTTTTCTCAAGGGCAGTCGTCGTTACCGTTTGGAGACGGCAATCGACTACATCAAAGCGGAAACGATTGAAGAAAGGGCGTCATGCTAAGCTACCTTGCTCAGTACGAGGAAGTGTTCGGTCCTTTGCGTCTTTTGCGATTTCTGACGTTGCGCATGCTGCTCGCGGCCGGTACCGCTTTGCTTATCGGCTACTTGATGGGACCATGGTTGATTGGTTTGTTGAGACGCTTGAGTTTTCAGCAGAGTTTCCGCGATGCAGCCGAGGTGGGCAAGTTGGCCGAGTTGCATTCGGGCAAGAAGAACACGCCTACGATGGGCGGTTTGCTGATATACGCATCGGTTACGGTCAGCGCTGTGCTATGGGCTCAGTTCAACGTGTGGACGCTGACCGCGCTATTCGTCTACACCAGTCTTACGGCGCTTGGCTTTCTCGACGATTATTTGAAAGTCTCCAAGCGTAACAGCAAGGGTTTCCCTTCGAGGGGCAAGTTGATCTGGCAGAGTTTGACGACTGTTGCGACTCTGGCGATTTTACTGAATCATCCTATGAGCGCGGCAAAGATCCAGGAACTCTGGTTGCCTTTCTTGAAAAGCGCCGTGATGACGCAAATGCCGCTGTGGTTTCTCTGTGGGTTCCTGTTTCTCGTTTTAGTGGGATCGAGCAATGCGATCAACGTAACGGATGGAGTGGATGGTCTTGCGGTCGGTTGTACCATTACGGTGGCAATCGTTTATGCGATTATGGCTTATGCGGCGGGAAACGCTATCATTTCAGACTATCTTCTCATATCGTTCGTGCCTGGAGTGGGCGAGCTTGGGATATATTGCACTGCCATGATCGGAGGGGGACTGGCCTTTCTTTGGTACAATGCCCATCCGGCCGAGGTATTTATGGGCGATACCGGATCGTTAGCTTTAGGAGGATTGGTGGGAGTGATCGCTTTCATGACTCATCAGCCGGTGACGTTGGTTATCGTCGGCGGGATCTTCGTAATGGAAACGATGTCGGTGATCCTTCAGGTGGCTTCATTTAAAAGTACAGGCAAGCGGATCTTTCGCATGGCCCCGATACACCATCATTTCGAACTGAAAGGTTGGCCGGAAACGAAAGTAGTCATACGCTTCTGGATACTTTCGCTCATATTCGCATTCGCTGGCTTAGCTACTTTGAAAATCAGATGATATCCCTACCGCAACGCTTGCCCGATTGGCTGGACGCTGGATTGCAGCGTCCTGTCGCCGTTTTCGGTTGGGGCAGGAGCGGCAAGGCGGCTGTCGGATTGCTGGAAAAGCTTGGGGGGAAGGCGGTCGTATACGACGAGGGCGGTTTGGGGAATTCCCAGACGGTTTTCGACGATGGGATGGCAAAGCGGCATTCTTTGGCGATTTGCAGTCCGGCGTTCGATTTGGCTCATCCATGGATTTCCGCGGCGAAGTCCGAAGGTTGTCGCTTGATTGCGGAGTTCGACTTGGGCGCCGCTCTTTGGGAGGGACCCATTGTAGCTGTGACAGGAACCAATGGGAAGACGACTTTGACGTCCTTTTTGAGCGAGGCTTTACAGCAAAGCGGCATAGAGAGTTTCGCTTTGGGGAATATTGGAAAGCCAATGTGCGAGGTCCTTGTGGAAGATGTGAATGCGGAGGCGGTAGCGGTTTGCGAAATCAGTTCGTTTCAAGCGGAGCAGATGGATTCCTTTAGGGCTGATCATGTACTGTGGACGAATTTCGATGAAGACCACTTGGACCGGCACCGGACTATGCAATCGTATTTCAGGTCCAAATACAATTTGATCTCCAATGCCCGTGGCGAAACGAAATTGGTCGATCGCAGCGTTTTCGAATTCGGAAAGCGGATCGGAGTGGATTTTCCCGAGTCGAGCGTAGTCGAAGACAATGTCGATCCGGAATCGCTGGGCATTATGGGAACGGCTTTCGAAACGCAGCCGGAATTGAGGACGTATTTGATGGCACGCGCCTTGTGGCGTTCGCTGCAATTGGATGAAGCCGATTTGGTTCGAGCGGCCCGTGACTTCAAAAAGTCGCCCCATCGGATCGAGAGCCTGGGCGAGATCGGAGGAGTGACTTTCTGGAACGACTCCAAAGCGACCAACTTTCATGCCGTCTATGGCGCCTTGGATCGTTTTCAGTCGCCGGTATTTTGGATTGGCGGCGGTAAGGATAAAGGCGGGGATTTGGATGCCTTCGCGCGTCGCGTCGCATCGAAAATCAAAAGAGCCGCGACGATTGGCGAAACGGGCGAGCGTCTGGAATTGGCTTTGAAAGTTGAGGGTGTCGATGCCTTGCGCGTCGATACCTTGGAAGATGCGGTCGACTATTTGTCGGAGCGGGCTAAGAGCGGCGATAATGTCCTACTTAGTCCTGGCTTCGCTAGCTTCGATATGTTTAAAGGTTATGAGGAAAGAGGAGAAGTTTTTCGAAAGGCCGTTGACTGTTTGCAATCGGAAAGGAGCATGAGAGATGTCTGATTTTTTAAGAAAAGAACGGAACATGAATTTGATTCGCATAGGGATAATCGCGGGCGCGCACATAGTAGTGCTTGGTATCGTCTACCTGGTAAGCGGAATTGGCGGTGGAACGCCAAACGACGATGATGTGGCGACGGCAGGCGCCAATGGTTTAGTGGCATGGTCCAACAAGGACCCTGGCGCTCAGTCGACCACAGTGTCGCCGAGCGGAGGCTTCGACTCGAGAGCGGCGGACCTCGATGGTTTCAATGCGGGCGATGCGATTCTGGAAGCGCGGACTGGCGCTCCGCAGATTTCGAATCGAAAGCGGTTCGAGCCCACACGCCCAGGCGGCTCGTCCGCCCGCAATACGCCGAGCGCTCCGACGAATCAAAGCGGCTTCGACGATGGCCCCATCTACTCGAGCGAACAATCGGGCAGCTATCGCCAACCGAGCAGTATCGTGGCGCCGCAAGGTTCGTCACAAGTGATTCGATACACTGTGAAGGGCGGAGACAGCCTCTGGGGCATCGCTTCCAGCTTTAAAATCAAAGTAGACGAATTGTATACGGTTAACCCAGGTCTCACGGTGAATATTCAGCCGGGGCAAACGTTGAATATCCCGCGCCAATCGGGGGCGGCTCCGGCGGCAGCGGCTCCCAGCCCCAGCCAGCCTCGGGTAGATGGCGTGACGTATACGGTTAGAAGCGGCGATTCGCTATCTAGAATCGCAGCCCGACAAGGCGTTACTTTGAGCGCTTTGCGATCGGCCAACAACTTGTCCGGAGATTTGATTCGGGTGGGGCAGAAACTTGTCATACCAGACGGAGGCTCGCGTAGCAGCGGGGCTTTGGCTAGCGGAGCGAGACGCAAGCAAGGTTTGCAGGTAGTGGTTGAACAAGGGGATACGATCTCATCGATCGCCATGCGCTACAACGTTTCCGCAGCCGATTTGATTCTCTACAATGATATCGAGAACCCACGCTTGATCAACCCCGGCCAAACTTTAGTGATTCCGTCCGGATCCAATGCCGGAGCTGCCATTCCAACCAGAACGTCCTCGACTCCGCCGCCAACGGTCCGTTCGACGCCGCAGCCGACGGTTACGCCGCCGCCTCAGACGCAGACGAACTTGATCCCGCGCGACGAGCCATTGCAGTTGATCGACGAAGACGACTTGATCAAGGACGAAAACCTGATTGAGCAACCTGTCATTCCGATCGAGGATTAGAGAGCTGTTTGTATCCATTCTTCCTTGTCGATAATGGCTAAACGGAAACGGAAGCAAAGCCATACGGGCCATCTGGGAATCATCGACCCAGCGGTGGCGATCGTGGCTTGCGTATTCGCCTTGGCGATGCTTGGCGTTGCGATTCTATTTAGCGCGAGCTTGCCGGTGGATGCGAATGATCCGTACCGGATTATCGAAAAGCAGGCTATGTGGATGGGGATTACCTTCGTGGCGGGATTGCTGGCTCTGAAAGTCGATTTGGAATGGTTTCGCAAGACGGTCTGGATCGTCTACGGCTTATGCGTCATTGGACTGATTCTCGTTTTGATTCCGGGCATTGGATCGACCGTAAACGGAAGTCGCAGTTGGTTCAGGTTTGGCCCATTCGGTTTGCAGATCGCTGAATTCGCGAAGCTTGGTCTCGTCTTCTTCTTGGCTCACTACTTCAGCTTGATACGGAAAGATACGAATTCCTTTTGGAAGGGCTTCGTGATTCCCTGTTCCGCGATCGGTCTCGTAGTGGGATTGATCATGCTTCAAACCGATTTAGGGACTGCTCTGATTATATCGATGGTATGTTTCTGTCTCTTGTTTCTAGCAGGGACGAATGTCTTCTATTTGACGGGTTCGGCGCTAGCTGGAATCGGAGCGGCGGTCTTACTCATTTCGCGCGATGCGGAACGATTGAGCCGATTGACCGCTTTCATGGACATGGAAGGCAACAAGTCGGGCGATGCCTATCAGGTATGGCAGGCGATACTCGCGTTTGCCGCAGGCGGTGTCGAAGGCGTGGGCGCAGGTAATGGTCGACAGCAACTGCGTTCCTTGCCCGAGGCTCATACTGATTTCATATTCGCGATCGTAGGGGAGGAACTGGGATTGATAGCGACGCTTGCAGTCGTTCTTGTGTTCATGGCTTTGTTCGTGGCTGGTCTCTTCCACTTGAGAAAGGCGCCGAACACTTATCAATTTCTATTGGCTTCAGGTTGCTTGCTGACGATCAGCGTTCAAGCGCTCGTCAACCTAGGGGTTGTGACCGGGTCTTTGCCTACCACGGGATTGCCGCTGCCGTTCATCAGTTACGGCGGGTCGAACTTCTTGGTTATGGGGCTTTGCGTGGCGTTGTTGCTCAATACGAGTTTAGCTTGGCGGGAACCTGCGTTGAACGAGTCGAAGCGACGATTGAAGGAGATTTAGCAATGAAGCGCGCTCTGATCGCATGCGGAGGAACCGGGGGACATTTGGCGCCCGGAATCGCCCTCGCCGAAGAGCTCGTGTCTCGCGGCTGGGTCTGCGAACTGCTCATCAGTCAAAAGCAAGTGGACGCGCAACTTGCGCGTAAGTATTCGAATTTCGAATATGCGTCGATACCAGGAAGCCCGTTTGGCTTGGCGCCACGTCGGCTTCTGCCGTTCTTACGGAACTTGTTCGGTGGACTTCGAAAATGCCTGCGCATTATCCGGGAACGACGTCCCGACGTCGTGATTGGCTTTGGCGGATTTCTTTCGGCCTCCGCGCTTTTCGCAGGCGCGATGCGGAGCGTTCCCGTTGCGATTCATGAGGCGAATCGCGTTCCCGGTCGAGTGACCCGCTTAGCTTGTCGATTCGCGGATCGCGTTTACTTGCCGGATGGAGTTTCCTTGGCCAAGGCGAAACCGAAGACATTGTCTGTTGGAATGCCGCTGCGAAGCGAGATCGCTCGGATTGACAAGAAAGAGGCCAAGCGCGAATTCGGATTCGATCCTCGACTCAAGCTGCTTGTCGTTTTCGGAGGAAGCCAGGGCGCTTTGTCGCTGAATCGGTGGATGGAACAGCAGCGGGAACGTTTATCGAAGGACTCGATACAATCGCTCTGCGTGACGGGCGACGGCAGCGCGGAACCTCGAGAATGGACTTTCGATACGAAGGAAGGAGGTTCGGCGAAAGCGCATGCGATCGGATTTTGCGACCGGATGGCTATGTTGCTTTCGGCGGCCGATTTGGTCGTGTCCCGTTCGGGAGCAGGCAGCTTGGCTGAAATCGCTCGGTGTCGAACGCCATCGATTTTGATTCCGTATCCGTATGCGGCGGACAATCACCAATTCTATAACGCGGAGCGAATGGTCGATCAAGGCGCCGCGCATATGTTGGATCACGAGGAGATGGAAGGACTAACGGATCAGGTATTTAGTATGCTAGGAAACGAAATGCTGTTGAAGGCCATGGAGGATCGGATGGAACGGATGGACTCAAGCGATGCGCGTTCGATCATAGCCGATGACCTGGAATGTCTCATAGACCCGGCGAATAGCACGTCGAAGGAGGAGGTAGCGTCCGCATGAACGAATTGAAGTCATTGCCGAAACGCGTCCATCTGCTTGGGGTTTCAGGGGCGGGAATGCTTCCTTTGGCTCTCTGTCTCAAGCAAGCGGGATTCGAGGTAAGTGGGGAGGACGATTCGATGACCGAGGATGCGCGAAAGAGGCTAGTTCGAGCGTCGGTTATTTTGGATTCGTTCGCTCCTGGTAACGAAGCTTATTGCCTTGTCAGGTCATCGGCGATTTCTGAAGACCACCCCCTGGTAGTCCAGGCGCAGGCTGAAGGCTGCCGAGCGATGAGGCGAGGCGAATGCTTGGCTTTGTTGGCTAAGGAGAAGAAGCTATTCGCGATAGCGGGTTCCCATGGCAAGACGACTACTTGCGGCATGGTGATCGACCTGTTTCATAGCCTGGGCGAGAAACCGTCATACGCTTTGGGTGGAAGTTTCGTCGACGATAGAGATCCCGGAGAATGGAACGACTCGGAGTGGCTAATCGCTGAATTGGATGAAAGCGATGGGACTATCGAGAACTTCCATCCTGAGGTTTGCGCCATCCTCAACGCGGATTGGGATCACCATAGTCGCTACCCAAGCGAAGCGGATTATAAGCAAGCCTTCGTTCGTCTGGCGGACCGTACGCGCTCTCGAGTCATTGCCCATGCCGAATTGAAAGAACTGCTTTCTGCTTCGGAAACTTCGGTCGAGTATTATCAACCGGGCGAATACGGTTCCTTCGATTCGAATTTGTTCGGGGAATTCAACCGAGACAACGCGGCGATTGCCTTGAAAACGCTCGCAGCTGCGGGCCTGTCGATTCGGCCTTCCGCATACCTTGAGTTTTCGCCGATCAGGCGCCGTCAGAACATTCTATATCTCTCGCCCGAGCTGACCGTGGTGGAGGACTATGCTCACCACCCCGTTGAGATAGAGGCGATTGCGACTTCTCTCTCCGAGACGCGCGCCAGTCGCTCGATCGCGGTGTTCCAACCTCATCGCTATTCGCGAACGAGAAGCATGAAGGAGGAACTGGCTTCGTCGCTCTCTCGGTTCGATAAAGTGTATTTGCTCGACGTATACGGCGCATCGGAACAGCCCATGGAAGGGGGGTTGGGCTTGGATTTGCACGAGGCGTGCCGATCGAAAATGGAAGATTGCCGTTTCTTTGAAGGACAAGACGCATTGCTGGAAGCCTTGTTGTCGGAAACGGAAGACGATGACTCCCTTTTGGTGACGTTTCTGGGAGCGGGAACGACGAACGAAATTGGAGATAGCTATGCTAAGGAGTTGGAGCGCAGGGACGTTCGTTGGGGACGCTTCAATCGTGGGGTTGGCGAACGATCGAGTCTTAGCTCGAAACTGCGGGCCCAGGAGCCTCTCGCTAGCAAAACGACTTTGCGGGTGGGCGGGAAAGCCGAACGCTACTTCGAGCCATCTTCCATAGGCGAGCTGCAGATGGCATTGCGCGTTTGCAGCGAAGAGGGAATTCCCGTCTATCCCCTGGGACGAGGTTCGAATTTAATCGTGCCCGATGCGGGAGTGGTGGGGCTCGTTATACGGCTGGCCCATCCCATCTGGAGACGAATCGAGCGCGTTGGAGAAAATCGATTGAAAGTTGGGGCGGGAACGCGAATCAAGGAACTCTGCGGTCAAGCATGTCGCGAAGGTTTGGAAGGCTTCGAGTTTCTCGAGGGTATTCCGGGGAGCGTGGGAGGCGCGTTGAGAATGAACGCAGGCGCCATGGGAGGATGGATGTTCGACGTCGTGGAAAGCGTTCGCTATCTAACTTTGGAGGGAACGATCGTAGAAGCGAAAGCGAGCGAGTTGGAAGTGGCGTACCGACGTTGTAGTGAATTGGAAACGGCGCTCGCTTTGGATGCCGTGCTCAAGCCGACTTCGGTTGGAGCGAGCGAAGCGGCTTTGCGCGAAGCGATCGACGTTTATCAGTCCAAGCGCAAGGAGAGCCAACCGAGAGAGCCCAGCGCGGGATGTATTTTCAAGAATCCAGCGAACGACTCCGCGGGTCGACTGATCGAGGAATTGGGACTTAAGGGAACGGCTATCGGCGGAGCGGAAATTAGCGAGACTCATGGGAACTTCATCGTGAATCGCGGAGGCGCGACAAGCGAAGACGTAATCCAGCTCGTTCGATTGGCTCGACGAGAAGCGAAACGCCGCCGGTCCATCGATCTCGAGCCGGAAGCCTTGCTCTACGGAGCAGTATGGAAGGAGGCGCTGGCTTGATGCCGCAACCTCGAATAGCGGTCGTGTGCGGTGGAGTATCGGAAGAACGATCGGTATCCATCGGTTCAGGAAAAGCTTCGGCCAAAGCCTTGTCGGACAACTTCGAGGTCGATCTCGTCGAATTGACCAAAGAGGCTTTGCCGGAATCGTTGGACCCGAAGCGGCACGTCGTTTTTTCGACCTTGCATGGAACGTTCGGTGAAGATGGGGCGTTTCAATCGATCTTGGACGATGCGGGCATCGAATATGCCGGTTGCGATCGCGCGAGCAGCGCCTTGACCTTCGACAAAGCCAAAACGAAGGAAGCGCTGGCGGCGGCAGACGTTCCTGTGGCGGACCAAATCGTATTTTCCAAAGATAGAATACCCAGCCCTCAAGCCGTATTCGATCAATTGGGACAATCGGTAGTTCTCAAGCCGATTTGCCAGGGGAGTAGCGTGGGGTTGGGCTTCGCGTCGAGCCGGGATGAACTGGAGGCATTGTTTGCCAATCTCGAGTTCGATCTTTGGATGATCGAACCGCTCATAGTGGGTAAGGAAGTGTCCATTGGCGTAGTGGAAGGGAAAGCCTTCGAAATCGTGGAAATCCGTCCTAAGTCCGGGAAATTCGACTACGAAAGCAAGTATACGCAAGGGCTTACCGACTACCTGGCTCCTGCTCCCTTGCCGGGAAGTGTTGAAAAAATAGTAAAGATGCTCGCAGAAAGAGCGTATTCAGCCTGCGGATGTCGCGACTATGCTCGCGTCGATTTCATGATTGACGAAAAAGGATGTCCTTTCGTGTTGGAGATCAACGCTTTACCTGGAATGAAGGGTACGAGCCTCTTGCCTATGTCGGCGGGAGCTATGGGAATCGATTTTTCGACCCTACTGAAAAAGCTCGTAGCGCCTGCAATTTTTCGATTTCAAAATAGGTATTCAATCGGTTGATATGACGACCAGAAAAGCAGCGAAGAAAGTCAGCAAATCCAAGAGCTGGAAAGATATCGATCAGGACGTCAGAGCGAAGAGCATGAGCTCGACTGCGTTTAAGCGAATGATGTTCGCGCGCTGTCGCAAAGCGATCCTTGCAGTCGCTATCTTCGCAGGCGTCTTAGCAGGAGCGAAGGCCCTTATGATGAGAGGAGACTTTTCCGAGGCTTTGACTGAAGCCGGAAGAGCCCTGCCAGTAAAGGCAATCGAAACGGCGAGCGATGCCTTGGATCGCGAGTGGATATTGGATTACTTGGATTTGAATCGTTCTAACTTGAATTTACTCAGCTTCGATTTGGCGGAGATGAAGACTCGTTTGGAAGCGTTTCCGCAGGTGCGAAGCGCCGAGTTGGCGCGTGAGCTTCCGGACACGCTGCACATCTCTATAGAGGAGCGCGAGCCGATTGCGAAGGCTCTGGCTGCGGATGTGGCGCGAGGACGGATCACATTGCTCGTGGATCGAGACGGCGTCGTCTGGGAAGGATTGGGATACGATCGCAAGCGAATCGACTCCCTCCCTTACTTGGACGGAATTCGTCTGAAACGCGTCGATGGAGGATTCGAGCGAATCAAGGGAATGGAGGTTGTGGATGGTCTTCTGAACGAGGCTCAAACGATCGCCCCGCATTTGTACAGTTCTTGGAAAGTGGTTTCCCTCGCTTCGTGGCCTAATCTCGTGGTCAAGAGCGAGTTCGCTCGAGAAGCTGTGTTCGAAGCGAATCCCAAGGGCTATCGACGACAGTTGGCCGAACTCGACTACATTATCGACCATCACAAAAGCCGTTCGGTAAGAAGCGTGGCTCGAGTAGACTTGACGATGAATTCACAGGTGCCGGTAACGCAAGCCACCGCGATAAGGTAGTCGTTTAACCCGAAAACGCATAGCTTTAGAATTCGGAAGCGATAAGGTGTACAGATCCAAAGTAATCGCAGGAATCGAAATTGGAACGAGCAAAGTCGCTGTGTTGCTTGGCGAGATCGTCGAGGGCAAAAGTCTCAACATCATTGGGCTGGGACAGAGCTCTTCCAAAGGGGTAATCAAGGGCGATATCGTCGACTTCCATGCCGCTAGCGATTGCGTCCACGCTGCGATTCTGGCAGCGGAGGAGCAGGCGGGCGTGAAGATCGACGGAGTTTACTTGGCGGTGAGCGGAAGCGACGTAGAAGGCTTTCCGAGCGAGGCCTCGGTGAATGTGACGTCTCCAGATCGACGCGTGTCGCGCGAAGATATCGAACAAGTCTCCAGCCTTGCTAAGGGGCGCGATCTTCCCGAGGAGCGAGCAGTGATTCATCATTTGGGCCGTCCTTATCGATTGGATGGCCGCTCCGTGGAGAATCCTCTGAATCTCGAAGGCGATCGATTGGAAGCGAGCTATTGGACCGCTCATGGCAACGCTCGCAAGATCGGGGATGCGATTCACATAATCAATGGCTTCAATCTGCATGTGGACGACGTGATTCTGTCGGCCTTGGCAGCGGGTTCCGTGGTAGCGACTGAGGAGGAAAAGCAAAGCGGATGTTTAGTGATCGATATCGGCCGAGGTTCTACCGATTATGCCGCGTACCAAGCAGGCAAATGCGTGGTAGCGGGGAGCTTCCCCTTGGGGGGCGATCATATATCAAATGATTTGAGCATTGGACTTCGAATGCGCCTGAAGCAGGCGGAGAGCCTGAAGCGTCGCTACGGATCGGCGGTAGTCGAGCATAAGGACAAGAGCGAAAAGGTCTGGCTGAATAACGACTTCGAGATTGGAGACCGACCGATACCGTTGTGGAGCATCGAAAAGATCATCGAGCTGCGAATGATGGAAATTTTCGAAGTCGTATCCAAGAAATTGGGCGCGTACGGTCGATCGGAGCGTCTAGGAGGCGGGGTGATTCTTTGCGGAGGCGCTTCGAATCTCAGGAATATCGAAACCTGCTCCGAGAATGTTTTCGGCGCTCCCACCCGTTTGGGCGACAATGGGGCGATGGCTGCTGGCGAACTGAAAGAGTCGCAATACAGTGTGGCGCTCGGACTGTTGAAATACGGTTTGCAATACCAGAATAAGCAGAGCGAATCGGAGGAAAAGGAAGCCGGTTTGCTCGGACGCTTGAAAGGATTGTTTCGTTAGCGAGCAATCGATCGAATCATGAGTGGCGATACGGAAATGGACGACATACGGATGAAGGTTGTCGGCGTCGGCGGAGCCGGGTCGAATATGGTAGATCGTCTGATGCTATCGAACCCGCATGGCGTTAGCCTAACGGCGATTAATACGGATCAACAGGCTCTCGGCAATTCCCCGATAATGGATAAGCATTGTATCGGGAAGAAAATTACGAGGGGATTGGGAGCGAGTGGAGACCCGGCAGTGGGGCGAGAAGCGGCTCTGGCCGACCGGCAATTGCTCGAGGAATTGGTTAAGGACGTCGACCTTTTGTTCGTCACGGCGGGACTGGGAGGCGGTACCGGTACCGGAGTAGCTCCGGTGTTGGCTGACATTGCGGCCCAGAAGGGAGTGACCGTAGTGGCATTCGTGACGATGCCGTTCACCATCGAGCGAGCGGCTCGAGCCAACGTAGCCAAGAATGGCTTGGAGAAACTGCGAGAAGTATCGAATGCAGTGATTCCCCTGCCGAACGACTTGCTGATTCAAGAATCGGATCCGGACGCGTCCCTGCTGGACGCTTTTTCCAAGGCGGACGAATGGATCGAAAAGGCCATCAAGTCTATTTGGACGATGATGAATAAGACGGGCCTGATCAATTTGGATTTTTCCCAGCTTCAACAGGTGTTCGCTAACCGGGCGGGCAAAACGCTGTTTGGCTTGGGCGAAGGATCGGGCGAGGGAGCAACGAAACAGGCGATCGAAAACCTAAAGCTATGTCCTTTGTTGCATACACCCGAGTTCTCTAAGAAAGCGGATCAATTGCTCGTTAATCTAGTCGGAGGAGCTAGTCTAGGGATGAGCGAGACGCAACGTATCATGGACAGCATTACGGATGCGTTTGGAACGGACGCTAATGTCGTAATGGGGGCTGTAATCGACGAATCGATGGGAGATCGGGTTGAGATTTGCGTTATTGGAACGAGCGATATCAGCGATGTTTCCATCTATCGCGGCCGCAAGCGATCGAAAGTCATTCCTTCTACCGACGAAGTCGTGAAAGAAGAGGAGCCTTCATCTCCAAAGCAGACTCGGCAATCCAAGAAAACGCATTCCAAGAACGTGAACGTAGAGCAGCACGAATTCTCCTTCAATGAGGGAGAACCCCGAGGCGAATTCGAAAATACCGACGGCACCATTTTCGAAGGCCAGGACTTGGATACGCCCGCATATTTGCGAAAAGGGGTTCGGATTCCTATTTGACCTCGCCTTGGTCGAATTGACGGTTTGAGGGCTCTCGCTCGAACCCGCCGATTCCATGCTCGATAGCGATTGATCCTCAAGGCCTTGCAGAAAGCGCATGCGCCTAGCAGTGGCGTTCGTTGGACTGTAGGATGCGATTGAAGGGCAATAGGAGAGGCAGCATGGTCAACCCTGGATCGAAATTAGCGATTGAGCTAAAAAAAGATTGGGTTTGGCGATGTTTTCGACCAAAACGATTGAAGCTGTTTAATCGACTATGATTTCCTTGATTCGTGATAATTGCGATTTCCTGCAGCAAGGAATCGATTTATTGGAGCGGCATACCCCGGAATCCTATGTGAATGCCGATCTCCAAAGCTTCGGATCGAGCGTGGGTTCCCACATGCGGCATGTCTTGGATCATTACCTTTCTCTGATTGAAGGAATCGATACGGGGGTGGTCGATTACGATGATCGCGAACGCGGAACGGCGATCGAAACGGATCTTGCATCGGGTATCGGCCTGACTCGGGAAACGATCGAGCGACTTGATGAACTGGAAATGAAATTGGATCAGCCGCTTCAGGTCATCGTGTCGGCGAATATTCGCGGCGATGAATCGGGTTCCGCATCCTCTGTCGGACGCGAACTGCAGTTTTTAGCATCGCACACGGTTCATCATTATGCGTTGATCGCGATTGCAAGTCGGATACAAGGTATTAGCCCGATCGATACATTTGGCGTTGCTCCATCGACGCTTAAATACATGCAGACAGCGGATTGCTGATGTGCACCGTTAGCTGGAGTTTGCGAGAGCAGGGGCACCGGCTGTATTTCAATCGCGACGAGAGTAGATCGAGGCCCCGCGCGAGCGCTCCTCGAATGTTGGAGTGGAACGGGGTCGATATAGTTGCTCCGATCGATCCGCAGGGGGGCGGCAGTTGGATAGCCTTGAATGGCAAGGGAGAGGTGGCCTTCCTATTGAACAATTATGCTGCGATGAAGGATAGCGAAGGTTCGCGCGATTACTGCAGCCGAGGAGAGATCCCTTTGAAATTGGCGGCTTGCGGTGATGAAAGGGAACGATTGGACGCTATTAGAGAGAGCGGGAGCGATCGTTATCGGCCTTTTCACATTGGAGTTCTGATCCCGGGAGAGAAGGCCGTTTTGTATTCATGGGACGGATTTCGACTGGAACAGCGAACGCCGGATCTCCCATTTCTGTCCACCTCCTCATACCGTTCGGAGGAAGTTCAATTCTATCGGAGAACCCGATTCCAAGAGTTTTTCCCGGATGGCAATACAAGCCGGTTATGGGAAAAAGGACTGAAATACCATTGCGATCGAATTCACGAGGATCCCGCTTTCAATCCTGCTATGTCGCGCGAAGACGCGGAAACGCATTGCCTGTCGCGGGTTACTGTAACTAGCGAACGATTCGAGTTCGAGTACTGGGAGCGCGATACGTCCGGAAATGGCTTCGATTTCGTAAACTCCGTTTCCTTTGGAGGAGGTTGTCCCTGACGCCTCATGAAGCGAATATTGGCTCTTGTTTACGGAGGTCTGCTCGTCGTCTCTGGAATCTGGAAGGAATGGGTTCCTGCTTCAATACCGGCCAGAGAAAGTCAATCGAGCCTGCTTATTCCGTCGCCTGACGTTGAGCAGAAATCGGTCGAGATTCGCTACTTGGATACGGCTCGATCCGAGAGCGACGGAAGACCGGTCTTGGTCTTGCTGCATGGCAGTCCCATGGCTTCGCCATTCTTCGATCCGATAATTCCCCATCTAGCTGACGAGTATCGATTGATCATCCCGGATTTTCCTGGATTTGGAACGTCTCAGCGCCGAGTCGAAGATTATTCGATCGAATCGCATGCTTCCTATCTGCGATCGCTTCTCGATAGACTTGAGCTGGAATCGTATCACCTGCTTGGCTACAGTATGGGGGGTGGGGTGGCGTTGGCCTACACGCGAATGGAGACGAAAGAGGTCGATTCGATAATATTGCTTTCATCCATAGGGCTTCAGGAATACGAGCTGTTGGGAGACTACACCCTGAACCGGGCGCTACACGCGGCGCAGCTCTTTGTCTTTTGGAGCTTGGAATGGTTTACACCGCATTTCGGATACCTGGATCGAGCTCTTTTAAATTATCGCTACGCTCGAAATTTCTACGATAGCGATCAGCGACCTTTAGAGGAGGATTTACTGGGTTGGAACAAGCCTGCTTTTATTCTCCATGGCGATCGGGATGGTTTGGTTCCTTTTCAAGCGGCCTTGGCTCACCAGGTGGCGATGCCTCAGGCAGCATTTAAGGCATTTGAAGGCCAAGGGCATCTGTTGGCCTATCGAAAACCGGAAGAAGTGGCCGAGGAGGTGAGCGAATTTATTGCGAAAGTCGAATCGGGGACAGCAGCGATTCGACAAACGCAAGATCGAGTGGAGGCGTCTTCCTTGCCTCCGATGCGTCGAAGTCATTGGTTCATGGGCAGCCTGCTTGGCCTTGCGACTTTCGCGAGCGAAGACCTGGCTTGCATAGGCGGTGGATTGCTGGCGACTCGGGGAGTGACGCCCCTGTGGGTGGCAATCGCAGGCTGCCTGGTAGGTATTTTCGTAGGGGATTTCGCGATTTACTTGATGGGACGATTTCTGGGGAGGTCCGCCTTGAAGCTGCCGATTCTACGCCGAATGCTCTCTCAAGAGCGGGTCGACCGGTGCGCTCGTTGGCTGGACGAAAAAGGCCTGCCTTGGATCGTCTCCACCCGTTTTGTTCCCGGAACTCGCGTTCCTACGTACTTCGTAGCTGGAGTCGTCAAGGCGAGCTCGATTCGATTCGCTTTCGCTTTAGGCATTGGGGCAGCGATTTGGACGCCTTTGCTTGTCGGACTTTCCTACTGGCTGGGAGGGGCGTTTTTGGACTTTTTCGAACGCCTCGAAGCCTGGGCTTTGCTGGGACTGCTTGTGGTTTCGCTGAGTCTGCTCGCTTTGGCGAGAATGGCGGCAGGGCTAGCGACTTGGCGTGGAAGGCGACTGCTTTATTCGCGTTTCCGACGGATCGTTCGCTGGGAATATTGGCCAATGTGGGCCGTCTATCCGCCCGTAATCGGATACTTGTTATGGCAAATGCTGCGTCGGCGTTCCTTGACTTTGCTTACAGCGGTGAATCCCTGTATGCCAGCGAGCGGTCTCGTGTATGAGTCGAAAAGCGCGATTCTCGCTCATTTGAGCCGATTCGGGGCGCCAGTCGGCAGATTCGAGCTCATTCCACTCGATAGCGACCGAGAGACGAAGCGAGAGGCGCTGCGAATGTTCATGGATCGCAACGGCCTCGACTATCCAGTCGCTCTCAAGCCCGATGTTGGTCAACGCGGCCAAGGCGTTTCCATCGTAAAGTCCGAATCGGAGGCGATGGCTTTCTTCGATGAGCAGAGCGAATCGACCATCGCTCAGGAGTATCTTCCCGGTCGCGAGTACGGCGTTTTCTATTATCGTTATCCGGAGCGGAAGCAGGGCGACATTCTATCCATCACCGACAAGCGTTTGATCGAAATAGAGGGCGATGGAAAATCCAATCTTGAACGGCTCATCCTCTCTAACGAGCGAGCGGTGGAAATGGCGGGCTTTTTCCTCGAATCCCATCGCGGAGAACTCCACAGGGTCTTGGAGAATGGAGAGACTTTCGCTTTGACGGAACTAGGGACTCACTGTCGCGGAGCAATGTTCTTGGATGGCGAGGACTTGCTCACCGATGAATTGAGAGCTGCGGTAGACGATATGTCACGGGACGTAGACGGATTTCACTTCGGCCGTTACGACATTCGCGTTCCCTCGGAAAAAGACCTGATGGCCGGCCTAAATATTCGAATAATCGAGTTGAATGGACTGACTTCAGAATCGACGAACATATACGACCCCAAGCATGGTCTGCTTTTCGCCTACAGAACGCTTATGCGGCAATTTCGAATCGCTTTCGATATAGCGGCCCAAAATCGTTCCAGAGGAGTGAAACCCGATCGATTGAGGAAAATCCTCCGATTAGTCGTTCGCTACTCGAGAGGACTGCCTTCCGAATAGAAGCGGCGTTTAGATGCTGGAATCGTCTCCCGCGGGAGCGGCGCTGGCCGTTTTGCTGTTCATTCCGCGTTTGATAAACTGGACGACCTCGTCGTTTTCCTTGAGGCGAACGCTTTGGTTGTCGCCGGTATCCTCGCCAACGTAGTCAGCTACGGAAGCAGCCATGATGGGCAGATACTCGCGCAAGTCGTCGTTTTCATCGTAGTTGCGCACCCGGACGCTCCAAATTTCCTGAGCGGGCACATCGCTGGCCACCGCTTCCATCATGTTTTCCTTAGCCGTCAACTCCATGTACTTTTCGTTAACGACTACGGATACCAGCCGCTCTTCGTAGCCGATCAACTCCCGGCTGCGACGACCTGGAATGCGTACGGTGTAGGTGATGATGCGTCCGGTCTTAGGGTCGCGTTGCTGGACGGTTTGAATCCTATCGGGCTCCTGAATTGTGGCGAAGACTGGTTCCTCCACGACTTTGAATTCGCGTCGAGGCGGTTCCATCCCGTAATCGACTTCGATGACCATGTCCGCGTCGAGAGGGTCAATGGCTTCATACATGCCCTTGGCCGACAAAGCGGTTTTGATGTAGTCGACAGTTTCCTTGTAGCGCAGGTCGTTGACGTCCTGCTCGGGATCGCGCGGCACGAGGACATAGGTTTCCGCATCCTGAATCTGCGGGTTCTTGATCGCGTCGACCTCCATTTCGTAGGTCGTGTTGCAGCCGGTCATCAGGAGGCTCAGCGCAGCGCCGACAAGCAAAATAGGGTAGAGTCTTCGAGGGGTCATGCGTCAGTTTTGGACAAGCTTTTTTCCGCTACGGCGCTGTGCCGTCGCTGGCATCGGCATTGTCCTCGGAGCCTTCTAGCTCAGCCAATTCCTTCTCGAGACGTTCGATTTCGGCGAGGGCTTCCTTCTCGCGTTCTTCCGCTTCGTCGAGGGCGTTCTTCCGGTCGATCGCGGCTTGGCGTTTTTCTTGCAGAACCTTCAGTCGGGCTTCGGCAGTTTCCGCTCTATCCGACATTTCGTCGAGTTCCGCGTCCGAAATTCGAAATCCTTCGGCGATATCCAGTTCCTCTTGCAGATCGGCCTTTTCCTTGTCGATCGCTCGCTTTTGCATGGCGATCGCCTGATTATAGGCTCTTTGCTGGGCGAGGGTGTCCTGACGCTTTCGCTCCTTGTTTTCTTGGATGGCGCCAATTGTGGCTCCTACAATCGCTCCTGCGGCGCCGGCTGCGGCGATTCCGCCGGCATCCTGGCCAGTGACGGCCCCACCGATGGCGCCCACTGCGGCGCCCGTTCCTGCTCCTTTTACCGTTTTCGATGCGGCGGGTCCCGCGCATCCCCATTGAAACGCTATCAGAGCGATGCCTAAGAGTGTGGCAGCTGTCCTTCCGGGTAAGTTCGACCGTTTCATGCTATCTTCTAAGTCCACTACGCAATCGCTACTTGGATTGGATTCGTTGATATGGGAGAAAATGTAGACGTTTTCATGACATTTGTAAATCCGCTTTGTTGCCGAAAATTTCCCTGAATCCGTAACCAACCTGCTATCGTAATGATTAACGTAACGAATGCTCGAAATAATGCGAGGCTCTGCGTAGTTTTCAAAGCGTTTCGCAATTCGTTCAAAGGCATCGAATAAATTATGAAAAACAAAGGGTTTCTTTCCCGAGATTTCATCATCCAGTTTGTGGGACTGCTAGTGTCGATCATCGTCGTTCTAGCCGTATACAAGGGCTATATTTGGCCGACGGCTGACGAAGTTAAGATCACCAACGAAATACGCGCCAGCCAGAATCCGGAGGGAACGTATGTCCCGGAAAAGTCGATTGCCGTCCTTCTCGAGAATGCGGAGCAATTCGCTTGTTTGGTCCTCATGATGTGGGCGACGATCATCATCGTCTTCAAATTCTTGAGACTCAGCGGCGAGCAGGCTATGGCGGATCACGCATTTCTAAAGACGGCCCGCGGCGAGCGAATCATCCCCGAAGATGCCTTGGCTCACTACAAGGAAGTCGAAAGTCAAGTGAGGCGCGCGCCGCGCTTGAGAGGCAAGATTCTGCCGGACGTTATTCTGGCGGCTTTGCATCGATTCGACGCGACGCGATCCATTCAAGACGCGGCCCACGCGGTAAGCGAGCGGGCGGAAATGGCCTACGAGCAGCTCGAATCGGATTTGTCTCTGGTCCGCTATATCGCATGGGCGATCCCGTCGGTCGGGTTCATCGGAACAGTACGCGGTATTAGCGAGGCCTTGGGACAGGCAGACATGGCTATTCAAGGAGACATTAGCGGGGTTACTTCCAGTCTCGGCCTAGCGTTCAACTCTACCTTCATCGCCTTGCTTCTGAGTATTGGGTTGATGTTGCTGGTGCACTTATTGCAGTCGCGTCAGGAGTCGTTAGTCATCGAACTGGAGGATTTGGCTACCAAGAAAGTGATTGGCCTGATGAAGACGCCCACCAACGAGGAATCCAGCATAAGTTTCAGTTAGGGAAATAATGGCGACACTAGGGATCGAATTAAGCGACGTAGCGGTTAACGCCGTTCTCATTGACGACAGCGGCGCGTCTCAAACCTTGGTCTTAAGCGGAGAGGGCAGTGAAGGTCTTCCGGCCTGCGCGTACGCCCGAGCGGGCGAACTATGGTTCGGATCCGAAGCGCAAGAAATGGCTTTCGTGTATCCGCGTCGCACGTGCAGCGAATTTATCGACGACCTATCCTTTCAGGCGACGAATCTGGATGGTCACTATCGAAAGGTAATGTATTCGCAGTTGGCCTACAACTTCTTTCAGGAATTGCTGGAGCGAATAAAGGAGGAAGCGGGATCGATAGACCGATGCATTATCGCCGTTCCAGGGCACTATTTGGAAGCGAACGAGCGTTCCGAAGAACGACTCGGCTTACTCTTGGGAATCCTGGGCGATTTGGGGATTCCCGTAGCAGGTATCGTGGACATGGCGGCTGCGGCCCTCTACAGCGAAGGCCTGTGGAACGTGCCGGAAGGCGAACGCGTCTTCCATATCGATCTCTTGGCTCACGCGACCCACATCTCGGTCTTCCACAAGCGAGGCGGGTTGGATCGCGTTAATTTCACGCGTTTGCCGCAGCACGGCTTCAGCAAAATGCTGGAACGCTTTACCGCATCGATGTCGAATCGCTTTTTAGTGGAGACGTCCTTCGATATCACGGAAGACCGCCAGATCGAGCGCGCCTTTCACGCTCAAGCGCGCGAAATGCTGTTCAACTTGGGCCGCTTGAATGAAGCCAATCTCGAGGTGTCGACGCGTGAAAAATCGCGACAGATGATGATTTCGAAGGAAATGGCCAAATTCGAGTTGGCGCCTCAGGTGAAGCTGGTCACGCAGATGATCCTGCGGGCGGTTAACGATTTCGCCAATAGCGACGATGAGATTCAGATTGCGCTATCGAGTCGAGCGGCTGCCATTCAAGGGCTCAAGGATTCCATTCTCTCCCAAGGCATGGGCGAGGTGAAGGAGCTTCCCTCGGAAAGCGGAGCCTTCGGAGCGGCCAATTACGGAAAGGATTGGGAGGCGGCGAGCGATATTGAAGAAACGAGAGTTGAGGTGGGCATTTCGCTCGAAGGTCTTCCCGAAACGCCGAAAGCGCCGTCGAAGGTAGCGTCGCTCCGTCTGATTCGCGAGGGTCGGTCCCTCAATCCTACGCACGTTGTCTGCGATGGCTTGGCTTACCGATTGGAAGGGGAGACGTTTTCGGTGGGATTGGGAGAAAGCGACCGTTTCGACTTGGTAGCCGATCGGGCGAGTTCAGGCGAGCCGGTTGGCCTATTTCGATTGAAATCGATCGAGGATCGGTGGAGTATCGAAGCCATGGAAGGGGTTAAGCTAGGGGAAACGGGAGAAGCGGGGCTCAAAGCGGGCGACGCGGTCGAAATCCGACGCGAAGGAACGCGCAAGCGCCTGGTTCTCATCCATTGCATCGAGTGAGGGGTTATTTGTCATGAAGCGGAAGAAGCGGGAAACGGAAGTATTCAGTCTGTCCTTTTTGGATTGCATTTGCTGCGGCTTCGGGGCGGTCCTGCTCCTGTTCGTGCTCACGGTGGGTAAGAAATCCGATACGCTGATAGAGGTTAAGGCTAAGATCGAACAAGTGATTGGTCAGATGGAAAATGACCTCGCCGACAAGGACAAGGAACTCAAGGACCTGCAACGGTCGCTGACGACCATTCGCAATCGCAATCGGTACGCCGAGGAGGAGATAGTCGAGAAGAAGAAAATGCAGACCGATCTCGAGGATGAGTTCGCGCTGCTGTTGGCCCAGCTTTCCTCGATGGAAGAGGACTTGGGCAAGTTGCTCGAGGACAAAGAGAACATGCCCAAGCAGGAGGAGGAGCCTCCTATTCCCATCCTCAATCCCGTGCGCCGCCAGTATTTGACGGGATTCGATATACAGGGCGATAACGTGCTTTTTCTTATTGAAGCCTCAGGTGGTATGATGGACGACTCTTCGGAGCTCGCTGCGGAGCGCCTGAACGATACGGATCAGGAAAAGCGCGACTCGCCAAAATGGACACGCGTCAAGAAAGGAATGACTTGGCTAATCGCGAACCTGAAACCGTCATCGCGTTACAAGATTATTCTATTCAATGACGAAATTCACACGATTGAAACGCGTTACGGAACGGATTGGATCGATCCCTCGGATCGCGAAACGACCAAGAACATTATCGATGAACTGGATGATGTAGTGCCTGCCAAGGGCGCGAACTTGGAAAAGGCTTTCTCGATGGCGAGCGATTTGCCCGTGGAGCCTGATCGCATCGTGCTGATAGTCGATGGCCTGCCGACCTTAGCCGACAGCTATAATCCTGGAAGCGATGTCGTTGACGACCACGACCGCATTAACATGTTTCGCGTGGCCAAAAAGGCCCTCACGGTGCAGGCCCCGGTCAATGTTCTGCTCTATCCGATGAAGATGGATCCGGGCGCCGCAGTTCACTATTGGCGCCTGGCCGATGATCAAGGCGGGGCCATGGTTTGTCCCTCCAAATCCTGGCCGAACACATGAAACGCAAACGGTCTACTCAAATTTTCAGTTTGTCCTTCCTGGACGTGATTTGCTGCGGATTCGGAGCCATTATTCTTCTGTTTGTCATTACCATGGGCAAAAAGACCAAGGAGATCACCAATCTTCGAATGGCTTTGGAGCGTATCATACAGCAGCGCATGCTTCAGCTGAACGAGTACGAGATCCGAACGGAAGAGTTGGCCATGCTCATCCAGCTCGAGGAAGAGAAGGAATATGAAAAGAAAGTCGTGGAAGAGGACCTCGATGCGGTGATCGCCAAGCTCAAGGAGCAGATCAACGACAAGGAATTCGCCAAGGACAAATTCGTTACGGACATCGAACAGCTCGAGGACGAACTAGCGGTTATGCAGACCGATCCCGAAATCGAGCAGAAGGTACTCGAAGTGACGCCGGTGGGAGTGCCGGTCGAGAGCAATCATATCGCGTTCGTTATCGATACCTCGGGAAGTATGCGTGATCCGAACACGCGTTTGGTTTGGGGTTATGTGATCCAGAAATTCGAGGAGACGCTGGACTCCTATCCGGAGGTTAAAGGCATCCAATTGCTCGACGCTAATGGTCGATTCATCATAGGTCGCGGAATGGGCAGCCGTTGGATGCCCGACAATAGGGAGACCAGAGAATTCATGGTTCGGACCCTTCGACTCTATCCCTATGATAGCGAGAGTAATCCGGTGCCGGGCATCGCTCAGGCCATAAGGCGCTTGGCGGATCCTGACGACGAGGAGATGGAGATGGGAATCTACGTCTTTGGCGACGAATTCACGGGAAAGTCGGAGCCAGTGTTGAATACCTTGGACCGACTGAACAAAGACAAGGACGGGGAGCGAATGGCTCGCATTAACGCGATTGGCTTTCCGAATCTGATTCGCAATACGCTATCCTTGAGCCAATCGGGGCTCAAATTCGCGAATCTGATGCGCGAACTGACTTACGAGCACGATGGAGCTTTCGTGGCTCTTGAAAGAGAGTCATTGCGGGCTCGCGGACGCGAGATCGATCAACGCTATCCGGCGCCCGTTCCGCGACGCGATCCCTTGGAGCCATCGATTATCTACGGTCCGAGGCGCGGCGGCATTTACGGTCCGTGAGGAGTTTGCCGGTTCTGGAGCGTTAGCGTTCCGTGAAGGCGTTCATCTTGGCCCGCATCAATGGTTTCAATACGTAGTCGAGAACGCTTTTCTTGCCCGTCTTGATGTCAACCTGAGCTACCATGCCAGGCAGGATTTCTAGCTCTTGTTCGTTCGTATGGAGAGAACGATCGCCCGTTCTTACGAGGATTCGATAGAAACTCTCGCCCTGGTCGTTGGCGAACGTGTCGGCGCTGATCTGCTCTACTTTGCCTGAGAGGCCTCCATAAATCGAGTAATCGTAAGCGGTCAGCTTCACGGTAGCTTCTTGGCCGATCTTCACGAAAGCGATATCCGAAGGGGCGATGTCAGCTTCTACCAGCAAAGTGTCTTCGGTGGGGACGATCTCGAATAGGGGAGCTCCTGGCTGAAGAACGCCCCCGATGGTTTTGATATGAATCTTGTTCACGATGCCCGATACGGGCGCTGTGATGGTTGTACGGTCGATCTTGTCTTCGAAAGCGAGCAGAGCCTGATCGATTTGCTTGAGACGTATTTGGTAGTCGTTTCTTTGAGACACGACTTCGCTCATGTATTCGGATGCCTCGCGCTCGATTTGGCCTTGAAGATCGTTGACCATGGATTCGAGACGCAGGAGCTCAACCTGGGAAACAACGCCGGATTCGGCTAGAGGACGCGACATTTCCAATTCCCGAGTCTTTAGCTCGAGGCTCTTGCCGAGCCGCCGCTGGCTCGTTTCGATCCGATCGCGGCGCGTGAAGAAGAGGAGAGACTCGGCTTCGACTAGGTCGGGATGGCTTTGTAAGAGCGATGTCGGAAAATCGATCTCGGGCGCTTGCGTGGACTCGGCTTGCAGTCGGGCGATTTTGGCTAGCAAGTCATTTCGTTCGGCAAGGCTTTCGTGATAGGTGGCCTTGAAATGAGTATCGTCGATCTTAGCCAATCGAGATCCTTGCTCGACGCGCTGTCCCTCTTCGATATCGACTCGTGTGACGATGCCCCCTTCGAGACTCTGTACAATCTGCAGGCTCGCGGAGGGAATGACCTTGCCCTGTCCTCGGGTCAATTCGCTGACCTGGGATTGGTAGGCCCAGATGAATGCAGCCACCACGAGACCGACGATGCTTAGTAGGAGAAGATTGGCATAGGGCATTTTCTCTTCGAGAAAGGCGACCTTGCAGTCCGCTACGAAGTCGAGGTCTTCGGCGACCACGGTTTCTCGAGAGGGCGCGGGATTCCCGCGTTTGTCTGGCGTTTCTTTGCTCATCAGTTGCGTCCCGTTCCTCCGGAAAGTTGACGCATGACGTCGGTCTTCGGACCGTCCGCTGCGATTTTGCCTTGATCCATCACGATAATGCGGTCGGCGAGTTTTAGCATCGATGGCTTGTGAGTCGAAAGGATGAGCGTGCGATTGCCCTCCTTGGAGTAGCGTTCCATATTGGTGATGAAATCGCGCTCCGCGTTGGCGTCCATGGCGCTGGTCGGCTCGTCCATGACCAGCAGACTGGGTTTAATAAGCAGCGCTCGCGCGATGTTGACGGCCTGGCGTTGGCCGCCCGACAGCAGTTCGCCTCGTTCGCCGACTTGCAGATCATAGCCGAGCGGGTGCTTGGATACGAAGCGTTCGACTCCTGAGAGAGAAGCGGCCTCGACAAGGGCGGATTCTTCCATCCAAGGGGCTCCGATCATGACGTTGCTTTTGAGCGATCCTTGGAAAAGCAGATTGTCCTGCCCGATGTATCCGATTTTACGGCGCAGGTCAGCAGGGTCCATCTGACGAATATCGGTATCGTTGACCGTGATCATGCCGCCCGTCGACGGATAGAATCCTAGGATCAGTCGCAGCAGTGTGCTCTTGCCTGAGCCTACGCGACCGAGAATGGCGACGCGCTCGCCCGGTTCGATATTGAAGGAAGCGTTAATGATCGCAGGCGCGCTTTCGGGAGAGTAGGAGAAGGTGACGTCGTTGAAGGCGATACGCGGTTCGAAGTCGGGCTTGCGAATGTAGTCGCGTCCTTCCTCCCGTTCCTGGGGAAGCTTGATAAGGTCATTCAGTCCGCTAAGCGAAACGAGGGATCCCTGCAGTCGCGACAACAGAGCGGCCACTTGGCCAATGGGGGCCATGGCCCGTCCGGTGAGAATAGTGCAACCGATCAACGCCCCCATGCTCATTTCGCCTTGTTGTATCCGAAATACGGAAACGACGATAATGATGACGGACACCATCTGGGTGACGAATACGGTGAAATTGGAAGCCAACGAGGAGTAGCGGCGCGAAGAGACTTCGCTTTTGGCCATCTTGCCCAAGGAGTCCTCCATCTTTTTCTGAAAGCTGCCGGCGGCGGAAAGACCGCGAATCGCTTCGAAGCCGTTGATGGCCTCGACGAGTATGGCGTGCTTCTGGGCTGAAGCGCCGTGCGCCTTTTCAGCCGCTCGTTTTAAAGGGATGTGCATGAGAGCCCCGAGCGTGAGGATCAGCGCGATTGCGGCGCAGGGAATCAGGGCTACCCAGCCTGCGATGTAACCCATGAAAGCGATGAAGAGGCAAACGAAGGGCAGGTCGATAAGCGTGGTTAGCGATGCGGAAGTGAAGAACTCGCGCAGGCTTTCGTAGCCCTTGACCTGATTGGCGAAGCTGCCTGAGGAACTGGGCTTCGCTTGCATCTTTATCCCCATGATGCGCTGGAAAATGAAACTGGACATGAGGACGTCCGCATTCTTGCCCGCTTTGTCGATTAAAACCCCTCGCAGCGATTTAAGCAGAAAATCGAATACGTAGACAATGCACACTCCGCTGGCCAGAACCCATAGGGTATCGATGGCGTTGTTGGGAATGACGCGATCGTAAACGTTCATCACAAAGAGCGATCCTGCTATGGCGAAGAGGTTGATGAAGACCGCGGCCAGCATGACATTAGCGTAGATCTTCTTGTACTTCCAAAGCGTTCCCCAGAACCAGTTTTTGGCGTTGATGCTTTCGGAACTCGCTTCGGCTCGCGCATCGAAGTCGAATTCCGGCTTAACGAAAATAGCGATGCCGGCGTAGTCCGATTCGATTTCGTTGGCTGAACTTGTTGTTTCGCCACTACCGGTTTCGGGAACGACAACGCGGCACTTCCCTTCATCCAATCGCTCGACGAGAATAAGCGCTCGATTGTCTTTTAGGATGAGAACAGCCGGAAGGGTTAGATTCGAAATCTTCGCTATCGGACGCTTGACGATGCGGGCTGAGAATCCGGCGTTGGCGGCAGACCGGAGAAAGAGCTTGGGCGTCAATCGATTGTCGACCAAAGGCATGCCTGAGATCAGGGCCTCTTTGGAAAGGGGGCGATGATGAATTTTACCCAAGGTGACAAGGCATTCGAGCAGAGCGTCATCGACACGGTCGACAGACTCGGATTCGGCGGACTTATTCGCAGGAGGGTCGATCATACCCTCAACGCGATTCTTGGGCGGCGCCTTTGCCTGGCTAGCCTCGCTGGATTGGGTGGGATTCATTACAAATTGCTGGTTAAGTCGATGAGTGACTCATGGAGTTCTTCCATTTCACGCAGCTTACGCTCCATGGCCTTCTGCTCGGTGATGTCCTCGACGATACCTTCGAGATAAATGGGCTTTTCAGGATCTTCTTTAATCGCCCAAACATTTATCTTGGCCTCCATTATGGAACCGTCGGCGCGATGGAATTGAGCTTCGAAGCGTTCCTTGTCGGTGGCGAAGTCCGAAAGGCGAGCCGTATAGGCCTTGCGAGTCGACTCGTCCATAACCTCGGGACGGAGGATTTCGACTCCCTTCATGAACTCTTGGGCTGTCTCGTAGCCGAATGCGCTGGCCAAACGTTGATTAGCGTCTAGCAGAGCCCCGTTCTCAGCGCATCGAAAGATACCGACGTGAGCGTGTTCGAAGAAGCCGCGGTACTGGGCTTCGCTTTCCCGCAAGCGTTGCTCTAGGCGGCGATTTTCCCGTCTATTGGCGGCTTCTTTCAAATGGCTCTTGATCGCGGGAACCAATCGGGCCGTGTTGCCCTTCATGATATAGTCGTTGGCCCCCTTTTTCATGAGGTCGACAGCCGTTTCCTCGCCAATCTTGCCGGAAACTAAGACGAAGGGGATGTCCAGATCGTAGCGTTGGAATACCTCCAAGGCTTTCATCCCGTCAAAGTCGGGCATTTGGTAATCCGAGATGATGATGTCCCACTTGTGTTCCTCGAGGGCCTTGACCATTTCCTCCTCGTTCTCGACGCGATCGTGAACCACGATATAGCCGTTTTTCTTGAGCAGGTTAGCGGTGAACTTCGCCTCGATCTTAGAATCCTCGACGATGAGGACGCGTAGGTCGGTCGCTTCTGAAAGGGGGGTAGCGTTGGTGTCGGACGATTCCATGTTTAGCTCGGTTGGCTGTTGAATTTAGATTGGCTAGCGAATGTTTTCGATGAGCGACCCGCTGTGATAGAGCACGCGGTAGGCCGCTTGGAGGCGGTTGTAGCGTTCTTCGGCTACGGAAGACTTGGCTGAGAAAAGTTCGTTCTCGACGTCGAGCACGTTGATGAGCGCTCGCTGGCCGAGTTCGAATTGCTTTTGGTAAGCGGATACGACGGAGTCCATCGCGTCGCGGTATTTCTGAAGCTGATACAAGCGTTCCTCTGCAATGAGCATATCGTTCCACGCGTTGGTGAATGAGGCGCCTAGTTCCGCTTCGGTGGTTCGCAATTCGCCCACAGCCTTGTCGATGGCCGATCGCGAACGCTGAAGTTCGGCCTTCCGCCGTCCACCGCCAAATACATCGTAGGAAAACACGATGAGCCCCGAAGCGTCATTCTGCATGTCGGAATAGCGGGCGCTGTCGTTTCCGCTGCTTTGAACTAAGAGGTCGAGCTGCGGATAGAATGCGCTTTTCGCTCCTTGGTATCTTGATTCGAAAGCCGAAAGATTGGCCTCGGCGGATCGAACGCGCGGATTGCGACCTAGGTCTACCTCTTCGATAGACAGAGGCAGAGCCCAGTCCGGAAAGTCGGGTTCTTCGAGCGCGGAGGGTTCCAGTCCCGTTAGTTTGCGATAGCTCGTAATGGCGAATGCGAGCTGACGGCGACGAGCTTCGAGGGTCGCTTCGGACATGGACAGACGAGCATTGACCAGTTCGACGTCGGCCTTCGGTCCTGCTCCTGCTTCGAACTTGCGGGAAGTCTTGTCGAGCGCGGTTCGATGAATGCGAGCGCTTTCCTCGGCGTAGTCGAGAAGGGTTTGATACTTGAGAATGTCTACATAGGACTGCGACAAATCGAGCGCCAGGGTTTCACGGGCCGCTTCGAGTTCGATTTCACTGAGTCGGTTTAGAGCGCGGGCCTCGCCCACGCGACTCTTGGTCGCCCCGCCATCGAAAAGCAGTTGACTGGCGTCCAAGGAAAAGCCGCCCAGTTTGGCAAGAGAGTAGCGGGAGGCTCCGGATCGGAAACGTTCTTCGCCTCCTCGCAAATTTAAACCGACCTGAGGCAAGCGGCGGCTCCGAGCCAAATCGATTTCGCTCTCGCGCATGCGAACGTCCGCCTGGTTGGAGACCAAGCTAGGGAACTGTTGCAGCATGGCCTCAAGAGAGGTATCGAGGCTTTGTCCATGAATCGGCCCCCCGAAGAGGGCTGTGACGCAAACGAGCGAAATCGCGCGGCAAGCCAGGGCTGCGGCGTTTGCGAAACGTCGAAATCTGTAGGTGTGGGAGTTCAGCGTGCCTATGGGTTTAAGCGATAGTCTCTAATATCGCTACTTAGGCCCTGAACTTGAGTCGTCAGAGACGGTTCCGGACGATTACTTCCCAGTCGCGCGTAGAAGCGCTTAGAGCCTATTGGCCCTCAGCCCTAGACTGACGATTCCCTAGGAAGGCGAAATGCCTTCTCCAGAACGAATTACGGCATCGATGACCGAATCGAATACGCCAGCGGAAGTGGCTACGATTCCCTTGTTTTCTTTCAGGGTCCTGCCAATCGAGAAATCCAGCGGCTTTCCGAAGGTATCGGAAATGCGTCCCCCGGCTTCGGAGAGAACGATGAATCCGGCGGCATGGTCCCAAATTTTCTCCTCGTATCCGGGGCGGGTGGGCAGTCGCAGATAGATCGAGGCCTGCCCGCGAGAGACAGCCGCATACTTGCATTGGCTGTCCATGCGAAACGGTTTTGCCTGAGAATCAAGGGTTTCGGCAATGACGGCCGAGCGGCCGTGAGCGGTGTGTCCCGATTCGACCGATTCGCAGAAGACAGCCGCTTTGGGATCGTCGATAGAGTCGCAACGGATGGCGGTAGCATTGGAAGGGTCGCTGAGGGGAGCCTGGAAAGCGCCTTGGCCTTTGACTGCGTAGAGCAAGCATCCCGTCTCGCTTTCTTCATCCTCAGGATCGACTGGCAGATTCGGGCAGCCAAGGACGCCAAGCTCCACTTCGCCGTCGACGATCAGAGCCAGGGCCACCGCGTATTGCTGTCCCCGGAGAAAACCTTTGGTGCCGTCGATCGGATCGAGGGTCCAAAACCGACCGACTGCTCCCCCTGAATGACCGCCTCGGTCGATGGATTCCAAGACCGTTTCATCGCTCATCGAGGGATCGATTTTGCGAACGTACTCGACGATTTTAGAAAAAAGATCGGCGTTCTCGGGCTTGCGCAAATCGTTAGCATCTTCTTCGCCGACGGCGGGGTCGTTGGGCAAGGCCTCTGCCAATGTCTTCAAGACAAGCGCTTGGGCGCCGTAGTCGGCGACCGTGACCGGAGACTTGTCGGCTTTGTCCAGTTTTTCGCTGGAGGTTAGTCCAGCTTGAGCTTCCGCGCAGAGAGCGCTGGCCCGAGCGACAGCGTCGAGAGCGACAGTGAGTTCCGATTCGTATGGCATGAGCAGAGTTGTTGAATGATTTCGGCGACGAATGCAATAGGATCGGCAATGTAAGATTTCCCTTAACAAACGAGTCGGGCCTTGCTAGCGCTGGATTCGTGTTTAAGACGATCGCCCCTTGCCTGTTTTCCTTCGATATCGAGTGGATTCCCGATCCGCTCTCGGCAGAGATACTGCATGGCGTATCCACGGAGGGGCCCCAGGGAGCCGAAGACGCGATGAAACGCTTGTGGGCGGAAGCCGGGGCGACTGAAGAGATGCCGCAGCCATACTTGAAAACGGTTCTTTGCCGTATCGTATCCATCGCAGGCGTGTTTCGAGAAGTCTCCAATGGCGAGCCAAAGTTGAAGCTCGTGTCGCTCCCCTCGGATACAGGCGATTCTGAGAAGGTGAAGGAGCGATCGATTTTGCAGATTCTCTTGAAAGCCATTGGCAGCCGAAAACCGCAATTGGTTGGATACAATTCCCACAACGCGGACGTTCCCATAATTATCCAGCGCTCCATCGTCAACGGCCTGTTCGGCGAAGGAATGGGGGAGCGGCCAGACAAGCCTTGGGAAGGCGTCGACTACTTCGCTCAGAGCGGCGATTTCAATGTCGATCTCGCGCCCATCTTAGGTCGCTACGCCCAAACTCCTAAGCTGAACGAGATCGCGACTCTATGCGGCATTCCTGGGAAAGTGGATACGGATGGAGGAAGCGTTTCGGGCATGTGGTTGCAAGGTGACTTGAAAGGCATCGTCGACTACAATGAATTCGATGCCATCACCACGCATTTGCTTTGGGCCCGAGTGGCCCATTTCGGCGGGTTGCTGGGCGACGAGGCGTACGAGCGAGAACAGCGCTTGGTGAGGGAGCTGCTGGCTCAGGAAATCGACGCAGGGAAATCCCATTTCGAACGTTATCTAGTTGAATGGGATCGCCTGCAGAAGCTGATTGCGAAACGATAAGGACGAGTCCGAGGAGCCGGATACGAGCGATGGGAAACGGGGTGACGATCGTATTGCCAATGAAGGTGTGGACTCCTGGATTGCATGCCTTCCGTTCCAAGCATCTACTCGCTCCTAAGGCGATGATGCCTCCGCATATCGAACTCTGTTCCACCAAGCAGTCGCTTAGAGTGGAAGGCGAAGAGCGAATTGGATTGAGCAATCGACTGATGGCCCTTTGTCAGACGCGCTTCACTTTCGGATATGGACTTTCCAATTTGATTTGGGAGGACGAGGCCCGAAGACTGAGTCTAGAGCCAGATCCCTTGAGCCCGTTTTGGGAACTGCGAGCATCTCTGCTGGAGTCTCTTTCGATTGAGGAAGACCCGAGAAAGCGTCACCGCATGCGACTCCCGCTGGCCCAAGGAAGCGAAATCAGCGAGTACGCTTTGCGGGAGGAATTCGATTCGATGTGCGGCGATCTGCTGCCTCTACGGTGCCGCGCGACCGAGCTTGAAATCTATTCCCAACGCGATGGCGATTGGCTATTGAGAGAAAGCTATTCGCTGCGAGAGTCCGAACGGAATTAGGAACGCTATGCCCGCGCAGCCCGCTTGCGAAGCGTCGCGTTGAGGATGCGTTTGCGCAAACGCAAGTGATTGGGCGTGGCTTCGACGAATTCGTCGTTGGCGATGTATTCGATCGCTCGCTCTAGCGAAAACTCGATAGGAGGAGAGAGCTGAATGCCTTTGCCTTCGCCTTGACTGCGGAAATTGGTGAGCTGCTTGGCTTTGGTCGGGTTGACCGGAATGTCGTTTGCGCGTGGATTTTCGCCGACGATCATGCCTTCGTAGACTTCGACGCCTGCGCCGATGAAGAGCTTTCCACGGTCTTCGAGAGCGGCGAGGGAGTAGGCGGTGGTTTTGCCGTTGTCCATGGAGACAAGGGTGCCGGTCAAGCGTGTGCGGATATCGCCTGTGTAGGGTTGATACTCCTTGAAAAGGTGGGAGACGATGCCGTGCCCGCTGGTGGCGTTTACGATGTCGATCTCTAGGCCGATGATGCCTCGGGTGGGCATTTCGAATTCGAGGAAGACGTTGCCGTTGCGGGTTTCCATGTTTTGCATGATGCCACGGCGGTTGTTGAGGTTCTCCATGATGCCTCCCATGCTGTCTTCAGGGATCTCGAGCCAGACGGTTTCGAAGGGCTCCATGGTGACGCCGTCGATCTCTTTTTTGATGACAGTAGGCCGGGAGACGAGGACTTCGAAGCCTTCTCGTCGCATGGTCTCGACGAGGACGGAGATCTGCATGGCGCCGCGAGCGGATACGTAGAATTGACCGCTCTTTTCGCCGTCTTCGACTTGAATGGAAACGTTGGTCTTCTTTTCGCGTTCGAGGCGTTCGCGGATTTGGCGCGAGGTGACGAGTTTGCCGTCTCGGCCAGCGAGGGGACCGTCATTGATGGCGAATTCCATGCGGATCGTGGGAGGATCGATGGCGACGAAGGGGAGAGGCTCTTGCTCTTCGGTTTGGCAAAGCGTTTCGCCTATATTGACTTCGTCGAAGCCTGCGATGCCGACGATGTTGCCGGCTTCACCTTTGATGGACTCGGAGGAACCGAGGCCTGAGTACTCGAATACCTTGGTGATTTTATAGCGCTTGCGCGTGCCGTCTTCCAGGACTCGGTAGACGTTGTCGCTGGTTTGGACAGAGCCGGAAAGGACTTTGCCGATGGCGACGCGGCCGACGTAGTCATCCCAGTCGATGTTGGAGATGAGCATGCGGAAATCGCCGTCAGTGTCGGCTTCGGGAGCTTCGATGTTTTCGAGAACGGTCTCGAAGAGTGGGCTCATGTCTTTGTGCTCGTCTTCGAGGTCTTTGACCATGAAGCCGTTTTTGGCAGAGCCGTAGAGGAAAGGGGCGTTGAATTGGTCTTCGTCGGCGTCGAGCTCGAGGAAGAGCTCGAGGACTTTGTCGTGGACGGCCTCTGGATCGGCGTGGTCGCGATCGACCTTGTTGACGACGACGATTGGTTTGAGGCCTTGTTGGAGGGCCTTGCGAAGGACGAAGCGCGTTTGGGCCTGTGGACCGTCCTTGGCGTCGACCAAAAGCAGGACGCCATCGACCATTTTCATGACGCGTTCCACTTCGCCGCCGAAGTCCGCGTGGCCGGGCGTATCGACAATATTGATGGTCTTTCCTTGCCAGTGTACGGAGGTGTTCTTGGCCTTGATGGTAATCCCTTTTTCGCGTTCGAGATCCATGGAATCCATGGCCCGCTCTTCCGCTTGCTGATTTTCGCGGTAGATGCCGCCTTCCTTCATCAGACAGTCGACGAGAGTCGTCTTGCCATGGTCAACATGGGCGATGATGGCGATGTTACGGATGTCTTGGTTGCGTTTCATGGATGTCCCTCGGTTCGAGAAAAGCGATGGGCATGGCGCCTCGAACTCGCTTTGGCAAGCGGATTGGCCCCATTTTACTCATTATTATAGGCAAGTTCTGGGCGAGAATGGGAACCTGTTACGCAATTTCGACCGGTCGGGACTTGCGCCGGAAGTGAATGCCCTCCTTCTTTGGCGAGCAATGCCATTGCCGATCAAGGACATAGAGATCGAGTTCCTGACTGCGTACCGTGACCAGTCGCGGACGATCCTCGAAGCGCCTACGGGGTCCGGCAAATCGACTCAGATTCCGCAAATGCTTCTGAAAGCGGGTTTTCTAGAGGCCGGCGAACTCATCGTATTGCAGCCCAGGCGCATTGCGGCTCGCATGCTAGCGCGACGGGTGGCCTACGAGTTGGGAGAGCGTATGGGAGAACGGGTCGGCTATCAGGTGCGGAATGAAAGCTGCGTATCGAGGGACACGCGCATTCGATTCGTGACCGAAGGGATCCTTTTGCGTCGCTTCATAAACGATCCCGAACTGAGAGGCGTTTCCGGCATCGTCTTCGACGAGTTTCACGAACGAAGTCTGCACGGCGATTTGACCTTGGCTCGGGCGCTCATGACGCAGCGTTCAAGTCGCCCGGATCTTAAGATCGTGGCTATGTCGGCCACTTTGGACGCGGCTTCGCTCGAGGATTACTTGAGTCCCTGCGCGGTCGTCCGATCGGAAGGGCGAACGTTTCCGGTCGAAATCGAGTATGGCCAGGACCGCAGCGCCAATCGAGGCGGAGCGATTTGGGAACTGGCAGCTCAAGCGGTCTCCCAGGCGGCCCATCGAGAGTCGGGCGGGCATATTCTGGTTTTCATGCCGGGCGCCTACGAGATCGGCCGGACCATTCGGGCATTGGGCCAACGGCTTTCGTCTCATGACTTCAAGTTGCTGCCCCTGCACAGCGAATTGAGCGCCCGAGACCAGGATGAGGCCATGGATCCCAGCGCCCGACGAAAAGTGATTGTTTCGACTAACGTTGCGGAGACTTCTCTGACCATTGACGACGTGCGTGTCGTGGTGGATAGCGGACAGGCCCGAATCGCTCGCTATGATCCTTCGCGGGGATTGAATACGTTGTGGATCGAGAAGATAAGCCACGCTTCAGCGAAGCAGAGAGCGGGTCGAGCAGGACGAACGGGGCCGGGAAGATGCATCCGTCTTTGGTCGGAGCGGGATCACTCGCAACGGGCGGAATTCGACGAACCGGAAGCCCTGAGGATGGACCTGTCGGAATCGATACTCGCATTGCTCGCTTCGGGGGTGGACGATATCGATCGCTTCCCATGGTTCGAGCGCCCGAACGCGGAGCGGATGGAAGAAGCGTACAGTTTGTTGCGCCTGCTCGGAGCGGTGGATACGGAAGGAAAATTGACTCGAGACGGGAGACGAATGAGCGAATTTCCTCTTCATCCACGCTATGGAGCGATGATGCTCGCGGCGGATCGATTCGGTTGCGTGCAGGAAATGGCTTTGGCTGCTGCCGTCGCGCAGACCCGAGGAATTCTGATTCGCAAAGTAGACAAACCTGTCGAAAAGCGCCGCCAGTCCTTGCTCGGCGATTGCGCCAACAGCGATTTGATCGCTCAAATGCGGGCCTGGAGCGCGGCGAGCGCCAACCAATTCGAAATCGGCTTTTGCAAGGAATTAGGAATTCATGCCCAGAGCGCTCGGCAGGCTGCGAATTTTTCGAAGCAGATTTTTGGATACGCTAAGTACGCGGATCTCAATCTCATTCAAGAAGCGCCCGCTACAGAGGAGGCGATTGTCCAGTGCCTCTTGGCTGGCTTCCCGGATCGCGTTTGCCGTCGCTTCGATCGCGGGACCTTGCGATGCGAGATGGTTGGGGGCTTGAGAGCGGATCTCGCTCGGGAAAGCCTGGCCCGCGATGCTCGATTGCTGGTGGCTTGCGAAATCAGCGAAATTGGCAAGCAGAGCGGTGAGGTATCGACCGTGCTGAGCCTCTGTTCGGAAATCGATCGCGCATGGCTGGAGGAGTTTTTCCCAGACGATTTCGAATCGGGAATCGAGACGGTGTTCGACGAACGGCAAAAGCGAGTCGTAGAGCGAAGCTTCGTGCGCTATCGAGACTTGGCTGTCGAATCGAAGGAGAATTTGGACGTCGATTTGGAGGCAGCCGCCGAGGCTCTGGCGTCTCTGATTTCCGAGGGAAAGGCGAGGCTAGACAAGTGGGACAAATCAGTGGAAGCCTTTCTAGATCGCGTTCGTTTCGTCTCGCATCACTTTCCTGAATACGAAATCGATTCCCTCGACGACGACTCGATGGCTTTGCTTGTCGAGCAATGCTGTCATGGCGCGAAGAGCCTGCGCGATCTGAAGCGACAAGAGGTGTTGCCGCACGTGAAGGCGTGGTTTGGAGTGGAGATTAGCCAGCTAGTTGAAAAGGAAGCTCCCGAAAGGACGCGTCTTTCGAATGATCGCCCAGCCCGTCTCCGATACGAAGCAAGTGGCAAGGCGATCTTGTCCGCCAAAATTCAGGATCTCTACGACCTGAAGGGCTCGCCCATGCTTTGCCAGGGGCGTTGTCGGCCCACCATCGAACTGCTTGCTCCCAATATGCGTCCCATTCAGCTTACGGACGACTTGGATGCGTTTTGGTCGACTTCCTATCCGAGCATCAAGAAAGAGCTCAAAGGGCGCTACCCGAAGCACGAGTGGAGGTAGACGAGCCGGCGGGTCTGTGCAGAAGGGCCGCCTGCGACAGTTGGCTCGGTAAGTCTTTGGAGTAGACAAGTTAAGCTAAACGCTGCTTTCTTTGGGTTCGATTGATCGAAAACGTATGACTCCCGAATCCATAGCCGCTCACTTCGATGTTCCCGGACAAGTCGTCACGGTCTTGAGCATCGATACTGGAAACGTCAACGACACGTATCGCGTTATCAAGCGAACTACCTATTCGGAAGTGCAATTCGTTTTGCAGCGCATTAGCCAAGCGGTTTTTCCCAATCCGGAGCTGGTGATGTCGAACATGAAAGCGATTACCGACTATGCTCACGAGCGATTAGTTGAGAACGCTTCCCAGTCCAAACGGATTTGGCAGTTGCCGCGCGTGATTTCGACGCTCGATGGCAAGGACTTCTTTACCGATGACGCGGGCGGGTATTGGCGAGCCTTGTCAATGATCGCTTCGGCTACTTCCCACGAGAAGGTGCTGAATCCCGAGCATGCTCACGAAGCGGGATACGTGCTAGGCCACTTCCAGCGGGTCATTGCCGATTTTCCTTTGGATCAGTTGGCCGATACCTTGCCAGGCTTTCACATTACGCCCGGCTATTTGAAGCAATTCGACGAAACGATAAAGTCGGATAGCGCCCAGCAAAAACTAGCGGCTTCCTCTGAAGCCCGTCGTCTCGAGGCCTTCGTGCAGGAGCGGCGCGAATTCGCCTCGATTCTCGAGGATGCTGTGGAACGAGGTGAATTGAGCCTCAGACCTATTCATGGCGATCCGAAAATAACGAACATTATGATGGATGACATAACCGGCAAAGGTACGGCCATCATAGATCTGGATACGGTGAAACCTGGACTGGTGCATTACGATTTTGGCGATTGCGTTCGTTCGGTATGCAATCCGGCTGGGGAAGAAGCTAGGGATCTCAAGGACGTATTGGTGGATATCGATTTGTTCGAGGCTCTCGTGCGCGGCTACTTGAAGCAAGGGCGCGAATTCCTTACCGACGGGGATCTCAAGTACTTGTACGATTCGGCCCGTTTGATCTCGTTCGAATTGGGACTTCGATTTTTCACGGATTACCTAGCGGGCGATGTGTATTTCAAAGTTAACTACGGATCGCAGAACCTGAATCGAGCCCGCGTGCAGATGAAGCTGTGCGAGAGCATTGAAACGCGCGAGTCGATGATGCGTCGCGTTTTGAGCGCGGTATGATCCTCAAGTATCTTCTCTATTCGGCCGTTCCTGTCGTCGTATTGCTGGCGACGGTGATATGGCTGAGTATTGCGCTTTTGCGCGGCTCGAAGTCGTGGCGCTTCGCTATCGGATTCCTGGTCATCCAATTGGGAATCGGCTGGCTTGCTTATCAGCGCTACCTAACGCCCAAGGAATATCCACGAACCTACTTGTCGGATTATTCCAGCGAACGAGTTGGGTTGGGCAAGCTAGCCTCGAGTCGAGGTTTCTTCGTGGGGACCGCTATCAACAAATCGACCAATGAAGACTATCGTAGATTGGTTCCTTCCGAGTACAATTCGATCACGCCGGAGAATGCGACCAAGTGGAGACGAATGCTTGTCGATGGAAGGATTGGCGAATACGATTTCTCGGAAGCGGATGCCATTGTGGATTATGCCTTAGAGCAGGGGGTCCGCGTGAGAGGCCATACATTGATATGGGGTAAATTCTCCGGTAGAACCTATCCTGCGGAACTCGATGATGCTATAGCGAATGCGGAGAATCCGCCAGGAGAACTGCGTCGAGTCATGAGAAATCACATCCAGACCGTGATGACTCATTTCAAAGGGAGGATTGGCGTTTGGGATGCCGTGAATGAACCGCTTTCGATGGATGGTCCTTATTTGGATAAGAACATTTTTCTGAATACGATTGGGAGAGACTACATAGCCGAAACCTTTCGCGTGGCTCATGAGGTCGACCCGTCGGTTCAGCTGTTCTTGAACGAACAGTTCAGTCGCTATGAAGGCGAGCTCGTCGGGGTTTTCTTCGACTTGCTTGAATGGCTAGTGGAGGAGGACGTTCCGATTCACGGGATTGGCATTCAAGCGCACAACATTTTCAAGACGCACGATTTAGACGAATTCCGGCGATTCGTCGATCGGATCGCCGATCTCGGATTGGTCTTCGAAGTGACCGAATTCGATGCGCGGATTCGCTTGTTCGACGCGTTCGAGAATCCGTATCAGGCTCAAGGCGACTTTCTCGCTAGCTATGCCAAGATTTGCATCGATCATCCCGCAGGAATCGGCTTCACGGTTTGGGGATTGAGCGATGCGTCGACCTGGTTCGACTTCGTGCCTCCTTTCAGTCGCATGCTCCCTAACGATCCCTTGATGCTCGATGCGGAGTTGCGACCGAAGCCAGGCTATTGGGGCTTGGCGGGAGCCTTGAAGATTCGCTGAAGGAGAGGAAAGGGAATCGCTCAATGGGGGCTTGTCATTTAGCCTCATTGCTGACACTAAGCCTTCCCCATGAAGCAGCGCTCCCTCCTGAGAGAAGTTTCCATAAGCGGTCCTGCCTTGCATACCGGGGATAATTCGAAGCTCACTTTGAAACCCGCTCCGGCGAATCACGGCGTTACGATTCGTCGCGTCGACATTCACGAAAAGCCCGTTTTCCGTCCGCACGTTTCCCAAGTGGGGGACTTGGTTCGCAATACGACCTTGAACGCAGGCCATGCCAAGGTGCACACCGTCGAGCATGTGATGGCGGCGCTGCACGGTATGGGCATCGACAATGTCGAAATCGAGATGGATGCCAGCGAACCGCCCATTATGGATGGCTCGGCGCGAGCCTACGTGAATATGATCCTAGAGGGCGAGCCGGTCGAACAAGAGGTCGAGCGCGAGTACTTCGCCTTGGATAAGCCGATCTCGGTTTCGAAAGGCAATTCGTCCCTGATCGCCTTGCCATACGATGGCTTCAAGATCACCTGCACCTCCGCGGACGATCGAGGTATCCATACGCAGCACCTTTCCTTAGAGATCGATCCCGAGATCTTCTCAACTCAGGTGGCTGCGGCTCGCACTTTCACTGTCTACGAGGATATCGAGGAATTGCTGAAGGTCGGTAAAATCAAGGGCGGCAGTTTGGAGAACGCTATCGTTTTGAAGGACGACAAGATCATGTCGAAGGAGCCCTTGCGCTTCGAGGACGAGTTGGTGCGTCACAAGATTCTCGACGTCGTGGGCGATCTCTTCCTTTTGGGCAAGCCGCTCAAGGCGCACATTATCGCTGTACGCCCAGGGCACGCGCTGAACTCCGAGTTGACCAAGAAGCTGCACGAGCGGATGGACGAGCTCGAAAAGGGGCATGCGAAAAAGGCCCCGGCGAAAAGGCCCGTTATCGTGGAAACCGAAACGGAATTGGACATTCGTCGCGTCATCGAAACGCTTCCGCACCGCTATCCCTTCTTGATGGTCGATCGCGTGCTGGAATTTCGCGGAGACGACGAGCTGACCGCGATCAAGAACTGCACGATCAACGAGGAGTACTTTCAAGGTCACTACCCGGGCCAGCCAATCATGCCGGGAGTATTGCAGATCGAAGCGATGGCTCAGGCGGCGGGCATTCTCATGCTTCGAGTGACTAAGAACGAAGGCATGACCGCTGTGTTCATGAGCATCGACAAGGTCAAGTTCCGCAACAAGGTCATTCCAGGCGATCAGTTGAAAATCGATGTGAAGCTCGTGAAGATCATGCGGGGCAAGATTGGCACAGCTGTCGCGACCTGCAAGGTGGGAGACAAAGTGGCTTCCTCGGGGGAACTGAAGTTCATGATCGTGGACAAAGAAGCGGAAGTGTAGAAATCGCTAATACGAGAGCTCGCTGAAAATGGGTAGTGATATTCACTCGACAGCAGTCATCGATCCGACTGCGGAAATTGCGGAAGGCGTGTCGGTCGGCCCTTTCTCGGTTATCGGGCCGGGGGTAAGAATCGGAGCGAACACCAAGGTTTGGCATCACGCCACGGTCTGGGGCAATACGCGTATCGGCTCGGACTGCGAGATCTATCCCTACACGAGCATCGGAATGAAGTCGCAGGACTTGAAGTTCAGCGGAGGGCATCCGGGCACAATAATCGGAGACCGGAATACGATTCGCGAGTACACTTCGATCAATGCCGCTACCAATGACGGCGAGTATACGGAAATTGGAGACGACAATTACTTCCTGGCATATTGTCACGTCGGGCATTGCTGCAAGATTGGCAATCACTTGATCGCCAGCAATGGAGCGACTTTCGCGGGACATGTGATCGTCGAAGATCACGTTGGCGTTGGCGGGGGCGGAACAGCGATTCACCAATTCTGCCATATCGGGCAATACTCTTTCATTGGAGGCTGCGCCAAAGTCGAGCAGGACATCCCTCCCTTTATGCTGGGGGATGGGCATCCTGCCAAAGTGCGCATGTTCAATAAAGTGGGCTTAGAGCGAAGCGGTTTCGACGCGGATCGGATTCGAGTCGTCAAACGAATCTTCAAGACGTTCTATCGCGAAGGGCTTAATCGCCAGCAAGCGATCGAGTCTATTAAAGGTAGCGAATTTTCCGATACCGAAGAAGTGAAGCGATTCGTGGCTTTCGCCGAGACATCGGAACGTGGGCTCGCTGGCGGAAGCTGACCAGTTGCTTTCCCGGCCGCAGGCAACTCGGGTTAATCGCCCTGAATGGCCTTGGCTTGGCTCACGCTCGTTCCGGAGCGCCACTCGGGACTGATTAGAGTCGAGCGCGGGGTATTGGGAGCTCCGCGTTCGTTGTTGTGGATTTGGCTGATAACCATATCGACCGCGGCCTCGCCGGTGAGATCATTCCGCTGGTGCATGCCTGCGATTTCCGGCTGAGTAGGTCGCCACTCCAACTGCATGACGCCAATGTCATTGGGAATCGAGAATCCCAGTTCTTCGAGCCAATGGATCGTTAAATTATAGAGCGTGAAGAGAACGTCGGGCTTGTAGCGAAGCAGCCAGTCGCTGAAAGCCTTCAATCCAGCGGGCGAATCGCTTGATTTGAGAAATGCCGGGATGCGATCTTTTTGCAGCAGATTTTGCTGGCCGATCAAGTAGCCGGCCGAAAAACGACGTTGAACCAGTCGGTCGATGGAATCGTCGATGACGAGACCAGGGCGCCGGTAGCCGATCTCGATCGATTTTTCCACGGCTTGCAATGTGAGCGTGTGATGGTCGACGGAGCAGTAGGAAAGGGTGGGCTGAGTGGTACGCACGCCGGTGACCACACATGCGAAGTGATCCCAAGTTTCGCTGTAGCGGTCAGGCAGCTTGGCGGTTTCCATGAGCCCGACTAGGATAAGGCCTTTTATGTTTCGCGTCTTGAGGATGTTGAGCAGTCGCTTTTGAGTGAGCTCGGGATCATGCAGCCAGAAAGTATCGAAATCGTAGCCCAATTGGGCCGCTCGCCGTTTGCAGCCTTCGACGTAGATGGGGATCGTCGGATGGCGTTGAAAGGCTTTGGGATCCGGATTCGCATTGATTAATGCGAGCTTGGCTTGAAAGCGAGGCGTCTGAGTCGCCCTCAACTGAGCCATCAGATGCGAAACGACAGCGTTGGAACGATAGCCCATTTCTTGAGCTTTAACGCGTATTCGATCGCGCGTTGCCTCGGGAATTTGCGGGTCGTTGCGCAAAGCCAATGAAATGGTGTTCTTCGAGTAGCCCATTTCATTGGCGATATCTTGGAGAGTGATGCGGCGTTTCATCGGCGCTTGGGGAAGGCTTTGGGGAATAGGGACGTGAATTGTTAGCTTCAGTGGATTCACTGGATAGCATTACTGTCAAGTGAACAAAGGTTTTTACATCCAAGCGGGCTCTGCCTAGAAGGATCGCTCAACCTCGAAAATTGATCTTATGGCTTACACGATTGGAGTAGACTACGGTACGAACTCGGTACGGAGCATTGTGGTCCGATGCGCGGATGGAGCGGAAGCGGGCGCTTCCGTTTACAATTATCCCTCGGGGGAGATGGGCATCATTCTGGACGCCAATGACCACAACCTGGCCCGTCAGCATCCAGGCGACTACGTGGCGGGTTTGGAGAGCTCTATCAAGGAAGCCATCGCCCAAGCGAAGGAGGCGGATCTCGATTTTTCTCCTGACAAGGTGATCGGAATCGGAGTCGATTCGACTGGATCGAGTCCCATACCTGTGGACGCCAACAATGATGCGCTCGCCATGCAGGATGCCTTCAAGGGCAATCCGGCGGCGGAATGCTGGCTCTGGAAGGATCACACCAGCGTTGAGGAAGCGGCGAGGATCACGGAACTGGGACGGGAGTATCGGCCTCAGTATTTGGCGAAGTGTGGAAACACTTATTCCTCCGAATGGTTTTGGTCCAAGCTCTGGCACTGCTTGAAAATTGCGCCAGAGGTTTTCGATGCGGCTTACAGTTGGGTCGAATTGTGCGATTGGGTTCCCTCGTTGCTTGCGGGCGTGAAGGATCCGAAGGCTGTTAAGCGCGGAATCTGCGCGGCGGGCCACAAGGCGTTTTACGCGGACGATTGGGGCGGGTTGCCGGACAAGGAGTTTCTGTCCATGTTGGATCCGAAGTTGGCCGATTTGCGGGATCGGCTTTATGAGAAGGCCTACGATGCGAGCGAACCTGCGGGCGAGCTCTGCGACGAATGGGCGGAGAGATTGGGGCTGCCGGCAGGGATCGCGATCGCCATGGGCGAGTTCGATGTGCACTACGGAGCCATTGGCGCGGGAGTGGACGAAGGCACTTTGGTCAAAGTGATCGGAACGTCGACCTGCGACTGCGGCGTTGTTAAAGCGAACAAGGAAGTGGCGGACATTCCTGGAATCTGCGGCATCGTAAAAGGGGCTATCTTGCCAGGCTATTATGGCATCGAGGCGGGTCAATCCGCAGTGGGCGATATCTTCGCCTGGTTCGTCAACCATGTGTGTAAGGGCGATGGCGATACGCATGCGCAGCTCACTGAAGAAGCGAACAAGTACAGTCCTGGAGAAATCGGACTGTTGGCCTTGGATTGGAATAACGGCAATCGCACGATTCTGGTGGATCCTCTGTTGGCTGGCGCCTTGATCGGGCAAACCTTGCATACGACGCAGGCGGAGATCTATCGCGCACTGATCGAGGGAACGGCTTTCGGCGCCCGCATGATTCTCGAGCGCATCGAGGAATACGGGGTGCCCGTTAAGCGGGTAGTCTGCGCTGGCGGAATCGCTGAGAAGAATCCAATGCTAATGCAGATCTATGCGGACATAACGGGTCGGGAAATGCTGATTTCCGGCAGCTCTCAAACCTGCGCTTTGGGCTCGGCGGTTTCGGCTGCCGTACTGGCAGGGTCTTCCAAGGGTGGCTATGACGATTTCGAGACGGCTCAATCGAACATGACGCGATTGAAGGACATCAGCTACACGCCGAACCCGGAAGCCCAGGCCGTGTACGACAAGCTATTCGAATTGTATGGGAGAATGCATGACGCATTTGGCGGAGTTTCCTCTCAAGACCTAGGCAGCGTGATGAAGGACTTGCTGGCCATTAAGGAACGCGCCCGTTCCTGACGGATTCCCCTGGAATTTGCAGCGCTGCCTTTATCGCGTGGAACGGATTTCAACATTCTCTCGCCAAAACGACTTGCCGGTATGGCGGCCGCGTTGGCTAATTTGCCCAACGATACTGCGAAATGAATACACCTGAAAATCCTGAGCTGTGGTTCGTGACTGGATCGCAACTCCTGTACGGTCCAGAGGTCCTTAAGCAAGTCGCTGCTCACTCCCGAGAGGTGGCTGGGGCGCTTGACGCATCCGATGCGATTCCCGCGAAAGTGAGCTTCAAGACGGTTGGCGAGACGCCCGAAGCGATCCGAGCGATCTGTTCGGAGGCGAATAACGCTCCCCAGTGCGTGGGATTGATCGTCTGGTGCCACACCTTTTCGCCCGCGAAGATGTGGATTGGCGGGTTGAGCATTCTGAACAAACCGCTGCTGCACTTGCATACGCAGTATCATCGCGATCTGCCATGGGGCGAGATCGACATGGACTACATGAATTTGCACCAGGCAGCCCACGGCGATAGGGAATTCGGGTTTATGTGCTCCCGCCTTCGCTTGGAGCGCAAGGTGGTCGTCGGCCATTGGAAGGAGTCGGAGGTTCAAGAATCGATTGGGATTTGGGCCCGGGCGACTATCGCTTGGCAAGCGCTTCAGGGAGCGAGAATTTGCCGTATTGGCGACAATATGCGCGAGGTATCGGTCACTGAAGGGGATAAGGTGGCGGCGGAGGCCCGTTTCGGGTATTCGGTCAATGGTTACGGCGTTGGCGATTTAGTCGCCTTTGTTAATGATCAAAGCGATGCCGACGTCGATGAGCTGTGCGCTGCCTATGCGGATGAGTACCAGGTCGCTCCGGAACTGCTGAAGGGAGGCGACCGTCACGAATCCCTTCGCGATGGAGCGAGGATCGAGCTCGGGCTGAGAGCGTTTCTCGCGGACAAGGGCGCTTCCGGTTTCACTACGACATTCGAAGATCTGCACGGCCTGAAGCAATTGCCAGGACTCTCCGTCCAACGACTCATGAAGGACGGATACGGCTTTGGGGCGGAAGGCGATTGGAAAACAGCAGCGTTGGTATTCGCGATGAAAACCATGGCGCGAGGACTCGATGGAGGTACTTCCTTCATGGAAGACTACACCTATCACTTGGATCCGAAAGGAAACTTGGTTCTGGGATCTCATATGCTGGAGATATGCCCGACGATTGCCGCGTCCAAACCAAGCTTGGAAATTCATCCGCTCGGCATTGGAGGCAAGGAGGATCCTGTACGCTTGGTATTCGATACGCCTCCGGGACCGGCGATCAACGCGACGATTGTAGATCTTGGAAATCGCTTTCGCCTCGTCGCCAATGAAGTCGATGTGGTATCTCCCAGTGAGCCACTGCCGAAACTGCCTGTTGCTCGGGCAGTCTGGAAACCGAAGCCGGACTTCAAGGTTTCGGCGGCGTCTTGGATCCACGCGGGGGGATCTCATCACCCCGTATTCAGCCAGGCGCTAAGTATGGATACGCTTCGCGATTTCGCATCGATCGCGGGAATCGAACTCGTGGCTATCGACGGTGATTCAAGCGTTGAAGCGATTCGCAAGGAGCTGCGCTTCAATGATGTTTTCTATCATGCCAATCGTGGGTTTTCCTTTGCTGGCTAACGATTCCAAATCCGAATTCAAATGAGCGAATATCAAGCATTGAAAGAAGAATGCTGCGAAGCGAACAAGCAGCTTCCAGCGCTGAAAATCGTCGATCTGACCTTTGGCAACGTATCGGTGGTCGATCGCGAACGCGGCGTTATGGCTATCAAGCCGAGCGGAGTGGATTACGATGTCCTGACTCCCGATGATATCGTGGTCCTGCGAATCGATGGAGCTCCGGATGCCGATCATAATTTGGATCTGGAGGCCTTGACGGTCGAAGGGAGCTTACGTTCGTCATCGGATACGCCAACCCATATGCGTTTGTATCAGGCTTTTGGCGATATCAAGTCGGTCGTGCACACGCACTCTCGCAACGCGACAGCCTATGCTCAGGCAGGTCTACCCATCCCTTGCATGGGGACGACTCACGCGGACTACTTCTATGGAGAGGTGCCCATTACTCGTCCGATTTCAGCCGAGGAAATCGAGCGCCACTACGAATGGGAGACGGCTAATGTCATCATCGAGGCCTTCGAAAACATCGATCTGAACCAGGTGAATGCGGTTCTGTTCCATGGACACGCGCCGTTCGTTTGGGGATCCAGCGGCAAGAAAGCGGTGGAAAACGCCTTCGCGTTGGAGATCATTGCGGAGATGACCATGAAGGCTCAACTGCTCAAGCCGCAAGCAGGATCGCTTTCCCAAGCTCAGCTAGACAAACACTACCTGCGCAAGCATGGGGCGAACGCCTACTACGGTCAGAAGTAGGCGCGGCGGCCTCAATGAAGGAATTGCAAATGCAGGCAAACCCTCGCCTCGAATCCGATCGAAGTTGAGTTTTCGGTTGGGGTAGGGCAGCCTCGAGCCGATTCAATGGGTATGCTATCGGACAAAAAGGTATCCATCTGGTTCTTGGGCTTGTCGGAGTCGCTGGCAGCGGGATTCGATGCTCTAGAAGCGATTGGGTTGTCCCGAGGCATCCCTGAGGCGATGTGCAATGCTCTGACGGCTCGAATCGGAGCAGGCTCTAACTGGAGCGATGCTTTGGATGAATCCTGCGGGTTCTTGGAGAACGGGGAGCGCAGTATCTTGGCCGCAGCGGAACGAGCGGGATCGCTGCCCGAAGCCTTCAAGGCGCTCGGAGAATCCCGTCGCGAAAGCGCCCATTTCAAAAACCGAGCCAAGCTGGCTGCGATTTACCCGATTGGATTGCTTCACCTGGCGGCCTTCATCTTTCCAACCGATTATCTGTGGGCTGGGCAATATGAGGCCTACGGTGTGAGCGTTGGGCTGATTTTGATCCCCTTATGGTGCGTGGGGGTGGCGATGGCTGCTCTGTTTAAAGCGGCGCCTGCGTTCAAGAAGTGGGTCCAGCTGAGGTTGCCTTTGATCCGAGCATTCACCCTTAATCTCGATTTAGGTCGATTCTGTCAGGTGTTCGCCGCCTGTTTACGCTCGGGGTTGCCGATAGATGCGTGTTGGGAGAACGCGCTGGATGCGGCCAATAGCAGGCGACTGCTGAAACCGGGCGAGGCGGCTATTCGAGCGATTCGTAGCGGGGCGCCGGCGAACGAGGCGATCGCTCGATTCAAGGGTGTTCCCGAGGAATTGCAGCAGCTTTACGCGATTGGCGAACGTATGGGCGACTTGGATGAGAATCTTGATCGAGGAGCGGAAATGTACCTCGGTCGGGCCCGGACGAGTCTATCGATCGCGACCTTGGCCTATCCCGCCGCTTTGTTCGGCATTATCGCGCTCTTCGTCGCCGTGAAAGTGGTCCTTTTCTACAAAGGCTATTTCGACGGGGTCGTGGAGATGATGGAGTGATGGACGCCGCTTCAACGGCACGTTTCGCAAACGCCGTAAAGCTCCAGTACGTGGGTGACTTCGGAATAGCCTAGATCCGAGGCAAGTTTTTCCAGCTTAACGACTTCGCAAGTATCCAATTTTTCAGTGCGATGGCACTTCCGGCAGATGATATGGTGATAGTGATGCTCTTCTTCGTTGAGCTCGTAAAGAAATTTGCCGCTCTCGGTGGGGATGCGGTTGACGAGGCCTGCGGTTGCGAAAGCGTCCAAATTGCGGTAGACGGTTACCAGATCGAAGGTGTCGACCCCCAGACGCTCGTGTATTTCCTCGGCTGAATAGGGCTTTGTAAGCTCGATCAATAGCTTGAGTAACGCTTTCCGGGGTTCGGTGATGCGTAAGCTCTCTTTCTTGAGGCTATCTATGGCCGAGTCCAATTTCCGCTCTGCTGCATTCATTTCGATCGAAGCATAGAAGTCGCGGTGGAGAGCTCAACATTTTTGAGAGGAGTCGCGACGCGACCTTGAGTTTCTAGCGGGAAGGGCCTTTGTTGTCTCCCAGGCATATGTTTCAGAGCAATAGTATCTTGCGTTTCATTTACGTGTTCGTGGTGGCGGCCTTCGCGCTTTTCGCCTTTAGCGTGGCATTCAAGAAGTTCTTCGACCCGCAGTCTCCTGTTGAAATCGTCGCCCCGATCGCTGCGGAGACTCCAGACGATTTGCTGGCCTATGAACGGAATACCATCGAGGTGTTCCAAAGCGCTGCAGCATCAGTCGTATTCGTTCACAACCTACAGAATCGGCGAACGGGTTTCTTCTCTCTCAATGTGACCGAGGTGCAGGCGGGGACGGGGTCGGGATTCCTTTGGGATAGGCGTGGCCATATCGTGACCAACTTCCATGTGGTGCAAGGCGCTTCTCGCGTGGCGGTGACCCTCATTGACGGCAATACCTACAACGCTCGAATCGTCGGGGTTGAACCGCGAAAGGATCTCGCCGTTTTGAAGATCGACCTGCGGGAAACCAATGTAGTGCCCTTTGGCGACAAAGTGGCGAATTCGGCGGAAATCCTGGTGGGGCAGAAAGCGGTCGCAATAGGCAATCCGTATGGGTTGGACCATACGCTTACGGTTGGCAATGTGTCTGCCCTCAGCCGAACGATGGAATCTATAATGGAAGGCATTACCATTCGAGACATGATTCAGACTGATGCTCCTATCAATCCCGGGAATTCGGGAGGTCCGCTATTGGACAGCCATGGTCGCTTGATCGGCATGAATACGATGATTTTGAGAGGATCGACGGGCATCGGTTTCGCGGTACCTTCGAATACGATCAATCGGGTGGTGAATCAAATTATTCGGTATGGAGCGCCCGTTCAGTCGGGCATTGGCATATCGATTTTCGAAGATCGAATCGCTCGCTCGATTGGCGTGCAGGGCGTGATTCTTCGAGAGGTCTACCGAAACTCTCCGGCGGAGAAATCGGGCCTTAAGGGAACGAGCCGCGATCGATTCGGTAGGCTGCTGTTAGGCGATATCATTGTGAGTATCGATGGCGAATCGATCCGCAATTACGACGATATGTACAACGCGTTCGACGAGAAGAAACCCGGGGATACCGTCGATATCGTTTACCTGCGCGAGGGAGAGGAAAACAGCGTGACGATCGATGTCGTGACCGTTACGGACTGATAGGCGCAAGTTGGTAGGAGATTAATAAGAAGTTGCGCCCGCTTCGCTGGTATCGCAAACTGCAAGCGATGAACCCGAAGCTCTTGTTGCTAGCTCTATTTTCCCTGCCCCTATTTTTAAGCGGATGCGGTTTCGTTAAAGGTAAAGACGAGGCCGAGAAGGTCGCTGCCGCGTTTTTCGAGGAGAGGATTGCCCAGGGAGGGTTTGGTGGAGATCGGTTCTACTCGAAAGAGTTTTGGGAATACACGGAAGAGGAAAAGTGGGATGACATTAAAGCGATAGCCGCCGACGCTCATGGTCGCTTGAGAACCTACGCTTTGAATTCGTGGAACGTGCAAAGCAAGTATTACGCGGTACAATTGTCTGGGACTTTCGTGACGCTTCTTTACGATACGAGCTACGAGAAAGGATCAGCTCAGGAAAAGCTGACTCTCTTCCGACCAGTAGGTAGCGAAGAATATAAGCTCCTAGGACTTAACATCGCTTCAGACGATATTCAGGCATTGATCCGCAAAGGAATCGAAAATGCCGCGGAAAGCGCATCGAGCGAAGGGAGCGAACAGAAAGAGAGCTGAACTAAAATGATCTATTTGATAGCCATTGCGATCGGCCTTCTTTTGATTCGAGGCGTGTTCGCATTCAGAACCATGGGCGCGAAGCGAAAGCGTATCGAGAAAATGGAGCGAGAGTCCGGCGGTCGATTGTCCGCCAAAGACAAATTCCGCATGATGAAATAGGGGATATGAAGCTGGTATGACGAAAATGATGTTGATCGCAGCGATAGTCATCCTGTTCATCCTGCTTCTGGTATTCTTTTTGGGGCCGCGTGTTGAGATCGATACGACCTTGAAACCGGTTGAGCTTCCTGCGGATCTCGATGCGTTCTTGGAATCTTCGGAATCTAAGTTCGCCGACATCGTTCCCGGTACAGAGAAAACGATCGTCTGGGCCGGCGAAAGAGGGCGAAAAACGCCCGTTTCGATCGTTTATCTGCATGGATTCTCAGCGAGTCGGCAAGAGACGGTTCCATTGGCGGATCGAATCGCTTCGGATTTGAAGGCCAACCTTTACTACACGCGCTTTACTGGGCACGGGCGAAGCGGGGTAGCGATGGCGGAAGGCAGCGTCAACGATTGGCTGAATGATGCCTATGAAGCCTTGCAGATTGGTCGACGGATCGGCGAGCGGGTAGTCGTTGTCGGCGTTTCGACCGGCGGATCCGTAGCGACCTGGCTCAGTACCTTGGAGGAGTCGCGCGACGTTGCAGCAATCGTCGCCATCTCGCCTAATTTCGGTCCGGTCGATTGGCGCTCGGACGTTCTGCTTTGGCCTTGGGGCGAGACGCTGGCCAAGTTGATCGTGGGAGCGGAGTACTCCTGGGAAACTCAGAATGAAGGACACGAGAGATACTGGACCCATCGCTATCCCACCGAGGCCTTGCTTACGATGATGGGACTGGCTCACCTCGCTCGTTCCTTGGAGTTGGAACGCATGGAAACGCCTGCTTTGACGATTTACTCGAAGGAGGATCGCCTTGTCAGTCCCCGCAAGATCGAAACCGCGTTTGCGAGAATCGGGGCCAGCCGAAAGCGCTTGGTTCCCTTCAGTCAATCGGGCGACGGCTCCCACCACGTGCTCGCGGGCGATATCTTGTCGCCGGATACTACCAAAGAGGTCGAGGCGATAATACTCTCGTTTCTGCGCGACGACGCGGGCATAGAGTAGGGGGCGGCCGACGCAAGTTCGGATGAAACGGCGAATGACGAGCTTTAGCTTGTTACGGAGAGCAATACGAGTTTGATGGGAGGTTATGTACAAACCTCTGCGTTACCCCATATCACGATTACTTCTGCCGACTCTGCTTATCGCGTCCCTATTGCGGGCAGAGAATGAGTTCGAACTGCCTTCGCTGGAAGAAGAAGTTTCTCTGCCTGGCGAGGGGGCTTTGCGTCGCTACGATGGTTACGTAAATGGATGGGAAAAACGACGCAGCGCATGGGCAAAGAACAAGAAGAAGGATCGGAATGCAGTGGTGTTTTTAGGCGATTCGATCACGCAGGGCTGGGGCGATGCCTTTAGGAATCGATTTCCAGGGATGAAACTGGCGAACCGCGGAATTGGCGGGGATACCACAAGGGGGATGTTGATCCGCCTTGAGGAGGACGTTTTGAGTCTGGATCCGAAAGCGATCGTTTTGCTGATGGGGACCAATGACATTGGCGTGGGAATCGATGCGGAGGTCATCGGGCGCAATTTCGAAAAGATTGTCGCGGCGATAAAGGCGCATGACCGGAACGTACCGATCGTATTGTGTCGCATCTTTCCAAGCGCGGCGGAGAAGAAACGCCCGGTGTCGGCAATACAGAAGGCCAACGAACGTCTCGAAGCCATTGTCAAAGGCGATCGGCAAATCACGGTATTGGATACGTGGACGCTATTCGCGAACGAGGAAGGAGAGGCTCGGTCGGACTGGTTTCCGGACCGATTGCATTTGAACGATGATGGCTATGAGAAGTGGGCGAGCGCCCTACGCCCGATATTCGCGACGCTCGGCTTATCTGAGACATGTCCGGATAGGTTTAGGGTGGAGAAGGGATTCAGAAGCTTGTTCAATGGAAAGAATCTCACCGGGTGGGGCGTCCGCGTGACGCCACCTCGAACCAGGCCAAACCCGAATAAACTGGTGTTCGTTTCCCATGATAAGGATATCGCGTTCGACGGAAAGAAGCGTAGCGACGATGGACGCTATGCGGCTATCAATGGTCGTTTGGTGGTGACAACGCCTGCGGAGGGAAGGCGTATTCAGCAATTGTGGACAACGGAAGAATTCGGCGACGACTTTGAACTAAGATTGGAGTTTCGGGCTACGCCCAATGCTGATAGTGGAGTTTTTCTGCGCAAGAAGCAATTCCAAGTCCGCGATTATGTATTGGCGGGACCCTATAACGATCTGGAGAGCTATCGCCCGCAAGAGTGGAACGAAATGGTATTTACGGTTCGAGGAACGACCGCAACGGTTAGTTGCAATGGGCAGATGATCGTGGACGATTTCGAGATTCCGGAGACGGGTCCGATCGGCTTGGAAGGCGATCGTGGGCAAATCGAGTATCGCCGAATTCGGATTAAGCATTTGGATGAATGATTTTGGCAAAGTGTCGACAGTAGGGCGAATGGGTTGGTCGATAGCGTTTTTAGCTATTGTTCTAACCTCGGGTTGTGGTCGCAACGAAACGGGCTCAAATGAAGAGGTATTCCCTCTGCTGGAAGCTAGTATCGAAGAGTTGGCGACGAGGATGGAGTCAGGGAAACTTTCTTCGGAAGCGATCACGCGATTGTATTTGGAACGTATTGAGAAGATCGATCGTTCGGGTCCCTCGCTCAATTCGGTGATCGAGCTGAATCCGGATGCCTTGAGTATAGCCAAGGCGATGGATGAGGAGCGTCGGCAGGGCAAGGCGAGAGGGGCGCTGCATGGCATCCCGGTGATGTTGAAAGACAATATCGATACGGCGGATCGGATGATGACGACCGCGGGAGCGCTTGCGTTGGAAGGCAATTACGCGAAGAAGGACGCGTTTCTTGTCGAGCGGTTGCGAGCGAGTGGGGCGGTTATTCTGGGTAAAACGAATTTGAGCGAGTGGGCGAATTTTCGATCGAGCCGGTCTTCCAGTGGTTGGAGCAGCCGCGGCGGTCAAACGCGAAATCCCTACGTATTGGATCGAAACCCTTGCGGCTCGAGTTCGGGATCGGGGGCTGCGGTATCCGCGAATCTATGCGCCGTGGCGATTGGCACGGAAACCAACGGATCGATTGTGTGCCCGAGTTCAGCTAATGGGATCGTGGGATTGAAGCCCACCGTCGGTCTGGTCAGTCGAAGCGGAATAATTCCAATATCCTATTCTCAGGATAGCGCGGGGCCGATGGGCCGTTCTGTGGCGGATGTTGCCCATTTATTGGGAGCGATTGCTGGCGTGGATGATGCGGATGGCAAGTCGGCGGCAAGCCGTGAACATGGCCATGCAGACTACAGCCGTTTCTTGGATCCAGAGGGATTGAAGGGCAAGCGTATCGGCGTCTGGAAATCCAAATGGGACACCCGCGAAGATGTTAAGTCGGCCTTGGGATCCGCATTGCAAGCGCTGAGCGCTGCGGGAGCCGAATTGGTGGAATTGGATTCGGTAATCGACGATATAAGAGAACTGTACGGTCAGGGTTTCGAGCTGATGCAGTACGAGTTCAAAGACGGCGTTAACGAATACTTGGCTAAAGCCAGTCCTTCGACGGGCGTCAGATCGCTCGGAGACGTGATTGCCTATAACTACGCCCACGCCGCCCGAACGATGCCCTATTTCAAGATGGAAACGCTCGAATCGTCGGAGGAAAAAGCGGGCTTGGACGATGAGGCCTATTTAAAGGCGAAAGAGTTGGTCCAAACGCGTTCTCGAGAGGGCATAGAGAATACGATGGAGGAGCATCGATTGGATGCGATCTTGTCTCCGACAGGAGGCCCTGCCTGGTGTACGGATCTAATCAATGGCGACCACTTCGGGCTCGGCAGTTCGTCGCCTGCGGCGTGGGCAGGGTATCCGATTATAACCGTGCCTGCTGGATCTGTCGAGGGATTGCCGATTGGGGTGTCCTTCTTTGGTCGGGCTTGGTCCGAAGGCGAACTGATTTCAATCGCATACGCGTTCGAACAGGTGACTGAAGCCCGACGTGTTCCTGAATTCATGGATTCAATCGATTATTGATCGGGAGAATAGAGCTTCCTTCTTTCGCTTAGGACCGTATCCAGATTGTAAAGCGTTTACCCTTGGTCCTGAACCCGGCTCAGTTTCCAAGGTCCTTCGCGGATGGCGGAAAACAAGAGCTTGCGCGGGTAGAGTCGCTGATGGAATAGACTCGCCTGACGATTATCGAGGAAGCGAAGCTGGTTGATGCCGTCGAGCGGACCTTCCATTGGATAAGAAGGGGAATTTGGAATGCCGCCTTGTCTTTGAGGCCACTCCGCGAGACGCGCTTGCCCGTACGCTCGTTTACTGGGATCGGTTCCGGTAGGCTTCGGCGAGCAGGCTGATCGGGTGCCGGACTTGATGGTCGGGGCCGAGACCGTTTTGGATTTGAAGGTGGCAGCCGGGGTTCGATGTGGCGACGACTTTGGCGCCCGTATCGCTAATGTTCCGGACTTTCCGCTCTTGGAGGAGCTTAGCTTGTTCCGGCTGCGTAATGTTGTAGATGCCTGCGCTGCCGCAGCACCAATCCGCTTCATTGAGAATCGCGAGCTCGATGTTGGGGATTAGGGATAAAAGCTGCTCGGGTTGGGCTTTGACCTTTTGTCCGTGATTGAGGTGACAGGACGGGTGGTAGGTTACACGCGTCGATGCGTCGAGCGGGCCTGGACTCTCTGGGCCGATCTCCATCAGCCATTCGTGAATGTCTTTGAGCTTCGAATCCCATAGTTTCGCTTTTTCAGCGTATTCAGGGTCCTCGGACAATAGTCTGCCATAGTGCCGCAAGTGGCTGCCGCAGCCACCGGCGTTGGAAATAATCGCGTCGATCGTATCGAGATCGAAGCTGTCGATGGCCCGTCGGGCGAGTTCCTGGGCGAGCGCTTCATCGCCGTTATGGGAATGGAGCGAACCGCAGCAGCTCTGATTCCGTGGGGTTACGACTTCGCAGTGGTTGGCGAGCAGAACGTCTGCTGTGTCGCGATTGATATCGCTGAACGCTAGGTCTTGCACGCAGCCGACTAGCATACCCACTCGATAGCGAGCGGGTCGGTTTTGCGGCGTTTCGACTTCGGCTACAATTTCATCGGTGAATCGCTCGCGAATCTCGGGGGTCATGGGCTCGAGCTCGCGCAGATTCTTCGGGAGCAGCTTTAGAATGCCTGATTTGCGAACGAGCGATTGCAGTCCAGACTCCTGATACAGAAGGATCATTTTGCCGACGAGCTTCAAGAGACGAGGCTGCATGAAGAGCGTCTTTACGGTAAGCCAACGCCAGAAACGACGCGATCCGCTCTCCAGTTCCCCGGAGTCCTCGATGTCGGCGCGGGCATTCTCGAACATGTGAGCGTAATCCACGCCGGCGGGACAGGCGGTTGAGCAGGCGAGGCAGCCGAGGCAATAGTACATTTCCTCCGAAAAGGTTTCGCTGATGGGGAGTTCCTTGTCGGCGACGGCTCGCATGAGAGCGATGCGACCGCGTGGACTGTTACGTTCAAGGCCGGTCGCATCGTAGGTTGGACATGTGGGCAGGCACATACCGCAATGCATGCATTGCTGGAGGACCGAGTAGTCGAGCGCTTGGAGGCGGAGTTCGCTAGACATCGAAGATCTTTCCTGGATTGAGCAGATTGTCGGGATCGAGCGAACGCTTGACGCTTTTGAGCAAGTCGTAGCTGTGGTCTTGGAACTGTTGCTTCAGGTATTGCTTCTTGGCGAGGCCGATGCCGTGTTCGCCGGTTATGGTGCCGCCGAGTTCGAGGGTTTTCTCAATGAGATCGTCCATGGCGCGATGCACGCGTTTCATTTCTTCCTCGTCGCGTTCGTCCGCGAGGATCGTCGGGTGAAGGTTGCCGTCTCCGAAGTGGCCGTAGTTGGCGATATTCACCTGATGCTTTTCAGCAGTTTCACGAACGAAGCGCGTCATTTCGACGAGTTTGTCGCGCGGTACGGTGACGTCTTCCAGAATAGTTGTAGGCCGGATACGGGCTACGGCGGCGAAGGCTGATCTCCGTGCGCTGGCCAATGCGACGCCTTCTTCCTCGGTCGCAGCAATTCTGACTTCGCGGGCGTTCATTTCCTCCGCGATGGCCCGCATTTGAGACGTTTCGCTTTCTACTTGAGCAGGGAAGCCGTCCGTCTCCATGAGCAGCACGGCGCCGCAGTCCGTTGGCAGACCTATTTTCGCGAAGTCCTCGACGCATTGAAGCGTATATTGATCGATGAACTCGAGCGTGCAGGGAATGATCTTCGATGAGATGATTTTGGATACAGTCGCCGCCGCGTCATCCATCGAGTCGTAGAGAGCGAGCAAGGTCTTGCGGGATTCGGGCTTGGGAATGAGTTTTAGGAGAATCTTGGTAATGACGCCCAGTGTGCCTTCGCTCCCGATGAAGAGATCCTTCATAGAGTAGCCGGCGACGTCTTTGACGCATTTGCTTCCAAGCCAAGCGATTTCGCCGTTGGCTAGAACGACTTCGAGCCCCATGATGTAGTCGCGAGTGACGCCATACTTCAATCCGCGCAATCCGCCTGAGTTATTCGCGACGTTGCCTCCGATAGTCGCGACTTTCATCGAGCTCGGGTCCGGTGGATAGAATAAGCCGTCGGCCTCGACGAGTTCGCTGATTTCGCTTGTGACAAGTCCGGGCTCGACTAGCAGCGTGAGGTTTTCACGGTCGTATTCGAGAACTCGATTAATGCGATTCGTACAGAGCGCGATACTATTGCTCGAAGGGACGGATCCGCCACTTAGCCCCGTGCCTGATCCTCGAGTTGAGACGGAGCAGCTATTGGACTTAGCTATTCTAAGCGTTTTCGATACATCCTCGGTTGTCTGTGGGAAGACGACTGCGAGCGGGAGACTCTTTAACGAAGCGGTTCCGTCGAAGGAGTAGACGAGCAAGTCTTCTTTTTCGGTAAGCGTGTTTTCGGCGCCGAGTAGATCTTCGAGGTCATTAAGAAGGGAGCGAGTATCCATTGGGAGCGACATTCAAAGCGAAAGCATGACGGAGGATCAAGGCATTGTTCGTCTCGATTCAAAGTCCCTGCAAGCGTATCTCGCTCCGGATATTATGGAGAACTGGGTGTCGCGGAAGAGTCGCTCTTGCAGCATCTCCTGAGGCATAACGACCGGATTCGACCGGGGTATCAAATGACTCTGGTGGCTTTGAAGAATGGGAATATCCTGTCAGGAATTCTCAAGGACGATGGCGCTACGTCGGTAACGATTGCTTTGCCTGGGGGAGTGACCCAGACGGTCTTGCGCAAGTACATTTCGAAAGTGAGCCGAAGGCCCATATCCCTGATGCCCTCCTATGCGGGCATACTGAGTCCCGAAGATGCCGCAAACGTCATCAGTTGGTTGCAGGCGCAGCGGAATTGATATCCAGATTGCCCAGTAGACCTAGTTTACCGTTACGTTGATTAAGTAGGTCTTTTCCAGGAATGCGATCGCGGCTTCTCCATCGACGAGCGGCCGCTCGAAGGCGGCCTGCTTGAAGGCGTCTTCCATCGCCTGTTCGAGTTCGGGAGCCCCAACGCGCATAATGACCGGTAGCGTTACCGCGCCATCCTTATCGACGAAGAACGAGCAACTGACTTGAATTTTTCCGTCCTTGAGCTTGGACGCATCGAACTTGGCTGGAGCAACGACTTCTGGGAATGCTATCATGCGCGGCTTTGCGTCCAGTTCGGACTCGTCGTGATATCTGAGTTCGCGCTTTGAGTGGGCGTCGCTCTTATCGATGCGCTTGGCGGTGTCGAACAACGCGTTGGTAACGATGGGGCGATCGGGCAGAAACTCCCAGTAGGCGCGGCAGACGCGTTTGACTGGCTCGCCGAACTCGTGAGCGGGTTCGAATCTCCACTTGGGCAGGACTTTCATGAGTTCGTCAGCGAAGGCCTTGTGTGAGTATTCGATTGGAAAGTACTCGGAGGCGTTTCCTTCTTCGTCGACGTAGAATGCGATTTTTGCGAAACCTTCGCCAATGGCATGCGTGTACGCCCAGTTGGGATAGAAGGGTTCGATGCGTTTCTTGAGAACAATGGGTTCTCCGTTCTTATTCCCTTTCTTCTTCGCCGCGTTTAAAGCAGGCAAGCCCAGCATCGCCAGAGTGGCCAAGGCCAATCCCAATCCTCTCATCATACGGCCAACCTAGAGGAGAGAAAGGTTCGAGATCAAACGGAAACGTTCCGGCAATGTTACAGTACTGCCAGGAAAAGTTGTCCGTTAAGCGATTTCCAGACCGCGCATGGTTCCTGTAGACGTGGCGAAGGCGTCTGCTTCGATGTCCATCTGTTGAAGAATACTGACGAAGAGATTGGGGAGAGGATAGTTGTGGCCGCGATCGAAGGCGATGTGCTGCCCGTGCTTGAAACGCCCTCCGGCGAAAACGACAGGCATATTGTCAGTGGTGTGCTTGCTGGCGTCGCCGAAGTTGCTGCCGTACATGACAGTCGTGTTGTCGAGTAGACTATGGGAGCCTTCGGCTGAGCTGCTGAGATCGCGAACGAATTGTCCGAGCAAGTTCATATGGGCTCGATCGATGGCGTCGAGCTGGGCGAGTTTCTTCTCGTTTTTGCCGTGGTGAGAAAGGTTGTGGTAGCCATCTTTGATCTCGGCTCCCTCGACTTCGATAGTCGGTGAATTATTGCTGTCGAGCAGCAGGGTAATGCTCCGAGTCGAGTCGCTTTCGAAGGCTAATCGAGCCATTTGATACATGAGGCTCGTTTTCTCCATATAGGCCTCTTTGGCGTCGGGGTCTTCCGGCATGGGCTCGGTTGTTGTCGGCTTGGGGCGTCGTTCCCATTCCTGGGCATCGGTCATGCGTTGTTCGACTTCGCGTACCGCTGTGTTGTATTGGTCCAGGCGCTCTCTATCGCTTTTGCCGAGTCGTCGATTGAGCGATTTAGATTGGTCGGCAATCGAGTCCATGATGCTTTGACCAAGCTTGAGTTTCCGTATTTGCTTTTCCACTTCATCTTGCGAGCCTTGGATGAAGAGTTGTCTGTAGATTTCCGATGCCTTGTTTTCGCAAGGGATGAGAACGCCCGCATCGGTCCAGGAGAGACTGCGCCGACCTTCCTTGGCGTTTACGCCCAAAGTAAGCGATGGGAAACGAGTTAAATGGCCGATTTCGCGAGCGATGTACTGATCGAGTGAAATGGTATTGCGGAAGCCGCCTCCGCCGGGATGAGGAGCTGCTGTGAGAAAAGAGACGTCGGAAGAGTGGGAACCGTCGACTCCCGGGTGGGATACGCCGCTGAGCACGGTAAAGTCGTTTCGAAGATCCGCGATCTCTTCGAGGTAGGGAGAAAGCTGATAGCCCTTTCCTGATTGTTCGGGAAAGAAACGATCGGGCAACAGTCCTAGATTGTTGCAAACGCCGATCATGCGTCGCGGCGCTGAACCGTTCTCGATGCCGGCAAAGGCCTGAGTAGCCGATCGTGGCATCATGGCTTCGAGAAAGGGGAGCGATAGCGAAACGCCAATTCCTCGCAGCATTTGTCGTCGGTTTATGGGGCGGTTGAGATTGATGAGGTTCATGGCGGTTTAGGCTTTTATTTGATGGCGAACAGTTCGCTCTGAACGACAGCGCTCAAAAGGGAACGTACTCCATATCGCGTCTCTTCGCAACGGTCGAGTATCTTTTCTATGTGGATTCGGTCGGAAAACGTAACGGGAGCTCCAGTGGCGTAGACGAGAAATTGGCGGGCGACGTTTCGAGCGATGGCCCGTTCGTCCTGAACGAGAAGGCGTTTGAGTTCGGCGATGTCCGCGAATGGCTTCCCGCTTGGAAGGAATCCAGAACTGTCGACTGGCTCGGCTTTTCTAAAGATGAACGCGTGCCCATTTTTTCCATACCCCTCTACAAGTTCTCCGATTTCGCCTACGGCGCGATATCGCTCGCGCCATCCGCCCGCGATGTCGAAGCTCTCCAGCGCGAACCCAGTCGGGTCGATTTTAACATGGCAGGAATTGCAGGATTGATCGGCCCGATGCAAATCGAGCTGTTCGCGAATCGTGGTGGCTCCGCGGGTGTCAGGCTCGACGGCTTCAACGCCGGAAGGGGGCGGGGGAATGTGAGCGCCGAGAATGCGTTCCATAATCCACACGCCTCTCAGGACGGGCGAGGTTGTCGTACCATTGGCAGTGACTCTTAAGATACTGGCTTGCGTCATCAGACCGCCTCTGGGCGACTTTTCCGGAATATCGACGCGGCGGAGCTGAACGCCTTCGAACGCATCGAAGCCATAATGAGCGGCGAGACGTTCGTTCACGAAAGTGAAATCGGAATCGACGATGTTTCTAGCGGGCAAGTCGTTGTCCAAAAGTTCGCGGAAGAAGCGCCGTGTTTCCTGGATGGACGCTTCGGTCAGTTGATCGTCCAGATAGTAGTCCGGGTAGAGTTCTGCGTCTGGGGTGTTAGCGTTGACTTCGCGAAGATCGAGCCAGTAGTCGAGGAAGGCATTGATGAAGCGATCGGACTTGGGATCGTTCAGCATGCGCTCGGTTTGCTGAGCTAGCTTGGCTGGGCTTTTAAGGTTGGAAACGGCATTCAGGGTTTGGTCGGGCGGGCTATTCCAAAGAAAATAGGAAAGCCGCGATGCGATTTCGTGATTCTTCAGCGCCCCGGGACGCGTTTCGAAGTAGAGGAAGTCGGACGAGCAAAGGACCGATGCGTATGCGGCGATCATGGCGTCGGTGAACGACTCGCCGAGTTCCGTTGCCCGGCGATAGATGGCCATAAAGGGAGCGATTTCAGACTTTCCCTTAACGGGACGTCGATAGGCGCGTCGAGTGAAGTCGAGCAGGAGTCGTTCGGCGTCTTTTTCGGGATTGTCGCTCAGAGCTTCGACCTGTCCGGTCTCGCACGATTCGAAATCCAAGTTTCCAAAGACGGCCTCGTAGCTTTTGGGCGGCCACTGTTCATGCAGTGGACCTTCCACCTCCAGCCAGTTCATGGCGTAGCCCGGAACGCCCTCGTCCTTGCTGGCGTTGGGATTGCCTTTCCATCCGGGGCGCGTTCGCACGAGACGCCCCGCGTCGGGTCGGATATTCTCGCCTTGGCGAAGCGTTACTTCCCGCTCGATGATGTGAGGCTCGGGATAAGCATCGTAAGTAGTTAGCCAGCGGCTGTCTCCGCTATCGGCGAGGGCATACAAGGTGATGGGCTCGGATCTCAGACCGGGCAGGGCGACATTGCGATCCGGTCGCCACCAGGCTTGATCGCCACCGGTTAGGCCGTGATCGTCGCCGCCGCGGCGACCATTGGGTCCCGCTCGAAAGGTGTAGCTTTTGAGGCGAATCCGGTAGTTGCCGTCGATCGGCGCATCGATGCGCGTGAAGTCGTACTTGGTGGTCGCCGTGTAGGTGCCCGAGACGACGCCGAAGGCTTCTTCTTCACGGCGTATCGGATCGGCATCGCCGACCGTTACGGGTTGGTTGCGGCGGATCACTTCGACTTCGGGCTTTAAGCCGAGGAGGGGAATGCTTGCCCTTGTAGCTGCCTTTTGGCCGCCACGGTAATGCAAGTAGTTATTCGGGACCGGTTCCTCTCGGGCATAGAATTTGCGCGTTTCGGTAGGGAAGGAGGCCGTGTTGACGGCAGTTCGCAAAGCATATTCGGCAACCTCCAGGTACTTCGCCATCTGAACGTGCGACACATCCAGGCGCTCGCCGATTTTGTTATAGAGGTGATCCGTGCCGTCTTCCGGCAATCGATCCGCTACTTGAAGCCAAGGGGCTTCGAGCAGGGCTTTAAGGGTGTTCTCGTATTCGAAACGATTGAGTCGTCTTACTTTCGAGCGTCCGTCGCGAGCGATGCGCTGGCGGTCGGCTTTGAGCAAAGGCTTGGAGATCTGCTCGAGAAAGCCATCAAGTCCGGCGGAATCAGGACGCTTTCGCTTCTTGGGCGGCATTTCGCCTGACTTGACGCGATCGTAGACGTGAACCCACTGTTCGAAGGTTTCTCGGTCCTGCAAATCGAAGGAGAGCGATTCCAGATCGAAGTCGCCTTTTTTTTCGAAGGAGTCGTGGCAGTCCAGGCAATGATCCTCGATGAAAGCGAAGGCGGGGTCGGGCAGGGAATCGGCAAGCGCCATGATCCCCGCTCCAGTGGCGATGAAGCTGAGGCAGAGCAGGGGAACGATCTTGGCTCGATTGGGATTCATGGGTCCGAGATAATTACGGATAGAAGATGTCACGTTGGACGAATTGGGGGCGAAATTCGAGCTAATGCGATCGTGACGCGTCACGGCTGTTATGCCATGTTATTCGGTTTGGCATTGTCATGACCCTCTGGGAGTGGAGACTGATATTTCTCGCTTCCCCATGAAACCTCTGTTCTTCGCTCTTTTCGCGTTTTATTTGGCGACTGCATCTCATGCTAAGCCAAACTTCCTGTTCATCATCGCCGATGATCTTACCTATCGCGATATTGGCTGTTATGGCGGTCAGGCTCACACGCCGCATATCGATCATTTGGCGACCGAAGGCATGCGTTTCGAACGATGCTTTCAGGCGGCTCCCATGTGTTCGCCAACACGACATAACATCTATACGGGGTTGTATCCGATCAAGTCGGGCGCCTATCCAAATCACACTTTCGCGAAGGAGGGAACGAAGAGCATCGTCCATTACTTGGAGCCTCTGGGCTATCGAGTGGGACTAGCGGGCAAATCGCATGTGGCGCCGAAATCCGTGTTTCCATTCGAGATTGTAGGAAGTGGAAGGAATCCGGAGATCGAAGCCGTTGGCGAGTGGATGAAGGAGATCGCTGCCAGTGACGATCCCTTTTGCCTCTTCGCTTGTTCTCGCGAGCCGCACTTGCCATGGGATAAAGGCGACGCATCTGCGTATCCCCCCAGCAAAGTTATTTTGCCTCCCTACATTCCGGATACGCCCGTGGTTCGGGAGAGCTTCAGCCGGTATCTCGCCGAGATTACCTATTTCGACAATCAAGTCGGCGCTCTCGTCGGTCTCTTGGATAAACATGGCCTGAGAGACAACACCTTGGTCATGGTCGTATCGGAACAAGGCAATGCTATGCCCTTTGCGAAGTGGACCTGCTATGGGAATGGCTTGCAGTCGGCTATGGTCGTACGGTGGCCGGGCGAAGTCGCCCCGGGCGCGACAACGAGCGCCATGGTCGAATACAGCGACGTCGTTCCTACATTCGTGGATTTGGCTGGAGGCAAACCGGATCCCGTCCTTGATGGGGCAAGCTTCGCGTCGGTATTGCGAGGCGAGTCGGATAGGCATAAGGATTACGTATTCGGTCAAGCGACAACGAGAGGCATCAATAATGGCGTAGACAATTTCCCGATACGAACGGTTCGTGGAGAGCGGTATCGATTGATATGGAATTTGAATTCAAGTTCCGAATACCGAAACAACGCTATGACGATGGATTTCTACAAGTCGATGCGAGCGGCTGCGGAATCGGGTCAGGAACCTGCCCAGTCACTCGTTTCCGCGTATGAGCGACGTCCTGAGTGGGAACTCTACGATTGCTCTGTCGATCCGCTCGAGCGCAACAACCTCGCGGCGAACCCAGAGTATGCGGGAACGGTCCAACGACTGAAGGCCAAGCTCGACGCCTGGATGGAATCCCAGGGCGACAAAGGAATCGAAACCGAGATGGAAGCCATCTATCGCGGGGCTAATGCCCAGGGAAAAACGCGAGCGGAAGTGAAGGCAGCCTGGGAAAAGCGAAGGCGAAACATACAGTAGTCGAATAGAGCCGGTACGAATTAGAGGGGTTTTCACTGGTGATCGAACGCGTTTTATTTCTTCTGGATGGGGCTTTTGTCCAAATCCTGGATTCTCTTTGGTACTGTGTAGGATTCGTCGCTTAAGGCGACTGTACTAGGCAGAATCGCAAACTCGTTTACCATGATACCTGTTGGAAAAACCTTGGATCGTCGGACCTTTTTGAGAGGCGTAGCGGGAGCCACGCTCTCGCTGCCGTTTTTGGATGCCATGGCGGTTGGCTCGTCAGCTCGTGTTGCTTCGGCTGTGCCGATGCGCATGGTTTGCGTGGGCGTGGGACTCGGGTTCGTGCCCAAGCGCTTCTTCCCGGAGCAGACGGGCCGAAACTATGATTTGCCGGATCTGTTGAAGCCGCTCGCTCGTCATCGCAACGACTTTACCGTCTTCTCCCAGCTCGACCACGGTACGGAGGCTCAAGGGGGACACGGGGGCGTTCATGCCTACTTGACGGGCATCCTATCGAAACACTCTGGCGGCTTGCCGGAAGCGAATATTTCGATCGACCAGAAAGCGGCTCAGCATGTGGGGGTTCAGACGCGCTATCCTTCGCTCACGCTTGGAACGAGCAAGGATACCAATAACAACATCTCTTGGTCGAGCGCAGGCGTGGCATTGCCGCAAGTGTCTAGCTTGCATATGCTCTTTTCCCTGTTGTTCGAGCGGACGGATCCCAATAAGGTTCAATCGCTTAAAAACGTCTACACGGATCAAATCAGCGTACTCGATTTGGTTAAGACGGACGCGGATCGACTGATGCGTCAGGTTGGCGTCCGCGACAAAGAGAAACTCGACCGTTACTTCACTTCGGTTCGCGAAGTCGAGAAGCGCCTCAGTCAGTCGCGCGCTTGGCTCGATAAACCGAAGCCAACGGTGGAGTACGAGCTCCCGGTAGACGCGGATGGCTTTACGTTCGCGGAACGCATTCCCCTGTATTACGATTTGATGGCATTGGCTCTGGAGACGGATTCGACGCGCATCGTAACCTTCAGTTCGAACGACATCGGGCACGACAATGGCGGCTTGGGAGTTACACGTGGCTATCACCAGCTGACTCACCATGGCAAGGTAGCCAGCTATATTGAAGAGCTGATGATCATCGAGCGCTTTCACACGACCCAATTCGCTCGATTCCTAGACAAGCTCAAAGCGGCGCAAGAGCCTAATGGGAAAACGCTTTTCGATAATACGATGTCGCTTATCGGCAGCGGAATGGGCAACGCGAGTTCGCACAGCAACAAGGATCTGCCTCTCTT
>Ga0066825_10000022_pt1 | contig 70584 bp, 39 predicted proteins | sample ETNtaG_6_FD_65608 | JGI IMG/M metagenome (GOLD analysis project Ga0066825, IMG submission 65608) | Marine microbial and viral communities from oxygen minimum zone, Eastern Pacific Ocean - ETNP201306SV45 | ecosystem: Environmental > Aquatic > Marine > Oceanic | place: Pacific Ocean: Eastern...
GACGTACTGGCGATTCCAGAGTGGCTCGAATATGGAGTTGGCAAATCGTTGCACCAGCAAGTCCTGAACCGTCTCCTTGCCTAGGTAGTGGTCAATTCGATACACTTGACGTTCCTGAAACACACCTTGAATCACTTGGTTCAAGTGACGCGCGGACGCCAAATCCTTGCCGAAAGGTTTCTCTATGACGACCTTGGTGTGCAAGTCGTTTTGCTGGTAACGTGTCGCAAGACCGCTGGCTCCGAGATTCTCGATGATCGGCTCGAAAACCGACGGAGGCGTTGACACGTAAAATACGCTCTGCGTCTCGCGACCGAGCCCTTTCTCAATCTCATCGATTTTGTTCTTCAGCGTTTTGAAGGCCTCTAATTCGTCGTAGCCGCCGCTGCAGTAATAAGTGTTATTGGAAATTCGCTGCCAGATATCCTCGTTGAGAGGACGACGCGAAAACTGTTCTATGGAATCCGTCGCGAGCTTGCGAAACTCATCGTCTGGGATAGGCTTGCGCCCGAATCCGATCAGCGAAAAGTCGGCCGGCAGAAGGTTGTCGACAGCTAGATTGTAGATTGCAGGCACTAGCTTGCGGGCGCAGAGATCTCCCGAAGCTCCGAAAATCGTAATCACCGTTGGCTGGGCCCCCCGGTGCTTGCTCAAGCCCTTCAGAAAAGGATGACGTGAATCTTGTGACATGTCCGTTGTTTGGTCGTTTCGTCTGCAATTGCTGCAGAAACGCCAAACTGAGCTCCGCCCCATCGCTTGTAAAGCGGATTGCCCCTGCCTCCCCTTCCAAAATCACGCTATGACGCAATCGAAAGCAAGCCGCTGAAGGACGGATGAACCCTTTTCATAGACAGCTGACATCCCGCTCATCAAATAGACCTTGAATCAGGGCCCGACTGATTCCCGCCATCCGTGCAGGCTAGGCCAACGCCACCATGTTCCACCATTACCCAAATTCCACATTTCACATTTCACATTTCACATTTCAAATTCAACCCCCTACCTCCCGCGACCTGCAGACTTGCCGAAAAGAGGAACGCTTTCGAAATGCCTCGCTGCTAAAATCGTCCCTTCGTCGTGCTCGACCTCTACGACGTCGAGTCGAAACGTTCGAGGGCTCGACTTCAGCTGGCCTAAATAAGCCCGGCACCCTCGTTTCAACGCTTCGCGTTTCTTACGATCGATGGACTCGTATCCGCTTACCAACGCGTTTGCTGAGCGCGTACGCGTCTCTACGAAAACCAAGGCTTCGCGATCTTTGCAAATCAGGTCGATCTCATCTCGCCCCGCCCGCCAATTGCGCTCCAGCAGGCGAAATCCCTTCCCTTTGAGAAGATTCTCCGCTTCTCGCTCGCCTAGTCGCCCGATTTCGGCGCGTTCCAAATTCGCGCCAAGTCTCCATCGCCTCAGCCAACCAAACATAGCGCTTCGCCTTCCGATCCATGCGTTGTGAACGCGCAGCAGATCGCCAACCGTTGAATTCCCATGCATTAGAGCGCCAAGCGAAACGCTTTCGCTCAAGCTCTAATCGCCGTTAGCATTGCGGTATTCGTCCGCGAAAATCTTGATCAATTGGTCTATAGCCTTGAAGACCGCTTCGGGCCGATTCGCGATTCCCATCGATTCTCGGTGCCAGGTGCTTACCGACATTGTGACAATACTATCCTTGGGACGCTCCAACTTCGCGCGCTCGCGCAAATCCAACGAGACGGAATACAAGTGGCTCGGCCCCTGGGCCCGGGCAAGATTAAGGCTCAATTCCAAATAAGGCTGCCCCGGAGCCAGCTTATACTCCGATTCGGTCATCACCCGCACGCCCATAGCCTTCAACTGTTGATCCGCGTGCTTCATGATAGCAGGGGAATCCAACTCGAAAACCTTCGTTTGAATAACAATCGGCCCGGATTCCAGTCCTACTCCTTGAAGCTCTCTGAGCAAACTGCGATCGTACTCCGCCCACAATCCGGCAGAGGTCATAAAGAATAGGGCAATAGCTGCAGTCCAATACTTCATGCTGTTCAAAGAGTTATTCGACCTAGAATCAGCCACATTTAGCCCCGCCTGGCCAGCATTTGTTGAGCGATTGGCAATCAGCAGCTCGCTATCGGCTATATGTAGGCCCTCTTTCCCGCCATTAACGTTTTCGAGCCTAAGCGCTCCAGATTCGCCATTCTTTCCTCGCCCTTTTCTCAGGATCATTAGCCAATAGCTCCTTAAATGGAGATCGATGCGAAAGAACGGAAAGTGACGCTCAGCGTAGGCGAGTTCGCTCGATTTTCTCCCTATAGTCAGCGATCCGACTCCTTGGGGTTCGGCAATTGGCGGGCTCAAGTCGGCCAGCAATGGCATCAAGACATCCAGTCGAACGCATCCGAAGAGGGATTCGTCAACGAATCCTCCATCAACGGCGAACTGATTTGGAACGGTTGGAAATTCCAATTAAACGGGCGTATCGACCAGCTGGGAGAGGAAAATGAACGAATCCGCGTTCGCGAGATAAAGACAGTTGCGACTGCTCTTCCAATCGACCCGCTCGAAGTATCCCGCAAATACAAGAGCTATTGCCTTCAGCTGCTGGCCTACCGCGAGCTGCTTTTGCGACAGCGCGATTGCGATTCGTCGCGCATCGCCATCGACCTCCTACTCGTCGAAATCGCCTCGGGCATCACTCAAAGCATTCGCCTGGATCACGAAACCTTCGATGCGCTGATCGTCGACCACCTCGACGGCTTCGCCGCGTACCTAGACCAAAAGAGCGCCCGATTGACTCGCCTACGATCGCTCCAATTCAAATCCGCCTACGAAACGCCCCGACCTGGCCAGGAAACGATCAAGGACGACCTAAAAACAGCCTTCGATAAGTCGCCCATCGTTTGCCTGGAAGCGCCAACCGGATACGGCAAGACCGGAGTCGCCTGGGAAATCGCCCTGGGCAAACTCGCCACCGGGCAAGTCGACCGAATTCTCTACCTCACCAGCAAAGCCACAGGACAAATCGAAGCGGCCGAGCGCCTCAAAGCGCTCCTGGGAAACAACTCGAACGCCTCCTACTGGCAAATTCGCAATAAAGCGGAACATTGCGTCCACACGGAATTCCGCTGTTCGTCGAAAACCTGTCCCTACCTATCGGATCTCGAAGAGAAGTGGTCTCGAGCCAATCTCGATCGTCATATTCTTTTCACTACGCAGTACATTCCTCTCGAGCAACTGAAAGAAGAGAGCGCTTCGGCAGGAATCTGTCCTTATGAAACCATGCGCAGCGCCTTGGGGCATCGCGACATCTGGATCGGCGACTACAATTACCTATTTTCAGCTAACAGCGCCAGCCTACTAGCCGATCAATTCGATTTCGATCCAGCCCGGTCATTCCTAATCGTCGACGAAGCGCACAACTTGCCATCGCGCGTGGAATCCAATCAAAGTCGAGAAATCGACGCCCTCGCCTTGAGCGGGTTGCAGGAAGAGCTCTCTGATCTAGGGGCCGGCCGCCGTATCCGTCGTTCCATTTCAGCGCTTGCGAACGAGTGCCTTGACTACCGAAAGAGCGACGTTCTCAGCCTGCGGCAAATCGACGATCTCGCCGAGCTGCTGCTGAGCCTGACCCAGTCTCTTTCCAGCGAACCCATTCCATTCGAAGATGCGTCTGCCGAGAGTCTAGATACGCTCTGGACACTCGCCTCAGGCGCGACTGCTCTGCGCGACTCCGCAGAATCATTCATGGCTTGGGCGCCGTCCAATGGTCGTATACGCATCGCGTGCATCGATCCTTCGAATATTATTGGCGATACGCTCAGTCCTTTTCGAGAAACCCTCTTGCTCTCAGCCACGTTTCCCCCAAGCGACACTTTCTTCGAACAGTGCGGCCTCGATAAACGACCCCCCTCGCCCCAGATACTTGCTCCTCCGGCTCCATGGCTCGACGGCGCCTATGACGTCGCCATCGACACCCGGCCCGACACCCGCTTAAAAAGCCGGGAAGCCTCAGTTCCCCTTACGGCATCGAGCATCGCTCGACTTGCCGAAGCCTTTGCGCCCATTGTCGTCTTCTTTCCTTCCTATGCCTACGCCCAACTCGTTAAAGAAGCTGTCGAACGCGAATTCCCTTTCTACCGAATCGCCACTCAAGAACGCAGCGGAGGCGACACCTTAGCCGAACGGACCGACTTCATAGATAACGCCATTCGCTTCCACGATATCGTATTTCTCATCCTAGGTTCCAGCTACGCGGAGGGAATCGACCTTATGGGCGGAAAAACGAAGGCAGCCATGGTCGTCAGTCCCGCATTGCCCGAAGTAAATCCCGTGCAGAACGCAAAGCGAGCGCAGCAAGACTCCAGGAATCGCAACGGATTCGAACGGGCCTACTTGCAACCGGGTATTCAGAAAGTGAATCAAGCGCTTGGACGCCTCGTTCGAGCTCCGGGACAAAGCGTCAAAGTTCTACTCCATTGCCAGCGATTCGCCGACAAACGAACGCGCGACTTGCTGTCGCCCCAATACAGAGCTCCCTCCTATATTTTCAACGAGACCGATCTCGAGAACTGGATTGAAGGCGTTTAAGCGGCTCGGGCGGTTTTTCCAATAGTCATCCGCCTCGTATTGGCACTCTACTAGCTCCGTTCTCCAACGCAGCGCAGATCTCTCAACCAAAGGCGTGTGACTCCAGTCACGCGCTGTTCATTTCTCAAGAATCTCCCTGCAGGAGATGGTTCTTACAGAAAGCTGAGCTAACCGCCAAACGCTATCCCAATATTTCCTTCACTACGTGGGCCTCTTCCACACCGGTTAGGCGCTGGTCGAGTCCTTGGTAAGGGAAGATGAGCTTGTTGTGATCGATCCCCAATTGATGGAACATGGTCGCGTGCAAGTCGCGAACGTGTACCGGATCTCTCGCTACATTGTAGCAAAACTCATCCGTCTCGCCATAGCTCATGCCACCCTTGATGCCGCCTCCCGCCATCCAAGTCGTGAAACAACGGGGATGGTGATCCCGACCGTAGTTCTCTCGATCGTTGGGATTCATATTCTGGGCGTAGGTAGTGCGTCCAAATTCGCCCGCGAATACGACTAGAGTGTCATCCAATAAGCCGCGCTGCTTTAGATCCGTAAGCAGAGCCCCAATGGGTTGGTCCACGTCCCTCGCCTGTCCCCGCAAGTTCTCAGGCAAGCGCGTGTGATGGTCCCATCCGCGGTGGAAGAGCTGAATGAAGCGGACATCGCGCTCGGCCATGCGGCGGGCCAGCAAGCAATTGCGAGCGAAGCTGCCTGACTTGCCTACTTCGGGTCCATACCGATCAAGCGTGGCTTGGCTCTCCTTGCTCAGATCCGTCAGCTCCGGCACGGACGTCTGCATGCGAAACGCCATCTCCTGTTGGGCGATGGACGTGTGGATTTCCGGATCTCCCGTAATCTCAGCCTGCTCCGCATTCACCTTCTCCACGAAGCTCAGCATCTTATTGCGCGCCTGGCGGTCCACCCCTTCCGGATTAGAAAGGAAGAGCACCGGATCGCCTACGGACTGAAAGGCGATGCCCTGATGCTTGCCCGGCAAAAATCCCGTTCCCCACAAACGATTGTAGAGCGCTTGCACATTCACTTTGCCCGACCAGAAAGCCGAGGTCAGCACTACGAAATTCGGCAGATCGCGATTCAAGGTACCCAGTCCATAGCTGAGCCAGGATCCCATGCTCGCGCGTCCCGGCATTTCCGAACCCGTGCAGAAAAAGGTCTTGGCCGGGTCGTGATTAATGGCCTCCGTATGCGTCGACTTGATCAGGCAAAGGTCGTCCGCGTGCTTCGACAAGTGGGGAAGCAGCTCGCTCATGACCAAACCGCTCTGCCCTTGAGGCGCAAATTTGAAGATCGAAGCGCAAATTTCCTGCTTCTTGCCGCGCGTCATTGTGGTAACCCGCTGCCCTTTGCTGATCGACGGGGGTAAGGGTTGGCCATGCAGCTTTTCCAAATCCGGCTTGTAGTCGAAGAGATCCAATTGGCTCGGAGCGCCCGCCATGAAGAGAAAAATGACTCGCTTCGCCTTGGCAGGAAAATGCAGTCCCGGCTGAGCGGAGGCAATGAGTGGCTGCATCGATCCGCCCAACATCGCGGTGCCGAGGCCGATGGATGCTTTCTTGAGAAATTGGCGACGATTGAGCGCGTCGCAAAAGGGTTGATATCCAGGATGGCTCATCGTCTTACTTTCGCTAATTCCAAGTTGTAGAGGCTGTGCGTCATCATCGTCCAAGCCGCCATTCGCGCTTGCTCGGGAAAGGGTCTCATCGCCAATTCCGGGACCAATTCCTGCGTCAATTCTCGATTCGACGCATAGTAGCGCTCGAACTCGTCCAACGCCCCGCGTATCAGTTCCAGTCGTTCCGGGCTCGGTTCGTGAGACGTGACCGCCTCGTAGGCTAAGGCGAGCCCCTCATCGCCGCCTCCCGATTCTTCGAGGATCCAAGATGCGGTTTCTTGAGCCGCCTTGAACCACTCGGACTCGTTCATGAGCAAAAGCGCTTGCAAGGGTGTATTCGTCCGTTCGCGACGCGACACGCAAAATTCGCGGGATGGCGCATTCATGATCGTCATCTGCGGCGGCGGCATGCCCCGTCGCCAATACGTATAGAGACTGCGGCGATGGATGTTCTCATCGGTGTCGGCGACATAGTTGAACGGCTTCGTCATGCTCACCATCTCCCACAATCCAGGCGGCTGCGGCGGCTTGACGCTTTTGCCGAACATCGCCCCATTCAACTGTCCGCTCACCATCAGAATCTGGTCGCGGATCATTTCCGCATCCAATCGATAGCGCGATCCGCGAGCCAGCAAGCGATTCTCCGGGTCGCTCTCGTACTCCTTCGTTGAAGCGTCCGAACTCTGCTTGTACGTATTCGACACTACGATACTGCGTACGAGCGATTTCACGTCCCACCCCGATTCCATAAACGAAGCCGCTAGATCATCCAAAAGCTCGGGGTGACTGGGCCATTCCCCTTGAGCCCCAAAGTCCTCGGAGGTTTTGACCAAGCCTACGCCGAAAATCTGTTGCCAGAATCGATTGACCGTCACCCGAGCCGTTAAGGGGTGATTCGGCTCGACCAGCCAATTCGCCAGATCCATGCGATCGTAGCGACCTTCTTTTCGAGGCAAGGGCGGCAGCGACTCGGGCGTACCGCGTTCTACCTGTTCCTCAGGCGCGTCGTAAGCGCCGCCCGCCAGCATGTAAGCAGGACGTGGAGGGTCCAATTCGCTCATGATCATCGCCGCCGGCACCGTATTCAGAAATGCCTTCCGCTCCTTTTCCGCTCGCGCAACCTCAGCCTCCAAAGCCCTGATTTCCTTTGTGCGAACAGAGCTCGTCCAATCGGTTTGCTTAGCGAGCTCGTCCACTTCGCTCGCCGCCTTCCAAGCGGAATCGCCATCGCTACGCGCCATCCACGAGGAGTCGGACACGAAACGCGACACTTCGCCATCGATTCGGTATTCGAGTATAAAGGAAAAACCCGCTTCGCCTGAAACATTGGCTTCGATCTCGTTCTCTCCTTCTTTGAGCAGTTTCGTAACTTCGGCGACGATGCCCTCATCCTCCGCCTTCGATTCCCCTAGAAGCGCTCCATTGATCCTTACCGTTGCATTGGATTTTCCAACGAAACGAGCCATCGCCATTTCCGGCGCCGAACCTAGAGTCAGCGAACTGCGAAACGTTACTGACTTGGACTCCAATTCCGTATCGTCCCATATCCAAGGAACGGATACCTTTTTCCGAACATTCTCGAATTTCTCGGTCAATCGCTGGTTGCGACTAACCATGTCCATCTCGTATTTTAAACGATCGATTTCGGAATCGAAGTTAGCCAGTCGCTGTTGCTGTCGAGGAGATGCGAGTTCTATAAAGGGAGGCTGCAATCCTCTTTCGGGCGCTCGCACCGTCTCCGCGCTTCCATTGAAGCTATTGAAGAACGCGTAAAGCTGGTAGTAGTCCTTGCGTGAAATGGGATCGTATTTGTGATCGTGACACTGAGCGCATTGCACCGTCAGCCCAAGAAAAGCCGTCCCAAAGGCTTCCACGCGATCGAGAATATTCTTGTGCAGACTCTCCTCCGGCAAGGCCGTCCCCTTGTCGATGATCATGTGCAGTCGATTATAGCCAGACGCAATGAGCTGATCGACTTCGGGCTCTTCGTAGAGGTCGCCCGCCACCTGATAGCGAATGAAATCGTCGAAAGGAAGGTTGTCGTTGAAAGAACGTATCAGCCAATCCCGATACGGCGAAAATTCGCGATGGAAGTCCTTGTGCATTCCATTGGTGTCTGCCAAGCGAACGAGATCCGCCCAGTAGCGCGCCATGTGCTCTCCGTACGAGAGCTTTGAAAGCGTACGATCGACCAGGCGCTCGTAGGCGTCCGATCGTTTGTCGGCGAGAAAAGCATCGATCTCCTCGATCGTAGGCGGCAATCCGGTCAGATCGAAACTCAAGCGTCGGATCAAGGTCCGCTTGTCCGCTTCCGGCTTTGGCTCCAGACCCTCGGCTTCCAACCGCGCCATCACGCGATTGTCTACCGGATTCGAGCGCCAGGCTTTCGCTTTCACCTTAGCAGGCGGCGACTTTTCCACCGGAACGAAAGACCAGAAATCCTGATACTCCGCCCCTTCTTCAATCCACTGCTTGAAGAGCGCCAATTCCTCCTCGGTCAACGCGGGCTTTCTCGACTTAGGCGGCGGCATGCGCTCTTCGTCATCGTCCGAAGCGATTAACCACCAGAGCTCGCTATCATCAGGACTGCCCGGCTTGATAATGAAATAATCGTCGCGAGGCGTCAAAGCTCCCAGTTTCCCATCCGCGATATCCAATCGCAGCGCCTCTTCCCGATCCTCCTCGTCTGGACCGTGACAGTGAAAGCACTTGTCCGACAGAATAGGTCGGATGTCTCGATTGAAATTAATCGTTTCCTCAGCGCGAACGCCTGTGAGGGCAAGCGCTGCAGCAATGAGGGAAACGGAGCATCGAGTTAGGGTGAGCGTCATGATGTTCGGCGATGAAAACGACAGGAAAACCAAGCTACAGACTGGAGGAAAGTCAAAGCATTCGAAACGGTTGCGCTGAGCGGAAACCGTTTAGCCAAGGCGGCGAGAGCGTTTGACCTCCGAGACTTATCGCGTACCTCAACTCATCCACGAACCCCCTCCTTAAGAAGGCTCTGTTTCTTGCGGTAATGCGTCTGCGCCAATTTCCTTTAGCGAATCGTCCTTGCTGCGCGTCTGAGTTATCAACACATTAACGGATCCATGCATACCTCGTTTTCCCCCTCCAATCGTCGTCAGTTTCTTAAGGGCCTAGGCCTCTTCGGAGCCAGCCTCTCGCCGCTCGCCAAATCCGTTGCAGGCCAAAATCAGTCTAAAGGATTCGTCCAGCTCGCCATCGCCACCATCTGTACGGATGGCTTCGGCAATCACGGTCACGAACCCGCCTTTCGCGTTATTCCCCAGCTCGGTTTCCGCAACGTCGAGTTCAACCTTTGGTACGCGAACACGATCACTCCCAACTACATTCAAATGATTAAGGACCGCTGCTACCGTTCCGGGCTCAACCCCATCAGCGTCCAAGGGTCGAGTTTCGGAGGCGAAGGCCGAACGGGAGCGCTTAAAGACGTCGCCCACAAGCTAACGCTCATGCAAGGCTGCCAGCAGCTCGGCTGCAGCATCGTCAAATGCACCGGGTCCCGACGCGACACCAACGGCGGTCTGAAAGCCGTCATCGAAGTCTGTAAGGAACTTGCGCCCGTGGCCGAAGAGATGGGCATCGATATCGTTCTCGAGAACCACGCCAACAATGTTCTCGAACGGGCCGAAGACTATGAAGAGATTTTCGCGGCGATCGACTCGCCACGCATCGGCATGTGCCTCGACACGGGTCACTTCGAAGGCGTCAGCGTGGATCTCCACAAGATCGTCGACCAGTTCCACTCCCGCATCCTCCACGTCGACCTGAAAGACTGCAAAGAACGCGGCAAGGGACACAATACGGTCGTTTTCGGAAACGGCGTCACTGACTTCGACGCCTTCCTCAGTCACTTGATGGAAAAGAACTACTCCGGATACCTCGTCGTCGAACAGGCCTGGAGCGAGCCGAAGGGCAATTGGCAAAGCGATCTCGCCAACTCGTATCAGCGCTTCGCCAAATGGGAGCGAAGCTGAGTTAGTGAATAGCCGTTGGCGTTTAGCTAATAGCAATTAGCCAAAGGTAGGGTCGCCGCTCGCGGCGTACCGCAATGCTTAATTGCAACCACGTCGCCCTGCGTCGTCGCTACGCCGAGGATTCGGCATGGCCTCCCCAACTCCCCCAATTCACATCGTTTTCTGCTTCTGCTTCTTCCTTCTATTTCTATTTCTATTTCTACTCTCCATTCGAAGATTAAGATTGAGAAAAAGAAATAGAAACAGATCTCGGCCGGAAAAAGATCTCTATCACGAAAAAATCCCGATCGCTCACTCAATAGTAACGCAGTCGCAAACTTCCGATCGCCCGACCAATCTCCTTGAACCAACCTCATCAACCCACAGGCTTAAACCAAACCCATTCTCCCCTCGCCATTCACGATTTCCCAACGCCTTCCATAAATGTACAGATTCCTCCTAATCGCAGCGCTGATCGCGATTTCCGCCACCGCTGCCGACCGCCCTAACATCATCTTGCTTGTTTCCGATGATCACGGAACCGATGCTCTCGGCTGCTACGGCAATCCCGTCATCGAAACCCCTGCCCTCGACGCGCTCGCCGCGGACGGAACGATTTTCACCGACGCCAACTGCACCACTGCCAGCTGCAGCCCCAGCCGATCCGTTATTCTCTCCGGACTGCACAATCACCGCAACGGTTCCTACGGCCTCCAACATACCTTCCATCATTATCAAAGCTTCGACGACATCGTCAGCTTGCCCGTCGCCCTAACCGAAGCCGGCTATCGCACCGCTCGCATTGGCAAATACCACGTTGCGCCCGAATCCGTATTCGCCTTTGAGGATGTTCTCTCGGCAGGCGCCGCCAATGATCCTAAGACCATCGGACGCAGTCCCTGGGAAATGTCCGAGCAATCGCGCTCCATTATCGAAAGCGACGACGATCGTCCTTTCTTCCTCTACTACGCCACCGACGACCCCCATCGCTCCAATGCCTTCACCCCCGACGGCTTGCCCACATTCGACACCTATCCGGAGCCCAATGACTTCGGCAACCGGGACGAGGGTTACCCTGGCATCCATCCCGTGACCTACGATCCTCAAAAGGTAATCGTTCCACCCTTCCTGCCCGACACGCCTGCCTGCCGCGCTGAGATCGCCGAATACTACCAATCCGTCTCCCGCCTCGACGAAGGCATCGGTCACTTGATCGATATCCTCAAAAAGGCCGGCAAGTACGACAATACGCTCATTCTCTACATATCCGACAACGGGATCGCTTTCGCAGGAGCCAAGACCACCCTCTACGAGCCCGGCATGCGACTCCCGCTCATCGTTCGCGAACCCGGACAGAAAAAGACCGGGCGATCCCAGGACGCCATGGTCTCTTGGGTCGATCTTGCGCCTACGATTCTCGATTACGCAGGCGTCGATGTATCCGAAATGGAATTGCACGGACGATCCTTCCGCAAAGGCGTCAGCGGTTCTCTGAGGGGATGGGACCACGTCTTCGCTTCGCACACGAATCACGAAGTGACCATGTACTATCCGATGCGCGTATTGAAGACCAAGCAGTACAAGCTCATCTTCAACATCGCTCACGAACTCGAATTCCCTCTCGCCAAGGACCTGCTCCAATCGCCCACTTGGGTCTCCATGCAAAAGAATGGCCTAGATCGCTACGGCAAGCGAACGCCCCAAGCCTTGCTCCATCGTCCCCGCATCGAACTTTACGACTTGAAGGCGGATCCCGACGAGGTCGTCAATCTGTCAGAGAATCCCAAATACTCCAAGGTACGCGACAAGATGATCGCCCAGCTACGCTCCTTCCAGGAAGAAACCCGCGACCCCTGGGCCATCAAGTGGGAACGGGAGTAGATTAGCGGTTAGCATTTAGCATTTAGCGGCTAGTCAGGATCGAATTTCGTTAAACGACTCAATCTTGTAAGGCGAACAAGCGTGACAGAATACGGCCCGTTTCACGGGCCTACATGATCCGCCTCGCCTGCGCGGGCTGGCATGATAAATCGCCCCATTGGAAAAATCATCATGCAGTTCCGCCGTAGCGGGACATCATGTCAGCGAGCCCAACAGGGCGAGCGCAGTCTATTCAAGCCCTACTCGTAAGCTGATCGTAGGAGCGGGTTCATCCTGCGATTCAATAAATCGCCTAAATATGGATCGCTTGATCGTGGGTCGCCGCAGCCGCTTCGGCCAGCGCTTCGCTCAGGGTCGGATGGGCATGAATCGTGTTGTGGATCTCGTCGATCGTCCCTTCCATCTCCATCGCCAAGCAGTACTCGGTAATGAGCTCCGTTGCATCCGCTCCAATGATGTGAGCGCCCAGAATTTCTCCGGTTGACGCGTCGCTGATCACTTTGACAAAGCCTTCGGGCGCGTTTGCCGCGACCGCCTTGCCCGAAGCGGTAAAGGGGAACTTGCCAACCTTGAAGTCCAGTCCTTGTTCCTGGGCCTGTTTTTCGGTCACGCCCGTACTCGCGATCTGAGGCTGGCAATAAGTGGCCCCCGGGAAGTTGGTAACGCGCTTGGGTTCGCCAGCTCCGAACATGCCGTTTACCGCTTGGATCGCCTCGTAGGTCGCCACGTGGGCCAGGGTCGGAGGACCGATAATGTCGCCCGCCGCGTAAACGCCTGGAACATTGGTCTGATAACGGCCATCGACGACCAGGAATCCGCGATCGGTTTCGAGCGACAACGACTCATCTACAGCGCCTTCCAAATTCGCCGCAACGCCTACCGCTTGGATAACCGCATCGACTTCGAGCGTTATGGCCTTGCCCTTCTTTTCGTATTCAATCGTCACCGACGAGTCGCCGACATTGGCGCTGGTGATATTGATTCCGAGTTCGCTCTTGATTTTCTGCTTCTTGAAGGCTCGCTCTAAGGTCTTTGCTACTTCCTCATCCTCGACGGGCACTAGCTGCGGCAGGACTTCAAGAATCGTCACCTCCGTGCCAAAGGCATTTAGGAAGTAAGCGAACTCCACGCCGATTGCTCCTGAGCCGATAATGGCCACAGACTTGGGCTGCTCCTTCATCACCAATGCCTCGCGGGAAGTCATTACTCGCTCTCCATCAACCGGCAAAAACGGCAGTTGCTTGGCCCGACATCCTGTGGCGATAAGGATATTGCTCGCTTTGAGCGTCGCGCCTTTGCGGTCGCCCTCGATCAACTCCACGCTGTCAGCTGCGGTCACCTTGCCTTTGGCAACGATGTACTCGACCTTGTTCTTCTTGAAGAGAAACTCGATTCCCTTGGCCATCTGGTCCGCAACGCCCCGCGAGCGCTCGATTACCTTGGCAAAATCGTATTCGACCGAACCGACAGTGATTCCAAAGGTCTCCGCTTTCTTTAGATTCGCCATCAACTCGGCGCTCTTCAGTAAAGCTTTGCTCGGGATACAGCCCCAATTCAAGCAGGTGCCTCCCGCTCGCTCCATCTCCACGCAGGCTACCTTCTTACCCAGCTGTCCCGCGCGAATAGCCGCTGCATAGCCCCCTGGGCCTCCTCCAATAACAATGAGATCGTAAGTCGTGTCCGCCATCTTCGTTTTAAGTTACGCCCACCCCGATAGGGTCAATGATGCCCCATGTCTAGGCCAAAGGAAACGAACCCGCACTCAGGCTTCACCCGCCTCATTTTCTATTTCTGCTTCTTTTTCCCATTCTCCGCCATACCGAGATCAAGAAAAAGAAGCAGAAATAGAAAATGGGGTAGGTCCAGCGAGGCCTCCTATGCGAACGATTTGCTCTAAATGTCGATCACGTCCTCGTTCTCGACGATGCCGCGCGTCTGCCCTGGAGCCTGCCGTTTCGCTCCCGAGCCGTCTTTGGGGGATCGGCGAGTGTTCACCTTCACTTTGACATTCGAATAGGCTTTGCTGCCCCCAGTTATCCAAGCGTTGAAAAACAGATTCAGCAAAGTGATGATGAATGCTCCGAGAAAGGCATAGCCGAAGCTCTCGACGTGAAAACCTTGCACCAAATAGCTGGCGAATGAAAAAAGAAGGGCATTAATGACGAGCAGTCCCAGGCCCATGGTGAGCACGACGAAAGGCAACGCGAAGAGCACCATGATCGGTTTCAAAACCGCGGAAAAGACTCCGAGAAGAATCACCGCCACGGTCAACGACCCATAGTCGTCGTAGCTGATTCCCGAAAGCATCGCGCTTCCCAGAATAACACCCAAAGCGCTGATCAATGCGCGTTTTATGAAGACCGCCATTTTCATACAACACGACCAATGAACCTTTAGTTGCGTTCCATTGCCAGCGAAATTGATGAAGGTAGCTGTTAGCCGTTAGCGATTGGCGTTTAGCGATCGATCACGTTTTTCGTCAAATTAACTCAATCTTTCGCATTTATTATTTCGCATTCAATTTCCTTTGCTCCACACGGCGCTTTCGCCTGAATGATCCGAGAACATGCGAATCGCCTTCCTACAGGATCATCTGCGAAACGGCGGAACCGAGAACCAAACCGTGCACATCGCCAATGGTCTGGCGGAAAAGGGTTTCGATGTTCATGTAATCGTCTTCCGCAAAGGCGGCATCCTCGATCAGCGAGCCCAAGAGAGCGCTTTCGCGCTTCACTTTCTCAATCAAGGCATCCTCAAGACCGACTGGTTCGCCCCTGGATTGGACAGACTTCTCAAGACGCTGCAAATCGATGCGGTCATCCCCATGGGTCGCATGGGCAATTGTCAGGCCGGCTTGCTTTGCAAACCCGCTCGTTCCTACAAAATCATCGCTACCTTTCGTACGGGCAAAGTCACCCCTTGGCTGCAACGCCGCGCCCTACGCAAGGCCGACGCCCTGATCGCGAACAGTCGCGAAGCGCTTCATCGAATCGCTCGTCTCTACGGTATCGAAAACCCGAGTTCGAGCGTCATCTACAACGGCTGTATCCGCGAACTGGGGGCGATTCAAGCAAGTCCTCGAAGCGATTCGATCCAACTCGTTTCCGCAAGTATGTTCCGCCCTGAAAAGAAGCAGCAGCGTTTGCTTAGGATCTGCAGTCGATTGCCCGAAGATATCGACTGGCATCTCACCCTAGCCGGCGATGGACCCGAACGAGCGAACTGCGAAGCGGAAGCCGAACGCCTCGGCCTGGAATCGAGAACGAGCTTTCCAGGACTGCTCGAGGACCCATCATCCCTCTACCGCCAAAGCGACGTTGCCATTCACGCATCATCGAAAGAGAGCCTGCCGAACTTTCTCGTGGAAGCTCAAATGGAAGGCCTACCCGTTGTCGCCTACGACGTCGGAGGCGTGGGAGAGACCTTCGCGCCGGATCAATCCGGATACCTCGTCGAACAGGGAAACGAAAGCGAGTTCGTCGAAAAACTGAAAGCGCTCATCGAATCCCCCGACCTGAGACTGCGAATGGCCGAGGCTGGGCGCGAGTATGCTCGCGCTCATTTCACACCCGAAGCTCAACTGCAACGCTACATCGAATTGATCAACCAGCTTCAATCGACTTAGACGCGATTTCCACTCACGAACAACGCGGATTCGCCCGAACATCGCCTACGAGTGCAATCATCATTCGCGAAACTTCGCCAATTTCGTGGGTCCTTTCTCATTTCAAATGCCTGACACACTTTCCGATCTGAAGTCCATCCGACTGCGAGGCGTTCGCCAAAACAATCTCAAGAATATCGATATCGATATTCCCTTGGGCAAGTACATCGCCGTTACTGGACTGAGCGGAGCCGGCAAGTCGTCCCTGGTTTTCGAAACGCTGCACGCCGAAGGCCAACGGCGCTACGTCGAAACCTTCAGCGCCTATACGCGACAGTTTCTCGACCTTCTGGAAAAGCCGGATCTCGATCTGGCCGAGAACGTCCGCCCTTCGATCGCAATAGAGCAGAAGAACACGATCAAGACCTCGCGCTCGACGGTCGGAACGATGACCGAGCTAACCGATTTCTTCAAAGTCTGGTTCAGCCATGTGGCCACCCTGCGCGACCCCGCTACTGGCAAAGAGATCCAAGACGACAATCCTCGCACGATTTGGCAAGCGGCGCTCGAGTCCTGGAAGGATCGAACCATCATCGTCGCCTTCGAAGTGCCGCGTCCCGAGAAACTGAGCTGGCAGGAGATTCTCGAGAACGTCAAAGCCCAGGGCTATTCGCGCTTCGTCGATGCTAAGGGAAGCGTCCACAAAGTGGATGACGCCAAGGCAATCGCGAAACTGCCGAAACGAGCCGACGCGATCATCAGCGTCGTCCAAGATCGCATGAAGCTGGAAGCTCGCAATCGTGGGCGTTTTCTCGAAGCCGCGGAAACGGCCCTCGAGTTTGGACAAGGTCAGCTCGTTCTATTGGACGCGGAAGCTCAATTTCTCGAGCGCTTTACCAAAGGCCTGCGTTCGCCGGAAACCGGTCGCGTATTCCGTCCTGCGTCGCCACCGCTCTTCTCATTCAATTCCCCCATCGGAGCTTGTCCCGATTGCCGGGGCTTTGGTCGAGTCATCGAAATCGACTATCGTCTCGCTATTCCGGATACAAACCTGTCAATCAGCGAAGGCCTCATTCGACCCTTCGAAGGGCAAGTCTACGGCGAGAGCAAAACGGACCTCGAACGAGCCTGCAAACGCCTCAAGATATCGACGACGACGCCTTTCAACGAACTTTCCAAGAAACACCAAGACATAGTCATCAACGGCGAGCCTTCCTACCGAAAGAAACGAGCCGATGAGGATTGGGATGGCATTGTCTGGTATGGGGTAAAAGGGTTCTTCAATTGGCTCGAGAAGAATACCTACAAGATGCACGTACGCATCTTCCTCTCCCGCTACCGGGCCTACGTTAAATGCCCCAACTGCGAAGGAACGCGACTGCAACCCGACTCGCTCTGTTGGACGTGGAATGGCCACCGTCTGCCCGATCTCTACGAATTGCCGGTCAGCGCGCTGGCGGAGCTCATCGCGAACTGGAAAGCGCAACGCGAATCGGGACCGCGAAATAGCGAGAATCAATCCAACCGCCAAGCCGATATCGCGCTCGAAGCCATCGATACGCGACTGAGATACCTCAATTATGTCGGACTGGGCTACCTAACGTTGAATCGCCCTGCCCGCACGTTGAGCGGCGGCGAGGTCGAGCGAGTGACTCTTACCTCATGCTTGGGTACTTCATTGGTGGATACGCTTTTCGTGCTCGACGAGCCTTCAGTAGGCCTGCACGCGCGAGATATCGATCGGCTCATTCAAATCGTGCGTACGCTCACCGACGCAGGCAATACGGTGGTGGTCGTCGAGCATGACGATGCCATGATCCGGGCCGCGGATCACATTCTCGAAATCGGTCCGGAGCCTGGGGCCAAAGGAGGACAAATCGTTTATCAGGGCGATCAAGCGGGACTGCTAAAAAGCGATCAGAGCATCACCGGCCGTTACTTCTCCGGAGCGTTGTCCATCGACGCGCCCGAAAACCCACGTCCCGTTTCCCTGCGTAGTCGGAGCAAGAATTATCCCAAGATCAGCATCAGGGGAGCCACGAAACACAATCTCGACAATCTGGATATTGACATTCCGCTTGCTCGATTCGTTTGCCTGAGCGGAGTATCCGGTTCTGGGAAAAGCACTCTGCTCAACAACGTTCTCTATCAAAATCTGCTCACCAAAAACGGCAAACTCGCCGAAGACCCGGCAGTGGTTAAGCGCCTGACTCATACGATAGAGTTTGGAGAAATCGTATTGGTCGACCAAGCGCCGGTCAGCCGAACGCCCCGATCCAATCCTGCAGTCTTCGTCGATGTGTGGGACGAAGTGCGAAAACTGTTCGGCAAGCTGCCCGCAGCCCAGGCCGAAGGCTACACGGCCTCTAGCTTTTCCTTCAATGCCGGTGACGGCCGCTGCGAGCCATGCAAAGGATTGGGCTACGAGAAGGTAGAGATGCAATTTCTCAGCGACGTCTATGTTCCTTGCCCCCATTGCGATGCCAAGCGCTTCAAGCGAGAACTACTGACCATCGAGTTCCTTGGTCACTCGATCGCGGACATTCTAGAGCTGACCATCGCTCAGGCGCTTCAACTCTTTCAAGAGTACCCGAAAATTCACGACAGACTTTCGGCTCTAGAGGCGGTGGGCTTGGGTTACCTGAAAATGGGCCAACCATTGAACACGCTTTCCGGCGGCGAATCGCAACGCCTCAAACTGGTCAAGTACTTGTCTGCCAATGTTCGCAAGACCAAGGAAGCGCTAGGGCCTTCGCTTATTCTATTGGACGAACCCACAACGGGACTGCACAAGCATGACGTCAAACGCTTGCTGTCCGTCCTCCAGCGAATCGTAGACCAAGGGCACAGTCTGATTGTCATCGAACACAATCTCGATACGCTCAAGTCAGCCGATTGGCTCATTGAGCTAGGACCCGAAGCGGGCGCCGATGGAGGTCGTCTTGTGTTTCAAGGTTCGCCCGCCGATTGCGCTTCCGATGGCAAGACGGAAACAGGACGCTATTTGCAGGAAGAACTCAGAATGAGGAATGAAGAAATGGAGAGCGCTCGCCTCATCGCCGCCGAAGCTCCCGCGTCCTATAATCAGCCCCCTTCCGCCTTCAGCCTTCCGCCTTCAGCCCTAACCGTCTCCGGAGCGCGCGAACACAATCTGAAAGATATCGAAGTATCCATTCCTCACTACCAGCTCAACGTAGTGACCGGCGTCTCGGGTTCCGGCAAAAGCACGCTCGCATTCGATATCGTATTCGGAGAAGGACAGCGACGATTCATGGAATCGATGTCGCCCTACGCCCGTCAATTCGTCGAACAACTGCCACGACCCAATCTTGATCAACTGACCGGCATTCAGCCAACCGTCGCCATCGAGCAACGCGTCACGCGCGGCAGTCGCAAATCAACGGTCGCGACGATCACCGAAGTCGCCCAGTACCTGCGATTGCTCTACTCGCGTCTCGGCGTTCCCCACAATCCGGATACTGGAAACCCTCTCCTTGCTCAATCGGAAAGTGAATTGCTCAAACGCCTTCAATCGCTCCTCCGCAGCAAATCCGGCAAGGCCAACCGTCACTTGCTGCTCTGCGCCCCGCTCATCCGAAACCGCAAGGGCCACCATCAGCCCATCGCCAATTGGATTGCCGACCACGATTACGAGATGATGCGCGTGGATGGGGAGACCATTCTAACCGAAGACTTCGAGAAACTGGATCGCTACAAGGAGCACAATATAGAAGTCGTAATCGCCGACCTGAAGCCTCTGTCAAAGGCCCCTAGTTCGATCGAAGCTTCACTCAAGGAAGCGCTCCAACGGGGACGCGGCACAGCCCTCCTTCTCGGCGACGACGACCAACCCATCGCTTGGCTCTCCACCCAGCGCATGGACGCGGAAACGGGCGAAGCCTTGCCCGAGCTGGATCCCAAGGACTTCTCGTTCAACTCTCACAAAGGCTGGTGTTCCACGTGCCGCGGTCATGGTCGCATCTATCCCTGGATGCGCGAGCGTTTGGAAGACGACGAATTGCTTGCCAAATCGATCGGGGCGGACGCGGCCGACGACGATGAGAGCGACGAAGTCGTCGTTTGTCCCGATTGCGAAGGAGAACGACTCAATCGCACCAGCCGCAACGTCTTTCTATTCCTCAAGGGCAAGCGCAAGATATCCTTGCCACAGCTTCTGAATTTGCCGCCGCAAGCATTGCTCGACACCTTGGATCGCCTAGACCTCGACCAACGCGGACAGTACATCGCTCGCGACATCGTCGATCAGATCAAGGAACGTCTCCAATTCATGGACAAGGTCGGCCTCGAGTATCTTTCTCTCGATCGGCCCACCCAGACGCTCTCCGGCGGCGAAGCTCAACGAATCCGTCTCGCCGCCCAGCTCGGATCCAATTTGGCCGGAGTGCTCTACGTCCTCGACGAACCGAGCATCGGTCTGCACGCCCGCGACGGCGACCGATTGATCGAAACGCTCAAGGAGCTGCGCGAAAAGGGAAACACGCTTCTCGTCGTCGAGCATGACGACGCGATGATGGAACAAGCCGATTGCATCATCGACCTAGGCCCCGGAGCGGGAACCCGCGGCGGCGAGCTCATTGCCGAAGGCACGCTGCCGCAGCTAAAGCGAAATCGACAATCGCTCACCGGAAAATTCCTCAAGAAAGGCATCGTTCACCCGCTCAATGGAGCTTATCGGCCCATTGCCCGTCGCACGGCGAAAACCTCGTCTCAATGGATAGAGCTGTCCCATGTCTCGTTTCGCAATCTAAAGCGACAAACCCTACGCATCCCTCATGGCCGCCTCGCCATGGTTTGCGGCGCATCGGGCGCCGGAAAATCATCCCTCGTACGAGATTTGTTGGGACACGCTGCCGCGTACGCCATCAAAGCGAAACGCAAATCGATCACCGGCTCGCAGTTCGCCAAGAACGGAAAGAAAATCGAAGGCGAAGAAGGGAACGTCCTCTTCGAATCGCTGTCGGGAATCCATGGCTTCCGCTCCGTCATTGAGGTCGATCAATCGCCCATTGGAAAAACGCCGCGTTCGACGCCCGCCACCTACCTCGGCGTATTCGATATTATCCGACAATTCTTCGCAAACCTTCCGGAATCGAAAATGCGCGGCTACAAGCCGGGACGCTTCTCGTTCAACACGCCTCATGGACGCTGCGACACTTGCTCCGGCGCTGGACGCGTAAAGCTTGAGATGAGTTTCATGCCGGACACCTACGTCGTTTGCGAGGATTGCAATGGATCGCGCTATGGACCCGAACTCATCGACCTGCATTGGAAGGGCAAGAACATCGCCGACGTATTGGCCATGACCTTCGAAGAGGCTGCGGAGTTCTTCGACTTCCACAGTCAGCTAGGCGAAATCATGCAGCTCATGGTCGAAACAGGCCTAGGCTATTTGAGCCTCGGTCAGAGCAGCCCCACCCTATCCGGCGGCGAAGCCCAGCGAATGAAGCTGGTTACCGAATTGGCCAAGGGTTTGCAAAGCTACACCGAACGCAGTCGAGGCATCAAGCGAACCAATTTATACATTCTCGAAGAACCCACGATCGGCTTGCATTTGAGCGACTGCGAAAAGCTCATCCAACTGCTCCACAAGCTCGTCGACCAGGGTCACACCGTCGTGGTCATCGAACATCACCTGGACCTGCTTGCCGAGGCCGATTACCTCGTAGAAGTCGGCCCCGATGGAGGACCCAAGGGAGGCAAGATTCTTTACCAAGGCGCCCTCAAAGGCCTAATGAAGAGCAAGCGAAGCGTTACCGCCGACTACCTGCGCAGCAAACTGTAGGAGCCTGGTTCCAGGCGATTCACTCGAATGCGATAGATACGCGGCGCTTCGCAAGCGAAGCCCCCTACAATCAGCCTGTCGATTTGTCGAATGCTCCTTACGACAAGCCCAGCAAGCGCGTGGCCAACCAGATTCCGACAACGAGCAGCGCCAGAGCTGAGAGCCAAAGCAGTATGTCTGAGATGAGCTTCGGTTTGAAATGCTCGTCCGTACATCGGTAGCGGTAATACAAGGCCGCGAACCCAAGCACAGGCAGCATAAAGGTATTCGTCACACCGGCGACGAGCACCAGGACCTTAGGATTCGGCAGGAAGATGAACAAAACGAATGAGGTCAGGGGCAATCCTACATTGAAGAAAGGTCTTACCTTAACGCGACTCAACTTCCGCTTCCAATTCTTGGATACGATTTCCAGGGCATCCGAAACCACCAAGGCCAAGCTGGCCGAGCCCACGAAGAAAGTGGAATACAAGACCGCGATAGAGCCGACGAGGAATAGCCCAACTGCGAAGTCTCCGAACACGGGCTCGTACATGGCCGACAGCGTTCGGATAAGCTCCGAGCCTTCCGGTCGCAAACCCGCTCGCGAGAGCACCGCGGCGCCCAGCAAGTAGAAGACGATGGTCGATACCGTATACACGACCATGGACAGCCATGCATCCCATCGCATTACACGCACCCAGCCCTTGGCGCGATTCCTCCACTCATCGCTATCTTCACGAGGACCGATATGCTTCGCGTATCCCTTCTCCAAGCACCAATAAGGATAGAAAATCAGCTCGCCCGCAGCCATGCCGATTATGCCGAATGTCGCCAGGGCCGTCGCGATCGGATAAATACCCGGCTCCGGAGGCGGCAGACGAAAACTCATGCCCTGGGCAAACTCCGTACCTGTTACCGCCCAGACATCATTCATCTGCAGTAAAGCGACGTTGATGAGCGAAAGCAGCGTAAAGCCGCCCACCAGTATCATGACGAATTTCTCGATAAGGCTGTACTTGCCGCGATAAAGCACGACGCAGGTCACGATCGTCATCAGCAGGGCCCAGTAGAACACGTCCATTCCGGGGTCGGGCAAAGCGACCTCAGCCGCTTCCACAACTTCACCGCCTTCATGTCGCTCGATAACATTGGCGATCTTCGCTTTAGTCGCCTGGTCGGCCGCCTCGTTGAACGCGCGTCCTTGCTCGGTCAATGGAGCCGTTATGCCGATCGACTGACCGACCGCGCCAACAATACCGCCGTATTGCCCCACCGTGGCAACAAACATCACCAACCAGAGCCAAACCGCCCAGTGGACGCCCAAAGGCTTCTTGCCTGGCAGCCGCGACAGCCCTTGGAGGGCCGTGTGCCCTGTGGTTATCGTGTAGCGACCGATCTCCAGCTGAACGAATACCTTGATAACGCAGCCAATGAGGATCAGCCACATCAGCCAGAAACCCGCCTCGGCGCCCGTAAGTGTCGTTGCGATCAGTTCGCCCGATCCCACGATGGATCCAGCAATGATCAGGCCAGGGCCTAGTTCTTTAAGGATGCCGCCGAAATTAGTTGGCGGCTCGCGGACGGGGTTAGTCTCGGACATAGAGGAAAGTTTTGAGGTACTCTCCTACACTGGCCGTGATCCTCTCGCTGGAGCAATGCAAAACTGTTCTATTCAGCTACGGCGCGTAAGGCGGCTTATCGAAGGTAGATCCATCGCCCATCACACGCGGGTCGCCATTTTCGCGCAGCAATCGAATCAAGCGCTCGCTGAGTTCCTTGCGGACCTTGGCGTATCGCTTGTCGGACGCCAGATTGACGATCTGATCCGGATCGGAGCTTAAGTCGTAAAGCTCTTCGCCAGGGCGTTTCGCAAAGGCATAGTCCCAATAGCGCTGCCCAGATTCGGTGTCCGCATTCATGACCACCCAGGCCTTCGTGGGACTCGCATCGAGATCGGCGAAGGTGGTGAAGGTGTTATTGGTCAGAACATCTTTGCTGAAGGGCTCGCCATTTTCGTCATCGTGGGGATCCCCCATCGGCCAACGGTTCGGCTTGAAATTCCGCACATACAGGAAATCATCGGTCCGTATTGCCCGATGCGGATACGGCAAATTGCCCGCTCGCGCCTTGGCGACGTGGCGTTCGCGGCCCGTTACCACAAAGTCGCGATGAGCGAATACGCGACCTTCCCGATCCGATTCCATTATCGGAGCCAGGCTACTACCCGTCATCACGCTCGGAATGTCCGCTCCTGCCGCCTCCAGAAAGGTCGGGGCCAGGTCCATCAAGTTAACGAAGTCCGTCACCACGCGACCGGACCTGCCCTTGCCTGGCCAGTGGATCGCCAGACTCACCTGAGTCCCGAAGTCATACAAGTTCGTCTTTCCGCGCGAAACGCCTGGCACGCCATGATCGCCGCTAATCACTACAATCGTGTTGTCCAGCTCGCCCATCGCGGCGATGCGATCGAGCAAAACGCCCAATCCCGTATCGAAGGCCATTGCTTCCCCCATATAATCCGCCATGTCCTCGCGTACGTCATGAACATCCGGCAGGAATGGCGGCAGCTTGCCCTTGAGCGCATCGGGATCCAAGCCCCAAAGCGTTTTGCCCGAGCCTGCAATCCATTTGCGATGCACGTTAGTCGGACCGAACCAATAGAAAAAAGGCGTTTCGCTATTGGGCCGCGCATCGAGGAAACTCTCGAAATTGTCAGCCACCTCGTCGTAGAGCGTTCGTTTGGCCTCCAGCAACGACTTGCCCTCAGCCATCAGCTTTGTCGCTGTTTGAGAAAATTGATTGAAGCGCGTCCCCGCGGATTCGTATTCGTGATCGCGAGCGCCGAACGGAGCATCCCTAACCGATCCCGGCGACCACACTTTGTAGGTCTGTCCAATGTGATAGCCCGCGTCTTTCAGCAACAGCGGAAACGAAGGTATCGAATCATCCCATACAGCCCCTTGCAGAATGGCCGCCCTGCCTGTGCGGAAAAAATACTGTCCTGAAACCAAAGCGCTGCGGCAGGGCGTGCATGAAGGAGAGTTGACGAAGGCATTGGTAAATAGGACTCCCTGATTCGCGACACGATCGAACCGCGGCGTTTGAATGATATCGCTCGCCCCCGGTCGGTCAGCGATCTCCGCATAAGCGCTGGCGTATTGGCCCCAATCGTCGGCGAAGGCGAAGAGGATGTTCGGGCGCTTGTCGGCGAATAGCGACGAGGCTAGAAACAGGGCTAGGACAAAGAAGAAAGGCGTTCTCATTGAATATGGGTTTTGGCAGGTATTTTATTTCAACATCGCTCGTTCCTCGCTGGATCCCAGCCGAGCTGGGGCAGGATCGCCAATAAATCGGCGGCAGGATTTGAGTTCGTTGACTAAGCTTGAAGATTAAGTATCGAGAGTCCTCCGATGTTCATTGTTTGAATACTCGTCTATTCCTTTATCGAAAAATCAAATCATGCCGCCGCGCAGCAGGCGATCCTGCCCTGAGCACGCGACAGCGGGAGAAGGATCCAGCGAGGAACGAGCTATGTCGAAAACCCAGATTCCCCATACATATTACCTCCGCCCATTCGCCTTGTCCACTTCGCGCTCGTACATCTCCTCGTTCAGCCAAGCGAGATCCTTCCAATAGCCGGTGTCATTAGGCTGCGGCAGACCGCGCGTCGTCCGACCGCGGCAGACGATCTCGGTGATCTTCTCTTCCAAGCGAGCGGCCAGGGTCAGGTTCTGCCCGTAGACATTGCGCGTTTCACTGGGATCCTTTTCCAGGTTGTAAAGCTCGTGACGCTCGCCTTTGTGCGGCAGGACGAGCTTCCACTTTCCATCGGTGATCGAGAAACGGCCCTGCATGGCGTGATTGATCAGCGGTTCCCGCTCCCAGTTCGATTTCGGGTCCTTTAATACGGAATAGAAGCTATCGCTGTCCTCCCCGCCCTCGTAGGGCAAGCGAACATCGATCATCTCCGCCACCGTGCCCACCAAGTCGACCTGCCCCACCAGCGCGTCGCTTCGACGTCCCGGTTCGACGATCCCCGCAGGCCAGCGAACGAGAAAGGGCACGCGATGCCCACCTTCGTAGACCGACCGCTTGCCTTGCCGGTAGATATGGTTGCTTCGGTGATCGAAGTCGTCGATCCGCTGCTCCCAGGATCGCTCCGGACCATTGTCGCTGCTAAAAATAACCAGGGTATCGTCATCCAATCCCGCTTCCTCGAGAAAATCCAAAACCCGTCCGACGTAATGATCCGTCTCGATCATGAACTCGCCGTAGCCGCCGGCATCGCCCTTCCCCCAGAACTCAGGCCGTGGAGCGACCGGGTAGTGCGGCGAGGTAAAAGGAAGGTAGACGAAGAAAGGTTTGCCGGCCTTGGCTTCGGCAGCCTTGCCCTCCATCCACTCGATCGCCTTGTTCGTAAAACGCTCTAAGCACTCCGTATCCACAAAATCTGGCGCTACCTCGATAGGAGCCGCGCCGTGCAAGGCCTTGGCTTCGTCAGCCGTTTCGAAGTAAGGCGGCTCGATTCGATAGTCGACGTGGCGGTCGTTCGGCTTCTTGGCCGTGTAAAGCGTGGGAGGGACTTTCGCGAACCGTCCTTCAATCCAAGCCAGGTAGCCATAATTGAGCGACGCGGGAATGCCGTAGAAATAGTCGAAGCCGACATCGAGCGGCATGTCCTTGATCGGCTTGCTGAAATCGCGATCGCCCATCTCGCCCGGAATATCCATACCCAAGTGCCACTTGCCGACCATGGCCGTATTGTAGCCGTTTTCCCTAAGCAAGGAAGCGAGAGTCAATCGGTCATTGTCGATTAAAGCCGGCGTATCCGCTCCTTGAACACCGGTCTTTAGGCGCGTGCGCCAGCTGTAGCGTCCCGTCAGAAGGCCATAACGCGAGGGTGTGCAAACCGAGTCGGAACTGTGGCCATTGGTGAAACTGATTCCCTCTGCGGCCATGCGATCCAGATTCGGAGTCGCGAATTTGGCATCCGGATTCAAGTGACTCGCATCGCCGAATCCTTGGTCATCCGTGTAAATGACGATTATGTTCGGGCGCTCGGCGGCGATTGATGCGATCGCTCCTAAGACGAGAGCGCCGCACGCGAAGGCGGTTCGAAAGCGGGATAAATTCATGGGTTTGGAAGTATTCCGGGAGACGAGCGTAAATTAGACGCTCTCTTCCAATCTGAAGGCGAAGGAGACGGGCTAGACTCCTTCACCGGAACGGGTTTACAAAGAACCGATCCGATTCTCAATCGTTTGGATCGACCAGATTTCGCCAGTCGGAATAGGTAGGTCGATGCGTGTCCGTGCGCTGCCCTTTAATCGTCGGATGCGGAGGCGTCGTATCCAGGAACGCTTGCAAGCGTTCGCGTATCAACTCGCCTCGCTCGCCTGCTGAACCCTTCAGCAAATCGTTTTCCTCCTTCAGGTCCTTGGGCACTTCGTAAAAGCGACCATCTCGATACAGCTTAAAACGCTCCGTACGCGCGAACTGAGCCGGCGTCTTGTTCCAGTAAGGTTGATAGTGAGTGAACACCCACTCGCGCGGATTGCCCGCTTCCCCCTTCAAGCGCGGCAAGAAGCTCCGTCCATCAATTGGATCGTCGTACCCCATCTCGTGACCTGCGGCTTCCGCGAGCGTCGCATAAAAGTCGGTGAAGTCGATCAGGTCATCCAACACTTGTCCGCTCGTCTGCCCCTTCCAGTAGGCGACGAAGGGAACGTGCGTTCCCATGTTGGTTGGTCCGCCCTTGCCGCCCTTGATATCCTGGCCATTCCAGCGAGAGGTGATCGGCGTACCCGTCCCATTGTCAGCCGTGAAGAGGATGATCGTGTTTTCAGCGATACCCAGCAACTCCACCTTATCTGCGATCTTGCCCACGATTTTGTCCATGTAATTCACCATGGATACGAAGTGTTCCTTGTTCTTCGTCCTGTCCCACTTGTTAGCGGTCGCCTTATCGGCATCGCCAATCGTGTCCGGCGTCGGCACGAAGGGGTCGTGAACGAGTACCATGGGGTAGTAGACGAAGAAGGGATCTTCCACGTTCCGCTCCATGAAGCCGCAGATGTAATCGCTCATCTGGTCTGGACCGTATTCGCCCGCGTTCTCTTCCTTGGTAATGAATTTGCCGTTCGTTTCGATGGGAGGATTCCAAAAGCGCTCTCCGCCGATTTTGCCCGACTTGCCCGTCGTCAGTTGCCAGAGGAAGTACTCTTGGAAGCCCGCTTTGACCGGACGCGAATTGTCGTCATGACCCGGCATCAGGTTGTACAGGCCGTTAAGCTGCCATTTGCCCGATATCATGGTCTTGTAGCCCGCCTCCTGCATCATGTGCCCGAAGGTCTTGTCGTTCGGGTTGAGATAGCCGAAGTGCGTATAATTCCGGAAGTTGTACTGGCCCGTCATCAGCTTGACGCGGGAGGGCGTGCAAATCGGCGTGGAAAAGCAATTTTCGAAGCGAGCTCCTTGGGCGGCCAGCGCGTCGATGCGAGGCGTCTCATAATCCTCTGCTCCGTAGCAGCCGAAGGCCTCCCAACTGACGTCGTCCGCCATGATGAGGATGACATTAGGTTTCTCCAGCGCAGGACGAGCCGCCAAGGTCGCCACGGCGACGAACGAGAGGAATAGCGTGATAAGTCGGGGCAAATGCATGATCGCCACCTTAGGAAAAGTCTTCGGCGCTTCCAGCATATTCAGTCTGACAAGACTTGGCTGGCTCCGAAAACGAAAAAGAGCAACGATTCATCGGAGCGGTATTGCGGGGGCGCGATCGCCCTACCTCGAGCGACCGCCCATGAAAAGCTACCTCTAGTTGCTCAGTCCCGCCACGATCGACTCGCTGTAGGCGAGCTCGCCGGTAAAGGCATCGTAGTACTTGAAGATAACCTGCGGGTGCGGGAAAGCCACCCAGCGCTCGTCGCCACGCTGTATTGGACTATTGAAGACGTTGTTTACTTGCACGACGCAATAGTGCAGGTGCGTTCGCTCCAATCGCGGCGTATCGCCGTACACGTAAGTCGACCAGCGAATCTCGCATTCGCGGGGACCCCACTTGAATTTGCCATTGGCCGGACGATCGCCCTCGTCGGCCACGGGAACGTGATTGACCGAATTGCCCGGTCCCGACGCGAACTCCCAGATATTGGGCGTCACTTTAATTGCGAAGCTGTTGTGCAAGTCGCCCGTCATCATGAAGAATTGCTTTTCCGGCCGATCCTCGAAAAACGAGATCAGGTCCTCGCGCTCTTCCAAGAAGACCGTCCACGCCTCGTCCTTGCCCGCAGCCAGGTTCTTGTCATTGCCGCCGCCGCTGCCGACGTGCGGGATCATGAAATCGACCGAGGAGGCCATGAAGTAGAAATCGGCATCCGACTTTTCAATGGTATCCTTGAGCCACTGCAGCTGCTGCTTGCCCAGGATGGTCGCCCCTTTCTTATAAGGATTCGACAGATCGTGCAGCGATCGCTGCGAACGCGTATCGAGCAGGAAGAATTCGCAGTTCGCCACGCGAAAGGATCCATAGGCGCGGCGCCCGATCGAATAAACCGCCTGCCCATCGGCTCGCGCTGCCGGCTCGATGCGCACTCGATTGCGATCGATGATTTCCGCGATCGCGTAGACGCCTGAATTGGGATCGCCTGGTTCGCGGTCCAAATCCGCCGACTGGATGCCATCGGTCGGCTTGCCCCAGTGAACGTGCAAGTTCGAGTGATCCTCTAGATTCAAGGATGTGAAATTCGCATTCGGATCGTACAGCACGTCGCTCCCTTCCTCGAAGGTTCCCCGACCGAAGTGAGCCTCTTGGTCGTGGGCAACGGGATTCGCCCAACCGAGATAATCGAACCAGGCCTGCACCGCCGTATCGCGGAACACCGCCCGGCGATTGACGAAGCCGGTTTCGCCTGTCGCGTAGATATCGTTGAGCAGCTCGTGATCGTCGAAGGTGTAGAAGCTCGGCACGCGACCGTGCCACTCCATCATGTTTCGCCCGCGGCTCATGTAGGTTTTATAGTTCTCCCAAACGCCCACGATCGGCGGCGCCAGATCGACGATTTCGGGCTTCTCGCTCGGCTGAGCTCGAACCTGGGCCATCCAAGCGTCGGCCGGAAAGTCGCGATCTTCCTCGTAGAGCCAGTCGCCATTGGCGATCGCAAAATGCACCTTATCCGCCACCTTTTCGTTCAGCGTGTCGTAAAGCGGCATGCTCGGGCCGAATCCGGAGAGCGGATTCTGATTGATGCACGAAACGAACTCGAACTGGAAATTGAAGAGACCTTCCGGGTTGAATTCCTCGTCCACATACTCCGCGCTCGACGGCAAGGTGCGAAAGGTTCCCGCCAGCCCCTGATCGACAGTATAGTGGTACAAGGTGTCCGGATAGAGGTTGGTGAGCGTTATGACTGCCGTGTTGTCGTCCTCGAACTTCGTTTCGACCGTCTCAGACACCATCAGCTGCTTGAAGCGCTCCGTTCCGTAGCGAACCGACACTTCTCCTGGAATGTTCGTCCTTACCCAAATGCTCATGGTATCGGGACCTGGCCGACCGAGAATGGGACCGTGAGTCACTTTGAAATTTACGAGCGAACGGTCCGCTTGGAGAGCGGGCAGGGTGAGAGCGATCGCGAGGAGCAGTGTAACGATTTTCATCTTCTACTGACTAAAAACACATGAAAAGAAAGGGCCAAGCGAATATGCGCTTGCAGCTCTAGTTAGGAATGCGACTCGTAACATCCGTATCGAGGGAACGCTCGATTCACCCAACGGCCCGGTTGACTCGGGTTCGACGGCCAAAAACGTGTTTGCTAGAAAATTGCCCAGCTCAATAATGCCCCACTAGAATCCAATGTCTCCAACGATTCTATATCGCTTTGCCCTGCGCCCAATCTTTGCCACAGCACTTGCTCTGGCCCCATTATCAACGCCCGCAAAGACTGCGAAGCTCGAGTACCTCCGTTTCGAGCCATTCATTGCGATAGAAGAGTTGCCCTCGCCTTGGGCTCGATCGGTCTTTCAGGATCGTCATGGCTATGTATGGGTCCCTACCAATAACAATCTGATCCGTTTCGACGGTCATAGGGTCGAAGTATTCGAGCCCAATTCTAATTTCGAAGGGAGCATTTCTAGCAGTATTCCTATTACTCTGGCCAACGACTCGATCGGCAATCTATGGATTTCTAGTCCGCGAGGCCTGCATCGCTTCGACTACTAACGGGAGCGCTTCGAAAACTATCCCTTGCTCGATGAACGCGGCCAGTCGCTATCCAGGTCCGCCCAAGTTCTATTGCCGCTACACAATGGCCAACTCTTAATAGGCACGTTAAGTGGCCTTTTTCTCTTCGATCCGATAGCGCGGCAATGGACGGACAAGTTCCCCGGCATCGGCGCTCCAGAAACCCGCTTTAAAGACGCCTTCGAGATAGAGCCCGGGCGCGTGATCGCCGCCACCACCACGGGCGTTTGGGAATTCGATGTCGATTCGAAGGCATTCTCTCGACTGGAATTTTTCAATCGAGATGGGCGAGACATCGGCAAGTCGGACGCCAACAGCATTCTCTTGGACAATGAAAATCGTCTTTGGATTGGCGAGCGAAACGGCCTTCTGCACTGTTTCGACGAGCAGGGTCAAGAAGTGCCGTTCACGATCAATGGCATTCCCAATGAAGACTCCGGCGCCGATCAATACCGCAAGCTCTTCCAAGATAGAGACGGCGTCCTTTGGGCCACTCCCCAACAAGACGGCCTTATCGCGCTAGAACCTGGTTCTCTTGACTTCAAGCGCATCGATCGAAGCATCGCTCCCTCTCTTCCCACACCCTCGACCCACAGCATTTTCGAACTAAGCGATGGGACCCTCTGCTTCGGAACCGAGAACGCCGGCGTCTACAAGCTGGATTCCCAACGCCTTCCAATCGAATACAAGCAATTTCAGAGAACCCAAAGGTCCCTGCCCTTCCGAACCGTCTCTTTTCTCGCTTCCGCTCCCGAGGGCGATCTTTGGGTAATGAACACCCGTGGACAGCAGGCCCGTTTCGATATGGAGAATCGAACCGTCGAGCCGCAATTCACTCGCAGAGAACAAATCCCCGGACGACCGATCTTCGACGCAGTCTCGGATGCCGAGGGCAACCTCTACCTCCTCACTTTCCAAGAAATCTTCCTATCCGATCGAGAATCGCTCGCCGTCGAACATCTCGGTATCACGCGGGCGACGGGCGGGATAGAACGTTTCGACTTTCCCACCCAACTTTTCATCGACTCCCAAGGAATACTGTGGCTGCTGGGCGGGCGAATCTTCAAATACGACACCCAAACGAAGGCTCTGACTCCCGTACCCAGCCCTCCCGGCTCCCCTGACGGACGCATCCTCGCGAACGTCGCCCATGAACTCCCCAATGGCGACCTTTGGATTGGCACACGCCAGAGAGGCTTTCACTACTACAATCGATCCGAGAACGCCTTTACTCGTTCCTATTGGCCGAGCGACAATCCTGCGCGGCTTAATGAAAAGAACGTGTTCGACTTTGAGGTCGACGGCCAACAGCGATTATGGATCGCAACCAACGGCGGACTGACTCGTCTCGATACGCGAACGGATTCCTGGGAGAACTTTCAGGATTTGGAGGGATTGGGCAATGCCAACATTACAGGGATCGCGTTCGCTAACGATGGAGCTCTTTGGGCGGCGACCTCCAAAGGCTTGTATCGACTGGATCCCGACACCAATAGTCTCAATCGACTGAGTCGTTCCCGCGGACTGCGTTCCCATTCCTTTTCCAATAACGCCTTTGAAGTATTTCCTGACGGCATGCTAGCGATCGGTGACGTCAATGGTCTCAACATTATCGATACCAAGAAGTTCCTGGAACCGCCAGTCCCGCCAAAGCCAATCGTCACTCGATTAAGAGCGCTGGATTCCGAACAAGGCTATCAGCCCATCCCCCTCCTCCGCTCGAAACAAAAGAGCCAATCCGAATCGATTCGCCTAAAGCCGTCCCAAAATACGATCACCTTGGAGTTCGCCGCATTCGACTACTCCAACGATCCCAATCATTCTCTTTCCTATAAGATCGATGGGATGGTGGACGATTGGCAGGACATCGGAGACCAGAGGGAAATAACCTTCAGCCTTTCCCCTGGGCGATACTTGTTCCGGCTTAGAGCGACCTCCAACAATGGATCCGCCGCCAGCGAAGAAACGACCTTATCATTCACAGCTCTTCCACATTTCTGGCAGACGAAGACTTTCACAGCGGCCCTTATTCTCTCTTTGGTTCTCGCCACGGCGATATTCCTTAAAGCTCGCATTCGAAACGAAAACGAGGCGAAAGCGAAGCTCGAAGCGAAAGTGGCCCAACGAACATTGGAGCTTCAGAAAAGCCAAGAGGAAGCCCTGCAGGCCCGTGACGAGGCAGAAAGCGCCAATCGAGCCAAATCGCGTTTTCTGGCGAGCGTCACTCACGAAATACGCACTCCAATGAACGGCATCATTGGGATGAATCACATGCTAATGCAGGCCGACTTGAAACCGGAGCTCAAGCAGTACGCCAAAACCGTCAGCAGAAGCGCAGAGTCCATGTTGGATCTCATCAACGATATTCTCGATATATCCAAACTCGAATCCGGCAAATTCGGGCTGGAACGCAAGTCATTCAATCTGCTCGAGCTTATCGAAGAAGTAGCCGAAGCCTTTTCGCTCGAGGCGCAGGAAAAGAAGCTCGATTTCAAATGCCTGCCGCAACCCGGCCTGCCCTACAATGTAATAGGCGACCCGCTTCGGGTAAAACAGGCCATCGTCAACCTGGTTGGCAATGCGATCAAGTTCACCTCCGAAGGCTCCGTATCCATCGATCTTAGACTGATCGACCAATCCGAGGAAAAAGCCACTTTCGAATGTCACGTAAAAGACACGGGCATAGGCATCTCAAAAGAAGCCCGCGATTACCTGTTCGAAGCTTTCACTCAAGCCGATTCCTCGACCGCTCGCAAATTCGGGGGAACGGGGCTAGGGTTGTCGATCTCCAAAAGCCTAGTCGAAGCGATGAATGGATGCATCCGTTTCGAAAGCGAACCAAGCAAAGGAACGGTATTCTGGTTCACTTTCCAGCTAGACAAGGATCTCGACTCGCCCTCCTCCGCCAACGGTCAATTGCAAATCGAAGGAGAGACGCTCGTTGCGATACCCGATGTCGAAACCTCTCACTGGCTCGCTCAGAGCCTTCGGGTTGCTGGCGCGGCTGCCCAAGTTGCCCACAATCCCCAAGAGTTTCTGTCTGCTATTTCCAATCCCGATTCGACTGTAGCCGCCATCATAGTCGACCAATCCTGGATCGACAGCGAAAGCGAAGCTGCCATCTCGAAAGCAAGAGATTCTCGTCCCATTCGGGTCATAGGCTATCGAAGCTTGATCGAAGGCCTTGAGCCCAACCGCGACGCCTCTCTTTTCGATGAAACGCTCAGCTACCCGATCTTGCCTACACGGGCGTTCCAAGCGCTGAGCTCGAATATCGAACGACGATCCGTAGAAAAGATCGCGAACCAACCTTCATCAAGAGAGTCGTTTTCATCCAGCTCGAAGAGCAATGTGCTCATCGTCGACGACAACCGGACGAACCAGGAGGTCATGAAAGCATTTCTATCTGGTTCCGGCATTTTCCCCGACGAAGCGTCGGATGGCGATCAAGCAGTGGAAATGTGCCGCCACCGCCAATACGACCTGATTTTCATGGATTGCCTAATGCCACGGATGGATGTGTACGATGCCACTCAATCGATTCGCTCTCAAAGCGATGGCCTAAACTGCAGCACGCCCATCGTGGCCCTAACTGCAAACGAGATTAAAGGCGACCGCGAGCGATGTTTCAGCATCGGAATGAATGCCTATCTCTCGAAGCCCATTCGACCGCAAAGCTTGATGGAGATTCTCGATGAGTGGCTGCCCACCGAAACCGGCAGGAAGTCCTAGCGGAATCTATTTCCCCAAATAAGAAACGTGGACGAAGTACGCTCCCCAGCTTCGATCGCGATCCTCATGATCTTCCGGCAGTTGGAAAACCGTTTCCATATCGTATTCGCCCGCTTCCAAATCCAATTCCAAAGCAGCGTAGGCGGCGTCGGGAGACATCGTTGACTGCGCGTATCGATCACCTACCCGCACGGATGCCGCAATCGCTCCGATTGGCGTAGGCGCCTCCCGCGGAAACCATCTCAACTCGAAGCGATATCGCCCATTCCTAACGACGTCGACGGCCCATACGCCATTCTGTCGAGCCCGCCTGAGATGCAACTGATGCCATGGCGATCCGCCACGATACCAATCCATTCCATTGAGGCGGGTTTCAATGGAGCGTGGATCGCCCAATACATGGCGACTCAGCAAATCATGGGCCGGCGGCAAACTCTGCCAAAACCGCTTGTAGACTTCCGACAGCGAGTCCACCACATCGGGATATTGCTCCGCTAGATTATCGACTTGCCCAGGATCCTTTTCCGCATCGAAGAGCCTATCGCCACCGACCAGACGCCATCGTTGCGTTTTGACCGATGCATTTCGCCACTCTTCGCGGTAACGATTGCGCGGGCATTGCACGATCAAGGAGCGATCGTCTTCCCATCGATTCCGACCTTCGAGCAAGGGACGCAGACTGCGACCATCGAGCGAAGACGGCATCGGGATATCGCAGAGATCCAGCACGGTCGGCATCACATCCACCATGCCCGCCAAGCCGTCGTTCGATCCCGCTTTGCTCAGCGGCGGATAGCGCATCATGCAAAAGACGCGGTTCTTTTCGTCATATGCGACTCCATGATTGTCTCGCTTCCCATCGTAATAGGGATCCGGAGCTCCCCGAAAGCCAACTCCTTGATCGGTGGCTAGGATAACGATGGTATTATCCCGCAGCCCCCATTCGTCGATTCGCCCCAGCAATCGCCCGACATTGTCGTCGATGTTCTCGATCATCGAATACAGCCTCAGATCCGCGTCGCTGGCTTCCACGCCTCGCTCCTTGATTCGGGCCATGGCTTTAGGCTCCGCTTGGTAGGGCGTGTGCGTCGCCGGCGTGGAAACGAAACAGAAAAACGGCTCGCTTCTATTTCGGTCAATAAACTGAGCCGCCTCTTCGAACAAGACATCCGACGAGTAGCCTTCGCTTTGCTCGTAGACTCCGTTCCGATCCCAAACGGCATCCATGTGATTATTGCCATAATAGTCCTCGAGCTGACCGATCCCGCCACCGCCATGAACGAAGGTCTCGTCAAAGCCGCGCTCCATCGGATGATAGGGGTAAGAATAGCCCAAGTGCCACTTGCCAAATATGGCCGTTCGGTAGCCTACCCCTTTAAGATAGTTCGCTAGGGTGATCTCGTCCTTCCTTAATATCGAAACGCCCTGTACCGTCGTGTGCACGCCCGCTCGCATCGCGTAGCGGCCCGTCAGCAGCGCTGTTCGGCTAGGCGAGCAAAACGGAGGCGCATGGAAATTGACGAAATCGACGCTCTCTGCAGCGAAACGATCGATGTGAGGCGTTTGAACCTGCTCGTGGCCATGGCAACTGAGCTCGTAGTAGCTTTGGTTGTCCGTGAGGATCAAGAGGACATTGGGTCGCTCTTTTCCAACGAGAACAGGGGTCCCCATCAAAGCGATGGCGAGCAAGCTATGGATTGAAAACAGAGATATCAGTCTATTCGACACGTAGGCTAAGGATTGAGTTCTAAAACTTCCCTACACCATAGCTAAGCGAGATCCTCGGTTTCCCTCGGAGAAAATCAACTTAATTCGAACCACCCGCCTTAAAACGAAAGCGGCGTCCTCTCGAAACCGAAAGGACGCCGCAAAAAGTAACCGGATTCCAACTACAGCTTTTCAACTACGGCATAGTACGCCGAAACGACTTCTCGGCCGCCCTTTCCGATGTGGAAATTGCCGCGCAGCTTGAAATCGCCCGGCTTCAAATCGACTGTGAAGGTCGCGCCTTCCGCGCCTTTCTTAACGGCCTTTTCCTCGTAATAGTCCGCGACATTCAAGGTCGCCTTGGCAACATCGAATCCTTCGCCAGGCGTCTCGCGAAACGCCACCAATCCGGGAACGGGCTTGCCCGGCTTTACATCGGAATCCATCGACTTCGGCAGTTCTTGGGGCCAACGACGCAGAGTAATCTTATACGTACCCGCCTCCTGCACGCGAATCGCCCAGTAGCCTACTCCGCTCTGGCCTCTGCGGATGCTGCCTTGATGCCACGGCGATGTTCCATCGTCGGTCAACCAGTCATGCGCGGTCAGCTGGGCAGGGTTCTCCGCGGGATTTCCGACCACGGGCCGTTCGTCGACGACGAATCCCGGCGAAATGCTATCCCACCAGCGATCGTATTCGGCTCTCAGCCGCTGCACGACCTCCGGATACTGCTTGGATACGTCCTTCTTCTGCTCGGGATCGCTCTCCATATTGTAGAGCTCCTTGCCATTGATCAGACGCCACTTCTTAGTCATGGTTGCCGACTTGCGCCACTTGATCGGATCGCGGACGCGTTGCGAGTCGGTGATTATCACCCGATCCGGCCAGGGCGTTGGCGTTTGGTAAAGCAAGGGAGCCAAGGAACGCCCATCGAAGCTGTAGTCCATAGGGCCATTCAGTCCGCACAGATCGATCAGCGTTGGCAGAATGTCGATGTGGGCCGTCAGCTCGTCCACGTCGCGTCCCCCGGTCAAATTGCCATCGGGCCAACGCATGAAGAAGGGAACGCGGTGACCGCCATCGTACTCGCTGCCCTTCTTGCCACGCATGCCGCCGGTAAAGAGCTTCTCGCCGCTGGCGGTTCCATTGTCGGTCGTGAAAATGAAGATCGTGTTTTCAGCCAGACCCTTCTCGTCGAGCCAAGCCCGCAAGGTTCCCACGTTCTCGTCGACGTTGGCGATCATGCCATAGAAAATGGCCTCGCGATCGGAAATTCCCTGCTCGGCATACGGTTTCCAGTACTTGTCCGGACAGTGGAAAGGACTGTGTGGCGCATTCATGGAGATATAGGCAAGGAACGGTTTTCCACGACGGACGCTCTCGTCTATAAAGCGCTTCGCTTCCTGGAAATACACATCCGTGCAATAGCCCTTGTACTTCTGAGGCTTGCCGTTGTGAAAGTAGGTATCGTCGAAGTAGGAATTGTCCCAGAAGTCAGGCGTTTGCCCCACTCCTCCCCCGCCGTGGCGAACCACTTCCGAGAAGCCTCGGTCTTCGGGACGATAAGGGTAGTTGTCGCCTAGGTGCCACTTGCCGAACATACCCGTTTCGTAGCCGTTGTCCAAGAAAGCCTGGCCCAGGGTCATCTCGCCCACGCGAAGGAACGACCGCCCCATAATCGTATGCCAAGGTCCAGCTCGATTGGTGAAGTGTCCGCTCATCAAAGCGCCGCGCGTCGGAGCGCAGGTCGGCGAAACATGGTAGTCGGACAAGCGCACGCCCGTCGCATGCAACTCGTCCATCGCAGGCGTCTTGAGGATGGGATTGCCGTGGGCCGAGAGGTCGCCATAGCCTTGGTCGTCCGTAATGACGATAACCACATTGGGTTTGTCCGCAAACGTCGCCATCGCGGCGAAGAGTAGAAAGCCTGCAGCGCAGGCGGATCGAATCAGGTTTCTAAGGATCATGATCGGTTCGTTTCAGGTTGGGGAAATTCGAGGATAAAAGACATTACCACCATCGCTTGGCCACAGGACATAGCGAGCGTAATCTAACAGCTGGAGTTTTCTGACCTCGCCAGCCCCTTCCCTCCGCTTCTCCCTCTCCTTCTCCTTCTCCTTATCCTTCTACTTCTACTTCTACTTCTAGTAATCCTCGCCTCGATTGCTCGCCTCGCAAGACGCCTGCCAGGCCTCGAGCTGCTCCCGCATGCGGGCTGCCAGCTTCGCATGCTTGGCAATGATGTTCGTCGTTTCGCCCGGATCCTTCAGCAAATCGTAGAGCTCCCACTCGGCCACCGGAGTCTCGCCGTTGTCCGAACGCTGCCGCTTCTGGCTGGGATTGTGCACGAGCTTGTAGCGATTGTCATTGAAAGTCGCCAAGCCATGCCCTTGGAAGCCAATGGGATGCGGGCGTTTTTTCATTTTGCCTTCGATAAGCGGGACCAGAGAAACGCCGTCATAAGGCCGGCGTTTGTCTTCAGGCAGCTCGTATCCAATTATATCCAACACGGTCGCGAAGTAGTCGCTGGTCACCGCCGCCACCGATGATTCTCGCCCGGCGTCGACCCTCGCTGGCCATTCGAGTATTCCCGGCACCCGCACCCCTCCCTCGTAGAGCGAACGCTTCCGTCCCCGGAAAGGCCCCGCCGTTCCTTGAGAGCGCCCTTTCACCCCTGGATTTCCTTCTGGCCCATTGTCCGATGCGAACCAAACCATCGTATTCTCAGCAACCCCGAGATCGCGAAGCGTTTGACGCAAGCGTCCCATCTGTCGATCCACCGCTGTGATAACTGCGCAGTAATGCTGGGTGTTTTCATCCAGCCCCGGATACATGGCCAAAAACTCGGGCCCGCCGACCACCGGCAGGTGCGGCGCGTGGAACCAAATAACCGTGAAAAACGGCTGCTCTTTTTCCGATGCCGTTTCGATAAAAGGCAGCGCCTTGTCCATGACCATTTTCGCGGTATCGCCTACCAATCCTTCAGCAGGTCCATCGACGATGTTTCTTCCGTTGTGGTAGAAAAGCACCCTGGGATCGGTAATTTTGTTGTGGGCGTTTTTCGGATCGTAGGGATCCCAAGTGGAAACCGAGTATTCCGTACTGAACCACTCGTCGAAACCCGCCATGCCCGGGGTCATGTAGTTCTTTTCCGGCTGACGGTTCTTCTTGCCCGAATAGTCTGGAGCCAAGGTACCCAGGTGCCACTTCCCAAAGTGACCCGTCGCATAGCCGTGATCCTTCAAGACCTCGGCCAAGGTGATTTCCTCCTTCTTCAAGTGACCCTGATTCGCGGTGGGAATTCCGTAGCGGGTAGGATGACGGCCGCTGAGAGCGGATCCGCGCGTAGGGCTGCAAACTGGCGCCGCCGCGTAAAACCGTTCCAATCGCATGCCCGCCTTGGCCATCCGATCCAGTTCGGGAGTCAGAACGACTTCGTTCCCATTGAAGCCGACGTCTCCCCATCCAAGATCGTCCGCCATGCAAAGAATGATGTTAGGGCGCTCGGACCAAAGTATCGAGGCGTACCCAATAGAGATGAGAAGAATAAGTTTTTTCATAGTTCGATTAATGCCACCGCATCTTTAGCGAGCAACGCGATCAAACGCGTTCGCTAATTTAGCCACTTCCAAAATGGCGCTGCCATAGTTCGTTATCAATTCCGAAACAGGAAATCAATCGCTTCCGGCAACCAACCGCTGTCCCAGCGATGCTCGCGATGCGGCTCATACACATAACGGTGCGGGATTCCATTTTCGACCAGCAAGCGGTGAATCGCCTCGCCCCCGGGACCTCGCCTGCCTTCGACATTGTAGTAAAACAAACGAGCCTCTTTCCCCAAGGCCTTGCCTCGAGTTCTCACCAGCGTCGACAAACGGTAGCGCTCGAAGTTTTCCCGAGTTCCCCATTCGCGAGCAATCCGTTCCGCTCGATCGTCTTCATCGATGGGACCAGCATCTACTCGAATTCCAATATCCCAGCCCGCCGCTCGGTGGAAAGTTCCCGGGTTCCTTAGCAGCAACGATACAGCTCCCCAGCCTGATTTACTAAAACCCACCAGCAGCCTGCCTGTCACGTCTTTGACTACTGGATACTGCTTTTCCACAAAAGGCAGTACCGTTTTCAGCATGTGACTCTCGTCCTTCTTCGCTGGATTCAAATCGTTATCGGCGAACCAAGGCTTGGTCGTAAAAGACGGGGCGATGCAAATGACGTCGAACTCGTTATGGACATTCGCCCTTCGAAGCTCGATCAGTCCATCGCCGTGCCTTCGCAGTCCATCTTCATGCACCGGCAGCGCGTAGAGCACGCGATAGCGTTTTCCGTCTTCGATCTCGTCCGGAAGCAAGGCTCGCAGCGTCGTCGGGCCCGCTTGATGAGGAGAGTCAATCCTATGGACAATAAAACCATCCTCATCCAGAGACGCCGCGATCGACACCGCAGCGGATAGCCCTGCCAAAACAGCGACGACGCGCTGTATCCGAAATGTTAATCCACAAAACACGCCGTCACGCTAAATCTTCGGCTTCACCCAATCGGGAATGCCGCGCTCCGCTTTTTGCTTTTCGTAGCGATCCCACTGTGGGTGGGTTTCCGTGTAGGGCTTGTCTTCATTCACCATGAGCGGCTTGGTCTCTTCCCACCATTGATCGTAGGCCTTGCGGAGATCTGCGACAACCTCAGGATGACGGTCGATCACATTGGTCTTCTCGTACGGATCATTAGAGATGTCAAGGAGCTCTTCGTTATTCACAAGACGCCATCGCTGCGTTCGCACCGCGCAGTCCTTGAATTTGAACGTCTCGGGATCGACGCCCTTATCCCAACGTCCCTTGTGGACAAAGAGATAACGGTCCTTCCAGTCTGCCTGCGGATTCTCGAGTAACGCCGTCAAGCTTCTCCCATCCAATTTTTGGATGCCGTTTGGAATTTTCACGCCCGCAAGCTCCGAAAACGTCTTGAATACATCGATATGGGCAGCGAGCGAACCGATATCCACTCCTTCGCCCAACTTGCCTTTCCAGCGCCAGAAAGCAGGTACGTGAGTTCCGCCCTCATAAGGCGATCCTTTGCCGGTCTTGAAACCCGCAGTGAACAATTTCACGGACTTGCCATTGAGCTTCGCGCTGCGGCCTGCTTGACCATTGTCCGTCATGAAAATGACCAAGGTATCCTCCCACAGCTTCCACTCGTCGAGCTTGTCCATGAGAAGCCCGAAATTGTCGTCGATATTCTCGATCATTCCATAACGACCGGCTGTGTTCTTATCGTAACCCAGATCGAGAAAGCGCTTCGCGTACTTCTCGGGAGCGATCATGGGACCATGCGGGGCATTTGGTGTGATGTAAGCGAAAAACGGCGTATCCGCTTTTTGCTGATCGCGAATCCACCCAAGGGCCGCTTCGAAAAACACATCCGTACAAAACCCCTCGGTCTGAACGATGGTATCGTTGTGCAAGATCACGTTATCGAAGTAGCGATTTTCTTGGTTGGGCGGAAAATCCGCGCAACTGCCGGGAAACTTCTGACCGATTCCGCCCGCGCCATGGATGAAGGTTTCGCTGAATCCACGATTGTAAGGCTGGAACGCATCTTCATCTCCCAAATGCCACTTGCCGAAAATGCCTGTTTCGTATCCCGCGGTTCGCAACAGGTCGGGAAAGGTCGTACTCGATAGCGCCATGATTTCGCGCTCCTTGATCGTATGCGTCACCCCGTTCTTGAACTCGTGTCGACCGCTCAGCAACGCGGCTCGCGTCGGCGCGCAGGTGGGGCTGACATGGAATTCGGTAAAGCGGGTTGAAAGTCCATAGAAACGATCGAGATTAGGGGTCCGCAAAAGCGGATTTCCCAAGCAACTGAAGTCGCCCATGCCTTGGTCGTCGGTCATGACGAGAATAATATTCGGACGCGATCCCTTGAGGGAGTCCGAATGGGCGCTCAGAGGCAATGTCGCCGCTAATAGGGCAAGGAGAAGAAGACGTGTTTTCATAGCAGGAGGTCTAATCTAGAATCTAGCAAAGAGAATAACCGCAAACGTTCGATCGATGGACATGCTCGAATGCCCTTTATTGCAAGCAAGGAGGACCCGCGCAGGTCCTCCTTGAAATTTAGAACGCTATTCCAACTCCACCGGCTTATACCCGCCCTTGGACCTGAAATAGAGGAATAGCCCGAGATAGGAAAGCAGCAGGAATCCCGGCAGCAATGCCTGACGGAAGAACGCATTCTTCTTATTGGCATTTATGATCGTCTGGAGCTTGGCCGCGTTTTCGCTATCCAATTTCTCGACCGCTTCGATATTCAAGCTCGGCACTTCTCCGAACATTCCGGAGCGAGCCCCGCCATCGACAATCTGATGCAAGGCGGGTTCCTGCTCGCGGAGATCGGCATCGATTCCCTTGTCCAAGAAGAGCCCCATCAAAGGTGTCCCCAGAATTCCCATACCTAGCACGCCAACTGCCGAAACGCCATTGAGCGTCAGGGCGCCGCCCTTTGGAAACTGCTCGGAAACCACGCCCAAGGTGGTCGACCAAAGGAATGTTTTGCCGAAGGCATAAACGATGGCCGCCACGATCATGATGCTGGACGGAGCCACCCCGAGGAAGATCAATCCGACAATCGCCAAGGCTGCGCTGACGACCAACAACCCGATCGGCGAGAATGCATGCACGATAGGGCCGGCGTAAAAGCGAAGAATAGTCATGATTATGGATACCATGACGAATATCCAGCCAGCGTAGGTGGGGAAATCCGCTGCTAAGAGCTCCGCCATCCAACCATCGGTTCCCAGCTCAGTTGTCGCGAGGAAGGGCATGGTCACCAATATGACCACGAACATCGGGTTGCCCAGAGAACCCGTAAAGAAATAGGCGCCGATCGCCACCGCTATGGCGATTCCCACAGTCGCGACCACCGAAAGCGAAACCGGTTCGGACACGATCGTATTCGCGATTTGGACTAGCCCCATAACCGTCAGCCAGGCGATCATGAAGAAGCCGATGGCGCCTACTTCACGCAACATGTCGCGATAACTCACGCCTGCCGCAACGCGCTCCTGGACCGGAAACTCGCGACCGATAATCAGAGCCGCATAGAAGATCACCGGCACCAGACAAACGCCAAACAGCACTGTCAGACTCGCCCCCTGCAAGAGCAGCGCCGCGGCGGCTCCCAAAGCCAATCCCATCGGCCATCCCGCGTGCAGGATGTTGAGCCACTTCGATTTCTCCTTGCTGTAAATCGTGGCCACGACCGGATTGATGAAGGCCTCAACCGTGCCGTTGGCAATGGCCACCAAGAAAGTGCTCCAATAAAGCCCCGAGGCCGATTTGTTGATGACGGCGTAGACCGTCCCGATCACCGCAATCGCATGAGCGACAATAGCGAAGTAGGCAGACACCTTGTATCCAATTTTATCGATTACCAGGCTGAAGAAAATGATGCTGAACGCGAATGGCCAAAGTCCCACGCCCAATATCTGCCCGATTTCGGTTTGGGAAAAATTGAATTCGACGACCAGTTGACCGACGACGATGGATCGCAGTCCAAAGAAAAATGCGGTCGCGACCAGCGCCATGAAACAGCCATAGAATAGCTTCTTGTTTTCGAGTTCTTCGCTCATAAACGGGGGGGTTGGGGATTGGAAAGGGAAGGAGTCGCCAATCCACCCTAGCGCAAAGCTCTTTTCAAGTAGAATTCGCATCAAAGGTAGAATAGGCTTCCAGCCCGTTACCCAACCATTGCCAACAGGCAGGATGCCTGTTCTACTTCACTATGCCCTTCAAACAAGCCCTCGCCCTTCTCTTCCTATCCTTTTTATCCCTGCTTGCCGCAGCTGACGAGCGTCCAAACATCGTCGTCATCATATGCGACGACCTAGGCTACGGCGATCTCGCCTGCTACGGCCATCCCGACATCAGAACGCCTCACTTGGATCGCATGGCCGCGGAAGGCATTCGCTTTACCGACTTCTATTCCACCGCTCCCGTTTGTTCGGCCTCGCGGGTTGGCCTGCTGACCGGCCGAAGCCCAAACCGAGCCGGCGTCTACGATTGGATCCCACCGGGAAACCAGATCAAGCCCGATGCTCGCGACCAGGTCCACATGCGCCGCGACGAAGTCACCATCGCCCATCTCCTCAAGCAAGCGGGCTACGCGACTGCGATGTCCGGCAAGTGGCACTGCAATTCGAAATTCAATTCAGCAGAGCAACCCCAGCCAGGCGACGCTGGATTCGACCATTGGTTCGCGACTCACAACAACGCAGCCCCCTCGCATGAGAATCCCAACAATTTCGTGCGCAATGGCGAGGCGGTCGGTCCCATCGAAGGCTACAGCTGCCAAATCGTAACCGACGAAGCCATACAGTGGATGGAGGGACAGAACCGAGAAAACCCCAATCAACCGTTCTTCCTCTACATCGCCTATCACGAACCTCACGAGCCCGTCGCTTCCCCTGCTGACATAGTCGCCAGCTACCGCGATGTCGCCGCCAACGAAAAGCAGGCCACCTACTACGCCAACGTCGACAACATCGACCGCGCTGTGGGCAAATTCCACTCTGCCCTGAAACGACTCGACATCGACGAAAACACCTTGGTCGTCTTTACCTCGGACAACGGACCCGAGACCCTCAATCGCTACACGCGCGCCAGCTATTCCTACGGCGTGGCAACTCCCCTGCGCGGCATGAAGCTCTGGACTACCGATGCTGGATTTCGCGTTGCGGGGATAGCGAGATGGCCCGGAACGATCGCTCCCGGCCAGGTGCAAGACCAGGTCGTATCCGCCCTCGATCTGCTTCCCACTTTCTGCGCCTTGGCCAATACAAGCCCTCCCCAATCGCTCGCCCTCGATGGCGTCGATATTCGAAGGGCATTCGAGGGCAATGCCATCCGCCGCGACCAGCCGCTCATCTGGGCATTCTACAATGCGATCAACGAAGAACGCGTGGCCATGCGAGACGGCAAATGGAAAATGCTCGCCAAACTCGATCTACCGAAATTCCAGAATCTCCACGACGGGAACCTGGCAGACGTCCGGGCCGCCACGCTCACCGACTTCGAGCTCTACGACATGAGCGCCGACATTGGCGAAGCGCGCGATCTATCCCGCTCTCGCCCGGAAAAGCTCGCCGAGTTGACCAGGAAGTTGACCCAGGGATATCAAGAGTTGCTTGACGATTCCTACGTATGGAAACGGCAGATACAGTAGAATCGATCGCCCCATCGTAGGGCTGTCGCTCGCGACATACCGCGTATCGCAATTCCAATCTCGATCGAACGACGCGGCGCTTCGCAAGCGAAGGCCCTACAACGAGTCATTGGCATGCGCGATATGAGCGTTCCCGGACAGGGCTTCATCATGCTAGCCCCGCTTCCGCGGGGCGCATCATGCAAGGTCTGCCAGCAGACCGCATCCTGTTAAGACGCAATGCTCAACCGGCGCGGCGGACTAAGAATAGTCTCGCCCTACCTACTACTAAATCAGGTAGGGCTATCGCGTCCCGCGATGCCGCAAGGGCAGACCGCATCCTGTTAACTTCCTAAGCCCGTCTTCGCTTCGCTCGCGCTTCCGCCCGAAGCTTTTCTAGATCCGGATCCTCATCGGGCAGCTTATACTGCTTGCGCAAGCGGCCCAATTCCTTCTCCAGCTGCTTGAGCGTTCCCGAGTATTCAGGATTCGAATGCACGTTATTGAGCTCATTGGGATCCTTTTCCAGATCGAAGAGCTCCCACTCGTCCAACTGATAGTAATAAATTAGCTTATGCTTGCCGTTCGTGACTCCATAGTGGCGGGCAACGCTGTGTCCGCCCGGAAACTCGTAATAATGATAGTAGAACGACTTGCGCCAGTTGCGCGGCGTCTTGCCATTAAAGATCGGCACCAAGCTCGCTCCCTGCATATCTCCTGGAATCTTTACGCCGGCGATATCCAAGAAGGTCTCCGCGAAGTCCAAATTGGATACGATATCGTTATTGATCGATCCCGCTTTCACTTGCCCCGGCCAGCGAACCAAGAGCGGCGTCTTCAATGATTCTTCATACATCCAGCGCTTGTCGAACCAGCCATGCTCGCCCAGATACCAGCCTTGGTCGGACGAGTAGATTACGATCGTATTATCGGCCAAGCCTGACTCATCCAGATAATCCAGTACCTCGCCAATCCCATCGTCGACCGACTTCACGGTGCGCAAGTAATCTTTCACGTATCGCTGATACTTCCACTGGATGATCTCCTTCTCCGTCATGTTCGCCTTGGCCGCCTCATAGGCTGCGTTTTTCGGACCGTAGGCGGCATTCCAGCGAGCGAGTTGCTCGGGCGTTAGATTGGGGGGCGCGACCAGCTTGAGATCGCGATCGTTCAAGTGAGCCTTGATCTCCATCGCTTGGTTATAAGCGGGAGAAGCGCGCGTCGAGTAGTCGTCATACAAGGTCTCCGGTTCGGCAACCGTCACATCGTCCAACCAGGTCAGGTATTTCGGGCCCGGCTGCCAATTGCGATGGGGCGCTTTGTGCTGATACATTAGCATGAAGGGCTTTCCGTCCTCCCGCTGGTTTTTCAGCCAGTCCATGGTCTTCTCGGTAATGATATCCGTGGTGTAGCCAACGTGATCGCGCCTGGTCGGCTCGCCCGACGGACCGCCCGTCAACATCGGCGGATTGTAGTACGGCCCTTGCCCGATCAACACATCGTAATAGTCGTATCCTTGTGGCGTAGACGCCAAATGCCATTTGCCCACAACCGCGGTCTGGTAGCCATTCTTTCTAAGAATCTTGGGGAAGGTTTGCTGATCGCCATCGAAAATCAGTCCATTGGCCATGAAGCCATTCAAATGACTGTGCTTGCCTGTTTGGATGACTGCCCGGCTCGGACCGCAAATGGCGTTGGTCACATAGCAGCGATTGAAGGTCATTCCCTCGTTGGCGATGCGGTCCATGTTCGGCGTCGTCATCCGTGACGGATCGTAGGCGCTGAGCGCTTGCTGACAGTGGTCGTCCGTGAAGATAAAGACGATGTTCGGACGCTCTGCCGATAGACTTTGGCAAAATGCGGTCGCCAAAAGGACTGCCGCGGCGATCCAGGTTTTTCGAGTACGTATGTTCATAGAAAGCGAGTGTAGTTTTACGTTCTAGCATCCCTCAGCAAAGGGGACTCCCATAGTTTCCTTCAAACTCGGGAGAATTAGACTTAGAACCCATTCCATTGGTTGTGACAAGTCTCTGAGAGCAGCCTTTAGACGGCTCGCCCGCTCGGGTTCTCACTGAGAACCCTACAATTCAGAGCCCTATTTTTCCGCCAGCATTCAAATTTTGATTTGCATCTCAGGAATCAAACGACTTCCCTTATAACCGTTCCCACCCCTGTTTGAGACCTGACTGCTTCGGAATGGCGCCCCAATGCCCCATCCTAATCCTTCGGAATCGATTTCAGAATCGGGGACGCTGATCAACAAAACCACAGGAGCGCCATCGGCCTTTATCCGCTGATATCGCTCTATCTCATCTACAAACTAGCCAATCCCCTCATTACGCTCGAGCGACTAGATCGCCCTAGTGAATTGAGGCCCAGCTATGCTGCAAACGGCGAACCAATGTTGATCAGTCATGAATAAAACAACCCTGTTTACAAAACCGAAGGTCCTCCTGACGTGCGGCCTTCTGAGCGTCCCCTATTTCGGGTGGGCGCAGGACGACGAAGAGGAAGTCTTCGAACTCTCTCCCTTCTCCGTAGACGCCTCGACAGACGAAGGCTACTACGCTTCTCAAACCATGGCCGGCGGCCGACTCAGCGGATCCCTCAAGGATACCGGAGCTGCTGTCCAAGTTATCACCAAGGAGTTCATGGACGACCTCGGAGCCACCGGCGTCGAAGAGCTTCTTCAATACACGACCAGCTCTGAAGTCGCCGGCATCCTCGGCAACTTCACCGGAGCCAGCGAAGGCGGCGAAGGCGAAACCAGCACGGGCGACGCTCGTCGCGACCCGGACGGCACCTCGCGTATTCGCGGATTGGCCGCGCCAGACCGCACGCGCAACTTCTTCGTCACGGACATTCCTTTCGACTCCTACAACACGGAGCGAATCGACATCAACCGCGGCGCGAACTCCTTCCTCTTCGGACTCGGCTCTCCTGCTGGTTTGATTAACAACGGAATGGCTCAAGCCCGTTTCCGCGACAGCAACGAGCTCAGTTTCCGCATCGGTTCGGGCGGCGCCAACCCAACCTACCGCGGAAGCTTCGGCATCAACCGAGTGATCATGGAAGACAAGCTGGCCGTTCGCGTGAATGGCTTGATGGATCGCACCGAGTACCGTCAACGTCCGACTTACAAGAACGACGACCGCATCTACACCGCCTTCACCTACCGTCCTTTCGGAAACTCCAATACGGAGATCCAAGGTTATATGGAACGCGGCGAAATCATGGGCAACGCTCCCGACGTCCTCCTGCCGCAGGAAAACTTCTCGAGCTTCCTAGAACTGCCCGCGCGATTCAGCTCCTACATGCTCCGCGACTGGCGCAATGGCTTTGTCGGCTCTCGCCACCATGAAGGCCCAACCGAAGCCCACTTCAATACTCCTTGGCGATTCTCCGAAGAAGAACAGCAAGCGTACCTAGACGCCGGATACATCCTCCGCAACCAAGGAGCCGAGTTGCAGTATCGCAACATCCGCTGGGGCGCTGGGGCCTACGGCTTCGTATGGGACGGCAGCAATGGCTACGATCAGCCTGCATTCGGATACACCGATCAGTATCGCGGCGCCGACATCGAGCGAAACCCGAACGGCGACGAGCTGGCCAACTTCTGGTCTGGCGGCGCGACCACAGGCAATCGCGAAAACGGCACTGGCGGCAACAATGGCGGAGCTCCACAAGGCATCTACCCGGGCAACCGCGGCGAGATCATGGGTACCGGTTGGCTCGATCAAGGGTTCACCGATTTGGAGACCTTCGACTTCAGCCGCGCCAATCTCGGTTGGGACAACGACTTCTACACCCGCGATTTCTTCAACTACAACCTGTCGATCAAGCAGACCTTCTGGGAAGGCAAAGGCGGGTTTGAATTGGCATACGACTACCAAGACCTCTTCCGCGACAACTACACCGCGTTCAACGGAGCCAATTCGGTGGTGACCTTCGACGTCAACGAGTACCTGCTTCTCCCCGCCGATCCGAACTATCAGGAGTCGGGCAACTTCGACTTCATGCCCAACCCGAACTTTGGGCGTCCAGTTGTATTGACGAAATCAGGACGCACGGCGATCGATGAGCAACGGGAGTCCTATCGCTTCACAGGCTTCGTCAAATACGACTTCGCCGACACGCTCAACAGCGACAAGCTCGCTCGTATCCTCGGAAATCATACATTCACCCTACTCGCCGACGAAAACAAATACGTCGAGCGGCGCGTCGGTTTCGTGAACAACTCCTTCGGCACGCCCGACCCTGCTCTGCACATCGGAGCGGCGAACGCTCGCCAATCGGCTAACAACGTTCGCAACATTCCGAACATGGTTTACATCGGACCCGCCCAGCTCGGAGCATGGGACGACTATACCAAGGTTTCGGACTTCGAAATCTACCCGGCGGAATACGACCTGCGCAGCACGCTTGGGAACACCTACCAGAAACTCAGCTGGAATCTCGGACCGGACGCGACTCCTGACCGAGTCGGACTCGACCGCTCCAACGGCAATGAATCCTGGCAGGTCCACACCTACACGCCGACCGAGGTGCCGACCAAGAACTACCGCTTGCAACAAGTGACGGTTAAATCGCTGGCAGCCAACACCCAGTCCAAGTTCCTGGACAATCACCTCGTGGTCAACATGGGCTACCGCGAAGACCGGGTAGACAGCTATCTCAACACAGAAGCGAACCTCCTCGGCATCGACGAGATCGCCGACCTCCGCAAGGACCAGTGGACCATTGAGAACGGCAACTTCATCGAAACCGACAAGTCCATCTTCGGCTGGGGCGGCGTCGTCTATTGGCCGCGCGACATCATTCCATTGCCGGAAATGTTCGACGACATCACCTTCCACTACAATACGAGCGAGAACTTCATTCCCGCAACGGATCGCGTGGACGAAGTTCGTCAGCCCGTGCCGTCTCCAACTGGGTCGAGCGTCGACTACGGTATCAGCTTCTACATGCTGGATAACAAGGTCGTGGCCCGCCTCAACTGGTACGACGCGACCCTCGCAGGCGCCACCGCCCCCACTTCGAACAACTACAACCAGAACATCTCTGGCATGTTCACTTGGTGGGGTCGCCTCAACCGCGACATCTGGAGACTCGACCGTAACGAGGATGGCGTACTGGACGAAGACTTCCTATCTGAAATCGCCGAGGACTTCGACCCCGAGACGGGCCTCAACGAGGACGGAATCACCATGGATGACTTCATCGCCGAAGAGTTCCCTTACTTGGACGACCTCAAGGCGGCCCGCGCCGACATCGAGCCGTTCCTCACGGATGCTCTTAAGGAAGCCTACAACTATCGCCTCTTGGAAGATGGCAGCGTAAACACTCAGTGGGCCGGTCAGATTACCGACACTCAGGACATCCAATCCAAGGGGATGGAAGCGGAGCTGATCATCAACCCAACCCGCAGCTGGCGCATCGCCATCAACGCGGCTCAGCAAAAGACGATCCTCACCAACTTCGCTCCGCGTCTGGAAAAGATCATCGAAGATCTCTGGGCGCCGCACATTCTGGAATACGGATGGCTCGACTGGAGCCTGCCCATCTCGCCGCTCGCTGGCGACAGCATGGCAGTAAACCGCAACGACTTCCTCCTCGACTACTACGCCCTCAAGGGCAACGAGGGTAAGCCGAATCCGGAGCAACGCGAATGGCGCTTTAACGTCGTCACCAACTACCAGTTCCGCGAAGGTCCTCTCAATGGATTCTCCATTGGCGGCGCCGTGCGATGGCAAGACGAGTACGCTGGAGGCTTCCCGAACATCATTCGGGAGGATGGCTTGATCATTCCAGACGTTTCCAGCCCCTTCCTAGTTGCAGACGACACAGCAGTCGACCTGACCTTCGGCTACCGCAAGAAGATCGGCGACATCAACTGGCGCTCGCAGATCAACGTCCGCAACGTCCAGAATTGGGGCAACTCCGACATACAACTCCATCGCTTCCAGCCAGACGGCACTGCCGCTAGGGCCCGTTTCGAACCGCCTAGACAGCTCATGTGGACCAACACGTTCACCTTCTAAGGTAGAAGCTATAGGTAAAATCTCTCGAGGCCCGGCGTTTGCCGGGCCTTTTTTTACAAACGAGCTCAAATTCTCCCCTTTCCGCATCAAGGTTACCCCTAGGCTGACAACCGCTGACGGATTTTAATTGACTACCCGAGTTGCCCTTTCGATCCTTCCGGCGACAATTTCAATATTGTTTACAATTCCCTTTCCCACATTTTCAAACAATTCCCCCGAGCAACCCCCATTGCTTCCCCCTTTTCGAGACACTCTTTCCACTACTACAAACGAACGCTGAGGGCGCGCGTTAGCTGCTGCTTAACCAACTAGAAGCTTCTTGTTGCTCCTGCTGCCTACGCTTTCCCGGCTACAAACCTCAAACCATCAAACCCATTATTTCTGCAAGCTGACTGATCATCAAAATGCAGCGTTCCGAGGGGATGCATCCCCTCGGAACATGCTCGTTTGTGTTCGTCCGTCAGTCTTGCGCTACAGGTCAAAACGACTGATCACCAAATGAAACATCAACACATTAGATATCGAACCAGGGCCGCGCTGATTGCCGCAGGCTTTGTGGGCGCCACCTTTACCGGCTGGGCCCAAGATTCCGAAGAGGAGGAAGTCTTCGAGCTGTCGCCGTTCCAAGTGGACGCAGCGACTGACGAAGGCTACTACGCTTCGCAAACCATGGCCGGCGGCCGTCTCAGCAGTTCCCTGAAGGACACTGGAGCTGCCGTACAGGTTGTCACCAAGGAGTTCATGGAAGACTTAGGCGCCACCGGCATCGAAGAGCTTCTGCAGTACACCACCAGTTCCGAAGTCGCCGGTATTCTCGGCAACATCTCGGGGGCCAGCGAAGGCGGTACCGGGGAAACCAATGTGGGTGGCGCTCGACGCGACCCGGATGGCGCAACCCGCGTTCGCGGACTCACCGCTCCGTCCCGGACCCGTAACTTCTTCGTGACGGACATTCCCTTCGACTCCTACAACACGGAGCGTATCGATATCAACCGCGGAGCGAACTCATTCCTCTTCGGCTTGGCTTCGCCTGCCGGCATTATCAACAATGACCTGGCTCAGGCTCGCTTCCGCAACTCCAACGAGTTCCAATTCCGTGTCGGTAGCGGCGGCGCTAATCCCTCTTACCGAGCCCACTTCAAGCTCAACCGCGTCGTCCTCGAGGACAAGCTAGCGATCAACGTGTCCGGCTTGATGGACCGTACCGAATACCGCCAGCGTCCGACTTACAAGAACGACGACCGTTTCTACACCGCGTTCACCTACCGTCCATTCGGGCAGGATGATTTTACTATTCGCGGACATATGGAAACCGGCGAGATCTTGGGTAACGCTCCAGACGTTCTACTGCCACAGTTTAACTTCGATACCTTCCTGAGAACTCCGGCTGTACAGAATGCCGGCATGATGGTTAAGAATCGCCGGAACCCGGATTGGCCACTCGCAGGTCAACACCATGAGGGTCCCACCCTAGCCCAACTCAATAGAGACCGTTTCTATTCTGACGCAGACAGGGAGGCCTTCTACGCTGCCGGTTATATCGCTCGCGATAATCCAGCGGACGCGCCCGAAGGCGCTCAGTACCCAACCCTGACCTACCGCAACATCCGTTGGGGTGGCGGCGCTTACGGTTTCGTTTGGGACGGCAGCAACGGCTATGACCAGCCAGCCTTCTCCTACACGGACCAATATCCGGGCGCTACGATGCATAGAACCCCGCAGAACAACGAGACCCCCAACTTCTGGTCCGGAGGAAACTACAAAAACAATGTGGGACGTAATGGCGGAGCTCCGCAAGGTCTCTACCCGGGCAATCTAGGCGAAATCATGGGTATCGGCTGGCTCGACCGAGGCTTCACCGACCTCGAAACCTTCGACTTCAGCCGCGCTAACCTCGGCTGGGACAATGACTTCTATTCTCGCGACTTCTTCAATTACGCCTTCGCGATGGAGAAAACCTTCTGGGAAGGCAAAGCTGGTATCTCGATCGAATACGATTTCCAGGATCTTTTCCGCGATAGCTATACAGCTCTCAATGGCGGCAACTCGGTCATTACCTTCGACGTCAACGAGACGATCCTCCTTCCGGAGGACATCAACTACGCGGAATCGGGCAATTACAATCTCATGCCCAATCCGAACTTCGCGCGTCCGGTTATCATGACGAAGTCAGGGCAACGCACGAACGACGACCAACGTACGTCCAAGCGTCTCACCGCGTTCGCGAAGTATGACTTCCGCGACACGATGAACAACGACAAGCTGGCCAACATGCTCGGCAGCCATACCTTTACCCTTCTAGGGGATGAGAATCGCCACCATGAGATGCTGGTCAACTGGTTCCGCGGTTCCTTCGGCAATCCTGAGCCCGCTCTGCACATTGGACCCGCCAATGCTCGTCAGGCTCTGAACAACGCCCGCAACACGCCCAACTTGGTTTATATCGGGCCACCGCAACCAGAAGCGTACACGGATTACACTCAGGTTTCGGACTTCATTATCCACCCGGCGTACTACGATTTGAGAAGCACGACGAACCAGACCTACGAAAAAACATATTACGACCTCGGACCGGATGCGGACGCCCAGGCTCTGGCCGATGACATCGACCGTTCAAACGGTAACGAGTTCTGGGCCAAGGGAACATGGACGCCTATCGATACTCCTAGTAAGAACGTGCGTCGCCAGCAAACCACCGTGCGATCGCTTGCTGCGAACTCTCAGTCGAAGATGTTCAACGACCACTTGGTTATCAACTTGGGCTATCGCGAGGATGAGGTTGAGAACTTCCTCAATACCGAGCCTCCTATCCCTGAGTTCAACGAAGATGGAAGTCCAAACCTTGATGAGATTCCTCTCATCACTCCTGACAAGTGGCTTTTGGAAGACGGCACCTTCAACTCGGTTAAGAAGAACATTTTCGGCTACGGTGGCGTGCTCTACTGGCCGAAGGACATCATCCCTCTTCCCGAGATGTTCGACGATGTCACCTTCCACTACAATACGTCTGACAACTTCGTGCCCTCGCTCGAGCGTGTCGACCAGTACCGCCGCCCTATCGAATCGCAGTTCGGCGACACGAAAGACTGGGGCATCAGCGCCTACATGTGGAACAACAAGCTAGTAGCCCGCATCAACTGGTATGAAGCCACCCTTCAAAATGCCACAGCCCCGACTTCCGGCATTTGGAATCGGAATCACGTCCGTATCTTCCAGTGGTACGGTCGCCTCAATCGCGATTCGCGACGCTTCGATTCCTATGACAACGAAACCGGCGAGTTCTTGTTCTCTGGCGACGGCTTGCCTGACCCAGACATAATCGACGAATTCATCGAATTCGATGAATTGGACGGAAGGTATTACACCGGTGAAGACGATGTAGATGGATTCGCAACCCTGGAAGAGGCGGTCGCCGCCCAATGGCCGTACTTGGCTGAAACCAGGGAAGCTATGGAGCCATTGGAGCAGTTTGTCTTCGACGAGGAACTCATTCACTCCTTTAACGCCCGTTTCCTACCCGATGGCGACATCAACATCCAATGGGCCGGCGCTATCAATGATACGCAGGACGTCACCTCCAAGGGTATGGAAGCCGAGTTCATCATCAATCCTACCAAGAGCTGGCGAATCGCCTTCAATGCAGCCCGTCAGCAAGTCATCAGCGACAACATCGCCCCGCGCTTGGAAAACTTGGTCGACACCTTCCTCCTTCCTTACATGCAGCGGTTTGGCTACCTCGACTGGGGCAACCCAACCGGTCCTCCTCAGGGCGCGACCTTCGAAAGCACTACCTACGAGCGCTTGGTCGAGTACTTCTACGTCAAGGGTCTGGAAGGACAACCAACCGCCGAGCAACGCGAATGGCGCTTTAACCTGATCACGAACTACACCTTCCGTGAAGGTCCGCTGAGCGGATTCCAAATCGGGGGCGCCGCTCGCTGGCAGGATGAAGTTAATGGTGGCTATCCGGTCGTATTCGAAGAAGATCTCCGCATCTATCGCCCGGTAATCGAAGAAGGCTACTTCACCGACACCGACCTCGCGATCGACCTGACCTTCGGCTACCGCAAGAAGATCCTCGGCGACATCGACTGGCGCATGCAGGTCAACATGCGTAATGTCCACAACTGGGACAACACCGACGTGGACGTCTTCCGCTTCCAGCAGGATGGATCGCCTGCTCGCGCTCGCTATGCGCCGCCAAGGCAGATCTGGTTGACCAATACCTTCCGCTTCTAGGCGAACCAAAGGTATAAACGATTTACGAAGGCCCGGCTAACCGCCGGGCCTTTTTTCGTATCCAAAGTAGAATAGGCATCCTGCCTGTTACAATTTACGGGCAACAGGCAGGATGCCTAGTCTACACCTTACACCCGCCGTCTACGAATCCAGTTGCAGACTCAACAATAGCGATGAGAGTGTTTTCAGACAATGGAACGCTCGCTTCCCAAATCTATCTTTCTATTCGCAGCGCTGGTCTCGCTGCAAACTGGGTGCAGTCCGATCGATACAAATTTAGACACCCCAGCGCCGCCAGTCGCCCGAGCGGAAATCGACCTCGACCGCTATCAAAGGAAAGACATTGGCAAGGAACTGGACGATACGCCCTGGATCGCCCACGCGCGAGCCGTCGACTTGGATCAGGACGGATTGATGGACGTCATCGGGTGCGAAGCGCGGGACGATGAAGTCGTCTGGCTGCGCCAGAATGATCGAGGAGAATTCGAGGAAATCCTCCTCGCCTCCGACATGCAGGCCCCCGTTCACGCGGAAGTCTACGACTTGGACGAGGACGGGGATTCGGATATCATCGTCTCCTGTATGAACATCGTTTTCCCGAACAACGACAAAATCGGAGCGCTCATCGCCCTGGAAAACGATGGTAGCGAAAACTTCACTCAGCGCATTCTTCTTGAAGGCGTGGAGCGAGTGACGGATGCGCGAGCCAAGGACATGGACGGCGACGGCGACCTGGACTTGGTGGTCGGGCACTTTGGATATGATCAAGGAGAAATCCGCTGGATGAGGAAGGTTGGCCCCTGGCAATATGAAAGCCAAACGCTGCTCCATCTTTCCGGACTCATCAATCTCTGTATCGACGACTTCAACGGCGATGGCTTTCCCGACATCGCAGCCCAGTTCTCCCAGCAATGGGAAGAGATCCATTTGTTTGAAAACGATGGGAAAGGCGCGTTTACGAACAAGACGATCTGGGGTTCGACCAATCATGACTACGCATCGAGCGGAATGACGGCAGCCGATTTGAATCGGGATGGCTTGCCCGACCTCGTATTCACAAATGGAGACGGATTCGGTCCCACCCTCAAACCCGGCCCCCGTCCTTGGCACGGAGTCCAATGGCTCCAAAACGAAGGCAATGGCGCCTTTTCCTACCAGCGTATCGGCGATCTCGCCGGCGCTTACAGTCCCGTGGTCGCCGACGTCGACAAGGACGGCGACCTGGACATCCTCAGCGTCAGCGGCTTCAATGACTGGCAAGACTCCCTAGCGGACTCGCTTGTATGGTTTCGGAATGAAGGCGACGAAGACTTCACAAAAGTGACCCTCGCTCGCGAACCGATCCAACTGCTCACCATCGACTACGCGGACTTCGACGGCGATGGCTCCGGCGAAATCGTCTCTGGCTGCTTTCCAAGCTACCCGCCTTACGAGAGAATCAATCGCTTCGCCATCTGGAAGGAGGTCAGCCCTCGATGAAACCAATCTTCGCCATTGCCGTGGGCGTTATCGCGATCGTCACCGTCCTAGTCGGGACGCTCCGTTGGAAAGAGAGCGAGCGGGTGGCGATGATTGTCGAAACGAATCTTCTCGCGCCTCCGAGCGCAATGGGCCTGCATCCAGAGCTCGCCCGACGCATCAAGGAACTGAATCAACGAATCGTAGATAACCCGAACGCGATAGACTCTCTTGGGAAATTGAGCCGACTGTATCATGCAAATGGATATCTCAACGATGCTTGGCAGGCCTACAGAATCCTAATCGAAGTCGATGGCGAGAATCCGCTTTGGCATCATCGACTCGCCTCGATCGTTTCCAGCTATGGTCAGCTCGAAGACGCCCTAGCGCTCTATGTGAAGGCTAGTGAGCTCGATCCGTCCTACCTGCCAACGCGATTGCATCTTGGCGATGCTTATCTGAAGTTGAATAAGGACAAGGAAGCCGAGTCTGTTTTCGAATCGATCCTGAAAGAAGCGCCCAAAAATGCATTCGCCCTTTTCGGACTGGCTAGGGTTTCCCTCGCTCGAAGCGATCAGGCCCAAGCGAAAACCTTCCTGGAGTCCGCTAGACGTTCCAACAGCCGGATTGGCGGGGACTTGCTTGCGGACCTATATGAAGAACTAGGCGAAACGGCGAAGGCGCGATCGCTTCTGCACGAAGTCAATTGGAGCAGCCATGTCGACGTTTACGATCCGTGGGTCGACGATCTCGTTTCGGATTGCTACGACTCCTTCGAAGTCGCCATGGCCGGGGGCAAGGCGGGACGAGCCGGAGACACCGATAAAGCGATTCGATTGTTAAAGAGGGCTACGACTCTCGATCCGCTGGACCAAAACGCGCTCAATCACTTGGCGGAAAACTACCTGACTCGAGGAGACATCGAGCAAGCCCGAGAAACTTACGATCGCTGCACGAAGATCGCGCCTACCTTCTGGGAAGGTTGGTCTGGCCTGATCTCCATTGAAGTGAATGCCGGCAACCACGCTCAAGCCTCCGAGATCATCGACCAAGCCTTAGTTCACTGTCCCAATTCGTACGTGATAAACAACTACAAGGGAGACGCCTTGATCACGGAGAACCGAGCCAGGGAGGCAATCCCGTATTTCGAGAAGACCATCCAACTCGTTCCCGAAAATGCGGTCGGCTACAACTATCTGGCAAGAGCCTATGTAAGCTTGGGCCAGAGCGCAAAGGCTCACGAGCAACTTCAAAAAGCCCTCAAAGCCGAGCCCAGCAATCCGCTCGCCTTGAAGTTGATAAGCCTTTACTACATCGTGGAAGGCGAAAAAGCCAACGCCGAGGAACACATGGACCGAGCCTACCGCTCGCCCCGATTTTCCGAAGAAGACCTCCAAAGGCTCCAAGCCATGTTCAACCAGCGATTCCAATAGAGGGCATTCAGCGCGAATTCTCGAATTCGCATACATTAAACAAGGCCCTATGGCGCTCGCCAACTACTCCGCATGCTCTTTGCAGACCCCGCACTCGCCGAGGGCGGTGACGTCGACTTGGGCTATGTATTGCCGACCATCACCCGCATTGCGTATCTCCCAAACATTGTCGTTGCGGTAGTCGTGAATGGAACCGGCGACTGCCTGATTCACATAACTGAGAATAATTTCTCCAAAACGATCGCCTAGTATTTTTCCGGTGAATACACCTTGATTCGACCCATAAGACTCGTAGCGCAGCCGCGTCGCCTTGATCTGCGTCGCATCTGGAAGGTTGAATGCGATCACCCCGTCCTCGCCTTCCCTAGCGAGTTGGGCTCTCAGCTCGAGCAATCCGGGCTGTATTCGCCCTCTCCATTCGCGGATCTTGTGGGAGTGAACGTCACTGGCATCCGTCAAGTCGACTTCTTCCAATTCAGTCACGGCGAGGGCTGCGAAGGGAATCGCCAATCCGGTAGACGCGCGCTCCGGACTTGCGGCGTCTTCCAGGGCCTCCTGGCCCTCATTGATTCGAGTGACGACGTCTTTCGTTTCCTCAATTGATTCGGGAGTCTCGCTAGGCCTCGACTCTACAGGATCTTCAGCGCCTTCCGAATACGAATCTTCATTCGATTGTCGAAAGAGGACTAAGCAAACGACCAACGCGATTGCGCACGCGAGGGCAACTGTAAAACGGGATCTCAGAATAAAAGTCAGAAGGACGCCTCAAGCAAAGCCTGTGACGCATACCTCGTCAAGTTCCTGTCTATCTGAAGTATCCGCTTCCGCTCTCGCATAGACTGCCTATGCTCGTCGCATGAACCTCACACTAAAACGAGTCAGCCCCATGTCTCTCGCTAAAATCTCCGGTCTCGCCTACGCGGCAATGGGATTGCTTTTCCTTCCCTTAATGATGATCGGCCCGCTGATCGCCACGCTCGCGCCTTCCGATGTCCAACCCGAGGCCCCGACCGGTCTACTGCTTGGCATGGGACTTGGGTTCGCCCTATTCATGCCCATCATCTACGGCTTGATGGGATTCGTTGTCGGCCTTGTGGGAGCGCTCATCTACAATCTAATCGCTGGCTGGGTCGGCGGGATCGAATGCCAATTCGAACCAGACGAAGGAAACGGGCCCACGCTTAGAGCTCCCTTATCCAACTCGCCTCAGGCAGCCAGCTAGCTGAACAGCTAGCCAAAAAAAGCTGAAGTTCCCTATTTCTCAGTCCAGTAATCGAGCACCATGACCTTGTCCTTATGGGGACGCAGGACCTGGCCAAAAGCCTTGTGGTCGGGATGGGGAAGATACTCCGCCCTTCCGGCTTCATCCGCGAAGGTCAGCAGGAAGACGTGCGTAAAGCCGTTGTCCAAGCCTTCGGGCGAATTGTTGGTTCCGCGCTCGTAGCCAATGATCGCATCGATCTTCGAAGGCAAAGCGTCGAAGGCATCGATGACTGTCTGGATGTCTTCCTTGGAGGACGTGTCCTTGAACTTGAACATGACTACATGACGCAGTACGCGGTCGTCGGAATTCTTGTGATGATCTGCCATAGCGAAAAAGGAAACAAAAGCAGCTGCCAATAAAACGAAAACGAGGGATTTCTTCATAGGACTCAGTCCTAGCTCTATTTGTCTCGAACTTCAATACGTTCCATTTCGCGCGAGCCCATTTCTCCCCTAACTTTCCAATCCGATGGCGTACGCGCTTCGGTAAACAGCTTTTCGAAGGTGGAAACCAATTCAGGGTTAGCTTTCGCAACGTCGCGTTCTTCGCCGATATCCTTGGTCATATCATAGATTTCAATCGGCCCCGTAAGCATGGGTCGCCGCACAGCTTTCCACTTGCCCATGCGCATCGCCTGCTTGCCGCCCTGCTCATAGAATTCCCAATAGAGGTAATCGTGATCCTTTTGCTGTTTCTTCTTTCCCCGAAGTGTGGGTACGAAACTGATGCCATTGGTCGGCAAATCCAACTCCTTGCCCGCTAATTCTGCAGCGGTCGCCATGAAATCGACCTGACCCGTCACTCGATTCGTAACCGAGCCCGCCTTCACTTTTCCAGGCCATTGAACGATTAGCGGCACGCGAATACCTCCATCGTACATCGACCGCTTAATGCCGGCCACAGGACCATTGGCGTCGAAAAAGGTCGGATCATTGCCGGCTTCGCTATGAGGGCCATTGTCGGAGGTGAAGAAGATGATGGTATTGTCGATCAACCCATGCTTCTCCAATCGAGCTACGACTTTGCCCACCATGTCGTCGAGATAGGTTACCATGGCAGCCTGACCCTTGTCCTGCTTGCTCCATGGCTTGTCGGCGTAAATACCGTAATCCGGCACGGCCGTGCCATCGCCCGTTTCTCTCCATGCCTCGTTATTCGCATGAGGCAAGGTGTACGATAGATACATGAAGAAGGGCTCGTCCTTGTGACGATCGATGAATCCTATGGTCTCGTCCACCATCAAGGCCGGCGTGTAATCGATCTTAACGCTGGCCACGCCTTGTCCCCACTCGCCCTCGTTAGGCACGACGTTACGCAGCTGCACACGTTCTTCGTTCTTAAGAACAAACGTCGGGTAGAAAAGGTGAGCGTGGTGCTGGTCCATGTATCCATAAAAGAAATCGAAGCCCTGCTTATTGGGCGTGCCCGTCGTCCCTTCGTGTCCCAGCCCCCATTTGCCCACCTGGCCCGTCGCATATCCCGCGTCCTTGAGGAGCTCGGCTACCGTCACGTCTTCCGGACGCAGGTTAATTTTTCCGTTTCCCCGGATGAAGCAATGGCCCGTATCCAGTCCCGTCATCAAAACGCAACGCGAGGGCGCGCACACCGTGGACCCTGCATAGAAATCGGTGAATCGCATTCCATTTTCGGCCAATCGGTCGATATGCGGCGTCTTGATCAGTTTCTGTCCGTAGCAGCCCAAATCTCCATAACCGAGGTCATCGGCCATAATAAAGACGATATTCGGTTTCGTCTCAGCGGTCAGGGAATAAGAGCAAAGGGAAACCAATGCAAATGAAGCAATCGCGATGAAGCAGCGACGGAGGTTACAGCGTTTCATATTTCGATAGGGGTTCGGTTAACGGCCCGATCTTCTACCCACGACCAGGCTTCGTAAATCAAATTGCCGCCGAATGAGACTTGTAGCGCTAATCCCTCCGCGCCTGCTTATCGAACGAAAGCGCGTTGCCAATCGCTATTCTCAAGACGAGCGATACCCGTTTCCACATCGACCCCTTCGTGGAAACTCAATACCCCAACCACGGAAACCGTCTCGCCAGGGGAACAATCTGGAAATTTCGGATCCGAGTGAACGCACGGACATCGATCATTTCCCCAAACCCGGTGATGAGGCTCCCACGACGTAATCATCCATCGGTCGCCCTCTCGATTGCGCGCCGCGGCATAGGGCGACTTCGAGAAACGGTTGTCCATAGTCAAACGCGCGAATTCAGGAGCTCCTCGGAGCATTACGCAGTTCTGCACGCGCAAACCCGTAAGCTCCGCATCCGTGCCATTGGTCAGCGAAAGTCTCATATGCAAGGATTCCTTTCCCGGCTTCGCTTCGGCCTTGTAGGCGAGCCCGTTGGGCAATTCCCTTAGCAACTCGAAAGTACCATCATCATTTCTTTCCCACTCGAGCGGCTCCATCTCGATTCCGCTCACTGACCAAATGGTTGGCACGTGCTTGTGAGCCAAATACGTCAGTCCCAAGTTAGAGTGAATCGCTTCCGGGAAATCCGCCACTACGTAAGCTGTCGAATCCCATGGCAAAAATACGCTGAGCTTAGTCTCTCGATGCGGATCGATCGCTCCATCCAAAAACCCAATACGCGTATGGCGTCCTCCAGGATATGGCAGGACCCGCAAACGATCCCGCTTAGAAGTTGGGGTGGAATCTAACCCCAAAATCGCCTTCGTTTCTCGAATGGCAGGAATCGACAATCCCGTTGCCAAAGCGATTTCCGTATCCGAATATCCATGATCGACGACCATATTGCGCATCCAATAGGCCAGATCCTGCTCATTAGCAGGAGGGCGAGCCGTAACAACCGTTGGGTCGGGAGTCGCATCGGTGACCTCCGTAATGCGAATATGGCGAAAGGCTACGGGCTGACCGTGATATTGCAGACCGATCTTCCCTATTCGCGGCAATTCCGCCAAAGCCGTCTTGAATTTGTTTCTCGATCCATCCGGATTCTCTCCAGGAGTCGTCCAACGATCGAAATTGGCGGACGCCATCATGTCACCATTTACGAAAACGGCTACTTTCGGCCCTTTGGCGTAGATCATCAAAGCGTTCCATTCGCCAGCAGGAGCATTATTATATTTGGACGGAGCTACTGAATCGTACAAAGCTCCATTGGAACGAGGCGTAGGCCGACCCTGCTCGTCGTCTTTGCTTCTGCCGTCCAAGAGTTGGATTTCGAATCCGCCCTGAACCGGATTGCTTGGATCCGAGCGATAGAAGACCCCCGAGTTCGCGCCCTCCGACAATCGATACTGAAGCGTCAGCTTGAAGTCGCCGTAGCTGCGCTTCGTCCAGAGATAATTGTTTTTCCGATGTTTAGCAGAGGGAACGAGGGCCCCCTCCGCAATCGACCAACCATCTTCGTAATTCAGATCCCAGTGACTCATGTCCTTGCCATCGAACAGGTTCGTCGTCCGCGGCCGTTCGGTAACGGTCTGGGCCCAGCAGACCGACATGAACGCAACCATAGATAGAAGAAGGCAGTACCTTCGGTTGAGGCAGGGTATGAGAATCGTAGTTCCACTCAACTTCATGGCTCGACTTTCTCGAATATCCGAGCGCGACGCAACTCACTTCAGACCGCCTCTACGACATTCCCTCAATGAATATCCCAAGGCGCTCTTGCCCCCAAACGCAAAACGGCCAGCCCAGTTTCCCAGGCAGGCCGACTAAATCCGTCGAAATTAGGATCATCGGCTTACGGAGCAGGCCGCGTCCAGACAAGACCTTGGTCTACGCTTCCTAACCTTAGGCTAATCCGCTTCTACGGAGCAGCGCTTCGGGGTCAGGTTCGCGTCCCATGAAATTCTTGAAGAGTTCCATCGGATCGTCCGAGTTGCCTTTCGACAGAATCGAGTTCCGGAACGATGCCCCGGTTTCCTCATTGAAGACTCCTTCTCTTTCGAAGCGCGTGAATGCATCCGCATCCAGGACTTCCGCCCATTTGTAGGAGTAGTACCCAGCCGCGTAGCCAACCGGGCTTGAAAACAGATGTCCGAATCGGCGAACCATCGATGGCGGACGCGTTTTCGTTGGGACCGTGTATGTCTCGAGCGTTTCGCGAATCGTTTCGTCCAAATCGCCATCGTAGTATTTTTCTGGATGCAGATGCATCTCCAGGTCGATTTTACCGAAAGAAAGCTGTCGCATCATCATCATACCAGCGTTGAAGTTTCGCGCCGCAACCATTTTGCTGAAAAGCTCCTCCGGAATCGCCTCGCCGGTCTCGTGGTGACGGGCGAACAAATCCAAGCTATCTCGGTCCCAACACCAGTTTTCCATAATCTGAGACGGGAGCTCCACGAAATCCCAGGCCACGTTGACGCCAGAGAGCGATTTTATCTTAACGTTGCCTAAGAGGTGATGCAAAAGGTGGCCATATTCGTGAAACACCGTCTCCACTTCGCTATGGGTCAAAAGAGCCACTTGGTCGCCAATCGGAGCGGTCATATTCCCGCATATCAATCCCACATGAGGCTCGCGAACGCCTTCCCCTTCGGATGGCGCTCCCGTATCCAGAAAGTTCATCCATGCCCCTCCTCGCTTCTCTTCGCGGGGATGCCAATCCGCATAGAAGTGTCCAAGCAATTCACCGGAATTATCGAAAAGGTCGTATACTTTGACCTCTTCATGCCAAGCGCTGGCGCCCTCTCGCGGCTTCACCTTCACGCCGAACAACCGTTCCGAGATTCGAAACATTCCATCCAGAACCTTATCGATGGGGAAATAGGGTCTCAGGGCCTCTTCATCGAAATCGTAGTTGCGCTGGCGCAGTTTCTCGGCCCAGTACGATAGATTCCAAGGCTCGAGACGCTGACGCTCCGTTCCAAGCTGCTCGGCGACAAATCCTTCAAGCTCGTCGATCTCCTGTTCAAACGCGCCCCGGCTTCGCTTTGCCAAGTCTTCAACGAACGCGAGGGCCCCAGCGCCCGATTTCGCCATGCGTCGCTGCAGAGCATTGTCCGCGAAATTGTCTTTCCCGAGCAGAGCCGCTTTTCGAGCGCGAGCCTTGAGAATATCTCGGAGCAACTGCGTATTATCGTAAGGCTCAGCTAAACCCACCCGAGAGGATGCTTCGTAGATTTCTCGACGGAGCGATTCGTCAGCTGCGAATTTCAAAACAGGCAACATCGAGGGCGCATGCAGCGTAAAGCGCCAAACCGGCTTCTCGTCGCTGCCCAGCTCCTTGCTTCGCGCGCTTTGCAATGCCGCCTGCCGGGCCGACTCCGGCAACCCTTCCAATCGCGATTCGTCTTCGACGAGCAATTCGTAGGCGTTGGTCGCATCCAAAACATTTTCGGAGTACTTTTGCGTTTTCTGAGCCAGGTCCTTGTTAATCGCCTCTAGCTCGGCCTTCGGCTCCGCAGGGAGATCGGCTCCTGCTTGCTGAAAGTCAGCGACGGTTTCATCGAAAAAGCGCTTATCGATACCTTCGAGCTTCTGCGCCTCAGGCTTTTCCGCGAATCGTTTCAATGCTGCCCAGAGTCGCGGGTTGAGCGGAATGCTCGAATTGAATTCCGTCACCGAAGGCAGCATCCGATTATAAACGTCACGCAATTCGGTCGAGTCGCATACGGCCGTCAAATGATCCACCCGTCCCCAAGCTCGCGAAAGCGATTCTCCCGCATCCTCCAAGGCGAGGAATGTATTTTCGAATGTCGCCGCGTCCCCATCCACCTGGCAAATCGCCTCGATGTCCGCCTTCGCCGAATCCAAGGCAGTCCCTATTTCGCTTTCGATGCGATCGACTGTCAGTTCAGCCCAATCGACAAGCTTCGCATCGCTTAAGAATCCACTTTCATTACCCATTGAATTCTACCATCTCAATCGAATCGCTTGCATCAATACCCTTTTCCTTAATCGGGTGTAAAAAGAAAGGGAGCTACCCTAAGACTGCGCTTCCCAACTTCGATTGGCGACCCATAGCGATCCACCTCGATTGATCCAATCCTCTTCCACGATCGCCCAACGCTCATGATCCCGCCACTCGCCTCCGATCTTCAAGTACTTTGGAGAGAAACCTTCCTTGGTCAGACCAAGACGATGAGCCAAAGCGATCGAAGCAGTATTCGCCGGCTGGATATTCACTTCCAAGCGATGGAGCCCCAACCCTTCAAACGCTCTATCGAAGACGAGAGACAGCCCTTCCGTCATGTAGCCTTTGCCTTGAAATCCATCGAAGGCCCAATAGCCGACGAAGGCGCCATCCATCGCTCCGCGAATGATCTCGCTTAAATTAGCCACTCCTACGATGGCGTCATCCGACTTCCGGCAAACGAAGTAGCCTTCGTAACGCGGATCTTCCAGCCGATCCACATAAGCCCGATAGGCTGCGGGCGTCGTAGGCGGGAATACCCAAGGACGATGCAAGGCCAGGCTTGATCGACTTTTCTCAACGAATTCCTTCACATCCGAAATCGAGGGTTCCCTTATGTAGACATTCATTTCCGTATGGAGAATCGAGGATTCCCGCGTATCTTATCCATCCTTTAAATCCTCAGGGCGAATGAGGACCAAACGAACAAGTATACGAACTCGAACTTCGATCGATTGAGATCGCATCGCGCGCAGCCTATCTTCATAACGATTTCCCATGCCGCCCGTCACCCACACCCGAGCGCTCCGCTACCATGCTCATGGCAATCCTGACGACGTTCTATCGCTCGAAACCGTCGAATTGGCCCCTCTCGAACCCGATGCGGTCACTCTCAGAATTCTCGCGGCGCCGATCAATCCCGCAGATTTCGGTCGGATTGGAGGCACTTACGGTTCCTTGGCGGAACTGCCTGCGATAGGTGGACTGGAAGGGGTCAGCGAAGTGATCGAAACCGGTACGGCCGTATCGCGCTTCCAATTGGGCGATCGAGTGTTATTGGCGGGCGATCCCGGATCTTGGCAAACGTTTGCCCGAGCAAAGGAAGCCGGGCTCTCCCACGCCCCTCGCGCCTTGGACGACTTTCAATCCGCCATGTTCTGGGTCAATCCGGCCACGGCCTGGCGCATGATGCGCGATTTCGCAGACCTTTCGCCAGGAGATATCATCGTCCAAAATGCCGCTACATCCGCAGTAGGCAGATTGGTCATTCAGTTCGCCAGTCATCTAGGCATTCGTACAATCAATCTGGTTCGAAATCCCGCGGCCATTCCTTCGCTGCTCGAACTAGGAGCTACCCATGCAATCGTCGACAGCCGGGATGCCTCCAAGGAAATCATGCGACTGCCGGACTTCGAACGATCTCGAGCGAAGCTAGGCCTCAACGCTGTGGGGGGGTCAAGCGCACTGGGAATCGCCAAGCTACTCGCCGATAACGCCCCCCTCGTCACCTACGGAGGCATGGATCGCGAGCCAGCCCCGTTCCCCACGCGCTATCTAATATTCAATAACTTGGAACTGCGGGGCTTCTGGGTTAGCCAATGGTACCGGACAGCTTCTGCCGATACCGTTTCCTCCATGCACGAGGAAATCGTTCAACTGATGGAAACTGCATCGATCAGCTCGAGCATTGCGGCCACCTACCCTATCGAAGATTGGAAGGAAGCGCTCGCCAGTTCGCAGCGCCCCGGCAAGCCTGGCAAAGTCCTGTTCGACCTCCGCTAATCGTCCCATCTATCCACTGGACATCACCGGGGCGCGTTCTTTCTAATCGAATCCGTGGCGAACAAGGCCTACAAATTCTCAAGACATGCGGAAAACCTGATCGCGAATCTTCGCGGCGTGCCGGAAAACTACAGCCCGATCGTGCGCGAAACCCGCGACATGGGCGTCATATTCGATAAGATCATCGAACGATACAAGATTGGCGTCGAGTCGCTTGAAGACCGGATACGGGAGAATTGGGCGGAAATCGTAGGTCCAGCCAATGCGAACCATTGCTCCCCTGTTAGAATCGAACGGGAAAGCGTACTGATAATCGCAGTATCCAACCCCATCATACGACAGGAACTCCAATTCAACCAATCGATCCTTCTGAAAAACCTGCGATCCATCCAAGACGGCCGCCGAATTCGGTCGGTGGTGTTCAGATCAGGCTAGCGTTCTGGCCCAATATCGCTTTGCTTGCCCCCGAATGGCCACGATTCAATCGATAGAGAAACGCATCCGCAAACGCTCGAGCAAGCGCCTGCAATTCGACGATGAAACGACGGAGGCCGACAAGCTCGCCGCCTATCGGAATTTCCTCAAGTCGGAAACCGAATCGATTAAGAAGCTGCACCGCGAAGGCGCCTCCGGTCTACACGTCGCGAACGCCCTTACAATCGTCGTCGACGTCTTGCTTGAGCGACTAGCCGCTCCCGCCTTCGAAGCTTACAAAAAGGAGTTTAACGGCGAGGGTATTTCGATCTCGTTGGTAGCGATTGGCGGCTACGGGCGCAAGGAACTCTGCCCTCTCAGCGACATCGACTTGATGTTCCTCTACCCTTCCAAAACCAGTCCCAAAACACTGGAATCGGCCCAGGAGTTCATGGTCCAGCAAATCCTCTACCCGCTTTGGGACACGGGTCTCAAGGTCGGTCATTCCTCTAGAACCATCGACGATGCATTCAACGAGGCTCGAAAGGATGTCCAAACCAAAACCGCGCTCCTCGAGTCTCGACTGATTTACGGCTCGAAACCCCTCTACGAAGGCTTCGCGAATTCCTACATTCTCTTCTATCGCAAGGAGGACCCGAAAGGCTATATCCAGCAACGCTTGCAAGACCAACGGGATCGCCGCGCGCGATTCGGCGGAACCGTTTTCATGCAGGAACCCGACATTAAAAGCGGCGTCGGTGGCCTGCGCGACTATCACAATACCTTTTGGATGGCTCGCGTGCGTCTCAACGTAGACAGCATCGATGGCCTGGGAGAGCAGAATTATCTGAGAAAGACGGAGCTGGCTGCGCTCAAGGAAGCCTATGACTTTCTCCTCAGGGCTCGCAATGAACTGCATTTCCGCAGCAAACGCCCCACTGACCTCCTTTCGCTCGAAGTTCAGCCGAAAGTCGCCTATCGCTTGGGCTACCACGAGCGCAATCTGCTCAAACGCGTCGAGGACTTCATGCGCGACTACTATCGTCACGCGGAGAATATCAATCGTCTCTCGAAAACCGTCGAGAGCCGCATGGCCATCAACTCTCAACCGGACGAACGACGGAATCCCCTCAAGTCCATGAAGGACTTTTTGCTCGCCCGTCGCAAGGAGCGGGTCAAGCAGGTCGACGGGTTCACGATCCACAGCCGAGAGATTCGGTACGATTCCGAGGACGTCTTCAAAGAGGACCCTGTTCGACTCATTCGCGTTTTCCGCCATACTCAACAATATGGGGTCGAACTCGATATCGATCTCAGCGATTTGATTCGAGCTTCCGTTGAGCTTATCGACGAATCCGTGATTCACTCGCCCGATGCCAATCTGAGTTTCCGAACCATTCTTCAAGAAACGGGCAAGGTTTACGAAACGCTTAAGTCGATGCATCGCCACGGCGCGCTAGGCAAATTCGTCCCGGAATGGGACCGCCTCACCTGCCTCGTACAGCACGAATACTACCACCGTTACACCGCGGATATCCATACTCTCCATACAATTAGAGAGCTCGATAACATTTTCGCCAGCCCGGATCCGATTTTCGAGCGATACCGGAAGGAAATCCACGAACTTCGTCTCCCGAACCTGCTCTATCTGATTCTATTTTTGCACGACATTGGAAAAGGCGACTCCATCAAAGGGCACGCGGAAAACGGAGTTACGCTTGCCGAGCCCATTTTGGAGCGAATGCAGATCAGCGAGGCCAATCGCAAGCTCATCAGATTCGTCATCAAGAATCACCTTCAGATGGCTCGCTTCTGGCAGCGGTACGATATTGACGATCCGGATACAGCGAAAGCCTTCATGGAGCAAGTGGAGACTCCAGAGCGACTTCGACTGCTTTACATTCATACTTTTTGCGATGCGAGAGGAACCGCTCGAGGCCTCTGGAATCAGTATAAAGACAGCCTCCACTCCACTCTTTTCCATCGCGCCATGGACACCTACCATGCGGACGGCAAAATCGAGGAGCAATTCGCTCGCCACAAGCAGTCGACTTTGGAAGCGCTGCTTGAGAACCCCGAGAAGTCGCAAGCTTCTCCCGAAGAAATATCGGTCCATTTCGACTCGCTTCCCGATCGATATTTCATGAATACGTCGCGAGAGGAAATCTTGCTTCATATTCAGATGATCAATCGCCTCTTCCTGGGAATCGCCACAGCCGAATCGGCGGATGCGCTCATCCCCATCATCGATTGGAAAGAAGACCTGAACCGCAGCTTCACCATCGTTAATGTCATCACTTGGGATAGAGCGGGCCTCTTCCACAAGCTCGCCGGGTCGCTCAACATCGCAGGCTATAACATCCTCAGCGCCAAGGCAGTATCGCGAAACGACAACATCGCCATAGACACCTTCTATGTGACCGAAAGCAATCGAAAGACGCGTTCGGTGGGCGATGCCACCATGATCTTCGAAGAGTGCGTCAAGGATGCTCTCATCGCAGGGTCCGACCTCTACCCCGTTCTGCAAAGCCTAATGAAAAAGGCCGCGGAGGACATTTTCCAAAAGAACGACAATCCGCTCGCGGAATCATTCGTCCCCGTCGTCGAAGTCGAAGAAGATCAGGAGGTCGGCAGAACGATCCTGGAAATTCAAGCGCCAGACCATCTCGGTCTATTGCATTCGATTTCCAAATGCGTCTTCGAATGCGGTTTCGAAATCGACTTCGCCCGCATCAATACGGAACGAGGCATAGCGATCGACACATTCCATCTCAGCCCGACGGATCAAGAAGCCACCG
>Ga0066825_10000023_pt1 | contig 69874 bp, 63 predicted proteins | sample ETNtaG_6_FD_65608 | JGI IMG/M metagenome (GOLD analysis project Ga0066825, IMG submission 65608) | Marine microbial and viral communities from oxygen minimum zone, Eastern Pacific Ocean - ETNP201306SV45 | ecosystem: Environmental > Aquatic > Marine > Oceanic | place: Pacific Ocean: Eastern...
TCAACGGGTCTTCGTTGAGTACGGAGATGACTCGGTTGCCCAACTCGGGGGAGTTCACCTTGCGTGCGAACAGGCATCCAACCTCTTGACGAAAGTGTTGGAGTGGGGGAGGTTAATGTCGTATCTCGAACAGTCGACCCGATACCTCAGTTACGGAACGCGAATTGACGGGCGGTATCGCTACCATCGCGACCCTGAGATATTGGCGTCACCCTTGGGTACAAAGTATGTAGGCGAACTGGACAGAATTTTCGACACATACGCCGAACTGGTGCCTCAACTCCAAGAGTTCTATAAGGCGCAACACGCACAAGGAAGCGACATTGGAGATTTGGCGTACCGACAAACGATACGGGCTAAGGCTTTTGACGCTGTGCGCGGCCTTCTGCCAGCTGCCAGTCTTTCTAATGTCGGGATCTACGGAACTGGGCAGGCCTATGAAGCACTTCTATTGCGGATGAGGGCGCATCCACTGCCGGAAGCACGTTCATATGCGAGTTTGATGCTGACGGAATTGCGGAAAGTGATTCCATCGTTTTTGCGTCGAGTCGACGTTGAGGATCGTGGCATTGCTTGGTCGAAATACTTGGAGTCGAACGCCAAGGGAATGAAGGAATTCACCGAAGGCCTCCTAAGCGGGACTCAACCGGCCTCGGCAGAGGAAGTCGACCTTATTGATTGGGACCCGGATGGCGAACGCAAGATGCTTGCGGCGATGATGTATCCATACAGCCGGTTGTCCGAAACCCAACTTATCGAGATCGTCGACCGCCTCACAGCGGAGGAACGCATAGATCTGGTTCGCAGGTACGTTGGGGAGCGAGCTAATCGCCGCCACCGACCTGGCAGAGCCCTCGAGCGTCTCGATTACCGGTTTGACATCTTGGGCGACTATGGCGGCTTTAGAGATATGCAACGCCACCGTCTTCTCACAATCGAATGGCAGTCGCTTGCCCCTTATCACGGCTATGAGATTCCAGAGGCCGTTCGGAGCGCCGGTCTAGGGGACCGCTATGACGGCGTCATGGAACGGTCTTCGGCACTTTATGATCTCCTGCTTAATGACTTCCCGGAACAAGCCTCTTACGCAGTGGCAATGGCGTACAGGGTTCGTTACGTAATGCAATTCAACGCTAGGGAAGCTTTACACATGATTGAACTGCGTAGTCAACCTCAAGGTCATCCAAACTATCGACGAATCGCTCAGGCGATGTATCAACAGATTGCTTCCAAAGCGGGCCACTCAGCTGTCGCCGAAATGTTTACTTACATAGACCTCACAGCCGGGGAGGATGGGCGATTGCAGGCCGAAAAAGCTCTGGATGCTCGGCGCTCCGCACAATGATTGAAGGAGCGCGCCTCGCTACGCACGCTGACCTAGAGGTACTCGAGCGCTTCGCTGCTGAGGCTGTAGCGGAGCAAGCTGAAAATAAGGGCGGATTCATCTGGAGTCGACGCGAAACCAGAAACCCGCCTTATAGGGCAAGTCTGGAAGCGGCGTTCAGTGATCCCGATCAGAATATTTGGATGGGTGTAATCGACGATGTAGCGGTGGGTTATGCAGTTGCAGCGGTTGAGCTGCTTCGCACCGGAGACGTACTTGGTACAGTCTCGGAGCTGTGGGTAGAACCGGAAGCCCGAGAGGTCGGCGTCGGCGAGGCATTGATTGCTGACGTCATTGCATGGTGCAAGGAAAGAAATTGCGTGGGTATCGACTCGATGGCGTTACCGGGAAATAGGGCCACTAAAAACTTCTTTGAGACCTTTGGTTTTAAGGCCCGCCTCTTAACCGTGCATCATTCTCTGGACAGTGAATAGTTTGCGGCGCAACACAGCCCCGCAGCGCTGTGTCGGGGCTGTGTTAGTTGCTGACAGAAGACTCCTCTTGATCCGTAGGAAAAACCCTCCCGGCCAAAACTTGTGGTCAATTCCAGGGGGTCGCGTCGAACCTGGGGAGAGCTGGCAAGCCGCCGTGGAACGTGAAGTAATGGAGGAGACCGCTCTGACCGCGTCGTGCGGAGGGTTTATTGGCTGGGTCGAACGCGAAGCCGGAAACGATCGATACCTAATTGCGGACTTTAGGATAGAGACAGAAAACATCGACGAAGCTTCACCGGGAGACGACGCAGCTGATTTGCTCTTCGCCTCCCAAAGTCAGATCAGAGACCTTGAAGTCAGCCCCGGACTCATAGAGTTTTTGAAGCGTTACAAGGTCTATGACCTTTAACGGCCCTTCCAAACAGGGTCTCGCTTTTCTACGAAGGCGAGCGGTCCTTCTTTGAAGTCCTCGGTTTTGAAGACGACCCGAAAATGGTCCTTCGTGATATCCCAACCGTCCTCGTCTGAACGACCATGGCTTTCGAGGATCACCATGCGGCTTTGTCGCACTGCCACCGGAGCATTTACCACAACTCGATTGGCCAACTCTGTCGCCGCTTGAACCACAGACCCAGGCTCGCATAGGTCATTCACCAGGCCAAGCTGAAACGCGCGCTCCGCTGAGATCGGGTCCCCGGTGAGAGCTAGCTCCATAGCGACATTTCGTGCTATCGAAGCAGGCAATCGAAATAGCCCTCCGGCGCCTGCTATCAGACTCCGTTTCACCTCAGGGATGCCGAAGCTAGCTGCGGTCGATGCAACGACGAGATCGCACGCCAACACGATTTCTAAACCACCAGCTAGCGCTGGGCCATCCACAGCAGCGATAAGCGGCTTAGTTCGTGGATACCGCACTAAACCCGCGAACCCGCCTTTTTCGGTTTCAATCCTTTTGCCACTACTAACTGACTTGAGGTCGGCACCGGCACTGAAGACTGGACCATTTGCGGCAAGGATCGCCACCCACGCGTCTTCGTCGGCCTCAAAGGCATCTAGATGCTCCTCGAGCTGGGTGGAAACGTCGTGACTTATAGCGTTTCGAGCCTCTGGTCGGTTCAACGTAAAGAGACCGATATTCCCATGCTTCTCGTAGGTTACGACCAACGGACAAACTCCTTTACTCAGCGCCTGACTCTTCGGTCTTGTCGTCATCCGCCGTCATCTCGGGCGAGGGCGGGCCGTCTAGCTCGGGGTCAGGAGCGGAATTTGCCTTTGTCGGGACCTCGACGTCTCCTGGCTCATCTACCGCCGTCACGTTGCTCTCAGGTGTATTCTCCGGATTTACGGCCACCTCGGTGTCGTCCTTCCCTACTTTGGGGGTGTCAGCTCCTTGTTCCGCAGCTCCAGGATTGGCGGAATTTGTCTTGTCTTCCTTCGAGCGGGGTTTTGATTTCCCTCGCTTCCCGCGTGTCCTTTTGACAGGCTCGATACCGAACTGCTTAGCGATATTTGGGATACGGTCGGAAACTTTAGTTATGACTTCCAGTAATTCTTTACCGGGCTCTGCAGGTGTCTGGGCCAGCGCCACGTATGGGCGAATGGGAGAAAACGCAATTGCCTCTAGGACGATCCCTAATCGTTGTTGGCTCACATCGCCACCCAGTGCTTCGTTAGCTTGGGTTGTTAGTGTCTCGGCGATGTCGGGAGGTAGTGGGCTACCGGCCTTCGGTGGCCTTGAACTTAGTCTGAGAGCTCGAACCACGCGTTCGTCTTTCAAAGCTCCGCGTATTTCGTCTTGCCATTCGGTTTGAGCCTTTTCGACGCGTTGATTGAGCCCAGTTCGGATGGCGTCGGCCAGCTCGCGACTCTCTGGGTCACGTGCTGAGTCTTCAGCAGCCACCAAGACTGTTCGTAGGTCTCGAATATCAACATCAGACATGTTGGCTAAGGCCGCATCTGCGCGGTCCCGCCACTCAGCGACCTTTAGCTGAGGTAATAGTGATTCTGCCAACGCGAGGAGGGCGTCGGCGCGTACAGCTTCATTGCCCTCCTGAGAAGCCCGCTCATTCTGTGCGTCAATTTCTTTACGCACGGCAGCAATACCGCCACGTGAGACCTGGTCTGCGATAATTCTTTGCTCTTCGGGCAAAGCATCGATAAAGGCTTTCCGGTGGGTTCGACCTGGCTTGAGTTTCTTTGCTTTGGGTCGACTCGGAGCTTCTGACTTTGGCTTCCTTTGCTTCCGCTCACCGTCATCTCGCTGCTTATTTCGCGGCGTTCTGGCCTTATCTGACTTGTCCCGCCGACCGCCACCCTTGCGGCGGTCTGACCGTCCCTTACGCGCAAGCTGCGTGGTAACCCCATCTAACTCTTTTCCGGACCCGAGAATCTCGATCCGTTCATCATCAGGGCGTCCGCTACGACCCTTCGGGGGCAGTACTGCGGTGACGAAGATCCCATCGATCTCAAAGTCAGCATCCGCACGACACACGTCTCCTACTGCCGCTCCGTTGTAAAGCAGTGTCCCCTCGAGGGTTCCTTTGGGTTGTTTGGCGCCGGCGGCTCGCCAGGTCCAGGTTCCATCGTCTCGCTGACTGGTCAGCTCAACTTCGATACGTCGGCTCATCGTTGCTCCGGGCTTTCCGGCTAGTCGGACGGGAGGCGGCAGGGGAGTAGTGGCCCCCTCGCTGGTCCCAAAGTACAAAGGTAAACGTTACCGAAATAAGATTGGATTGCAGTGCATACGAGCGAACTGCTTTTTGTCTGGAATTGACCTGAATCAAACGCTGAAGCGTCCTACCCTCGGCTTTACGGACAGAATCCCCAGGATAGGTATGGCAAAAGCGAAGTTACCCGAACAAATCGCCCGCGAAATTGTTGATATTCCGGTTGACGATGAAATGCGCGACTCATTTATGCCATACGCTCTGTCGGTTACAACCAGCCGAGCTATTCCCGATGTCCGCGATGGGTTGAAACCGGTCCAACGTCGAATTCTCTATGTGATGGCTGACTTGGGGTTACGCCCAGGAACCCCGTTTCGCAAGTCCGCCGGTGTCGTCGGCGAAGTGATGGGTAAGTACCACCCACATGGTGATGGTGCAATCTATGAGGCGATGGTGCGGATGGGACAGTCGTTTTCGATGTCCGTGCCCTTTGTGGACCCTAAGGGGAATTTCGGCAGCCTGGACGATCCGCCTGCTGCGTATCGCTATACAGAAGCTCGGCTAACCCCCGCAGCGATGACCATGGTGAACAACATTGACGAAGACACTGTTGATTTCGTGGCGAATTTTGATGGGGAACGGGATGAACCTATTTGTTTACCCGGTGCTTTGCCTAACCTGCTGGTAAACGGGGCTTCCGGTATCGCCGTCGGGATGGCAACCAATATGCCGCCCCACAATCTTGCTGAGGTTGGAGCAGCTATCGAACATGTCTTGATGAAACGTCGACCGAAACCGACGGTTGACGAGCTAATGGAGTATGTAGAAGGCCCCGATTTCCCGACAGGTGGGGTGATAGTTGATGATGGGTCATTGCGGGAAGCGTACGAAACAGGCCGAGGAACGATCCGTGTTCGGGCCAGAGCTGAAATTGAGAACATCACTGCGCGTCGCCAAGGCATTGTGGTGACGGAGTTACCGTACGCAGTTGGCCCTGAGAGGGTCCAAGCGAAGATCAGAGAATTAATCGGAGCCGGCAAGCTCGACGGTATAGCTGCTGTTGTCGACCTATCTGACCGGCATCATGGTCTACGCCTAGTGATCGAGTGTAAAGCAGGCGTCGGCCCACATTCGTTATTGGAACGGCTCTACAGGCTGACGCCTTTGGAAGAAAGTTTTGGTATCAACAATGTCGCGTTGGTCGATGGCGTGCCCACGACGCTCGGCCTGCGAGACCTATGTCAACACTACATAAACCATCGGCTTGATGTCGTGGTGAGGCGGGCCAAGCACCGCCTTGGTCGCGCCGAAGAGCGAGAACATATCCTCTCGGGGCTTCTTCTAGCTCTGGACAACATTGAACAAGTCATCTCGATTATTCGTGGTTCCAAAGACGCATCCTCGGCCAAAACGCAACTCATTAGCGAGCTGAAATTGAGCGATATGCAAGCCACCCATATCCTTGACATGCAACTCCGACGCCTAACAGCTCTAGAAGTCGACAAGTTACGTTCAGAACTGAACGAAGTGCAGGTAGAGATAGCGAGCCTAAAGAAGCTCCTGTCATCAGAAACAAGACAAAGAAATACTGTTAGAGATGAACTGCGTGAGCTTGTTCAAGATTACGCCACGCCACGCCGAAGCAAAATCACAAGCGCCTCTGATCTGGTCACAATTGAAGATGATCTGCCAGAGGAAGACAACTCCCAACTTGAGGAGATGGGGGACCAACCCACCTTGGTGACATTGTCGACGTCTGGTCTGCTTGGTCGCCGTTCCCCCAACGAAGAGTTCACAGCGAAACCTGGCCGCCACGATGTGGTCGCACGGAGCCTGGAAATCTCCGTGTTTTCTGTTGTGTCTGCAGTTACAGACCAAGGCCGCGTGTTATCAGTTCGAGCGCGTGAAATACCAGAGATGGTGAGGGGTAGTCGCGGGGCGTCGGTTACGGAGATGTTTTCGTTGAGTCGAGGTGAAAAGGTGGTTGGTTTATTTGGCGAAGCATCCGATCCAGTTGTCCTCATTACTCGTAACGGAACCGCTAAAAGGCTTGAAGCTGATGCTCTCAAGCGGCTCAGATCGGGAAGCTCCGCAATCACCCTCAAGGCCGATGACCGAGTCGCTTCAGCGTTCGCCGCGAGTGAAGATAGTGAGATCGTTATGGTCGCTTCGGATGGTCAGGCCTTGCGAACAGCAGCCAAAACGATTTCTATTCAAGGCCCCGGCGCGGGCGGGGTGGCCGGAATGAAACTGAAGCCGGGTTCGAAAGTTATGGCAGCAGGAATTGTGGAATTTGGCGCAGTTGTCGTGGTGATCAGTGACGAAGGCGCGATCAAGGCCACTGACGTTGCAGAGATTCCGAGCAAAGGTCGAGCAACTGGCGGTGTGCGAACAGTTAAATGGCGTGACTTTGAAACCACCGCCTCGTTTGGATGGGTTGGCCGGAGTCAACAGTTGGCCGCTGTCGTGGCGGACCCAGCCGACCCCAAAAAGTCTTCTGGAGCGCCTGTGCCGCTATCCCTCGAGCTCACTCGTCGGGACGGAATGACCAACACCGGCGATGATCGGATTCTGCTGATAGGGGAGTATCGCTTGTAATGGCAGCGGGAACCAAAGGAAACAAGGCAAACAAAGAAACCGATACTTACAGTGCAGACCATATAGAGGTCCTTGAGGGTCTCGAAGCTGTGCGTAAGCGTCCTGGCATGTATATAGGCGGCACCGGTTCGGCAGGCCTCACGCATCTCTTGTGGGAGATCATTGACAATGGCGTTGACGAAGCCGCTGCGGGACACGCCAAGCTCGTCGAAGTTGTCTTTCACTCCGATGCGTCTTACGAGGTCACAGATGACGGTAGAGGTATCCCCATCGACGCAAAGGACGGTGACGTCACGGCGCTTGAAGTGGTCTTCACCGAATTGCATGCTGGTGGCAAATTCGGTAACGGAGCTTATGGTGCATCTGGCGGCCTTCATGGGGTTGGTGCGTCTGTGGTGAACGCCTTGTCGAGCCGCTTGGAGGTCGAAGTCGACCGAAAAAGTGCTACACACCGGCTTGGTTTTAAAGAACAAGTTGCGGGCCAAACATCAAGTAATGGTCGCTTTACACCTGGGCATGGGCTCAAGAAGGTCGGGAAGGTGCCGTCCGGCCGAACCGGCACCCGTGTTCGGTTTTGGCCCGACCGTGACATCTTCGACCCAGATGCGGAGATTAACTACGAGGAAGTTCGCGAACGCCTAGGGCAGATTTGCTTTCTCGTGCCTGGGCTGAAAATTCGTTTAGCTGACAAACGTAAAGGCTCCAAACGCTCAGCGGAAGAGTTCGTTTCCAAAGGCGGTCTAGCTGATTACGTCGATTTCCTAGCGGGTGAGCATCAGCCCGTGACCGGCCTTGTGCGAGTTGAAGGACTCGGCGAGTTCCTAGAAAAGGTGCCTGTTGATGGAAAGTTGACAGAAGTTACCCGAGAGTGCCATGTGGATATCGCTCTTAAATGGGTTCAAAATTACGATAGTAGAATCGTCAGCTTTGTGAATACCATCCCTACGCCAGACGGCGGCACTCACGTGGCGGGCTTCGAACGGGCCCTAACGACGGCTGTGAATCAGGCGCTGAGCGCAGCGGATCCGCGAAAACTCCGCAAACTTAAAGAGGAAGCTAAAGTCCAAAAAGAGGACGCTCAAGAAGGGCTTGTCGCTGTCGTAAGAGCAGTATTTCCTGAACCTCAGTTCCGCGGCCAGACTAAACGTGAGTTGGGCACTCCAGAGGTTCAAAAGATCGTTGGTTCCATAGCGCGCGATGGCCTCAAAGGCTGGTTCGACGGAAGCGCCAAGGGATCTAAAAAGATTCATGTCAAAGGAATCTTGGACAAAGTAACGGAAGCCATCGTCAATCGAGTTAGTACCAAGCAGGCCCTTGATAACCGGCGGAAGGCGGCTCAACTTGGGAACAACGGTCTCCCAGACAAGTTGTCAGATTGTCGCCTTCACCCAGGGGGCGAGTTGCTAATTGTCGAAGGGGATTCGGCTGCCGGGCCAGCAAAGCGCGCTCGCGACAGTGCGTGGCAGGCAGTTCTGCCCCTCCGAGGCAAGGTTGTGAATGCGGGCAAGGGCACGAAGAAGGCTGTTCTAGACAACGCAGAAGCAACGGCTTTGTTTACTGCTGTAGGGGCCGGTTCAGGCCCGGAATTTGACCTTTCGGCTCGTCGCTACGACCGGCTGATCCTCTTGGCCGACGCCGATGTCGACGGCAGCCACATCCGCTGCCTCGTTTTGACACTTATTTATCACTACATGCTGCCTCTTCTGGAGAATGGCCATGTATACGCCGCTCAGCCGCCGACCCACGCACTGGTGTTGGGACAGGACAAGGAATTCGTCTACTCCGAAAGCGAACTAGAAAAGCGAGTTAATGAGTTGGCAAGCAAAGGACGGCGTTACCGGGTGACGCGCTTCAAAGGCTTAGGCGAGATGGATGATGATGAGCTCTTGGAAACAACGCTGAACGCAGAAACTCGCGTTTTGCGGCGGATAACCCTCGATGATGCCAAAAAAGCAGAAAAGGCCTTTTCTGTAATGATGGGTGCACCAGTTGAGCCCCGGAAAGACTTCATCGTCAAGCACAGCAAGGATTACGGACACGCCCTAGATGTTTGACGTAACGCACATAAGCTACATTATGTAACGTAGCGCAAAACCGCCAGGACTGTGTCCTCCGGGCACTCCGCCCCTAGACAATGACTAGCGGTCTCGGCCACCCGTTCGCTTTGGGGTTCCCCCGCTGAAGCCCGTGTTCCGTCCTGCGGACCGGCCTGCCGTGGGCTTGCCTGAGTTCTGCGACTGTTTGGCCTGAATTGCCTGCTGGACGTTGTCAGGCAAGCCGGAAAGTTTGTCTCGCTTGGTTTTTGGTGTTGATTTGGCTTTCTTGGGACGTGCCATGTTGGAAGCTTACGTAATGCGCGGCCAGACGTCTTGTCATCTCGGTTTTGGCGTCATATTAACGATGTAACCAGCACGCACTGTTATTCCCTCGGACCTGAGAAGTGCGGCCTGACGAGCCTCGTTGCCGGGTACGAGGCGTCCCTGCGCTGTGACGATTCGCCACCAAGGGTAACCGCTGTTGTTTCGTAGGTACTGACCCACTGCCCGTGCACTGCGTGGGAACCCGGCCTCCTCGGCTACTTCCCCGTAGCTGAGGATTTCTCCAGGTCCGACTGACTGGAGGACACAATGAATTGCTTGCTGAAATGGGGATTGAGCAGCCGGATCGTGAGTTTGCACGCATACATGTTGCCAGATGATTACCCTATGTCAGAGGACGGTTCGGAGCTTCCGCTCCGGGCAGCCGAGGGCTAAGGGGGCACGCATGGCTGAATATGACATCCATATAGCGGGTGGCACGATTGTCGATGGGACCAGAGTTCCGAGATTCAAAGGTGATTTATGGATCAAGGATGGTCTGATCGCAAAAATCGGTGGACGCGCCGACGGGGTTTCCAAAGAAGTCGTGGATGCGAGTGGCAAGATTGTTGCGCCTGGCTTCGTTGATCTGCATACGCACTACGATGCGCAAATTCGCTGGGACCCTTGGTGCACCATTTCTGGCTATCACGGCGTCACATCGGTTGTTCTGGGGAACTGCGGCTTTGGATTTGCTCCGGTTGCGGCTGATTTCCGGGAGCGTTCGATGCTTACGATGACGCGGACGGAGGCAATTCCGTTTGAATCGATGAAGCAGGGTATGGAATGGGATTGGGAAACCATTCCTGAATATCTTGACTCTCTAGACAGGATCCCAAAGGGCGTGAACGTAATTCAGTACATGCCGACGGCGTCTTTGATGACCTATGTGATGGGTTTAGAGAAAGCTAAGGCTGGAATTCCTGCATCAGATGTTGAACGCAAGGAAATGGCGCGACTTTTGCATGAGGGTATGGACGCCGGTTTATGTGGATTCTCAATACAGCGGCTAGGGCCGGACAGTGTTCAAGCGGATTTCGACGGTAGTCCTATGGTTACCGACATTATGTGTGACGAGGACATCTTTAACCTCGCTCAGGTATTGGCTGACCGTGATGAAGGCTTTATCCAGATCACGCAAGGAACGGGTGACATTCGGGCCGATATAGCGTTTCTTGAAGAACTGGCCTCGGTTGCTCAGCGGCCGCTTTTGCATAATGTGGTTGCGCCAGCTCGTCAGGACCCCGAGGTGCATCGGCGTCCGTTGAGGTGGATTGACAGCTGCCGCGAAAAGGGTTTACCGATCTACGCCCAGTGCGGGACCGGACGGGCTGGTTTCGCCTTTACTCTGGAGCACTGGAACCTTTACGACGCGTCGCCCGCGTGGCGAGCTGTTACGACCGGATCCAAAGAGGAAAAGGTCGCCAAGATGCAGGACCCAGAGTTGCGGCTTGCCTTAGTTGAGGAAGCCGAGGAGGCTGACCGTCGTCTTCAAGTCATCCAGGCTGGAGTCGGCGGTAACCCGCGCAGCTTGGTCGTACAGGGCGTTAATCGGCAGGCCAATCTCCAGCAGTATGTCGGTAAATCCGTGGGTGAGATCGCCGAGGCAGAAGGCAAGCATCACATCGAAGTGATGCTTGATCTGTCGTTGCAAGGTGATCTCAACGTTGAGTTCTTAGGACCAGATAAGGGTTCCAACGCTGAGTTCATGGCGGAGATGATGACCGACTCTCCCTACGCTATTCCTGGAGTGTCGGATGGTGGCGCGCATACCAAGTTCTTCACGGGCGGAGCTTATACAACGGATTTCTTGACGTGGTTGGTCCGGGATGAGGCGGTTGTAACGCTGGAAGAGGCCCATTACCGATTGTCCAACTTACCGGCGCATGCGGCGGGCTTCAGAGATCGCGGGACTTTGCGGGAAGGAGCTGCGGCCGACGTCCTTGTTTATGACATGGAGGAGCTAGAGATCCTTCCGAATTGGATCGGCGATGTGGAGTATGACCTTCCGGGTGGTGAGTGGAGGCGAGTGCAGAGGGCCGCTGGCTATGAGCGAATCATTGTCAATGGTGAGACCACATTCGCGTCTGGGGAATGCACCGGCGCCACTCCGGGTAAATTACTGCGGCACGGCCGAGGATAAGGTTCGCTCCCCCGCTAGTCCTTTGGGGGTGAATCCCAATCTTGGACTTCTCGGCCCTCTATCACCGACAGGATGTCGAGGGCTGCAGCTGCGCCGTCACCAGCTGAAATGATTGCTTGACTCCGAGTTGGGCGGGCGCTGCGTCCAATCACATAGACATTGGCAATAGCTGTCCGGCCATTTTGGTCTACTGGGACGAGATCTTCCTCCCCCGCCTTGACCTGAATTCCTAGTGATTCTGCAAGGGGCATGTTTTTCCCCTCGCTGAGAACTAAGAAATCTGGCGAATGAGTCTCCGAATTAGTAGCGACGGTAATGATCTCTTCATCGATGGTGACGCTCTGGACTTCTTCTTCTACAAGTATGGCGCCGGAGTTGGTTACTTGGTTCTTCGCTGCTGCCTGGAAATCTGTGCCGCTGATCGAGTCAACACCCAGATAGTTGTTGAGGAACGCGAAATGCATGACGGTTGTGTTCGTTCCGTAAACAGTTACATCGTTGTCGGATCGAGCTAGAAACAAAGCAGCGCTAAGCCCGCCTGGTCCGTCTCCGACTATCGTTATTTGAGCCATTTCTCGCGTCCCTTCGTTTCGGAGACTTTTATAGCCGTCTAGCAATTTAAGCGCCAGCGGAAATTCCCGACGTATGTGCCCGTAATTCGAACGTTATGGGAGTGATGTGCATATTCTGAAGGAAGCGCTTTAAGGAAGGTAGAACCCATGGATGTGTACACACCGCCAAATGAAGTTGACTTTCACTTTGACGTGATGTGCCCATGGGCATATCAGACGTCCCTGTGGATGCGAGATGTACGAGATCAGCTTGACTTGAAAGTTAATTGGAAGTTCTTCAGCCTTGAGGAGGTAAATCTGAAAGAGGGCAAGAAGCATCCATGGGAACGTGAATGGAGCTATGGGTGGTCCATGATGCGGATAGGCGTCATTCTCCGCCGCCTGGATATGGATCTTTTAGATGCCTGGTACGCAGTTGCGGGCAAGGCCCTTCACGTCGACGGTAATCGGCCCCATAATCCTGACGTAGCTCGTCATCTTTTGGAGCAAATCGGCGCTGACCCGGGGATCGTCGAGGAGTCAATTGCCGATTTATCGACCCATGAAGAGATCAAAGCCGAACACGATCGTGTCGTGGGTACTGGAGGCTTTGGAGTACCGACTTTGTTTTTTCCGGACGGACAAGCATTTTTTGGCCCGGTTTTACTGGATCCCCCAGAAGGAGAGGCCGCTTTGAGGCTATGGAATGCGGTCACCGCTTGGCTTGAGTTTCCCCACCTCTACGAGATGCAGCGCCCTAAAACTGGCGAGGACGAAGAAGCGATTTACCAAACATTTAAGCCGTACCTTGAGGCTCGGGATTGGGTGAGTATCAATCGTGGCAAGGTCGTCGGGTTCGATCCCGAAGACTGATTGACCTATGCGTCTGGCTCATCCTCGTCGTCGCCAACAAGTTCAGCAGCAGCTGCGAGCGCTGAGGCAAGGGTGACACTGCGCTGGTATACCGCGTCGAAATAATGCTCAGCGAGTTCCTCTTGTCCACTAAGGGGTGCTGCGCCCAAGCTATGGATGACAGCCGCGGCATCTTCCGCAACTTGAACTTTGGAAGGTCGGTCAGGCAAGACGCCCGTGCCGTGCCAAAAATCGCGGGTTTCTTTGTCTGTTTCTGAAGTTGCATTGGAGCCGCTTAAACGACGAGTCCGAGAATGTTTGCGCTTTTTGGTCATTTCCCGACCCCAGTCAGAGATTCGTCGAGGATGTCATCAGGGTCTGCTGCTAGCAGGGCCTCGGCGTCAATGCCAAGTGCAACACGTAACTGCTCGGCGTCGAGATCTCCTAAGGAACTAGATTTCGGAAGGACCATATCGGCGATGCGTCGCTTGCCCTGCACAACTTCTTCGACCCGCTCGTCGACGGTCCCCGGGCAGACCAAACGGTGACAAATAACGGTTTTTGTTTGGCCTATCCTCCACACGCGATCTCTGGCTTGATCCTCTACCGCAGGGTTCCACCATCGGTCATAAAGGACCACATGACTTGCGGCCGTCAAGTTCAGGCCAGTGCCCCCGGCTTTAAGAGAGAGAACCATCGCTCCTGCGCCCTCTCCAGTCTGAAACGAGTCAACCATTCGGTCTCGCGTGCCTCGGGCCAGCCCTCCGTGGTAACACTCGATGTCTAGTCCTGTTCGAGTTGAGAGGTATTGAGCAAGGCGTTCGCCCCATGTCGCAAAATGCGTGAAAATCAGGATTCTTTCATCGGCGGCAAAGACCGCATCGACTATCTCATTGAGTCGTGTGAGCTTTCCACTTCTGCCGTCGAGTTCGATGTTGCTGTCCTCTTTGTCGTAGTTGAGTGGATGGTTGCAGATCTGCTTGAGCGCAGTAATGGCGGCTAGAACTAGTCCCTTTTGCTTTGTGGTGTTCTGATCGCTTTCCGCTGTGTCGCGTACCAGCTTGTCTAAGACTGCTTGATAAAGGCCGATTTGTTCCGGAGTCATCGTGCACTGGGCGAGTTCGTCGATACGGTCAGGCAGTTCTGCGGCGATAAGCGGTTCAGCCTTAGTCCTACGAAAGACCAAGACACCATTGAGAGCATGGAGGGCAGACTCCGCGACTTCGTCTCCGTCGTCTAACTGGTTTAACTGGTTAACGAAGGAGGTGCGACCACCGACGAGTCCCGGGTTGCAGAAGTCCATAATCGCCCATAGGTCGCCAAGGCCGTTTTCGATCGGTGTGCCAGTGAGTGCTATGCGAGTTCTAGCGTCTAGCTTTCTGAGCTCTTGGGCGGTGGTGCTGCGATGATTCTTGATTACTTGCGCCTCATCTAACACTGCTCGATCCCAACTGATTTTGCTGAGTTCAGTAATGTCGCGAACGGCCGTTCCGTAGGTAGTGATCACTAGGTCAGCCGATCGAAGTTCGCTGCCTAGTTTCGCTCCAGTCGAGCGAGAGGGCCCGTGGTGGACCAGAATTTTGATGTGTGGCGTGAACCGTTTCGCTTCGGCAGCCCAGTTCCCAACAACTGCAGGCGGGGCGATGACGAGTGATGGCGCGTCACTCGGTGCTGCGCCCATACGTGCCAAGATGGTTGGAGTTTTGCCGAGACCCATGTCGAGGGCAAGGCAGCCGCCCAAGCCGGCGTCATCGAGGAATCCAAGCCAACCGACCGCCTCAGCCTGGTAGCTGCGCAGCTCTCCGGAAAAGCCGATGGGTTGAGTCTCGAGATCCGAGCTGACGCCTCCAGCAGCGCGCAAGAGATCACTGGCCCAGCTTTTCCCACCGAGGGTTACTCCCCCACTAATGCCACTTCCCTCTAATCCCAGGGCGTGTCGAAGCATCTCTGCACCCGTTAGCTCGGTAGTGTCTGAGCGCTCGGCCAACGCGGCCGCCGCTTCGGCGAGATCGGCCTTCTCTAGAGCGACCCACCGTCCACGAGATTGAACCAAAGGTTTTTTTTGCATCGCCAGCCGCTGAATCTCTGATGCCGTGAGCTCAACTTCGCCGAAAACTGCGCTCCAGCTTACGGCTGTCAGTTGTTGAGCTCCGACTATGCTGTCGGCGTCGTCTGCCGTTAGCCGAAGTTGAGCTACCTGGCGCCGACGCGAAAGTGCAGGAACTCTAACGTCGAACCCGGCGGACTCGAGGGCCGGGCCGGTGCTCGACATCAGCTCCCAAGCTTCGTCTTGATCCAGTAGCACTTCGCCTCGCCTACGCCCGCCCGGCCGTTTGAGGGCCGGCACCATCCGTTCCAAACGGGTGTATTGGCCCTTAACTTCTGTTCGACGCGTATTGGAGCCACTGACCATGGCGACTTCGACTGGGTCCATCGAGTTTTCGGGTCCTGGTGACAAAACCTGAAGTTGCCAGGCGCCACTGGCGTCGGGTTCATCGAGCTTGACAATAAGTGCATATTTGGCGACCGCTGTAACGGGTCGAGCCCACAATTCCAGCTTGCGGGCCAGGTCAGAGCCGTTGTCTGCTGCTGCAGAAAACGGTCGTCCACTTAGATTTGCCAAAAAGGTTTCAGCAACTTCAGTCTTAGTTCTAGGCTCGGGAGGCGGAGCGGGTACGTCGAGTCGGCTTGCGGCGTTCGCTACTATCGCATTCACCATCCCTGTTAATGCGGACTGCACAACTGCTCGGGCGTCAGGACCGGGGTCTGCCGCTGTCACGGCTCCCGGTAAGGAGTTCGCGAATGCTTCGAGCCGATTCTTGCTTATGATGCCCGGCATCCATTGGACGATAAATTCTCCCTTGTTGTTCTTGTTTCGCTTGTTGCGTCGCTTTCGGATGCGTTGGAGCTTAGGAACGGTGCGGCCTTGTGCGACAAGTCCGACCGCGGCTGCGGCTACCAGACTTAGCCAACGGGCACTCGCCCCTATTGGAGTGAACGTCCCGCCTTCTGCCGGGGTGGGGTCTCGCGAAGTCAATAATTCGCGTGAGTGCGCGCCGTCTGTCGATTCTGATTCGAGCGATTCGACGGCATGCGGCTCCGCCACTAAGGGTGTCGACCACGGTTGTGTAGCTAACGCGGCAAGCCAACCGAGGATATCGCCGACTTGGGCGCTCAAGGCTGGAGCTGTTGAGCCAGTTGGCAAGGCGATAGCTCTGTAGTCTTCCCACGCATTTTCGGGTGCGCCGGCGTCAATGAGCCGACGTAACACCTGCTCCGCGGATTCAGCTTCGTTAAAAGCACCGGATGCCCAGGCTACGACCCTTCCTGAATTCCAAGAAAGTTGAAGCGCTATCGGTTCGACGACAGCGTCATCGGGGACCTCAGTTTTGTTTTCGTCGGCCTCATCGTTGAGGTAGGGGCTTCCTGTTGCCCGCTCAAATGCATCGGTCAAAAGCGTGAATTCATTTTCGAAGTCAGTCATGATCTGATTTCGATGTGGTCCCTTGATGCGGCGGACCGACTGGAGGGTGTCCTCCGCCTCTTCGATCATGTCGGTCAGGACGTTTCGCCAACGCACTCGGTCAGATTCAAGTTCTGCAACAACCGCAGCAGAGGCCGCACCGTCTGCTTCGAGGCGCGCTCGTTTCTGGATGTCGCCCCACGACAGCGACGCCAGTAGGGACGGCCCCTTCTGGCTCCTTAGGTCAGGCTTTGTCGTATCCAGTGTGGAATCTGTTGCGGTCACTTCGCTCTTCTTGTCTGCGGAAATGCGATAGGGGCCTTTGCTTCCGGCAGCCCTAAGGCAGCTTCAGAAGGTCCTATCCACACCGCTGACCAAATTGTCGCATGCCGTGGAACGAGGCTTGCGTTCTAAAGTCACTGTGTCGTTGCCGTTACCTGAGGTTCCGGCACGGCTTACATGTCTTATCGTAGCTGGCTTTGCCTGCATCTGCCACTGAATCATCCCAAGAACCACTCTCAAGCGTCGCGGTCACGAGTCGTTGGTGTCCTATCGTGGAGCTATGCGCTGGTCCGCCGCTTTCATACCGACACTTAGAGATGCTCCTGCCGACGCTGAGGCTGCCAGTCATCAGCTTTTGGTGCGGGGTGGCTTTATCCGACAGTTACATGCAGGCCATTACAGCCTGCTGCCCTTGGGTCTTCGCGTCCACGAAAAGGTGGCGCAAATAGTCCGAGAGGAAATTGATGCCATCGGTGGGCAGGAGTTTCTTTTGCCGGCAATGCACCCGGCTTCTATCTGGAAACAAAGTGGTCGGTGGGAGGTGATGGGTGAAGAAATGTTCCGGCTTCGGGATCGTGGAGGTGCGGACTTAGCGCTGGGCATGACTCATGAAGAGGTCTTTTCGTATCTCGGAGCTGAGTTGCACTCTTATAAGGAGCTGCCTCAGCTTTGGTATCAAATTCAGATGAAGTTTCGTGACGAACCGCGCCCCAAAAGTGGTCTCCTGCGGGTCCGCGAGTTCGCGATGAAGGACTCTTACAGTTTTGATTTAGACGATGCTGGTCTAGATGCTGCTTTTGACGCTCATTATGGGGCCTACATAAAGATTTTTGATCGTCTTGGTCTAGATGCGATGCCTGTTCAGGCGTCTTCGGGGGCGATGGGTGGTTCTGCGAGTATTGAATTCATGGTGGAGTCACCAGCTGGTGAAGATGACGTCTTGGTCTGCCAGTCCTGTAGTTATCGCGCAAACGTAGAGCGCGGAACGTCGCGTCTTTTGCCGGTGACAGAGGTTGCGGCTGGTGAAACCTTTGAACGCTTCCCCACCCCAGGCATACGCACGATTGCCCAGCTTGAAGAATTTGAAGGTGGGGCTGAAGCTGTTAATCAAATCAAGACATTGGTTATGGTGCTCGACGGCGACCTCGCCCTGGTTCTCCTTAGAGGTGACCATCAACTAAATCTGCAGAAACTGCAAGATAGTTCAGGGGCAGTAGACCTGCGACCGGCGACTCCGGAAGAGACCTTTGACGCTTTAGGCGCCCACCCAGGCAGCCTTGGCGCCGTGGGGGTCACTGATCTGACCATCTTTGGCGACTTGGCGCTAAAAGACCGAACTGGAATGACTACCGGCGCCAACGAAGATGACTGGCACCTGCGGGGTGTCTCAGTGGGCCGCGATATTCACGTTGGGTCCTGGGTTGATATTCGGGAGGTACAAAGCGGTGAGATTTGCGCAGAGTGTGGTGGGACTCTCGAGGTCGTCCGGTGTATTGAGGCGGGACACATCTTTAAACTCGGTCGCAAATATTCGACAGCTATGGGTATCTCTGTTCTTGACTCACAAGGTAAAGCTCAGACTCCAACGATGGGAAGCTACGGTATAGGGATCGGGCGCGCTGTGGCAGCGATCGCTGAGAACCACCATGATGCGGCGGGGCTCTGCTGGCCTCTAGCTGTAGCGCCTTACCATCTGTTGATTACTGTGCTTGATGTGGATGACCTAGAGGCTAGGTCTTTGGCCGAAAGCGTAGAGGCTGAGTTTCGCTCTGCTGGGTTCGAGGTTCTGGTAGACGATCGCGACGCTCGTCCGGGCGTTAAGTTCGCCGATGCAGAGTTGATTGGGATCCCATACCGCTTGACCATTGGCAGTAGAAGTTTGAATAAAGGTCAAGTTGAATTCACGCCCCGTACCTCTGGGGAGACGCTGATGCTGGACAAAAACTCTTGTGCGAAGACTGCTTTAGACACTGTCTTGTCCGCCACCTGAACCATAATGCGGTACTGTTCCACATTGTGGGTTGGTGTCCATGTTTAGGAAGCCGGCCCTATTGGCCCCGGCCGGCGTTCTATCAGCACTAGCTAGGAGTTGCGTAAGTGACTGACGAGTCCGAAGAGTTTGAAGAAATCGATCTATCGGCGTTGAACGATGAGGATCTCACTGCCCAAATGCACGACGATCTTTATGACGGAATGGCCGCAGAGATCGTCGAAGGAACAGAGTTGCTCCTTTCGAGAGGATGGTCAGCAGATCGGGTTCTAGCCGAAGCCTTGGTCGAAGGAATGCGCATTGTGGGGATTGACTTTCGAGACGGAATTCTCTTTGTCCCGGAAGTACTGCTCGCTGCTAATGCAATGAAGGCAGGGATGGAGATCTTGCGTCCGTTGCTAGCTGAAACGGGTGCAGAACCTGTCGGTAAGGTCGTTCTCGGAACAGTAAAGGGCGATATCCACGACATTGGCAAAAATCTGGTTGCCATGATGCTCGAAGGAGCTGGGTTCGAGGTCATAGATCTCGGAATCAATACTGATGTTGACGAGTACATATCGGCGCTAAATGAACATAAGCCCGACATCCTCGGAATGTCGGCGCTCCTCACTACGACGATGCCCTATATGAAAGTAGTCATCGACACCTTGGTTGAGCAGGGACTTAGGGACGAGTACATAGTTCTTGTTGGAGGCGCACCGTTAAATCAGGATTTTGGCGAAGCAATTGGGGCGGATGCTTATTGTCGTGACGCGGCTGTAGCTGCTGAAACCGCCACGGAGTTTGTTCAGAAGAAGCGTTCTGCAGCGTGAGCGCGCCCTCAGTTCTGGTCTTGGCGTGTGGTGCTTTAGCTCGCGAACTAACCACCCTGTTCAAGGTAAATGATCTAACGAACGCAAAGGTTGAGTACTTGCCAGCGACCCTGCATAATCGGCCAAAGCTGATCTCCAGGTTGGTTCGGGAACGTCTTATTGAAGTTCGGGGCTCCTATGACCGAGTTTTAGTTGGCTACGCGGACTGCGGAACCGGGGGCGAAATAGACCGTGTCTGCGCGGAATTCGATGTGGAGCGTCTACCTGGTTCGCATTGTTATGAATTTTATTTGCCTGCCGGAGCGTTTGAGGTTCTCCATGATGATGAGCCGGGAACGTTTTACTTAACCGACTATTTGGCAACACATTTCGAGCGCCTAGTAATTGATGGTTTGGGTATAACAGAACATCCAGAGCTCTTCGACACGTACTTCGCTAATTACAAAAAGATGGTTTTTATAAGTCAGGCGGGAGAAGCTAAAGGGATTGATGCAGCAGCCTCCGCGGCCGCTCGCCTGAAGTTGCCGTTGGAAATAGTTGAGGCTGGGTGGGGGCAGTTGGGGGCTAGCGTCGCAGCACTATCTAGCGAAACGGTTATTGGTGCCCATGAAGCCTCTACCCCTGTGATGGTTTCGAGGTGACTTCAAGACGCAGGCGGCGTACAGCTTCGATCGCTGTCATCGCTTGGAGAAGCATTCCCGCACAGGTTGTGGCCGTAGATGGCGATGACCGGAAGACAGCAGTTCTTACGGAACGTTTTCAAAATGCAATCGATCGAGCGGCAGGCGTAGCTGGGCTCACCGAAACGAATGACTACGTCGCGCAATGGACTCGAGACGAGCAGCCTCTGGAAAGCGACGTAGCGACTGCAATCGAACGTATAGCGGCCTCTCTGGAGAGTGCCTATGACTCTAAGACCCTTGAGACGCTAGTGAGAAATGGCGGCTACGCGGATACCGATGCTCACGTAGGCGGAGATGGCCAGCAGGCCGTCTCCTAGATCTCATACAACCTTTAAGAAGGGGAAGTTTATGACCGAAACAGTGATCAGTTCAGGTTCCAAAGAAGTAGTCATTGGGTTCGACCGCCCCTTCGTGATGATCGGAGAACGCATTAACCCGACGGGCCGCAAGCTCCTTGCGGAAGAGATGAAGAACGGAGATTTTTCTAGGGTCGAAGCAGATGCCCTAGCTCAAGTCGCTGCAGGTGCTCACATGCTTGATGTGAATGCCGGTATTCCGCTTGCTGACGAACCTGCTCTCCTCGCTCAAGCAATTCGCCTTGTTCAATCGGTGACTGATGTTCCATTGTCGATTGACTCCTCAATAATAGAAGCACTCGAAGCGGGCATCGACGCGTATCAGGGTAAGCCGTTGATTAACTCAGTCACTGGAGAGCAAGAGGTATTGGATCGGGTCCTTCCTCTCGTCGCCAAAAGCGGAGCAGCGGTTGTGGCCATCTCGAACGACGAGACCGGCATCAGTGAGGACCCAGACGTTCGCTTTGCAGTCGCAAAAAGAATCGTCGACGTTGCACGACAACACGGCATACCAACCGAAGATGTCATTGTCGATCCCTTAGTAATGCCGATCGGCGCAATGAGTAACGCTGGCCGACAAGTCTTCCACCTTGTCCGCCGCTTACGGGATGAGTTGGGCGTTAACACGACCTGTGGTGCGTCGAATGTAAGTTTTGGTTTGCCAAATCGACACGCAATCACAGGGACTTTCCTGTCGATGGCAATTGGTTCAGGGATGACGTCAGCCATCATGAACCCGCTTCATGCTGAGGTTAAGTCCGCTGTTATGGGTGCAGATGTACTGACTGGTAACGATGCCAACTGTGCTGCCTGGATCGCAGAACACCGCGATCCGGAGGCGGCGGGTTCCGCTCGGAGTGGCAGGAGGGGCCGTCGTCGTGGCGCCCCGACCGGACAAAGCTGATCCTGAGATGCCACGTGCTCATCGGATTGTTTTCACTCCGTCGGGACTCACTGTCGACGCCGCGGAGGGCTCAACCGTTCTCAGTGTTGCTCAACGCTCCCAGATAGACCTCGACAGCGTCTGCGGTGGTCGCGGGGTTTGCGGCAGATGTCAATTTCGGCCTTCCTACGGAGCCTTTCCTAAGTGGGCGATCACATCGGAACCAGCCAACTTGAGCGATGTTGGCGGAGAGGAGGTTGCTTACCAGGAGCGGCGCCCCATGCTCGAAGGAGCGAGGCTCGGCTGCCAGGCGACAGTCCTAGGTCCGTTGGTAATTGATATCCCCGCTGAAAGTCAGGCCCATGCGCCCGTTATTCGCAAAGATGTCAATCTGAAAGGGCTTTCTCTTGATTCTGTGTCGGCGTTTCGCGTGGTCTCGGTAACGTCCTTGGACGTTGACTCCGGAACCTTAACGAACGCGGTAACGGGCTCATTGGAACATGAGTGGGGCATTAGATCCGAGCGTTACTCGCCGACAGCTCTTAGGAACATTGCGGCGCTTTCAGAGAGCGGTCTACAAGGCCCGCAGACTCTAACACTTCAGATTCGCTGGTCCGAAGAAGGAGACACTGTTTGTGGGGTTCGACTTGGCGCTCATGTCGATCAAATTGGAGTGGCGATTGACCTCGGCTCCACCACTATTGCGGCTCACCTGCTGGATGTCGTTCGCGGCGAGGTACTAGCCAGTGGCGGTGCGATGAACCCACAGATTCGTTTGGGTGAGGACCTTATGAGTCGTGTGAGCTACGTGATGATGAACCCGGAAGGAGCAGACCAACTTACTTTGTTGGTTCGCGACGCGGTTTCAGGGCTAATCCAAGGCCTCCTTGAAGAATCAGGAGCTCGCGCCGAGGATGTAACGGACGTTGTCGTGGTTGGAAACCCGGTTATGCATCATTCATTTCTGGGGTTCGACGTCGTCCCCCTTGGCCAGATGCCCTTTGAATTGGCCACTGATGGTCCTGTCATAAGAGATGCTGAGGACTTAGGGCTACCTCTACCTAACGGGACCGTTTACCTTCCACCATGCATAGCTGGACATGTCGGTGCAGATACTGCTGCGGCTATTGTTGCAGAGGCGCCGTATCAGAAGACCAACTATCAGCTATTGGTCGACGTTGGTACGAATGCTGAAATCGTCTTTGGCGATCAGGAAACGTTGTACGCGGCGTCGAGCCCGACGGGCCCGGCATTCGAGGGAGCGCAGATTACCCACGGCCAAAGAGCCATTCCGGGCGCCATCGAGCGTGTGCGCATCAACCGCGAAACCTTTGAACCTCAAATCAAAGTCGTTGGTTGTGAGTACTGGTCTTCGGATCCAGAATTTGCCACAGCGATCCAAGATGTCGGTGTTACTGGAATCTGTGGGTCAGGCATCATCGAAGCGATAGCGGAGCTGTTTTTGAGTGGCCTTATGACTACTGAGGGTGTGATCCTAGATAAGCGGTCAGCGACCGGGAGGATTATTCCTGAAGGTCGAACCTTTGCCTACGTTTTGCATGATGTGAACCCTGGTGGGAATCAACATTCACCAAGGGTCTTGATTACGCAACCAGACGTACGCGCTGTTCAACTTGCCAAGGCCGCTTTGCGCGCTGGGGTCGATTTACTCATCGAACGGGCAGGAGGTGTTTCTCCGGAGGAAATTCGTCTAGCAGGGGCATTTGGTGCGCATATCGACCCTAAATACGCGATGGTGCTGGGTCTCATCCCCGACTGTTCCCTTGAAAGCGTTATTCCAGTTGGAAATTCGGCTGGCACCGGTGCTATTCGGCTCTTGCTATCACGACATGAGCGGAAGAGCATCCAGGCGGTTGTGCCGAAGGTAATCAAAGTAGAAACTGCGATTGAAGCCCGTTTTCAGGAATTGTTCGTGGACGCGATGAGCTTCCCTCACGCCACCGCCGACACACCTAACCTTCGAAAGGCAGTCAACCTGCCGCCGCTTCCTCTACCGTCTACGGGTACAAGCTCGCGCCGGCGACGACGGCCAGGCCGGAAGGAGTCATGATATGAATTCTCGCCGATCCGGCGGTAGATCCGCGAGGCGAGCGGCGCGTACCGCTCAGGGAGACCAGTCAAAGCCATTTCTGACCCGGCGGCTCGCTCCAGTGGAGATACTGGATGAAGATGGCTTAGCTCAGATCGAAGAGAACGCCGAGACGATCATGAGTGATGTGGGCATTGCATTTCAGGATTTTCCCGAGGCACTCGAACTTTGGCGTGCGGCTGGCGCTCAAGTCGATGGCGACCTTGTGAAATTTCCAAAAGGGCTTTGTCGAGAGTTAGTTCAAAGCAAAGCGCCATCGGTCTTCACGCAGCATGCACGCAATCCAAGTCGGTCAGTTCAGATTGGAGGCAATAACACTGTCTTTGCACCTAACTATGGATCCCCATTTGTGACCGATCTGGACGATGGGCGTCGCTACGCGACGCTTCACGATTTCGAGAACATTGTTAAATTGACCTATCAACTCCCCCATCTTCACCATAGTGGTGGAACGGTCGTGGAACCGGTCGACGTAGCTGTGAATAAACGGCACCTTGATATGGTTTACGCGCATTTGAAATACAGTGACAAGCCTCTGATGGGTTCGGTGACTGCTCCCGAACGAGCCGTGGACTCTCTCGAGTTGTGTCGCCTTGCCTTTGGCGGAGACCTTCAGAACAAAACCGTTTTGACGAGTTTGATCAATGCGTCGTCTCCGCTGCGCTGGGACTCGACCATGCTCGGAGCAGCGAAGGTATACGCGGAGAACAACCAGGCTTGTATTATTTCGCCGTTTATCTTGGCCGGGGCTATGTCTCCCGTAACCGTGGCAGGGCTTGCTGCTCAGGCTTTAGCGGAAGCTTTAACAGGTATGGCTTTCTGTCAGCTGGTGCGACCTGGTGCACCAGTCATCTTTGGAACGTTCGCTTCTTCTATGTCGATGGCGACTGGAGCGCCTACCTTCGGAACCCCGGAAGGGGGTCTGGCTATTTACGTTATGGCGGCACTAGCGCGTCGCGTCGGCGTTCCATTTCGCTCGGGCGGCATGTTGACAGCATCTAAAGGACCGGACGCGCAAGCGGCTTACGAGTCACTTTCGACGTTGCTGCCTACTATGCAAGCCGGAGTTCACTTCGTGCTGCACGCTGCTGGTTGGGTCGAAGGTGGATTAGCTCTTAGCTACGAAAAACTCCTCTTGGACGCTGATCAACTTGGGATGATGGGTGTTTACGCCGACGGCGTGGACATGAGTCCGAATGGTCAGGCAATGGAAGCGTTCGTCACCAATCCTCATGGTTCCCATTTTTTAGGCAACGCCCACACGCTCGCCAACTTTGAATCCGCATTTTATCGATCGACCCTCGCGGATAGTAATAGCTATGAGCAATGGCTCGAGGAGGGTGAGTTGTCTGCGGCTCAGAGAGCCAATTCAGCCTGGAAGCAGATGCTCCATGAGTATCAACCACCTGGGCTTGATGAGGATGCCGATCGTGCGATGCTGCAGTACATTGAACGTCGGAAATCCGAAGAACCGGACGAAATTGGATAGTCAGCCGGCCACTACGCCGATCGTGCCGGCGACAGCGCAAGCGATTCCTAGAAGCTGGCGCTTGGTCAGGGTGTCTCGGTAGCGAATTCTTCCGACGGCAACGCTAAAGATAGGGAAGAGTGATATGCCGATCAGTGCGGGCACGGGGTCGAAGCGTAATCCCTGGAACAGCGCAACGCTCGATCCACCGGCGCAAAGGCCTGCTGCTATCCCCCACCACCGAGTACCTCGCGGGGCTATTACCTTCTCTCTTGCTTGAATAGCCACAGGAAGCATGATCACGAAAGCGGCGACCCTTTGGCCCGCTATCGCCACGGGGCCCGACGCCGTTGCTATCTCCAGTAAGACGGCCTGACCAAAACCGTACCCAAGGCCGGCTAACAGCCCGAGCCGGATCCCGGCCCTATTTGGCCGAATTCCCGAGCCGGGTGTCGTGACAGTCACTAAGCCTGCGAGAGCTAAGGCGACTCCCAAAGTGGTGAGCCCCGAAATTGGGACACCGCGAAAAGCGACCCATATAAAAGGTACAAGGGCAGATAGAACTGCGGTCAACGGTGCCACGACTGCAGCTGACTCCCGGTTGAGACCCCAGTAATACGAAGAAAGCCCCAGAGCAAAGCCGGCTCCGGATAACGCTCCAAGCGCCAGACTGCTGAAGCTAAAGCTTCCCGGCCACAGAAGCAGCGAAAGCAGGACAGAGACAGCACCAAAAGCCTGCATCGTGCTGGAGGCGGTGATAGCGGTTGTTTTGAGGGCGACGTGACGGCCGAAGACGTCGGTAAGCCCGATGAGCAGGGCTGCAAGGCCGCCAAAAATAGCGCCGATCACGTTCGGAGAGGCCGCTTGGTCATCAGACTGAGGATACGCTGCAAACCGTTGTTGAACTATGGAGGTTCTGATGGCGGCGCAACTTAACCCGTCAGAAGAGGCCGTATACGATTTCGTGATAATCGGCGGTGGGTCAGCTGGTTGCGCCTTGGCGAACCGTCTCAGCGCCGACAGTTCAACTAGCGTTCTTCTCCTGGAAGCCGGTCGACCTGACTATATCTGGGACCCATTTATTCATATGCCTGCTGGGTTTTCGTTTCCCATTGGTTCGCGCTTCTACGACTGGATGTATCACACGGATCCGGAAAGCGGCCTAGACGGCCGTCGGGTTTACCACGCGAGAGGCAAAGTGTTGGGCGGTAGCTCAAGCATCAATGGAATGATCTTTCAACGAGGGAACCCATTGGACATGGAACGTTGGGCAGCCGCTGAAGGTATGGACTCGTGGGACTACGCACACACACTGCCCTATTTCAAGAGAATGGAGAACTGCCTCGCTGGCGAAGATGAGTGGCGAGGCGGTGACGGACCGCTTGCGTTGGAACGGGGGCCCGCAGCAGGGCCTCTCTTCGCTGCCTTCTTTGATGCGGCTGTCCAGGCTGGGTTTTCGCTAACGACTGACGTCAATGGCTACCGTCAGGAAGGATTTGCTTCGTTCGACAGGAACGTTTACAGAGGTCGTCGCTTAAGTGCAGCGAGGGCTTACCTCTCTCCCGTGCGTAATCGCCCAAACCTGGCGGTAAAAACCCGCTCTCACACCACTCGACTCTTAGTTGAAGGGAACAAGGTAGTCGGTGTTGAAACAGCCGAACGCCGAGCATTCGGTAGACAATTTAAAAGTCATCGATATAGGGCTCACACGGTTGTCTGCTGTGCCGGCGCCATCAACACTCCACAGTTATTGCAACTGAGTGGTATCGGCCCACAATCCGTCTTAGCTAATGCCGGCATACCGCTTGTCGCTGATTTGCCGGGAGTAGGTGAGAACCTCCAAGATCACTTGGAGGTATACGTTCAATATGCTTCAAAACTTCCAATTACCCAACAGCCAAACCTCTCCCCTATGAGACGTCCCTGGATTGGGCTTCAATGGCTCTTTAGAAAGGGCGCTGCCGCGACTAACCACTTTGAAGCTGGTGGTTTCTTACGTTCCAGAGAAGATGTCGATTATCCAAATGTAATGCTCCACTTTCTTCCATTAGCTGTTAGGTATGACGGAGCCGTTGCGGATACCAAACACGGGTACCAAGTGCACGTTGGTCCAATGCACGCACGATCCCGCGGCTCAGTCACTGTCCGTTCGCAAGATCCCTTCGATAAGCCTTCGATTCGCTTTAACTATCTGGACAACGAGTTGGACCGCCAAGATTGGGTTGACGCTATACGCGCTGCAAGGAAAATATTGAGGCAGCCGGCGTTTGAAGAGATCGCCGGGGCAGAATTATCACCTGGCCTTGATGTCGCTACGGACGACGAGATTCTGAATTGGGTTAGGCGCGATGCCGAGACAGCTCTTCATCCTTGTGGCACCGCAAAGATGGGATCTGGTCCAGATGCCGTTGTTGATCCGCAAAGTATGAAAGTCCACGGCGTCGACGGCTTGAGGGTTGTGGACGCATCCGTGATGCCGCTGATTACGAACGGCAATATCTATGCTCCGACGATGATGGTGGCAGAGAAGGCTGCAGACCTGATCCTCGGCAATACTCCGTTGGCTCCTTTGGGACGGAACTACTACTCCAAGTGACTTCGATGAATTATGGGCGTCGTCGGTACAGCATCGAGACAACCATTCGAGAAGCTCGCAAGGGAAATGGCTGGAATTCGCTTTGCTCATCCACAGTGGGAGCGTCGTGGGCGTAGATCCTGTACAGCAAGTAGAGGGTTAGGGCGAAAAAGACGAAAAATGGGAAATAAAAGAAGACTTTCGCGGACTGAGTCAGAATCAGCCCCGTTACTAACGGGCCGATTAACGAGCCAATTCCGTGAACTCTAACTAAAAGGGCGGAGGCCGCTATACGTTGCTCGGCGTTGACCCAGTCGTTGGTGTAGGCAACGGACATGGAATAAAGGGGAAACGCAAGACCCCCCATCATCGCAAGGCAGACCAGAGATAGGCCGCTGGTGCCGTTAAGGAACGTGAGAGCAAAGCATAAGGATGCGGCCCCCGCTGAGGCGGCGGTCATAACACCCCGTCGGGGCACGCGGTCTGACAACCTGCCGAGCGGTATCTGCAATATCAATGATCCGACGAGGGGCGCTCCGACGAAGTTAGCTATTTGAAGGGCGCTCCAGCCTTGGTAGGCACCGTAGATCGGTCCAATGCCGACAAGCGACCCGATGGTCATTCCAGTAAAGGAACAAACGATGAGGCCCGTCGGGACTATGGAATAAAGCGTTCTAAAGGTTAATGGCTCAGGGATAGAGCTAGGAGCCGCAGCGCGCCGCGACAATGCAATGGGCACCAGAGACATCGAGACCAATACCGAAGCAACAGCGAAAAGTGTGAAACCAGCGGTACTAGAAAGGCCAACTGAGTATTGTCCAATCATCGTGGAGCCGACAGCTATGACCATATAAGAGCTAAGTAATCGTCCTCGTGTTTCGTTAGTGGCAACGTCGTTTAGCCATGATTCTGCGACTACGTAAAGGGCCGCAACACAGAACCCAAAGACCAACCGAGAAATCCCCCACGAAAGCGGGGCGACCCACAAACCCTGAAAAAGAACAATGCTTGACGCCGTTGACGCCAGACCAGCGAAGGTTCGGATGTGTCCGACTTCCCGTAGGAGCTTTCCGGTGTACTGAGTACCAAGAATAAAGCCGGCATAATAGGCGGTCATTACTAGTGAAGCAGTGAGGGCGCCGAAACCCGCTGCTTCGGCGCGTAGTCCCAACAAGGGGCGTTGTAAGCCGACGCCTGCCTGGAGTAGCGCGATTCCCAAGAACAGCGACCACGTGGTTAATGATCGACTCGATTGGCGCACTAAGTTACCTTCGGGAAATAGAGGGCTTGGGAGGGCAGAAAGTATGCCCGTTGGCTAAGGCGTATGAAACCTCAGGAAGACATGTCGGGATTTGATGGCCGACGGGTTGGTGGTTGAACGTACTGCCACCCGAAGCGGCCTTTGATGCAGAGGTGGCCAGCGGTAACTGAATGGTCGCTGGGTGAAGTAACTTTAAAAATCTCATTATCTTGTGTGTGGACGTCTAGGGTGCAGCCAACCCCACAGTAGGAGCAAATGGTGCTGGTGGAGGTCTGACGCTGGGGGTCCCAGCTGCCACCCTCTCTGAGGTCAAACTCGGCTTTAAATTGCAGGGCATTCGTTGGGCAGACCCCGACGCAATTGCCGCAGTAGACACATGCTGATTCTGGTAGCGGTGTTTCGAACTCGGTAGAAACTCGCATCTCAGACCCGCGACCGGCCATGGAGATCGCGAAAGTGAATTGTGCATCATCGCCGCACGCTTCTACGCACTTGTAGCAGAGGACGCACCGGTCGTAGGCACGAACAAAGAGATCATCTTCAACTTTGACAGCCTGGTCCATACTTTGCGGGTTGTCGTAGCGATCGGCATCTGCTCCGTACTCTTCAATCAGGTTGCAGAGTTCGGGGCTCTGCGTTAAATCGTTAGTTGTATCGAGGAATTCCAGAACCATTTTCCTACTGAGGGCGATGCGTTCGCTCGTGGTGGTTATCTCGGCTTCGGGTTCGCATTCTCGTGAGCACGCAGGTACTAAGGTCCTCGAACCCTCCATTTCGACGACACAGAGACGGCAGGCGTTGACCGGGGTCAGGTTTGAAGCCCAACAGAGGGTCGGGATCTGCACGTCTACGCCCTGGGCTGCTTCCAGAATTGTTGTGCCTTGAGGAACTGTGACGCTCTGACCGTTGAGCGAAAATGTGACTTGTGGCCCATTTGTTTCGTTCACGAGGAGTGCCCTTTTATGAGACCGAGTTTTAGTGCAGATTGAACAGCCGAGGCTGCCGTCTGACCCAGACCGCAGATGGAAGCGTCGGTCATCACCGTCGCTATATCCCCTAGCAACGAGTCATCATCTGCGGTCACCTGCCGTCCCGCTATCTGTGTGAGGATCTCATGCTGTCTCATAGTCCCCACTCTGCATGGCACGCACTGGCCGCAGGACTCCTCTTGGAAGAACTTCGCCAATCTGGTTAGAACACTAGAAATGTCCGCGGTAGAGGAAAAGACCATTACTGCGCCCGACCCAAGGGTCAGGCCTGCGGCCCTCATGTCTTCAAAGGTAAGGGGAATGTCCAAGTGGCGCGCGTCGACAAAGCTACCCGCCGCACCTCCTAGAAGGATGGCTTGGAGGTCACCAACCACGCCTCCAGCTCTGGTGAGTAGCTCTCTTAAGGTCACGCCGAATTCTGCTTCGTAGAGTCCAGGCTGCGAGATGTGGCCAGACAGGCAAAAGAGCTTGGTGCCTGGGGATTGATGTGTGCCGGTGGACCGGTAGTCCTCGACTCCGTTATTTACTACCTCCAGCACATTAAGGAATGTCTCGGGATTGTTGACGATTGTTGGCCTGTCGAACAGACCCCGCTCGGTTGGGTAGGGCGGTTTACTGCGCGGTTCACCGCGATAGCCCTCTATCGAGTTGAAGAGAGAGGTTTCCTCACCGCAAATATATGCGCCAGCTCCACGTCGAATCTCGATCTCAAAATCCAAACCAGACCCTAAGATATCGTCGCCCAACAGTTGAGAAGCCGAAGCTTCGGCGATTGCAGCGCTAAGTCGTTGTGTGGCTGTTGTGTATTCGCCCCTGATGTAAATCCAGCCTTTCGTGCAACCAGTCGTTATCCCTGCGATGGTCATCGCTTCGATTAGCGAGAAAGGATCATTTTCGAGAATAATTCGATCTTTAAAGGTTCCTGGCTCGCTTTCGTCAGCGTTGGCTACGACGTATTTGGGCAGGGAGGGTTGGTTAGCCACCGATTCCCACTTGATGCCTGTTGGGAAAGCCGCGCCGCCTCGCCCGGTGAGCCCGGATTGCTTCAGGAGTTCGATTACCGCAGCTGCACCTGCTTCGATGGCGACCTGTAAGGCCTCATAACCGCCGTGACCCTTATAGGACCTAAGGTCGGAAGCCGCCATGTTATTTATCCGCTTGAGCAGTCGGTTCCTCTGATCTGTGGCGACAGCCACCGGAGCCGAATTTATTGTGGTGAGATCCTTAGTTTCGCCATTGACTCCTTGAATAAACGTAGCTGGGGGACGTTCGCACTGCCCGAGGCAAGGGCTTTCGTGGACCAGCGTTCCCTTGGCTCGGAGTTCGGTTATGTAAGACGCAGAGTTCGCTGAGGCGCACACGGGATCCACGCACACGTGATGAACGGGGCGACCGCCTGACGGCGCCTCGAAACGGAAGAGGTCATAGAAAGTGGCGACCCCGTATGCCTCCGCGATCGGAACTTGTAAACGTTCCGATAGATATGTCAAGCCGCCGGTTGAGATCCAGCCCATAGCGTCCTGCAAAGCATGGAGGCCAGGAAGAAGGAGATGTCTCACTTCCCGTTCTCGGGCCATCCCGCCGATGACCCATCGTTCGCCCCGTTGCTCTTGTGGCGGCCTGGCCACCACAGCATCGATTACGCGACGTTCGTCAAGACTTGGGAGCGCCTGGCTGAACTTCAGGTCAGGCATCAGGTGCTCCATTTTTAAGCTTCTCTATCCTGATCGCTGCGGCCTTGAATTCAGATGTTCCGCTTTTAGGGTCCCATTCATCGTTAGTAAGTAAGTTCAGGTCCACAAGCTCCGGGAAATGAAAGGTCGTGAAGGCTAGACCACCTGCTTGGTCGCTCTTTATGTCGATTTCCATTTCTATGCTTCCTCGTGGAGAGCAAACCTTTACTGCTTCTCCTTGTGCTAGGCCTAGAGCTACAGCATCAGCTTCGCTTACTTGAAGCTGCTCTCCTGACCTAATCGGTGACTTGTAGCCCCGAGACTGAACACCGGTGTTGTAGGAATCCAACGCACGGCCGGTCGTAAGGCGGATTGGGAACTCCTTTGACAACGCTTCTTTTGGCCCTTCATGGTTCGTTAAGGAGAATGGTGCCTTTGGATTGCCTCCGAGGTCTTCCTCCCACAACCAGCCATGGAGAAATGCAGTGCCTGGATGGTCCAAGTCCGGGCACGGCCACTGGATCCCGTCGAGTTGCTCGAGTCGCTCGTAGGACATTCCTGTGTGCATGGGCGACAGCGATCGGAGCTCATTCCACAACTCCTCTGCCGTATCGGCCGTCCAGATTGCCCCGAGTCTTTTGGCCAAGTCACCAATGATGAGATGGTCGTGGCGGGTCCCTTCTGGATTTTGCACAGCCGGCCGGACTCGTTGAACGCGGCGCTCACTCGATGTCACAGTGCCACTGGCTTCAGCCCAGCCGACAGTAGCTGGCAGAACCACGTCGGCAAGTTCCGCGGTGCGGGTTAGGAAGATGTCCTGAACCACTAGGAAATCGAGCTGGTTCAACAGTTTGCGCGTGTGGGCGACATCGGCTTCTGAGTCTGCTGGGTTCTCTCCAATCACGTAAAGTGCTTTAATTCTCTTGTCCGCCATCGCCTCAAACATCTGGGTTAGATGGAGCCCTGGCTTTGGGTTGAGGTCGACGCCGTAGAGCGTTGAGAACTTTTTGCGTAGCGCGTCATCGCTAACATCTTGAAACCCAGGGAGTTTGTTAGGAAGTGCGCCCATGTCGCCGCCACCCTGGACATTGTTTTGTCCGCGTAGGGGTACCAGTCCGGAGCCCCAGCGACCGACATGGCCCGTTAGGAGCGCCAAATTGCAAAGCGACAGCACATTGTCCACGCCGTTGTGGTGTTCAGTGATGCCAAGCGTCCACAGAATCTGGGCGGTGGAGGCTTTTGCATATGTGTGCGCCAAATCTTTGATCGCTGCTGGCGGGACCCCCGTAACCTCGGAGGCATAGTCCAGGGTGTAACTTTGAATGTGGTCGGCAAAGGCCTCAAAACCGGTTGTCGCGTGTTGAATGAAATCTTTATTGTGTAGATCTGCTTGAATAATTTCGCGAGCCAAAGCGTTCGCTAACGCTATGTCGGTTCCGACATCGAGGCCCAACCAAGACGACGCGAACTTAGCGGAGGCCGTCCGCCTCGGGTCGACGGCGTACATCGTGTTGCCAGCTTTGATCCCCCTCAGGACATGATGGAAGTAGATCGGGTGAGCCTCTCGGGCGTTGGAGCCCCATAGGAGAACGAACTCCGCTTCCTCAACTTCTGAATAAGACGATGTCCCGCCACCTGCTCCGAATACTGTCGCCAGACCGACGACGCTGGGCGCATGTCAAGTTCGATTACATGAGTCGATGTTGTTGGAACCAATCGCTGTCCTCATGAACTTTTGAGCTGCGTAGTTCATCTCATTCGTACTTTTTGAGCAGCTAAAAAGTCCGAAGGCTTCTGGTCCATGATGATTTAGAACCTGACGAAACTGAGACGCGACGAGGTCAAGCGCGTGGTCCCAAGAGGTTGGCCGCAGTTCGCCATCCTCACGCACCAGCGGTACCTCGAGCCGTGGCAAGGGATTCGAATATTGGGTTCTGCGTGGCATTTTGTCTCCAAGGGCACCTAAGGAGGTCAAGGGCCTGCCTTACAGTCTAGAACCGAAGGACGGCCGCTCGGCCGTTCTTGTTTCACGATCCGGTGTGTTCCTAGGCCTGAGATCGCCTCCTCAATTCGCATTCTGTGTAAATACGTGACACGCTGTTCCATTATGCGGAACAAGGCGTTAGCGAATTAACATGTCCGGAGTTCAGTCTGTCCAACGGTCATTTGCGATCTTGCGTGCTTTGGCGGCCGCTCCAATGGGCGTCACCGAGGTAGCGCGCTCAGTGGACCTGCCCAAAAGCACCGTGGCGAGACTATTGGCGGCGCTTGAGGAAGAAGGGGCGGTGACCCAAGATTCGGCCCGGGGCCAGTATCGCATCGGAGATTCCCTCTCGATGATGGCAAATGAGGGGCCTGGCGGGAAGAGCCTGACTGCGATGTCATACCCGTATCTTTCTCTTCTGGCTACCGAGGTCAAGGAAACTGCGGGCATTGGTTTTCGAGAAGGAAACCAAATTTTCTATGCCGACCACGTGGAGCCTGACGCAGAAGTACAGGTACGTAGTTGGACAGGCGAATATGCACCTCTTCACCTGGTTCCGTCGGGCTTTGTCGCACTGAGTTACTTGTCGCGTCGAGAGTTGGATGAGTATCTCGGCGGTGAGCTGACGCAAGCTTCGTCACGGAGCATCACTGACCCTTCCGAAATTTGTTCTCGTCTGGACTTGGTGCGGCGTCAGGGTTACTCATGGGGCTTCGAGGAATTTGCTGAAGGGATCAATTCAGTAGCGGCACCAGTGCACGGAGCCGGGGGCGCTTTGGTCGCAATGTTGCATGTACACGGGCCCGCCTACCGCTTCCCCAAGGACCAAGACCCCTCTTCGATCGGGAAGCGTTTAGTCGAAGTTTGTTCCGAATTAAGCCGCCACTTGGCCTGAGGTTTCAGGAGACCTTCCGCCGGAGTCTTATTTCTTCGATGACTGCGGGTATAACGTCGTGGAGGTCTGCAATCACTGCGTAACCGGCTTTGGTTACCATATTGGCCTCGGGGTCCGTGTTGATTGCCAAGATATTCTTTGAGGCCATTGCTCCCACCCAATGCTGAATCGCTCCGGATATCCCGCAAGCGATGTATACCTCAGGGGCAATGCGTGTCCCAGTTTGTCCGACCTGGTCAGCGTGGCTGCGCCAACCATTGTTAGTCACGGCCCGCGAACATCCCACTTTGCCTGATAAAAGCTCAGCTAGTTCTTCGAGTGGGGCAAAGGCCTCAGCCGATCCAACGCCACGCCCGCCTGAGACCACAACCGAGGCTGTAGACAAGGTGGTCCCTTCGGTGAGGCTCGTCCGGCCCTGTACAACGCTCCTGACCAGAGAAGGGTCGAGGTTTACCTCGAGACGTTCGAGTACAACTTCAGGTTGCGAGGTTGCTTGAGATGGTTCAACAGCGTGGTGAGAATAAGACAGATACAGCGTCTCAGCGTCAATGGACACGTCTTCGAGAAGTGACCCTCCCCATTGTGTTCGGGTGATTTCCCAGCTCGTGTTGTAGGTAACTGTTATACAGTTCGCCACAAATGCCATCTCGCTTCGTGCGCTGGCCTGGGCGAGGACTTCGTTGCCTTTATCGGTTCCTACTGCCATTACGACCCGGGGGCTAAAGGACTTGACGAGTTCCGTCACCGCTTGCCCCCAGAGTTCTGGGCCGTAATCGGTGATTAAAGGCGAATCTAGGATTAGCGCCTCCGAAATTCCGTATCGAGAACACGTTGCTTCGAAATCAGAGGCCGGCGAACCCACACAGACAGCTGTCACCTCCTCACTTAATGCCGCTGCAAGGGCAGTCGCCGCCGTAAAGCCCTCGTGTGTGGCGGGGGCAACGAAACCGCGGTCATGTTCCGCAATGACGTAGATACCAGGCATCAGAGCACCCCCAAGTCCTCAAGCAGGTCGACGACTTTTGCCGCCGCGTCGGGTCCATGACCCAAAATTTCTGTTTCTGTAACTTTTTCTTCCGGGCGGTGAAGGCGAACCGATATTTGAGGGCCAGCTGAGGCGTCAGTTGAGGCGACCTCAACTTCTGCTTTTTTGGAGGCGAGCCTGCCCTTCATGGTCGGGTATCTCGGCAGGTTAATTCCTTCTTTGATGCCCAGGACCGCCGGAGTGGCGAGCGTGTACACCTCGAAGCCACCATCTATTTCCCTATTTGCTGTCACAGTGGAATCGCCAAGCTCTAACCCTTTGATGCCGTTCACCATTGGGCGATCTAGGCCGACTGCGACGCGAGTCCCAACTTGGTAACCGCCGGCGTCGGCAGACTCATTACCGAAGAAGATCAGGTCGAATAACCCGGATTCAGCCTCTAACTTTAGGATGGTTTCTCTAATTGAAGCCGCTGTTTGTAGGGGGTCCCAATCTCGACCACTTTCATTGAGGACCAACGTGAACTCTGTGCCGCCCACGCTCGCGGCGTACCGCAGCTGTTCTTCGGCCTCAGGGGGACCAACGGTTAAGACCGAAACAGTGCCACCATGTCGTTCGATCAGCTGCGCCGCTTCTTCCAGCGCGCATTCCTCGTGGGGGCTGGTAGTAAACCCTAGATGCGCAGTGTCGACGTTCAGACCGTCTTCAGTAACGTTTATTCGTGACCCGGGGGCTGGGACTCGTTTTACACAGACCAGGATGCGCATTGACCTTCCTTTGACTACCGATTTGTCGGCCTTAGGCTTTCATCCGCTGATTGTCTGGATCGAAAAGCGCCAAGTTCGTTCCTGAGGCGGCAACCTTTACAGGGTAGGTCTCGTTTTGGTACATAACCTGCAGTGGCGTCCCCACCTCGCAAAGCTCCGTTGGTAGGTACCCCATTAACAGATACTGACCTATGGAAGGGGCATTTCCTGCCGTCGTGACTCGGCTAACTCGACCCTTTGCATCGACTATCCGGTCACCTTCGAGAGTCAGGATGGGTTCATTTCCGGCGCCCATCGGGAATCGTGAATACCCAGCCGCGCAGACCATATTTTCCATAGTGAGAACGCATAGCCGAGCGCAGGGTTCTTCGCTGCGTGCATTTAGATAGGCATCCTTGCCGATGAAGTCAGCTGCTTTGACCTTCGGTCGCGCCAAGCCCGCCTCGACTGGTGTGTACTCGTCTTCAAGCTCTGATCCCATCAAGCGGTAGCCCTTTTCCAGGCGGCCACTTGTGCCGTAGACAGCGGCGCCGACTGCGCGAAGGTTGTGGTTACTGCCTGCTTCAATGAGCGCATCCCATAAGGCGAGACCGTGTTGCATCGGCGTGTAGAGCTCAAAGCCAGCGTCGCCTACGTAAGACACCCTAAACATCTCCGTCGGTAACCCTGAAATCAGGACCTCTTGGCAGGTTCCGTATGGGAAAGCTTCTTGTGTTAGGTCTGACTCAGTAAGTGTTGACAAAAGTTCAATTGCTTGCGGGCCCCAGACGCCCAAGGTGCAGATTGCATTTGTTCGGTTCTCGAACTGGACCGATCCGTCACCTGGAAGGTTCGCCCGAAACCAGTACTCGTCGCGGCCGCCGTCAAAGGCGCCTGTAATAACGCGGAATCGGTCTGGAGCCAGCCGCAGGATCGTCAGATCGGACCTGAAGCCACCTGACGGGTTGAGAACTGGTGTGTAGATGGAGGAACCGACTGCTAAATCGCACTTGTTGACGACCATGTGTTCTATGTATTGAAGCACCCCGGAACCAGTTACCTCGAAAACCTGAAATGCGGATAAGTCAACAAGAGCTACATGTTCCCGCATGTGGAGGTGTTCGGCATCTGATATTGGTGACCACCACCGCGCATCCCATTCGTGCTCGCGGCCTTGAATCCCGTACTGCTCGACGAGGTCGGCGTTTGACTCGAACCAATGTGGGCGTTCCCAGCCACCTGCTTCGAAGTAGAAGGCTTCCAGCGCATCGGTTCTTGCCTTTACGGGTCCGTTCGTCACGCCTCTTCGCGTTGCCCACTGCTCTCTTGGATGCACAATTCCGTATGTCTTATTGAAATGCTCCTCGGCGCGAGCCTCGATGTGGTGAACATTTCGCTGTTGTGGATAGAAGCGTGTCACGTCAGCGCCATGCGGGTCGGTGACGTGTGGATAGCCGTGCGTCATCCATTCAGCCATGAGGCGACCAACACCCGGACCTTCTTTGATCCAGACTGCGGCAGCAGACCAAAGGTCTTCCACTTCGACTGTTGGCCCGAGTACCGGATTAGCGTCAGGGGTTAGGGAGAGGAGTCCATTGATAGCGTATTTAATCTCGCCGTCTCCTAGGAATTCCATAAGCTCAATGGCTTCTTCCATTTGTTGGTCGAAATCATCCGCGGTAAATGGCATTTCAGTCGGACTCAGAGCTGCCTCTTCGTTGGATGGAATCTCTTCGACGCGATGCAAAATCGGCCTATGTGCGTAAGAGCCGACCTCCATGGATCCGGCGGTTTGCCGTTCATAACAAAAGGTATCCATGTCCCGTACGATCGGATAGGCAAGCTCCTGCTGCGTTTCAACCAGCACATCAAAAGGTCCGACATCAGCCATCTGGTGAACTGCCGGCGTTAGTGGAATGGTGGCGCCAGCCATTTCGGCGATGCGAGGACTCCAGACTCCGCACGCGACGACGACTGTCTCGCATTCTATTCGCCCCTTATCAGTTACAACTGCAGAAACACGAGGTTTGTTGCGGCCCGGAATTGTTTCGATGTCTAAGACTTCCGTGTTGGCGAAGACTGCCAGATGTCCCGCATCTTGTGCCCTTTTTCGCATCTGCGTGCCGGATTCGAGGGAGTCAACAGCGCTGACGCTGGGGGTGTAGAAGCCGCCTAAAATAACGTCTTCGGATACGAAAGGGACAAGGTCCTTAACCTCTGACGGCGTAAGGAGCGACGAAGGAATCCCCCAACACTTGGCGGAGGTCATCCGACGTTTGAATTCCTCCATCCTCTCGGGCGTCCGTGCGACCTCAATGCCCCCACAAGTGTTTTGTAAACCCATTTCTTCGTATTGGCGTTGACTTTCTAGGGTCAAGTCGACGATCTCTTTCGAATGGTCAACAGGAAAAATGAAGTTCGAAGCGTGTCCCGTGGAGCCTCCGGGGTTCGGCAAGGGGCCTTTGTCGAGTAGAACGATGTCTTCCCAGCCCATTTGGCTTAGGTGTCCTACAAGGCAGTTGCCGACAATTCCGGCACCGATTACGACGCATCTTGCCTTCTTGGGAAATTCACTCACGCTTAGCCTTCTTTGCTGTCTGATTCTCGATCTAGGAAGCCAGCCAATGCTACACGGCGGCTACGGTGCTCAGTGCCCCAGCAACGGCCCCAAGACAGTGAAGCAAGCGACCGTCGGATATTCTGTATGATGGAACTGTTCCACAGAACGAAACAATAACCGTCGTTAGTGCAACCTGTCTACAACCAGGTGAGAGTCGGTGCGTCGGGAGTGCACTGGCGTCGTGCGCGAGGAGGTAGAACCAGATGGCATTTCCGAGTGACCTAGATATCGCAAACTCAGCGTCTCTGCTGCCGTTGTCGGAGATAGCTGCTTCAGCTGGAATCCCTAATGAGTTCCTGGAACTTTATGGCGACGGAGCGGCAAAAGTTAAGCTCGAAGCTGCCGAGGCAATGAGGAGTCGTGATAATGCCAAATATGTAGTCGTGTCAGCGATTACCCCAACGCCGCTGGGTGAAGGGAAAACCACGACAACCGTTGGTTTGGGTCAGGCGTTTCAACACATCGGCAAAACAGCGACTGTTGCAATTCGGCAACCATCGATGGGCCCTACCTTCGGCATAAAAGGCGGAGCGGCCGGTGGCGGTTACAGCCAGGTCGTGCCTATGGACCTGTTTAACCTGCACCTGACTGGGGACATGCATGCTGTGACAGCGGCTCACAATATGTGCTCAGCGATGCTAGATGCACACCTATTCCACGGCAACGAGCTCGGCTTAGATATTCACAACATCAGCTGGCGCCGCGTGCTGGACATCAACGATCGGTCATTGCGAAATATTACCCTCGGACTGGGCGGCCGCCTCGACGGCATACCTAGGGAGAGCGGCTTTGACATCACAGCGGCCTCTGAAGTTATGGCGGCTCTTGCCCTTGCCACCTCTCTGCAAGATTTGCGCAAAAAGATGGGCAACATAGTTGTCGGATACACGAGTGCTAATACGCCCGTTACCGCTGAGGAGCTCGGCGTAGCTGGTGCAATGACGGTCATTCTGCGCGAAGCGATAAAGCCGAACCTCATGCAGACGCTTGAAGGTACGCCAGCGCTAGTTCACACAGGTCCTTTTGGGAATATCGCGACTGGAAATTCGTCGATTATCGCAGATCAGATTGGAATCAAAACTGGGGACTTTTTGTTGACTGAGGCAGGGTTCGGCGCCGATATGGGTGCAGAGCGATTTTTCAACATCAAATGTCGATACTCAGGCCTGAGTCCCGACGCGGCGGTCTTGGTGGCAACGGTGCGCGGTCTCAAAGCCCATTCTGGGAATCATCGAATTGTTGCGGGCCGTCCACTGCCAGAGGCGCTGCTGGTCGAAAACCCAGACGAAGTGCACGCAGGTGGAGACAACCTGAGGAAACAACTTGAAAATATGAAGATGCACGGTGTTACGCCGGTGGTCGCGATCAATAGCTTTCCCGAGGATAAAGAAGCGGATCTAGCTGCGATTGCTGAAATTGCGACCGAGTACGGTGCACTTTCAGCTCGATGTACGCATTATGCAGACGGCGGAATCGGTGCAACCGACCTTGCCGAAGCTGTGGCCCAAGCAGCGAGCGAGGAGAGTACTTTCGCACCACTTTATGGCGATGAGTTGTCGCTGCGCGACAAGATCCGGACGGTAGCGCAGCGCGTCTACGGCGCTGACGACGTCTCGTTTACTTCCCTGGCAAACAAGCAGCTTACGGGTTATGAAGAAAACGGATTCGGGAGGCTGCCGGTGTGCATCGCGAAGACTCACCTCTCAATATCGTCTGATCCGAAGCTGCTGGGAGCACCGACTGGTTGGACATTGCCTGTTCGTGAGGTTCGGGCGTCAGTGGGTGCTGGCTTCGTCTATCCGATCTGTGGTGACATGCGGACTATGCCCGGACTTGGTAAGACGCCGTCTGCTCATCACATCGACATCGACAGCGACGGCAATATCGTCGGGTTGAGCTAGGAGCGTCTTGGTGCCATTTTTTAGGAATCGTGGAAATCAGGACCGCCATCACGATGTTCAAGCGCGGTTGCTTCGTTCAGCCCGGCTGGAGATCATCCCTCTTAAGAATTTAGAAGCCCAGATCCAGTACCTTCCTCAAGGTGCGTCGGTATCTGTGACTGCCTCCCCTGCCAAAACCCTTGAGGATACTTGGGAGTTAAGCCGGCAGCTCTTCGTTAAAGGATTCAAGCCTGTGCCGCATTTGGCCTCGCGAATGCTGACAGGTCCGAAGCACTTGGAAAGCCTGATCGCTCAGCTTTCAGATATCGGTGCTTCTGAGCTCTTCCTGGTGGGTGGCGATGCCCCCGATCCGTTCGGCCCCTTCAGCGACTCACTTCAGGTCTTAAGGTCACTTCTAGAGTTAGACCATGGATTAAGCCACATTGGCGTCACGGCCTACCCAGACGGGCATGCTTTCATCGGCGACAATGAGCTGAGTGAGGCCCTTCGGCTGAAGGCGGACCTCCTGAACGCTGCGGGAATTTCCTGCCATGCGTCTACACAGATGTGTTTTGATCCGTCGGCCATACGTAGGTGGCTGCAGAGAGAGCGTGAGGGCGGTTTAACCTTGCCTATTCACTTAGGCATACCCGGTGTCGTGGATAGAACCAAGCTGATCACCATTGGAGCTCGGTTAGGTGTTGGTGCCTCACTTCGCTTCCTCCGGAAGAATAGGTCTACAGTCACTCGATTATTTTCGCCGGGTGGGTACGACCCAAATAAGCTTCTAAGGCCGTTAGCTGATGTGATGGAACCACTAGGGATCGAGGGCCTTCATATCTTTACGTTTAACCAAATTGAGAAAACCGAGGAATGGCGTTGTTCAGGTCTCGCTAAGAGAATCGCCTGAGGTTAACGCTCAGGTTGCGTTGATGCGAGAACATCAACCTTGATCACGCTGGGGATTGCTTCAAGCTCGTTGACAGTGCGCGGCAACAGTTGTTGAGATATACGGATGGTGGCGACTGCCGCCGCGTCCGTTGTGCCCTCAAGAATTTCGTTTCGCATCTGTTGCACATTGAGTCCAGCGGTGCCGAGGCAGGTCAATATAGACGCTAACACTCCAACTTCATTCCTATGACGTACTGCGATGGCGCACTCGCCTAGCGCTTGTACGGCAATATTTACGCAGTTGGGAGGTAAGCCGACTTCATAACCTTTGACGGTTGAAACCACACCTTGAGCCACAGCGGTTCGGGCCTGATCTGTTGACGCACCTATGTGGTGACTCCCAACGAAATTACCCATGTGAGCAAACTTTGTTTGCCATTGACCTGAAGATTCGCTGGGCTCATCCTGATAGACATCGAGACCGACGCGCAGATCGTTATTAAGCATTGCTTTACAGACAGCGTCCTCGTCTAGCAGGCGACCCCTTGCAGTGTTGATCAGAGTGGCACCGCTCTTCATCTGCCCAAGAAACTCTTCATTCACCATATGTTCGGTCTCGCTCGTGAGTGGAAGGTGGAGCGTCACTATGTCTGCGACGGCTAAGAGCTCTTCAGTGGTCTCGTGCAATGTGACTCCAAGATGGCCCAACTGCTTAATTGTCTCGGCGCCTCGCCTGCTGCCCCTCAAAGCATGCAGCTTCATGCCGAAAGCTGTGGCTCTGGTCGCGACTTCTTGTCCGATGCTGCCGAAGCCGAAAATCGCGATATTCCGGCCCTTAAGGCCACTGGCCTTTGAGTATTTGGCCTTATTCCAATGTGAGGCCCTGAGGTCTTTAGTCGACTCAGCAAGATCTCGGTCGAGTGCGAGAATAAGACCTAAAGTCAGCTCAGCTACGGCTACTGCATTTTGTCCTGGCACGTTGCAGACGTAAATGCCGAGTTCACTAGCAGCGTCGACATCTATGTTGTCGGTCCCCGCGCCAGCTCGGATAATGAGGCCCAACTGAGAGGCGGAAGTCATTATCGTTCGTGTTACTTGAGTACTTCTGACAATCAAGACTTCGGCAGCCCTTATCTGGGCTTGCAATTCTTCGGCATTCTCGCGATTGCCTACAACGCAATCGTGGCCTTGTGATTCAAGTGTGGCGATCTCGGCGCTCTCGATAGGGTCAAGAAAGCAAAGCAGCATGAGGTACTCCTACGGTATGGATCTTTCTCAGGTGCATTGCAGTGATCTTGAACGGGTGCAAATTATGGACCGAGGTTCACACCCATTGTGGTCTTTGTGTCGTATTAGTCGAAGATTTCACGGAGGTCGCCTGCGACGAGGACAAGAAGCAGCAGGATGACCGAGACGTTGATCACGGCCATTGGCACTTTCCAACGACGATTACCCGACCAGAATCGGGTGACACTGAGGATATTGGCGGCGATGGCAACTGTTCCCAATGAGAGCCCCAACCACGGTCCGACACCGGAACTAATTCCGATAAGGGGAGCGAAAAAAGGCAGGATCACGTAGGTCAAGCCACACCTAATCCCGGATACCAGCATTGAAATACTGAACTGGCGGGTCTGGGCTTCAGTGGCCGAGGCTGTAACACTTTTGGTCATTAGCTGTTTTCTTTACCCTCGTCAGTGTCCGGAGCCGATGGACGTACTCCCGCCACTCGCAGCCCTCCGCGCACAACCGTAACCGTTTGTGGAAGCGAACCCACGTCTTCGCCGTCAGTTCTCAGCGAACAGGTATTTGCACTGTCTGAGTCTTTCATTGAAAGCACGGCATCGTTGCCACGAAACGTCTCGACCGCCGGGTGGCTGAGATGTCCCCCACTAAAGGCCTTGGGCAACATACGCAGTAAGGTGAGCGCCGAAGAGTCGCGGATTATTACCACGTCGGCTAGGCCGTCAGCTGGGTCTGCTTCTGGCGCGATCTGCATTCCTCCTCCGAACGCCCGAGTATTAGCAATCGCTACCATCAAGCAGCGCCCATCTATCTCCACGCCATCTATGGTGAGTTCGAAGTCGTAACGCTTGAGGTCGGCAAGTTCTCGAAGGGTTGCGACGGTGTATCTACTGGCCCCTCGCGGCCACGACATGATTTCGGCGCGTACGTTCACGGCTGCAGAGAACCCGGCAGTAGCGATGGTTGCTCCGTATTTGGGCTGGCCGTGGTCACTTTCGAATTTCAACACATCGATTTCTTTAGCGGGTTTTAGAGCGGCGTCGACTGATGTGTGCAGCGCAACGGGGAGGTCTAAGCCAAAGACGAGGTCATTTCCGGTACCAGCGGGAATAACGCCTAACGTGGAGTCGGTTTCAGCGCAGACTTGGATCAAGCTGTGTACCAATCCGTCACCGCCGACTGCGATGAGGTGGCGCCTGTCGCCTATAGCGTCCTGCGCGATGCTTGCGGCTTGGAGGGCGTTGGTAGGCAGGTGATGCTCTACGTCGTGGTTATAGGAACGTAGAAGCTCCTCGACCTTTTTTCCTGTCTTCTCGGCGCGCCCGCGATTGGCTGCTTTGTTGGTGATGAGCGTGACACGCCGAGGCGTTTCTAGCGGCTTCTGGTCCATTGTTCAATAATCGATTGTTAAGGTGGCGTCATTGTTGTCTGGTATGTCCACATTGTGGACCCCTACCTTCTACCCGATGAGAGGTTGCAGTGTCAGGTGCTTTAGACGGTATACGAGTTCTGGATTTATCCACCCTTGTGCAGGGGCCCCAGGCAGCGGCGATGCTGCATGATTTGGGAGCAGAGGTAATCAAGATAGAACTTCCAGATATTGGCGACATGGGAAGGCATGTTGGCGTCATCGAGGAACTCGGAACGTCGGTCTTTTGGGAAGCCTGTAATCGAGGTAAGCGATCCGTCACGCTGGACTTGAGAACCGAAGCGGGGCGAGAAGCCTTTTTGAAGCTGGTCGAAATATCGGATGTCGTCTTGTCTAATTTTCAACCAGGAACACTCGATGGATGGAAATTAGGTTACGAAGACCTTGCTGAGGTGAATCCACGAATTATCTGGGCTGCTGGAAGCTTCCTTGGGCCCACCGGGCCGGACGCGTTGCGTGAGGGCGCCGACATCGTTGGTGAGGCAGCGGGCGGGGTGATCTCTGGAATAGGCAACGACAACGAACCTGCAACGACCGTCGCTTCGCTGTTAGCTGACCATTGTGGTTCGCAAAATTTGCAAACCGGAGTGTTGGCTGCCCTCTTTGCCCGCGAACGCACAGGTCGTGGGCAACGTATTGACGTGAGTCTTCTGGGCGGCCAGATTTGGATGCAAGCACCCGAGTACACCCACTATTTCTTGACCGGCGAACTCGCAGGTCGATCGAACGGCGGCCACCCGCTCGTTCATGCCTTGTACGGAGTGTTCCCGACATCTGATGGCGCCCTAGCCATGGCTGGCTGTCCAGAACACCTCTGGGAAGGCATGTGTCGGGCAATTGAGAGACCTGAATGGGTCGACCACCCGACCTATAACCAGTATTTCGTGACGAAGGAAATTGCACGCGAAATGCGCCGCGACTTTATTGAGATCTTTAGTCAGCGTTCGACTGCTGAATGGGTTGAACGGCTCAGCGCAGAGGAGCAAAGATTCTCCCCTGTGCGCTCACATGACGAGGTTGCCGCTGACCCTCAGTCTTTCGCTAATGGCTATATCGTCGAGGTAGATCATCCGCAGTACGGAAAAGTGAATATGGTTGGCTGCCCAATCCAGATGTCTGACACCCCGACGCGCTTTGGTGTTGAGGCTCAACAACTGGGCCAAGACACAGAGATGGTCTTAGTCGAGGCCGGATACGAGTGGGATGAACTCGAGTCCTTGCGAGAACGAGGGGCTTGGTGACTCACGCCCTCGTCGCTCAGCCTAAAGGGCCGAATGGCAAATGAAGCGCACATATCACAGCAGCCTGCTGATGTGCGAGGTCGGTATGGTCATCTATTCGAAGATAAGTCCAGATTCCAAGGATGATCATAGTTGCGGCTGTTGAGGCGGCTGCTCCTGCGGCCCTTCGCTCCCGCCACAACCGCGACACCAGTGCAGGCCGACGTTGGTCTGATGTGCCGTGAGGTCCTTCGTCAACAAAAAGATGTAGAACTGCGGCTACTAGTCCCAATAGGGCTGCCAGCCACCAGTAGCCACCGTAGGAGCCATAAGCGTCGCGATACAACCCAGCGCCGTAGCTACCGATAAAGGCGCCGACCTGGTGGCTTAGGAAAACGAAACCAAAGAGGATGCCAGCATTTGTGGGCCCAAACTGCTTTAAGACTATGGCCGATGTTAAAGGCACCGTCGAAAGCCACACCAAACCGATAATTGCACTGCCGATCAAGGCCGTTGCTGGCGTGATCGGCATCGCGGCCATACACGCAAACATAATGGCCCGAATCCCATAGAGAATCGCTAATAGGTTCGCGTTTCGATAGCGGTTACCAAGCCAACCAATCGCCATCGTCCCTCCAATGTTAAAGAGACCGATGGTGGCAAGGGCTAACGCTGCTATTCGGGCAGTTTGACCGACGTCTTCGAGGTATTTGGGCAGGTGCAGCCCTATAAACGTGACGTGAAAGCCGCAAACAAAGAAGCCGAGCAACAGAAGAACGTAACTCTGATGGCCGAAAGCAATTTTGAGTGTCGCTCGAGTCGAAGGTCTAGGTCCTTGATCCTCAAATGTCTCGGTAGGTGACCGAAGCGGTCGGACAGCACTTGCGGCTAAGGCGATCAGGATGATCCCCAATAAAAAGCTCCTGCGCCATCCGACATTGTCAATCAAAGTTTGGCTCATTGGGACAAGTAAGAACTGACCAAGCGAGCCAAAGGCGGTTGTCATAGCAAGCGCCGAGCTGCGTCGGGACTCGGGTACGAGGCGACCAACCGAAGCCAGAATCACAGCGAAACTTAACCCAGCCAGGCCAAGGCCGGTAATGAATCCCAAACCGATTGTGACCCCTGTAACGGACTCTGCGACCCCTGCAATTGAGAGTCCGGCGATGTAGAGGGCGCCACCGGCTACTAGAACTCGCGCAGACCCGTAGCGGTCAGCTATCGCACCCGCTAAGGGTTGACCTAGACCCCAGATTAGGTTTTGGATTGCTATAGCAAGTCCAAATGAGCTGGTCGAAATTCCCAAGTCCACCGAAATAGGGTCTAGGTAGATGCCCATGGTTGAACGAACGCCCATTGATACAGCGGTCGCCAAGCAACCCGCAGCTAGGACTACGGCAACTGGTGAGGTCGCGGGCTTTTCCTTCACCGACAGACATTCTGCATGGTACCGATGCCCTCAATGGTCGTTCTTATAACGTCGCCGGGTTTCAAGAAGCGGCTATCAGGCATTCCTACGCCGGCTGGAGTCCCGGTAAAGATGAGATCGCCAGCTTCGAGCGTTAAGACTTCCGATAGGTAACTCACCAAGAAGGGGACGTCGAATATCAAACTACTCGTGCGGGCGTCTTGACGGCGCTCTCCGTTGATGTCGCAAGTGATTCCAAGGTCATCGGGATCATTAAAGCTGTCAGGTGAAACGAGTAGAGGGCCCGTCGGGCCGTATGTGTCCCGCGATTTGCCCAATCCAAACTGAGGCGGGCGGGCACCCATCTGAAGGGCCCTATCGGAGATATCCTGACCAACCGTTAGGCCCGCAACGTGTGCCCAGCTGTCTGCTTTGGACACATCCCTGGCAGTCCGACCTATGACGATAACCAGTTCCGCTTCGTAATCGCTTTGAGTTGCCCGGAGTGCAACATCCGAAAATGGTCCCGAGATGCATGAAGGATATTTGGAGAAGACGACGGGCACATCAGGAACTTCCATGTTGGCTTCATTAGCGTGATCGCTGTAGTTCAGCCCTATACCGAAAGAATTCCGAGGATGCGGTATGGGCGCCCGTAACGCCCCCTCTTGCAGAGGCCCATCAGGTTCATGTTGGGCAAGGGTTTTGGCAAGGTCGTGTAGAGCATCAACTTCGGCTATTGCTTTCATAGGGTCGTCACTAATTGTGGCGCCAGAAATTCGCGCAACGTCGTAGACATGCCCATCGCTAACTAGGGAAGCTCTTCCGTTCACATTGGCAAAAGAAAACGACATGGGTCACCTCAAGAGATCGCGTACGGATGGACCCTAGATCGCGAACCGCCGTGACGCCACGTCGGCAAGGGACTTAAGTGGGTCTGGAGCCTAAATGAGAACCCGGTCAGCTACGACCAAGTCGCCCCGACAAACGGTGTGTCTCACCCGACCGACTAACTCGGTAGAAACCCACGGATTATTGGCGCTTTTGCTCTGAAGGCTGCCGGGGCCTGGAGTCCAGATATCGTTGGGATCAAAGACCGCAATATTTGCTGGCGCTCCAACTGTCAGTCTTCTCCCGTGAGAGCCAAGACCGGCGATCCTTGCCGGTGCCGTAGACAGGAGCTCGACGAACCGCTCGACCGTCATGAGGCCGGTATGGACGAACTCAGTCCAGATAACTGACGCCGCAGTCTCAACGCCCAACATTCCGGGTGGGGCGCTGGAGAGGCTCACTGCCTTGGAAGCTGGCGAATGTGGAGCGTGGTCGGTAGCGACAGCATCAATTGTGCCGTCGAAAATTCCCGACCGTAAGGCTGACACGTCGGCATCTGTTCTTAATGGCGGGTTCATCTTGCCTGAAGTACCGAGCCTCTCAACATCTTCTTCAGTCAAGACCAAGTGTTGCGGGGTAACTTCCGCCGATACTCGGATGCCCCTAGCTTTAGCGTCCCTGACAAGATCATTTGCAAGCGAGGTTGACATATGGAGAACGTGGTAGCGGCCACCCGTTTGAGCTGCTAGCTCGAGATCCCTTTCGACGATCACGGCTTCAGCTTCACGTGGTCGACCCTTCAGTCCAAGTCGCTCCGAAACTGAACCCTCGTTGATCACTCCGCCCTCAACCATGCCAGAATGTTCGGCATGCTGGCTGATCACAGTCCCAGCGAGCCTCGCTGAAGTCGCTAGGGCTTCCCTCATTAGCAGCGCATCATCGACGACGGTTCCATCATCGGTAAAGACACGTACTCCGACTTCGAACAACTCATCGAAGTCAACCAATTCCTCCCCTTCTCGTCCCCGGGTGATTGCTGCAGAGGTGTAGACGTCGCAGGCAGTGCTACGACCCATAGCTAGGACTTCCTTTGCCAGGTCCGGGTTATCTATAGTTGGGATTGTGTTCGGCATCATCAGACAGGCCGTGACGCCCCCTAAAGCCGCCCCTCTAGCCCCGGACGTTATGTCCTCGCTCTCCTCGCCGCCAGGGGTCCGGAAATGAACTTGTATATCGACGAAGCCGGGCAGCACCAGTGCGCCAGAAGCATCTACGGCTTGCCCTTTACCCATTAGGGAACCCGCTAGGCCTATCTCTTCGATGACTCCATCAACAATCGTTATATCTAACGGGCCTTCGTCTAGGTGGCCAAATATCAGCCCGCCACTGATCACTATGGAGTCGCTCATCACCTAACCATATTGGAGAAGCCTTTACCCGCCACCCACGGTCCGGTTCCGAGATAAGATTTGCCTGTGGCGACATCGACCATAGAGCAACCTCTCCTATCAGCCGCACAGCTAGATAGTTACAAAGACGATGGCTATCTACACCTCGGGAACTTTGTGCCTGAGGATGTTTTGGGAGAGCTAAAGGGTGCTGCTGATGAGTTTGTTCAACAGAGTCGCCACCTCAAAGAGTCCGACAAGACTTTGGACCTTGAACCTGGTCACACGCCGGCCAACCCGAGAATCCGGCGCTTAAACTCGCCTGTCGATCAGCATGACGCTTTTCAACGGTTTGCGCTGGGAGGGCTCGGCGCCAAGTTGGCGTGTGAGCTTCTCGAAGGCCCCGTGCGCTACCACCACTCAAAACTGAACTACAAGTGGTCAGACGGGGGTGAGGAAGTCAAATGGCATCAGGACATCCAGTTTTGGCCGCACACCGACTTCAGTCCTCTAACCATCGGGGTTTACCTTGATGATGTTGATACCTCGATGGGACCAATGGGCGTTGTTCCGAATAGCCATAGGGGCACCCTGTACAACCAGTACTCAGATGATGGCGACTGGGTTGGATCGATGAGCGGAAGAGACGTAGCAAAACTTAACCTTGACGAAGTCGTCTGGCTGACCGGCCCCGCTGGCTCGGTAACAGTCCATAACTGCTGCATGGTTCATGGTTCGGTCCCAAATCAGTCGGCTAAGGCTCGTCCACTCTTGTTGCAGACCTACTCTCGCGCTGATTCCTTCCCTATCTCTCACATAGGCGCTAATGGAGTTACCGGGCGCCTCAGCGGCACGGTGGTGGGAGGAAGTTCTGCCCAGTCTGTAGTCATTGAAGGTCGGACCGTCATGGGGGCACCCGACTGGTCCCGCAGCGGGGCTCCGACCATCTTTGGGTCGCAACAGGATGAGAGTTGAGCCTGATGCGGCCAGAGGTGGAGTTCTTTGAGAATTTGAAAATCGTATTGGCTCGAGAAATCAGTGGGTTTACCGAGCTTTTGGCTGTGGACCGCTTGTCTGGTGGAGCCAGCATGGAGACATACCGCATAAACATGGCCGTCTCGTCTGGGTCGCAACTGTTGTGCATGAGACGCGGTGCTGGAGGCGTAAACCGTGAAAGCGTCAGCGCTGTCGGCCTCTCGACGGAGGCGCTGTTGATGCGAACAGCGAGAGCGCAGGGCGTCGCTGAGCCTGAGGTCTACTACGAACTTCGCCCAGAGGATGGAATCGGCGTCGGGTTTTTAATGGAATGGCTTGGAGGTGAGACTCTTGGTTCGCGGATAGTACGGTCAGATGAGTTTGATGAGGTTCGACCAGTCCTAGCCGAACAGTGTGGGCGAGAGTTAGCCAAGATTCACGCTATCGATCTGGAGACCAGCGGACTTAGAACGGTCTTACCTGTTCTAAGTCCCCAAGATTATTTAGATCAAACGTGGGAGCGGTACAAAGCATGGGAAACACCCCAGCCGATGATCGACTTCACAGGGCGCTGGCTTCAAGAAAATCTGCCGGAGGAAAGCGAATACCGATTGGTCCATAACGACTTCCGCAACGGAAACCTTATGGTGGATTCTAGGACGGGACTGCAAGCAGTTCTGGACTGGGAGACCTCCCACATCGGCGACCCGATGAGAGACATCGGATGGATATGCACCAATTCCTGGCGGTTTGGTCGAAGAGATAGAGAGGTCGGTGGCTTCGGTTATCTAGATGACCTAATCGCTGGTTACGAGGACGAGTCAGGTCGTCTGGTAGATCGCCGGCAGGTAATGTTTTGGGAGGTTTTCGGCAGTTTTTGGTGGGCAATCGGGTGTCTTGGCATGACCGACCAGTACCGCTCTGGTCCCGACGCCACAGTCGAAAGGCCAGCTATCGGACGTCGGTCTTCAGAGTGCCAGATCGATTGCGTGAATTTACTCATTCCCGGTCCGACGAAGCTTCTGGCAACGACCGAGCCTAGTCGGGAGTCAGATATGCCCCGGCTGGACGAGCTCCTAGTAAGCGTTCGCGATTTCCTCCACGGCGACGTGATGTCATCAACCTCAGGGCGCACTAATTTTCTCGCCCGCGTGGCGGGCAATAGCCTCGATATCGTAGCTCGAGAGTTGGCGATCGGACCGGAGTTAGAACGGCATGAAGCTGCGCTTCTTACCGAACTGGTTGGGCATGATGGAACCATCGACGATCTTCGATGGGAACTAGTTCACTCGCTGCGAGACGGCAGCATGAAGCTAGATGTCCCCCTGTTACACCGCTACCTCCGGGATTCAGTAGTCAACCAAGTTGCGATCGATCAACCAAAATATTCGGGCTTTCAATTCGCTACGGAGCAGCTTGTAGACAGCTAGCGTTGTGGAATGACAGTTCACAATATGCATCTCGAGATATCGGAAGTAATCAAAGCTTCCCCCGAAGCCGTATACGCACTTGTTAGCGATTTGGCGAGAATGGGTGAATGGAGCACGGAGAATATCGGCGGTGAGTGGACCAGTGGGGAACCCGGCGCGGTCGGATCTCGCTTCCTCGGGACTAACCGTATAAAAACGTTTGAATGGTCCGTTCCGGTCGAGGTAACAATCGCCGAGCCCAGTAGGTGCTTCGAATTTGTGGCAGCTCCCGATGACGGGCCCTTCGTTCGATGGACCTATCAAATCGAAGCAACGGAAGAAGGAAGCACTCTTACGGAAATCTGGGACGTAATGGAATTGCCGCCTTCGTTGACCAAACTGGACGCGGAAGGCTTAGCGGGACGCAAACAAGCCGTTCAAGGCACCATCGAAGCCACACTCAAGGGCATTAAGGCTTGTGCCGAGGGGTGAGGACGCGGCGACAGCCATGCTTCTGAGAAGTTGCGAGCTACCTCCACAGACGCTCTGCGGCGTTTGCGATCAAGTCGAAGCTCCGGGAATTTCCTATGGCGTCGTCAGGGATAAAGCTGCTCCTTGATGGCATCAATCTTCTTGGCAAGCGACTATTTGAAAGAGAAGTTCCCACTTTCGGCGACCCTACCGTGGCGGCTTCGGGTACCGTTCGCTACGTGCCAGATAAGTATTTTGACGTAAACGGGATCGCCACTCTCGTTCATCATCGAGGAGCCACGACCCTTCCGGGCTCACCTCCAGATCTTGCGACAGGACAGGCCGTTTTGTTTCTCCACGACGCTGGGGTAAACGGCAATAGTTTCGGCGATGTTATGGACTTGCTGGTCGAGGGGAATTCACCCTTTAGTATCGACCTTCCGGGTCATGGCCGTAGCGGTTCTCTTGACAGCCTCCCAACAATCGAGGACATGGCGGCTCATGTCGAGTCGTTAATTCTCCCTTGGGGCTTGAAGTCCCTAGTGGTCGTGGGTGAAGGACTTGGGGCAGCGATCGGCGTGGAATTAGCTGGCAACCAAGCCTTGCCTGTCGCGTCATTAATTTGCGTCGGAGAGGTTGGGCCTCTGGTATCGCTGGAGGCCGAAATTGAAGAACTCACCAAGATTACTACTGGTAAGGCGCGAAGGCAGTTCGACACGACAGGCTTCGCACCCGAACCGGATGAAAAGATTATGAGGAAAGCCTTTTCCCATTGGGTCACGACTGACCCGCGGGCGACCCTTGGAGCCCGCAAGGCGCAAGCGGAGTGGAATGAGCGTGTCAACCTAGGGAAGGTTTCATGTCGAACGGTTGTCGTGATAGGAGGGCACACCGACGAGAACCGGAAGGCTTCCAGCCTTTCTTTCGCCAGCCAAATCAGCTCCTCCGACATCGTCACAATAGAAAGTGCCGACCGGCGCTCCCCTCAAGAAGTCCCGTCAGATTTCTGTGCAGTAATCACCGAAACAATTACTCAAAGCAGTGAGAACAGATGACTAGTCCAAATTTCCCACGCGGCGCTGCGATCGCGGGTGTTTATGAACACCCCAGCCGGTTCAGTCCAGACAAGACTGAGTTTCAGATAATGGCTGAATGTGCCAAAGGAGCCCTAGATGACGCCGGTCTGCAGCGAAGCGACGTAGATGGTCTTTTCGGGGCGTCAATGACGATGGGGTTGATGGGGATCGTAGACCTGGCTGAGTATCTTGACCTTTACCCGGACTACTTAGACGGGACGAACATAGGTGGTTCATCGTTCGTAGCCCATGTTGCGCACGCTGCTGCAGCGGTCCATGCAGGCCTGTGCAACGTGGCACTCGTTTTATATGGCTCTACCGCCGCTTCGCATTCCATGGCAATCGGGACGGGCGGCTCCGGAGGATCGAGAAACCCGGATACAGCTTTTTCTGCACCATACGGCATGACGACCGTTGGTAGTTACGCGACGTATGCGAATCTCCACATGGATACTTTCGGAACAACGAGCGAACAGCTTGCGGAAATAGCGGTAACGATGCGCGAACACGCAGCACTCAACCCGCTTGCCAAGATGCGAAACCCGATAACCGTCAATGATGTCTTAGAAAGCAGAATGATTTCCCGGCCCCTTCACCTTCTTGACTGTTGCATTATTAGCGACGGCGGGGGTGCTGTTGTGGTGACCTCATTGGATAGGGCGCGCGACTTACAGAAGCAACCCGTTCAAATCCTCGGCTGCGGCGAAGCAGTCCAACATCAAGGTGTCGGTTACTCCGACATTCTGTCCATTGCTGCCAAGCAGTCCGGGGCTAAAGCTTTCGAAATGGCGGGAGTTAAACACTCCGACATTGACTTGGCCATGATCTACGACTCGTTCACCATTACGGTGCTAGCGACCCTTGAGAACCTCGGCTTTTGCGAAATGGGCGAAGGAGGCGATTTCGTAATGAATGGTGGTATCAGCCTTCAAGGCTCACTTCCAGTCAATCCGGACGGCGGCGGTCTGTCATCCAACCATCCGGGAATGCGCGGCATCTTTTTGGTTATCGAGGCTGTTAAACAATTAAGAGATGAATGTGGCGCTCGCCAGGTTACGAACGCAGAGCTAGCGCTAGCCCACGGTACTGGCGGCACTATCGGCGACAAACATAGCGGGGCGACATTAATTTTAGGACTGGACCGATGAAGCAGATTGACCACCCGCTCCCCTATGCAAGCTGGGAGACCAGAGGCTTTTGGGAAGGCGCAGGACGTGGAGAGCTTGTTCTGCAACGGTGCACCCAGTGCGGCTTGGTGCAACATCGGCCACGCGGCCTATGTGCTCACTGTCTAGATGACAGCCATCTGGAACACTTTGTGGCATCCGGTTCGGGCACTGTTTATAGCTTTACCGTAACTGAACAGAACCAGGCCAAGGGCTTCGTGGAAGCGTGCCCGTACGTGATGGCGTTCGTTACTTTGGATGAAGGTCCACGAATATTAAGCGTGATTGTGGACTGTGAGCCTGACGAAGTGTCAATCGGTGCGCGTGTTCAGGCCGACTTTGTTTCCCAAGGCCGTGATGACGGCGAAACCTTCGCTATCCCTGTATTTCGCGTTAAGTAAGCGTCAGAACCAATGCTCCTAGATCTACACACCCACTCTGTTCAGTCCGATGACGGTAGAGCAAAGGTAGAGAATTACTGTAAATGGATCCGTAAGAAGGAGTTACCGTTAGACGGCTTCGTCCTCACAGAGCACCGACAGTTCGACGCTCAGTCTGACTACCGCCACCTAGAGGACGAGTACGGGCTGGTCATCCTGAAAGCAAGCGAGGTAGAGAGCGATTATGGCCACGTTCTTGTGTTCGGCGTGAACGAAGATCTACAGGCCGCCATGGATTTTACCGACGTTCGCCTACCAATCGACCAGGTGCTGGAGCAGAGCCAGCTGGCGGGCGCCTTCGCTGCGCCTTGTCACCCCGGTCGAAAACGGGTCGGTCTGTTTTCACACTACGCCGAGAAGGGCACTGTAGAAGGCGTCCACACCGTTGAAGTCTTGAATGGCGGTTCTATTCCGGGCGAAGATGATCTATCCGTGGAGATGGCTGCCAAACACGGATACAAGGGTTTCGGCGGCAGCGATAGTCACGTGGTCAGTCGAATCGGGTTTTGTGCGACGAACTTCCCCGGACAAGCTATTCATGACATCGAGGACTTAGTAGCTGCCCTGAATGGCGGCAACTTTGAAGCAGTATCTCTGCGCCCGGATCCTAGGACTTAGTTGAGAAGTGCAGCCGTTCGACGCGTGAGTTCATCGAGCGTAAATTCAGCTGCCCCTCCAATACTTGTCTGAATTGTCGCACCCCACTGCTCCACCCAGCGGGATGGCACCGGCTTACCAGTTAACCCCCACAGGCCGCCGACGGTAGCCCCATTGCAATCCGTGTCCCACCCAGCGGCAACTGTATCTCCCACTGCTGCGGCGAAGTTGTCAGGGTTCCTCGCTAAGCCCCAGGTAACTAAAGCCAAATTGTTGACTGTGTGAACTGGAGACATGCCGGCGTACTTGTCTTGAATTTTACTGGGAAATGGATCAGCGGCCGTTGACAGTCCAAGACCTATAGCTGCTGCACATCCTGAGTTAGCCGGAATGAGAGAAGCTGCTTGCTCCATCGCCGTTTCAATACTCGAGCCTGCTCCGATTAGCGCCCCTGCAGCCGCGATGACCATAGCTCCGTAGACGCCGTCTGCCCTATGACTCAGAGAGGCATCCGTCTGGGCCATGTTTGCTGCGGCTTCGGGCTCGCCTGGACAAATCCAACCATATAGGTCTGCACGAATCTGTGCCCCTATCCAGTGGTTATAGGGGTTATCGCTGCACTCTGCGAGGTCTATATTCGGCTCGGAGCCATAGGCAAAGCGCATCCCTGCATGTTCCAAGAGCTTGACATAGGCATAGCGTTCCGCCGTGTAGACAATGGCGCCGGGGAGATATCGCAACCACATCCTGCCCACGTCAGCAGTCGTGAATCCCTGGCCGTACTCCTCAACGAGCATCAGTGCGATAACTGTGTAGTTGATGTCATCGTCGGGTATTGCTGCAGACAGCGAACCCCGGCAGGCTTGCGGGTGTTCAATTGCTTGGTTCAGCGATGGCTTGTATGGCACGTAGTCGCGAAGCGGTAAGGCGCCGGCCGATTCCAAATAGTTACCTAACTCCAGAGCGCCTTGCCGCATAGAGAGCATTTCGACCGGCTTGCCCAACATGCAGCCACTGACCCGACCGGCCCACGCGTTTCGTATTCTCGACGTAATGACATCCTCTGAATTCCTGGTCATACATGTAATCATTGCCTAAATGCACACACTTCGTAGCAAGGTGTTACCTTCGCATCTGAACGTGATATCGCTGTCTCCCCTACTCCCCCGAATGGACAAAAGAAATGAGTGAAGCTCGCTCTCAGCTGGATCTGGCCTCAGTACGACAAGATTGGGTTGGCGTTGAGTTCGATTGGGCAACTTTTGAGATGAAGCCCGACGACATGGTGGCATGGGCCAATGCCTGCGGAGAAACGGATCCCAGGTTCGTTGATCCTGATCACGCTGACTTCCAGGCACATCCGGGCTTTACAACGCACTGCATGTCCGGGAGGGTGTTTCCTGAGAATTTCCCGCAGATTGGCGGAGGCTTCGGCATCGATGGAGGAAAGCGAGTCGAGGTTCACGCTCCCATCAGGGCCGGAGATACCCTAACTGCGACCACTACGATTGCCGACATCTTCGACAAGACTGGGCGTAGTGGCACCATGATATTTATTGTTCAGAGAATGGAATTCCGAAACGACGATTCAGAACTTGTCTCCACTGTCGACTGGAAGATGATCAAAAAGGCGGAATAGGTTATGTCTACTGTTTCAAGTTTTAGCGAAGTCGAGTTGGGTGATGAACTTCCCATCGAGACGCCAGACGTCTCTATGGAGCAAGTGACACGTTTTTGTCATTCAGCGAAGCACTTGTTTGAACGTTTTACGGACCATGATGCAGCGCGGAAAGAGGGGTTCCCTGGTGCCATTGTTCCCGGCATCATGAGTCAGGGCCTGTTGGCGGCAATGATTCACAAATGGGCACCGGGTTGCGTTATCAAGAGTATCGACACGGTGTTTAGAGGCTCCTTAATCGTAGACACCACCATTACGATGACAGGCGCAGTCACCGACACCGATGATGACGAAAGAACTGTCGAGCTCGATTTGACCATCTCAGCCGAGGATGGCCGCACGGGAGTCATTGGTACTGCAATGGTTCAGTTCATGAACTGAACTCTACGAAAGTGAGATTCACTAAATGTTGGAGCTAACCGCTGACGAGGTGCTATCGACGACGCGTTCTGTTCGTCGCCGCCTAAACGTAGAGAAAGAGGTGGGAGAAGCCGTGTTACGCGAATGTATGGCCTTGGCTCTGCAAGCTCCCACGGGATCCCTCCGACAGGACTGGCATTTTGTGATTTCCAACGACCGCGATCAGTGCAGAGAGGTCGGCCTCATTTATCAGCAAGTGTGGACCAGCTTGGTAACTGACGAATACCTGAACTCATCTGCATCACTTCAAGGTGGCGCTAAAGATCAGCAGTCGTGGCTGAACATGATGGGCTCAGCTAGGCACCTAGCTGAGGTATTTCCCGAAGTACCTGCAATTTTCGTTCCCTGTATTACTGGTCGCCTAGACGGAGCGGACGCGGGAACACAAGCACTGAAGTGGGGTTCAGTAATTCAGGCGGCTTGGAGTTTTATGCTTGCTGCGCGCAACAGGGGCCTCGGCACCTGCTGGACCACAGTGCATCTTCAGCGGGAAAGCGATGTTGCCGAAGTGCTAGGCATTCCTTTCGCGGAGATTCAACAAGTGGCTCTTAGCCCGGTGGCGTACACGGTAGGAACTGATTTCAAGCCCGGTCGACGGAAACCAGACTCAGCCTTCGTTCACTTCAATGGCTGGTAATACCTCCGATGCAAGGCGCTTCGCCGGTGCAGCGGAGCCGTTGCACTCCTGCAGCTATTACGCTCCCGAAATAGCAGAGTTCACGGCGCTCGGATACAAGGGATGGTGGAATGCCTACTTTGCGTACCGAGCCGCCCCACTCGGAAACGTATCCGCTGACCTCGTCACCGAACTTTTTTACAACTTTGCGCCACGCATGGTTGAGCGGTCGGTACCGACCTGTTGGGAGATCTTGCCGGCGGCGACCGTTCGTAAGCAACAAACCTTGATTGTCGGCCGGGCGTTATCGCGCATTTTCCAAGATTACCCCTGGGAAGGGGAGCTGGAGCCAGTGGCAGATCTGCTCGCCGCGACGCTCCAAGGACTGGATTACGAGCAGCGGCCGCTTTCGGCTGCGTGGAGCCGAGAAGCTTGGCCGGAAGGCGGCGTGATGCGACTCTGGCATGCAACTACGGTTCTGCGAGAATATAGATTCGACGGTCATAACTTGGCGCTACGCGAAGCTGGCATATCAGGAATCGGTTCGCATCTGTTGATGGTCGCCGACGGGCGCGGAACACCTGAAGTCATCCAGAAGATAAGGGGCTGGACGCCTACCGAATGGAGTCGCGAACTAGCCAGACTTCAAGACAGTGGGTTGCTCGACAAATCTGGTTTGCACACTGAGCGAGGCCGTTCGGTGCGCAGGGATATCGAGTTCAAAACAGATCTTTATGCTTCGCCTGTCCCTGACAACCTCGGGAGATCAAACACCGATCGTGTCCTTGGCCTACTGGAGCGCGTTTCAAAGTTTCTACTTGAACGAGGAGAGGTCCCGGGCAAGTGGCCACCAGCTCATTTAGGACGAATAGACCCCTCCTCCGCGTAGCCAGCGCGGTAGCGTTAAATCAACTACGAACAGACTTGATGAACTAGCGAAAATGAGGGTTCTTTGACTGAAACTGAGTCAGCTGGCGGCTCGCTTAAGAGTAACTATCTACGGGACCTTGTAGCTGCAGACATCGCTTCGGGCCGGTTCAAGGGGAGAGTGCAGACACGCTTTCCGCCGGAACCCAACGGTTTTTTACACATTGGTCACGCTAAGGCGATATGCCTCGATTTTACGATTGCAGCAGAAAACCAAGGGGTCTGTAACCTTAGATTCGACGATACGAATCCGATTACCGAGGACGTCAGCTACGTCGACGCGATAGTTGAGGACCTAGCGTGGCTAGGGTTCGAGCCTGCATCGATCTTGCATAGTTCGGACTACTTTGAACAACTTTACGATTGGGCTGAGCTCTTAATCACTAGGGAGCTTGCTTACGTCGACGATCAAGCCCCAGCACTGATCGCTGAGCAGCGAGGCGGTTTCGGGCAGCCTGGTGTGGAGAGCCCCTTTCGCTCAAGAACCGCAGCCGAAAATCTTGACTTGTTCCGGCGGATGCGGTCAGGAGAATTCGATGAAGGCAGCCGGGTTTTGCGCGCCAAGATCGACATGCAACATGAAAACATGCAAATGCGAGACCCAGTGATGTACCGCATTAGAAGTGAGCCGCATCACCGAACCGGTCAAGATTGGCCGATCTATCCGACCTACGATTGGGCCCACGGACAAGGCGACGCCATCGAAGGAGTAACCCACTCGCTCTGCAGTTTAGAGTTTTCCGATAACCGGGAGTTGTACGACTGGTACCTGAAGCAGCTACCGCTTGAGGGACCGCCTCCTTACCAAACAGAATTCGCTCGGCTCGAACTTACATATACCGTCACTTCCAAAAGACAGTTGAAGGAGTTGGTTGCTGCGAACATTGTGGATGGGTGGGATGATCCACGTCTTCCGACTCTCCGAGCATTGCGACGACGTGGGTACCCGGCAAAATCTATTCGAGACTTTTGTAATTTCATTGGCGTCGCGCGCACCAACGCTCGCCACGACATTGAGCTGTTGGAATCCTTCGTACGCACAGAGCTAAACGCAGTTTCGTTGCGGCGCATGGCTGTGCTGAGACCGTTGAAGCTCATAATCACGAACTGGCCCAAAGACAGCGCAGGGAATCCATTGACGGACTCACGCACGTTGGCCAATAATCCCGAGGACGAAGAGGATGGAACGCGAACGGTTCCTTTTAGTAACGAGCTTTGGATTGAGCACGATGACTTTAAGATGGATCCGCCACCCAAGTATTTCAGACTCTCCCCAGGGCGGGAAGTTCGCTTGCGCGGTGGTTACCTAGTCACCTGCACCGGTGCCATATGCGACGACGATGGCACCCCGTTGGAGGTCCACTGCACCTATGACCCTGCGACTGCAGGGGGCGCTGCACCAGACGGCCGTAAGGTTAAAGCTACTATTCATTGGGTCGAAGCGAATAGCGCTATCGACGGCTCTGTGGCGCTCTACGACCGGCTTTTCAAGGCCAAAACACCCGGCGAGGACACTGGGAATCCATTAGACGACGTAAACCAACAATCCCGAGAAGTGGTCGAAGGCTGCAAATTTGAGCCAGCGCTTAACGATGTTGGAGCAGGAGACGTCGTCCAATTCGAGCGACTCGGCTATTTCTGCAGAGACACTCAAGATGACAGGTTGTTTCATCGGACTGTGGGACTGCGCGACGAATGGGCGAAACTCCAAAAACAAGGCAAGGGGTAAAAAGATGAACGTAAGGACGACTCGCCAGGTAGCTGTTATTACTGGTGGAGGTACCGGTGTCGGCGCAGCGACGGCTGTTGCGTTAGACAAACAAGGTTGGTCGGTCGTTGTTTGCGGGCGCCGCCAAGGACTAATAGAAGAAGTTGGACACCAGCTTCAGAACCCATTTCTGGCACTAGCTCTCGATGTGTCCGACCCAGATGCAGTCGAAACGCTCTTCGCTTCAACCGTTAACCAGTTCGGCCGTGTGGATCTCCTCTTCAACAACGCTGGCACGGGTGCGCCGCCGGTTCCGATTGAAGATCTGCCGGTGCAGGCCTGGCAAGAGGTCGTCGATATCAACCTCACGGCCACCTGGCTGTGTTCGAGAGCTGCTTTTAAGCAAATGAAAGAGCAAGACCCGGCTGGTGGCCGGATTATCAACAATGGCTCTGTGTCGGCACAGACACCTCGCCCGTTCTCTAGCCCGTATACAGCGACCAAGCACGCAATCAGCGGCCTAACCAAAGCACTCTCGCTCGAAGGTCGCGACTGTGGGATTACCGTTGGGCAGATAGATATTGGAAACGCTCTAACACCGTTGACAAGACAAATATCGGAAGGCGTCCTGCAAGCTGATGGAACGGTCAAAGGTGAAGCCACGATGGACGTCAGGCATGTCGCTGAATCGGTCGTTCTTCTTGCACAACTACCGGGAGACGTAAACGTGCCACAGATGACGATAATGGCAAATGAAATGCCGTTACTTGGCCGTGGCTGAAGGCTGAACTTCAGCCCTCCACTAAATACAGAGCGCCAGTACTAGCTGCCTGCCTAATCGGTCGGGCTTCCGAGTAGTCAGCGCTGTTATACCAGGCCTGCGCTGCTTCGATCGATTCAAAGCGGATTACCACTGTCCTAGACGCAGGTTCCTTGCCTTCGAGCGAAACAAACTGCCCACCACGGACGAGATAGACGCCTCCGTGGTGGGCCACTGTCGCTGAAGCAACCTTTTTATAGTCCTCATACAGGGTCTCGTTGGTTACATCGCCCTGGAATATTACGTAAGCACTCATTATCGCCTCCTAGCGGTCGAGGGGGCCGGTGAGGGCCGAGATGGCGAAAGACTGGCTGCCTGTTGCCAGAAGTTCTCCGGCCTCAGAATATATCTCGACCCGACCATGCCCGACGCTGTTTCTGATGGCGTCAGCTTCAATCCTTATCAAGACCCAGTCACTTTCCACAAGGGCAGCTATTCGGACAGAATGATCAAGGCTGGAACCTCTAAAACCCTTATCCAAGCTCACCCGCATTCCACTCGGAATTAGGTCTGCGAGGGCAATCAGCCCAATAGGCAGCGACGTTCCACCATCCTTCAACCGGGCCCAGTAGAAGACCTCAGGTTCGCCAGGTTCCTGTCCGGCCAATCGGATGTCCGCGTAATCAGTAAATGAGTGACCGGTTTCCGATGTGGGACGCCTTCTTGGGCAGCTTTCGGGACTCGGGACGTTAGGAATCTGTCGCCAAGTTCGGTCGATATGCAGGTCATGACCACCAAGTGCTGCCGAGGCGCGGAGCACAACGCCGTCGGCGTTGCGAACAACTGCAGCGGCTTGCGTAACCCTGTTCCCCACTGCTAGTTCCTCAACTTCGATAGTCACTTCCGAATTCACGACAGCTCGCGCAAGGTACTGTCCGGTTATGAAAAGCAACGAACGCTGTGTCACTGCTTCTAAGGCAGCGCCAGCTGCGGCTAAACCGCAGCCTCCATGAAGGGTTCCTGTAGCCCCCGCCACGTCCGGAGTGATCCTCAAACGCGACGAAAGGCGCTCGTTCGTGGGTTCTAGCTCAATAAACATTCCAAACAACTAGCCCTTTCAGAAGGCTGACTGACGGGACCTTGATTTCTCAAGAGACGTAGGCGGATTGTCGCTAGCCGACTCTAAGTCGTCCATGGGCCAGCTTGACCAGGTTCGTAGTGATCCGGCCGAATCCCGAAAGCCTCGATCATTCGTTGCCACCCGCTACCTACCGCCAGGAGAGCACCGAGCCTAAGAATTTCGGTCGACGAAAAATGTTGCTCCAGACGCGCTTGCAAATCTTCGGAAATGGGGCCCTTTGGGTTACCTGCTAGGTGCTCACTAAAGGACAGCGCTGCTTTCCACGAGTCCGGAAGATCCGAGTTGTGGTAATCGCCAAGCTTCATTATCACTTCATCAGATAAGCCAGTGCGCACCAACGATGCGCTTTTTACCATGCTTCAGTGAAAGCACTCATTGACGTTGGCCATCCGGATACGACAAAGCTCAATCATCTGTTTGTCCAGCCCGGACGAGCCGCCGTACATTAAGCCGACCCAGCCGAGGAACATCTCCAAGGTCATCTCGTCAGAGGCGAGAGTCCGAAACAAATTGTCGTCCTGGTAGGCCTTATCAAACCACGTCTCAAGTCGAGCTAAATTAGTTTCCGATAACTGCTCTGCCTTAGGTAAGTGTCCCAGATTATTGGCCATGTCTCCCCCGCCACTCAGAAGGCGCAGAACGGGCAGATTTGAGCAAAAACACCTCAGATCTGGCGTACGAACGGCCTACCTTCACACTTCTACCCCGACGATGATAGAGCCTTAATCCGACGCAAGCTCGCGTCTAACTGCATAGTCTCTTATCAATCCACGCGAAGCAACAATAAAGAGGAGCCATGAAGGCAGCAGTATTATGCGAACAACCCGGTGACTTGGTTATCGAGGATTTACTCGTTGACAAACCCGGTCCCCAAGAGGTGCTGATACAAACCGTTGGCGCCGGATTATGTCATTCTGATCTTCACTTTATGGAAGGCCTTTTTCGAAGCAAACTACCTTCGGTTATGGGACACGAGTCCGCTGGCATCGTCCAGGCCGTCGGCCGTGACGTCCGTTACGTTCAGCCGGGAGACCCCGTTGTTGCGTGTTTGTCAATTTTCTGCGGCCAATGCCGACAGTGTCTCTCTGGGAACCCACACCGCTGCACAAATACCCGGGCCACGTCACGAAGTCGCGATGAAGCTCCGCGACTTCAGCGCGCTGATGGAACGGCAGTTGATCAAATGGCGCGCTTGGGGGGATTCGCTGAAGAAATGTTGGTGCACCAGAACGGGGTCGTGAAAGTCACCCCGGATATGCCACTTGAAAAAGCCTGTCTAATAGGCTGCGGGGTCACAACTGGGTTCGGAGCGGCGGTACGGACGGCGGCCATACCTGTTGGCGCTACCGTGTGTGTGATCGGGTGCGGCGGTATCGGCTTATCAGCCATACAGGGATCTCGAGTTGCGGGAGCCGGACGAATCATCGCTGTCGACATGAACTCGGAGAGCCTCGAAGCTGCCCGCCTTATGGGCGCTACCGACACAGTTAATGCGCGAGAAGTCGACAACGTCGTGGAAGCAGTACGCGAACTGACTAAAGGCGGAGTGGAGTACAGCTTCGAGGCGATCGGCCTTAAGGAAACCGCTGAACAAGCCTTCGAAATGCTGGAAATCGGAGGCACAGCGACGGTAATCGGCATGGTTCCGTCCAACACAAAGGTAGAGATCCGGGGCATCGACTTACTGAGCGAGAAAAAGCTCCAGGGGTCGATGATGGGTTCGAACCAATTTCGAACCGACATTCCGCAGATGATCGACCTCTACCTCAATGGCCGCCTGTTACTCGATGAAATGGTGTCGGCCACTATTTCCCTCGAAGAGGTAAATGAGGGCTACAACTGGATGAGAGAGGGAACGCTCGCTCGAACCGTCATTACATTCTGACCGAGGGGGTGCTTATCCGAGTAGATCTTGCACAACGCCATCTGCGAGACCTGCTCGCTGCGCGCTATTTCGAAGCTGCTCGACCGTGACAGGGTCAACTTCAAAGCCGTTGGCTCTAGCCACTCTGGCTAATTCCTCGGGCTGGCCGGGTACAAGAATTTCGTCACAGTCAGACCTAAGACTCGACGCGAGAACGAACTCTCGAAACAATTCAATTTCCTCCAAGTAACTTTCTGAGTCGCCGGTAGCCCCCGGATCAATCACAACCGAGAGCATGCTGTTGATAATCCGGCCGTCCCGCGGGTTCTTCGGGTGGGCTGTCTCGCCTCCCAAAAGAGCCGCCCCGAGCAGCTCACACATAATCGCCAAGCCCGAGCCTTTGTGGTCGCCGAACGCAACTAGGGCTCCGCCGCGCTTACCTGATGGATCGGTGTACCAAAATGCGTTCGGGTCATCAGTAAGGTTGCCTTCGACGTCAATAATGGTGTTAGGCGGCACCTTCACTCCCTTGTTGGCGGCGACGCGCGCTTTGCCGCCCGCGATAATGCTGGTCGCCATGTCGAGCAAGAACCCGGGGCGACCGTTCCGGCCCGGAACTGCTGCACAAAACGGATTGGTACCGAATCGAGCTTCCGCACCACCGTACGCTGCGACAAGTGGTGGATGTCCGATGACATTCACAAGATGCAGCGAGGCATACCCACTGGCAGCGCATTGCTCTGCCCAGTGACCAATTCGGCCAATGTGATAGCTGTTTCGTAACCCGACCACAGCCACGCCGTACTCACCCGCGCGCTCAGTTGCTATCTCCATAGCCTCAAAACCATTGACCTGGCCGAAACCGGCGTTCCCATCGAAAGTAACCAACGCGCCGCTGTCCACAACAATCGTGGGATGGCTGTTGATCCGCAACCGCCCGTTTACGACGCCATCAACATAGGACGGCAGCATTCCAACGCCATGCGAGTCATGCCCTGCGAGATTGGCTTCAACAAGCTGGTCTGCCACTAAACCGGCCTCGCGCGGCACACTCCCCATGGCTTCGCATGTTCTAACGATGAACTCATGAATTTGACTGGGATGAAATATCGACACCCCACGACTGTAGTCCCGTGGAGGGAGTTGCCGACCTCCGTTGTCATTCGGCGCCAATAACCCAACCTCATCACGGCACAGGCCACCATGGCACGTCCGGCCGGATTCGTAGCAATAGCCGAGCGGCCGCTAGCTGTCAGATGTGGATTGAGCCCGAGCTGTTCGACTCTGGAGCCACGGTATAAGAACACACAGACCGACACCTAGGACTACGACGGCAAACAAAAACGTCGGCACGTGACCACTCTCCTTCTTCTCTCCAAGAGTTATACCAAAACTTGAGGAGCCCTTGAAACGGTATCCCTGTCATAAAGTATCCCTTTAGACCGATTAGACCCCCAGCAAACCCGGAAGCGCCAAGACAGCGAAACCAAACCCATTGGATTTGAGAGAAACAAAATACCTACGAGCCCGTAGGCGAGGACCTCTGCTCCCTACCCCAGAATTCGTGTCCCTTCCAGATAACCAGGCTCGAGAATTTCAATTGTTGGATGGACTGCACTGACGGCAGCGTTAATAGACTCCGTGTTTGTGGGAATCGAAAATCCTGGCAACCAATTGTCATGATGCCCATAAATAAGCTTCTTGGGTTTCATTACTTCGATCTGCCCCGCTACAAATTGAGCTAATGAACCTTGGATGGGCTCACCGTCGATGTTTCCTCGTCCGGCAGCAGCCAAAATGGCGACATCGGGCTTAAGGCTCGGGATGGTTCCGGAGTAATACCCCGATGTGTCCTGGAAAAGGATACTGCCTTCGGCTGTCTCAATAAGGTAAAGAAGCGCGCCTCCATCCCCCCGCTCACTATGGCCGGGCTGTGAATCCAGCAAGTGTCTCTGGGTAGACGCACTTGTATCGGTAGCCAAGTACTTCATCAACTCAACAAAGCGCTCTTGTTGTTCGTGCCAGTGAACACCAAGGTCGCCTAGGCAGACCACATCTGGTTCATCCATTTCTGAGTGAGACCATACGCATGAGTGTTGACTGGGATAGACCGAGACGGTTACGTCTGGGGCTAGATCGATAGTCTCACCACCCGAAACGCAGATCATTCGATCCAAAGGGACGCCAAGAGTCTCCATTACACGTACCGACTCGTAGGAGCCGATCATCGTTGCCTGGGTATTCTCAATAATGCGCTCGGCGCCCCATAGATGGTCGAAATGACTGTGACCCACCAATATGTAGTCTGCTTCAGTAATGTCCGAGGCACTCAACCCTGTTCCCGCAGCATCTTCCGAGCGGTCAATATAAGCATCGAGAAAAATTGTTATTCCAGACGTGCGCAAAGAAAAAGTAGCGCATCCGTACCAGTCCAGATAAGCAGCCATTTATGAAACCTATCCGAATCTTGGATGCCCAGTGACAGTGTCACCTGATAATGAAGCGCTGCGCCAAGTGCCAACCCGGAGAGAGTTCTGGTTGTCCATCTGCGTGGCAGCCTTACTTACTTTCGGCTGCGGCGGCAACAGCAACGCTCTGACGGTGTTTGCTGCGTCATCGATGACCGATTTCCTCGAAGAACTCTTAATTGTCGAGGGGCCACCGGAGGGTTCCAAAATGCCTTTGATAAATACCGCTGGGAGCGGGACCCTGCTGCTTCAAATCGATGAGGGCGCCAACGCCGACCTGGTAATCTTGGCTGGAGCGTCCCATATGGAGCAACTGATGGCTGGTAATGACTTCCTACCAGCAACTCCGTTTGCCATGACGCATCTATCGATCATCCTTTCGCCAGACTTAATGCACAGCGGCCTCTCATTTGGTGACCTTTGGTCCGGCGACTTGCAAGGCGCTATGTGTGTTAGCTCAGCGCCCTGTGGGCAGCTAGCTGCGAGGTTCGGATCTGCTAAAGGCGTAAACATGGAAGGATTGTCTCGTGAGCCGAACGTCAGGGCTGTCCTCACGAAGGTCGAACACGGTGACGTAGATTTTGGCTTCGTTTACGAGACAGACTTTCTTTCTAGCGAAGCCGAAATCACGGAGGTACCTGGCGCCGGAGCTCAAGGCTTTTCGACGACCTATTATCTTGCTATATCCAAAGAAGCGAAGGACATTGCCGAGCTTAGAACGATGGTCAACAGAATTACGGGTAAAGCAGGTCGGGAAGTACTTCTCAAGCTGGGGTTCATGACGCCATGACCACTCGCCTGCCGGTCGGCATTCGGGTGTTGGCCGCTGTGGCGTTCAGCTTCGTTTTCGTACCACTCGTCTCGCTCCTCTGGCGGGTCCCGTGGAGTCGACTTGCCGATCTCTTAACTACGGAGACCATTACTGATGCACTGCTGCTATCGATATTGTCGAGTGTCGCTGCTGCACTTCTAGCTCTCCTTCTAGGAGTGCCCTTGGCATTGCAGCTCTCGAGAATGGCTGGCTTGATGGCATCAACCGTGCGAGCCATCGTGATACTTCCGATGATATTGCCGCCGGTGGTTGGTGGTGCTGCGTTGCTCTTCGCTTTTGGTCGAAAAGGCGTGATCGGGTCTCTTGTCGAGGACCTACTGGGTCTTGTTTTTCCTTACACAGTTAGCGGTGTGGTCCTTGCTAACACATTTGTAGCTTTGCCATTCGTCGTGATTACCGTCGAGGGTGCCCTTCGTGCGCTCGACCCGAGGTATGAACTAGCAGCGTCCTCACTTGGCGCACATCGGTCGCGGCTAACTTTTCGGGTAGTTCTTCCAATGGTTAAACCCGCGTTGATAGCAGGCGGGGTAATCGCTTGGGCACGAGCTCTTGGAGAGTTTGGAGCGACGATAACGTTCGCTGGCAACATACAAGGGAAGACGCAGACGCTGCCGTTAGCCGTGTTTGTTGCGTTGGAATCCGACAGGGAAGCCGCCCTAGCTATGAGTGTCGTCCTGATGTCAGTATCGTTAATAGTTCTGATTTCGCTACGTGACCGATGGTGGCCTGTCCGATGAGTGGGCCTTCTTCTCGCCTCTTAGATGCTCGCGTTGTGCTGCAACGGGGCGACCTTAGCCTTGACGTTGAGCTAGCCGTTCAGAACGGTGAGACAGTGGCAGTGATGGGGCCCAATGGGGCCGGCAAGACAACTTTGCTGTATGCCTTGCTTGGCTGGTTGCCGCTGCAATCGGGTTGGATCATGCTCGATACCAAGACATTCGAGGCGCCGGGTCAAGACGAGGTCACCCCAACCTACGATCGCAAACTAGGCATGGTATTTCAGGACGGGCTTTTGTTCCCGCACCTCACAGCGATGGAAAATATAAGATTTGGCGCCGGGAAAACCGAGGACCTTTCTCATCTGATTGAGACCTTGGACCTTCACTCTTTCATCGACAATCACCCGGCCCAGCTTTCTGCAGGCCAGACCCAGAGAGTTGCGCTGGCCCGTACCCTGGCGGCGCGCCCTCAGATGGTGTTACTTGACGAGCCCTTGTCAGCACTTGATATCGCTGCGCGTTCAGACGCTCGACACTTGCTTCAAGAGGCTTTGCAACAAAACGTTGCAGGAGCTTTGTTAGTAACGCACGATCCGTCCGATGCGTTTGCACTCGCTCAGAAAATATTGATCTTGGAAGGCGGTCGAGTCACCCAATTCGGCACCGCCGACCAGATTCGATCTCAGCCGAAATCCCGATGGGTCGCTGATCTGATTGGATGGAATGTGTTTGAAGGTATTGGGGAGACGTCGTCAGTAATTCTCCCCAATGGGGTTCAAGTCGCTACTGCGGGATTGGAGCTTGCTGGTAAGACCACGGTGATGATTAGCCCGTCTTCAGTGGCGCTCTTTGTTGAACGACCTTCAGGCAGCCCGCGGAACAGTTGGCTTTGTCGAGTTCGGCAAGTTGAACGCCTTGACGGTCTCGCTCGCGTGACGCTAGCGGGGCCTGTAGACCTTTACGCCGACGTAACGCCCGATGCAGTCAACGATCTAGACCTTGTGCCGGGAAAGGAAATCTGGGCGACCGTTAAGGCCACCGAGGTGCTTGCCCACCCAAAATTGAGCCCTCGTTCGTGACGTTAGGACAGGCGGACCAGAGAACTTGACCCACAGCGGCGTCAAAGCTTGACTACGGTCCTAGGCATGAGAATATCGGAATTATTTGATGTCAGTGGAAAGACGGCGATAGTTACAGGCGGTAGCCGGGGCATCGGCTACATGATTGCTGAGGGACTTCTGCGCAATGGGTGTTCCGTCTATATCACTTCTCGGAAGGTGGAGGACTGTCAACAGGCAGCCGAAGAGCTAAGTACTCACGGGAATTGTAAAGCCATCCCATCAGACCTCAGCAACGACTCCGACCGCGTACGTTTTGTTGAGGAATTTCGGGAAAGCGAAGGGAAACTTGATCTTCTGGTCAACAACGCAGGTGCCGCCTGGGGCTCACCGATTGGAGCGTTTCCTTCCAGTGGTTTCGACAAGGTCCTCAACGTCAACGTAAAGGCTCCCTTTATGTTGACTCAGGATCTTCTGCCGGAATTGCGCAATGCCGC
>Ga0066825_10000024_pt1 | contig 66555 bp, 57 predicted proteins | sample ETNtaG_6_FD_65608 | JGI IMG/M metagenome (GOLD analysis project Ga0066825, IMG submission 65608) | Marine microbial and viral communities from oxygen minimum zone, Eastern Pacific Ocean - ETNP201306SV45 | ecosystem: Environmental > Aquatic > Marine > Oceanic | place: Pacific Ocean: Eastern...
TGCATTTGGATTGGCGGCGGCAAGCTTCTTCCCCGTTCTCGTGCTAGGCATTTTCTCTCGACGCGTGGGCACTGTTCCCGCGGCTGCAGGCATGATTGCGGGGATCGTTTTCACGGGAGCTTATATCATCGCTTCGGTTTACGGGGGCATGAAGCCGTGGACCTTTGGAATTTTCGAAAATGGCATCAAACCGCAGGGCATTGGCTCTATCGGTATGTTGCTCAACTTCGCGGTCACGCTTGTCTTGTCGCGCGTTTTTCCTCCGCCGGGAGAGAAAGCCCAGGAATTGATCGACTCGATTCGAGAGCCGGAAGGAGTCGGGCCCGCAGTTGACATCGAACAAGCGATGGATCACTAAGACGAATCGAGTGCCAGCGTTTTTTTAGAACGAATCGTTTATCCCTAACCCAATGTATATGAAGACAAATATCCTAAGAGTTGGAATCCTCTCGCTTATCGCTCTATTCGCCTCGAGCTCGCTGGTCATGGGCCAGAATCGTGGCAATAAGAAGGCTCGCCCCAGTCCGAATGCGGTAATTAGCCAAACGATTGGAACGACCGTGGTCGATGTGACCTACGGACGTCCGGGCCTGAAAGGGCGTGAAATCGAGTCCTTGGTGCCCGCTGGCAAAGTTTGGCGCACAGGAGCGAACGAGTCGACGACCATTACGTTTTCTGGCGATGTCAAGATTGCTGGAAAGGCAGTAAGCGCAGGAACGTACTCCTTGTACACCATTCCGGGCGAGTACGAGATGACGATCATCATCAACTCGAAGCTGTCTTGGGGCACGCAATACGACGAGTCGCAAGATGTGTTGCGCGTTAATGTGCCCAATAGCAATCAGGGCGCTTTCGTCGAATGGTTTACCATCGATTTCGACAACCTCTCGGACAGCAGCGCTAATATGAACTTGAAGTGGGGCGTCTACGAAGTGGCCGTGCCGATCGAGTTGTAGGCTTTTTCCGTCAGTTTTATTTTTTCGAAGGCAGTCCTCCAGGGGGCTGCCTTTCTTTATCGAGTGACAAATGGGAGAATTACGCTATCGTTTTTCGCATGAAGTCGTTTCGATTTCGTATTTTGGCGATTGGAGCCATACTGGCTTCCGTTTTTGCGTTAGGGGAGGAGCCAGTTGGGGATGGCGACTCGTACCATTACTTGTTCATTGGCGGTTCATTGAGCGCTGCAGAAGGCAAGAGCTATTTTCCCATCGCTTCAGTGAATAAACGCCATGTCTACGTGGAAAAGGGAGAGAAATTGAAAAGGCTGAGCAATCGGGTTCCCGTCATCATTCAGTTGAGACCGACTCTCTCGGATCGATATATCGAGCTTAGCAATCTCGATTTCTCATTCAGTTCCACGTTGCCGGCGTTGATTGAAGCTCGGGCGATTTCGGAGGCGATGCGACATCAGATGGGAACGGAATTGGAAATCGCGAGGATGCCCAAAATAGAATCGAGAGGGCCGCGTTGGCGCTTGAATTACGACGAAATCGAGAATCTGAATCGAGACACAAAGGAATATCAGCAAACCTTAAGGGATCACGCCGATTATGCCACTGACATAGCAGAGAACCGAATGGATACGGTACATTTGGAATTCGATGTAGTTCCGGATCGAGATTACAACGAGGTATATGCGGCAGTTGCGGTAAGTTACGCTCTTCCTCGTCGGGCAGAGTCGCAGCGCGGTTCTCAAGTCTTCGCTCGCTATATCGGGGATCTAAAGGCCGGCGAATCCGAACTCGTGAAACTGCGCACCAATCTTGTTCAGTTTCGCGCCTTGGATGCGCGATGCGAAGTCTTCCTCTTTGACGGAGAGGGGACGCCTATTGCGACGAATCTCTCTCGCCGACTGCAGAAGATGACAGCCGCAGAGGCAGCTGCGCTGCTTGAGACAGCCAATTAGTTTCTGGCGTCTAGATCTCCACGAATCGCTTTTCTCGATAGGAGAGATTCCCGTAGTGGCAAACGGCAGCCGCTTGAACGCCTGCTTCCACGTTGTCGGCGGGATCGCGTCCGTCGCGGATGCCAGCGAGCCAATCGCTGAGATGAAGCGTGGCGCCATTGTAGTCCGAATAGAAATCGGCCCCTTTGGGCCCTTCGCCTGCGACCATGGATTCGCTAATCGGGGCTAGAGGTTCCGGGTTGGGGCGTTGAGGCGTTACCTCGTAACGTCCGCGATCGAAGTAGAGCGTGGCGTCGGTTCCCATGATGCTGACCGAGGCCTTGTGGAGGTTGTTGCTCCAGGAACTGACGTAGGCCATCTGCATATCGAGTCCTGGGAATTCCATGACGCAGTTGGTGATATCCGGCGTTTCCATGGCGCCTTTCTTCCCGTATTGACCGCCCGACATGACGACTTGGCTGGGCATTGGCAAATCGAGCAGCCAATTGGTCGCGTCCAGCCAATGAACCATGAGGTCTCCCAAAGGACCATTGCCGAAGTCCCAGATCCAGCGCCATTGCCGCATGCGATAGGCATCGAAGGGTTGGCTTGGGGCGTTGCCCAGAAAGCGTTTCCAATCCACCTGCTTCTCGGTGATCCGGTATTTGGGATCGTTGTAAGGCATCGTGTTGCGGCACCACTGCATGTGTATGCGAGTGATCTTGCCAATATCGATTTCCTTGGAATCGAGCTTCTGTTTGAGCACGCGCAGATGGGGCATGTTTCGTTGCTGGGCGCCTACTTGGACAATGCGTCCCGTGCGTCGCTTGGCGCTGATGAGCTTGGGTCCCTCCTCGAGTTTGTGGGTGACCGGCTTTTCCACATAGACGTCCTTGCCGGCTTCCATCGCGTCTATCGTAATCGGCGTATGCCAGTGATCGGGCGTGGCGACGATTACAGCATCGATGTCCTTGCGTTCGAGCAGCTTTCGATAGTCGCGCGTTTGACTCACCTCGCGATCGCGACCGCCCACTGTTGCGTGGGCGCTGCGGAGGAAGTCGTCGTAGACGTCGCAAACCGCGACGATGCGAACTCCGGGAATCGGTTCGAGGCCTTTGACGAGAGCGTTACGCATCCGTCCGCCACAGCCTATTAGGCCGATGTTAATCGTCTCGTTCGCGCGATAGCCCTGGGCGGTGGCGGAAAAGCCGCCTAAGGCATAGGTCGCGGATCCTATTCCTAGCATTTTCAGGGCATCTCGTCGGCTTAGTGAAAAATCGGGGTCGTTAGCCATAGTCGAATGCATAGGGGCTTGGGGGAGGAAGGCAACTGGGGAGTTGAATCGGACGCCTCTTAAGAATGAACGAGAGAGAAGGAGCCTGTCATTGACTGCTTATCGAAAACGAGGCAGCGTGGCTGCATCTCGTTATGCCCATGATCAATCGCAGAGAATTCGTTGCCCGCTCCACCATGGCCGGAGTTGCCTCCAGTATTGCCGCGACACCATTCGCGCTCGCTCAATCGTCCGGAAAGCGGCGAATGACGATTCAGCTGTCTTCGGGCGCCATTGGCGTTAAAGCGGATCAGCGTAGGGCGATTGAGTTGGCAGGGCAGTATGGCTTCGAATCGGTGGAAGCCTACGGAACGACTTTAGCCGATGTGAAAGGGGATGAGCTGAATAAGCTGAAGGACGACTTGAGCGCAGCGGGCCTGGTGTGGGGCTCTTCAGGACTGACGGTTCAATTTCGAGAGGATCAGGCTCGGTTCGAGAAAGACCTGAAGGCGCTGCCGAAAGTCGCCAAAGGGCTCAAGCGAGCAGGCGTGAAGCGCGTCAGCACCTGGCTGATGCCGTGCCACAACGAATTAACCTATAACCAGAACTTCGATCGGCATGCCACGCGGTTGCGGGCGGTTTGCAAAATTCTGAAGGATCAAGGTCTCACGTTCGGCATGGAATACGTGGGGACCACTTCACTGTTGATCTCTCGAAAGTATCCATTCGTTCATACCATGGCGGAAGCGCTCGAATTGGCGGAGGCTATCGGAACGGGTAACGCTGGCCTGGTGCTCGACAGCTGGCACTGGTGGCAAGCGGGAGACAGCGCGGAAGCAATCGAGAAGCTCGACCCCAATCTGATCGCATTGGTCGATTTGAATGACGCTCCCAAAGGAGTAGAGAAGCAGCTCCAGCAGGACAACCGTCGAGAATTGCCCCTAGCTACAGGCGTGATTCCCATCAAGGGCTTCGTGGAAGCGCTTGTGAAGATCGGATACGATGGACCGGTAAGGGCGGAGCCATTCAATCAACCTTTGCGCGATCTCGACGATGGACCGGCTTGCCAAGCCACGATTTCGGCCATGAGAAAGGCCTTCGCATTGGTGGGTGGTTGAGGCCCTGTTTTAGAAGCGGAAAGTGTATTGGAATTTCATGGACACTTTGGTGTCCTGAGATTGAAAGCGCAAACCTCCCGCTGGGTCTTGCAGCCAGCCTTGGTTGAAGACGATGAATAGATCCCTGCCTGGCTGGAGCGTCCAGCGCATTCGGCTTTGCCAGCCAAGATTATCCGATCTATTGTCGTATTGTATCAGGTTGGTGAATGACAGGAAAGGCGATACGGCAAAGTCGATGTTCGAGGTGATGATGCGAGCGATGAAATCGCCTTCCGGCAAATGCGCGAAGGTTTGGTTGGCTCCAACGGAGAAATTGAATTTGGGAGGCGTTTTAAAGGTCAGGGTTGCCGAGATTTGCTCGGCGGTGCCCGACCAGTAATCGCCGAAGCTGGTTGTGACGAAGGCGGATAGGCGTCGCTTGCGAGCCGAAGCGACGGTCGCCTTGAACCGATTCATATGGTAGGCTCCCGGTTGAAGTACAATGCCTGGGGAGATCTGGAAGGGCTCGAAAAGCCGTTCGTAGGTTCGGTCGTAGTCGCCGAAGGCGTGGACGGAGTCGCCGGAATTGAAGTGCCAGTCAAGGGGCGTTACGTGGAACTCTGTACTCTCGATATGTCCGTTGTCGAGACGCTCGAATTGAGTGTAGAAGATGTCGTGAAACATCTGTTGGATATCCATGAAGTTTTTCGGGCGCGGATTGTAGCTGGCTCCCACGCGATACATGCGAACATTGTTGCGTTGAAGGAAGCCGAGGGCCGGATTGAAGTCCTCCTCGATAACTCGGTAGACGAGCTCGCCCACGTATTTGTCGTTCGGATAATGAGCGGAAATGCCGTAGGATTTGTCGTTGTCGGAATCGTCATCGTTGTCGCTTCGAACGGCGTAAGCATTCACGACAAGATTCATGTTTTGGTCCATGAAATTGGAAGTCGCGAAACGAGCATCCGCTCCGTAGGTTTTGCCGTCTTCACCTAGGGCAGGATTGCCATCGGTGAAAATGCCGCCGATATAGGATTGCTCGAATAAATTCTGCTTGAAGCGGGCCACGACGAAGTCCTTGTCATCGACGAAGGACGTTCCGTCTGTGCGGACGTTCAGCAATCCGATATCGGTGTTTCCCGCTTTGCCTGTCAATTTCATGCCCATGTCGATCGGCACTTCCCGTCCGTTCAAGAGACCGATGCGGCGACTGAAAAATGGATACACGTCCGCGCCGGCTGATGGAATGCCTCCCGGGGATTGCGGTCCGGTGCTGGCGAATGAAAATACACCTGCGTCTTCGAGGAAGAAAGAACGCTTCTCCGGCAAGAAAAGCGAGAAACGAGAGAGATTGATTTGACGAGCATCAACTTCAGTTTCGCCGAAATCGGTGTTGAGCGTTCCGGTAAGCTTGAGGCTGGGGGTTATGTTGTAGAAAAAATCGAGTCCTGGTTCGGCGTCGAATCCATCGTCGGCGATCGTATCGGAATCGAGCCAACTTGCGGCGACAAACGGGCGGATGTCGAGGCCGATGCCTTGATTCAGTCCTTCGAGGTTCGTAATCTTGCCGGCTTCGGAGATTTGAAGGAAATCGGTTTCCAGACGGGCCCCTGTCCAGCGATTTTCTTCGAGCTTGCGGTAGATGTTCCGGGAAATGTTGAAGCCCCATTCGCTGCTGTTAGCGGGGAAGTTAAGACTCTTGAATGGGATCGCTATTTCGGCAACCCAACCAAAGTCGGTGCGCTTCGTGCGCATGTCCCAAATCGCATCCCAATCCGTATTCAATTCTTCATTTCCAAAGGCGAGTCCATCTACGAAGGCCCCCGATGGGTTGGTTGCAAAGTAGAATGCGTTTCTCTGGTCGCGGAAGGTATCGAGAATGATCTCGAGGTGGTCATCTGAGTTAAGGCTAGCATCGCGCTCCATAAGCGTGCCGATGACCTTGTTCGGTTCCGAGTCGAATGCTTTGACGCCGATATAGAGGTTGTTCGCGTCGTATAGAAGCGTGACTTTCGTTCGCTCGGTCGGCGTTTGGCCGGGATTGGGCTGACGCTGAACGAGGTCGCCAATATCGGGAGCTTGCGTCCAAATGGGTTCGTCGAGAGTGCCGTCTATGGAGATACGCTCTTCGGTCTTGGTGACCGATATCGCGCGCTTCGAGTCAGGACTCTGGGCAAGGATCGAGCAGGCGAGGAGCGAAAGTCCCGCAATTGCAGCTAGGAGATTCTTGAATCGGTGGGGGAGTAGAACGATGCAAGCGCTTGTTTCGGAGGAATTTGGCATATGAGTTCGATTGGTCTTACACGAAAGGCCCGCAAGTTGGACCGTTTGTTTTCCGCAGTTCTGAAATCCAGTTGCTCGAGTATCCTTAGGCGCTTTGCTCTGAAGGACATTCTCTATAAGTATGCTGTTGATACAGAGGCTGCAACTTAGGAGACTTTTAGGTATTATGATTAACAAGCTATCACGAAATTCGATTATCGCAGCTGCGTTATTCATGGGGGTGACGTTGGCTTCAGCGGCTACGCTAAAGTTCGGAGGCCCTATTGACGCGCAGCAAGTAGTTATAGATCCGGTGCCCGAGGAGCCTTCAATGGCAATGGGATCGGCGGTCTTAACCCTAGACACGGAGACTCTGAATTTCGATCTTACGATTCACATCAATGGTCTGGAGGAATCGATAAACCTCGCTCATATTCACGCTGCTCCTGCGGAGGCGAACGGTGGCGTCATTATCGATCTCCTGGACGAAGTGGACGAATCCTTCGATGAGCTGGGAGCCTTCAAGAGCTACGCGGTCACGAATAAGCCATTCGATCCCTCGCAAATAGCGAATCTTCTATCGGGCGATACCTATCTCAATTTTCATACGGATGCCTTCTCATCGGGAGAAATCCGAGGTCAGCTCGCGCCTGTGGACATGTCCACGGATTCCATCGTCAATTTCTCGACGAGAGGCATGGTAAATCCTGGCAATGGCAAGGCGGCGCTTCTGATTGGCGGTCTCGCGGTTCAGAAGCCTAAGACTATTCTTTTTCGGATGGTCGCGGACAGCCTGACTCGGTTTGGCGTTCAAACCTCGTTGAAAGACACTTCGTTCCAAGTATATCGTCTGCCGAATTCCAATGACCCTCTGGATACGGCTGTGGTGATCGGCGGCAATGACAATTGGAAGGAAAATGGTCAACAGTATCGAATTCTCGCGACAGGCTACGCTCCTGGGGCGGACAATGAAAGCGCGGTCATTATGCCTTTGGAACCGGGCGTTTACACGATGAATGCCGACTCGGAACAGGGAGCGGGAATTGCCTTGGTTGAGACTTATGGCGTGGAGATGCAGTCGATTGGCGGCATGCTCGCGAAGGCGGCTAATGGAACCTACACGCAAGAGTTTTCCATCCTGAAGGCCGCGATCGATGCAGTGGGCTTGGCAGGCATATTGGACGGTCCTGGTCCCTTTACTTTATTCGCGCCCACCGACGATGCTTTCTTGGCCTTGGATGGAATCGATTCGTTGGAGGACGTTCTTGGTTTGGATCTGAACGACTTGGAGATGTTGCTGCGATCCCACGTGGCAGGAGGATTGACGCTCTCGGGTGACTTGAGTCCCGATGTCGTTGCGAATGTGGATACGCTTGATGGCGGCCGAGTGGACGTTCTTCTTAGCGGAGAAACGGTCACCGTGAATAACGCGACGGTACTGGAGGCGGACCTCATCGGTACGAACGGTGTCGTTCATGTAATCGATGCAGTGATCGAAGGTCTTTGATTCAGGACATCGAATGCTTTTGGGGCGGATCTCTCGTATTGGGGGTCCGCCTTTTTCGGGCCTGGTGTAGAGCCAGTCTTTAGATATGGTCGCAGCGCTTGATGTCGCCTAGAGCCGGAAATTCGGCCCGCCATTCGTGGACGCTCGAAGCGTCGACGGGATAGCTGAGGCAGGACTCTGCGTTATCCGCTCTGACCAACTCGTTCCCGCCTTCGTCTATGATCATCGATTGGCCCGGATAGGCGAAGCTAGGATCTTGACCGACTCTATTCACTCCCATGACGATCGCTTGATTTTCAATCGCCCGGGCTTTGAGAAGAGTCTCCCAATGATGAATACGATCAATCGGCCAGTTGGCAATGACTGGGAATAGATCCGCGCCTGCTTCCACGCCTCTGCGAAAGAGTTCGGGAAAACGGAGATCGTAGCAGATCGTTGGGCACACGGTGAAGCCATTCCATTGAAAAAGAAGAATGTCATCGCCCGATTCGTAGCTATCGGATTCTCCAGTATAACTGAAACAGTGATTCTTTTGGTAATGGCCAATGTTCTCTCCCGTTGGTCCGTACACGGACAATTCATTGCTGCCGTGGCCGTTTTCCGCGCGATAGACCAGGCCCCCGATGGTCCAACTCTCGTATTCGCGGGCCAACTCGGAGAGAAACGCTTCTGTCTGCGAGGGCGCTTGCTCGGCGATTCGTTCGACATTCATGCTGAATCCACTCGCGAACATTTCGGGAAGGACGATCAACGAATGAGCGGGGATGTCCGTATCGGCGAGAAGAGCTCGAACGGTTGCGAAATTGCGCTCTCGGTTTTCCCATTGGATATCGAATTGACAGGCGACTAGGTTCATGACTGGAAAATGGATACGGGATCAGGAAATCGCTTGAGGCTCTGCTTCTTTCTTCTCCGTGGGAATGATCCCGAGCAGGAAGGTGGTAGCGACTCCGATGAGCATGGGATACTGCCAGGCGAGCGACAGATAGCCCTTTTCGGAGAGAAGCAGCAGCGTGGCCGTTGTGGCGCTGCCTATCAACATCGCGCCGATATTCCAGCGATCGGAACCCCTCCGGGATAGCAATCCCACGAGAAACACGCCTAACAAGCCACTGTAGGTTACGCCTGCGACCTTGAGGGCGAGCCAGATGAACTGACCGCCGTGCTGCAAACTCCAGGCGATGACCACGAGCGCGATTGCGACGACTCCCATGAAGATCCGGGCCGCCCACACTTGTTGATTAGGGGTCGTTTTCTTGGGGAGTAAGGGTTGGTACAGGTCGACTACAATAGAAGAACTGAGGGCCGCCATGGCGCTGTCGAGGCTGGACATCGCAGCAGCGAGCACCCCGCAAAGCAAGAGCCCTTGTAGTCCGTTTGGAAGTACGGTCGAAATGAAGTGGGGGAATACTTTGTCGGAGTCGACTTGGTTCAGCTCATTTACGAGCTCCATAGGCAGGCCAGCATCGGGATTCTGCTGATAGTAAGCGAAGAGCCCGACTCCAATGAGCAGGAATAGAGCGGATACGGGAATGGCTACGAATCCACTGAGGACGATGCTGCGCCGGGCCTGTTCCAGCTTGCGGCAAGTAAGCATTCGTTGAGTGAAGTCGTGATCTGTCCCCAGGGTGGCGAGCGAATTTACAAAGCCGAATAGCGCTGCCAAAACGAACCAATTGCTGTCGGTCAAGATCCCGCCCTCGGGACTCCATTGAAAGATTTCCAATCGGCCTGTTTGAGCTCCGGTATCGAGGATCGAAGACCAGCCCACTAGATCTTGCAGCGACCAAACCATGGCTAGACCGGCTGTAAGGAAGACGATGGCTTGAATGCAATCGGTCCAAATAACTGCCTTGATGCCCCCAATGCCTGCGTAAACGAGGCAGAGGGCAGCAAACCCGAGCATAGTCCAAAAGAAAGGCAGTCCCAGGATAACGTGGAGACCAGTCGATGCGATCATAAGCCTTACCGACGAAGCCATGACGCGCGATAAGAGGAAGAATCCGGCTGCCGTGTAATGGCTGGAGCTGCCGAATCGGTCTCTTAGATATTGGTAGATCGAAAGACAACGGAGCTTGTAGAAGGCGCCCAGGAATAGGAAAGCAATGGCAAATCGGGCCAGGATAGAGCCAATGCCCATCTGCAGGTAGCCCAAATTCTCCGCGTAGCCGACGCCTGGCGTTCCTAGGAATGTGGCGGCGCTGATTTCGGTTGCGATGAGCGAGCCGAGTACCGCTAGCCAAGGAACTTGTCGGCCCCCAGCGACGTAGGACTCCATGGATTCGCTACGCTTGCCGAATCGTATGCCGACGAAGAGGACAGCGGCGAAATAGACGAGGACGATGAGAAGGTCGATTGGCGACATCTAATGATTCGAGGATTGGCCGCAGCATGAGAGGACCCATCGAAAATGCAATTGAGGATTGGGGAATGGCTCGCAATTCCGTTTCGAGGATAGTGGCGCGACGCGTTTCCCGTTGACTAAAATGCCATTCTGAATGGGTTCGTGGGTCAGAATCGAATGTCTTTTATTTAGTCTGTTTAGCGAATCCATTCGTTATAACGCAAAATGAACCGTTCGATTTTCTTTTGAGACGCTACCCAAGCGTCTTTCCCCACTATCCCAACCCGATGCCCGCCCAAGCTGTTCAAGTCCCGGATGTTTTGCGGAGATTCCAGATCTTCGTGGCAAGCGTGGTCATTAGTCTTTTGGGAGTATCGTCTGTCCCGGGAGATACGATCGAGTTCGACCGAGACATTCGACCGATCTTGAGCGAATTGACGGATGAAGAGCGGGCAGCGTTGATAGAGTGGGCTCGTCAAGGCGGCGAACTGCCGGAGGGAGTTTTCGAGAGCGATAGTGGGGCCGCAGAGCTGCATGGCGACGAACTGTTCGAATTGGAAATCGCTGCCTTGCTCGCCAAGCACTGTCTGGAGTGCCACGATTCGTCGACGAAAGAAGGGGCTCTTGATTTGTCGAGAAAAGGGCCTGCCTTCAAGGGAGGCGACAGTGGGGAAGCCATTGTTCCTGGAGATTCCGAAGGAAGCTCGGTGTGGGAGCTCGTCGAGCTGGGCGACATGCCTGAAGACAGGCCGCCTTTGAGCAGAAAGGAAAAGGAGCTGTTGGCTCGTTGGATAGACGAAGGGGCAACCTGGTCGCTCGATTGGATCGATCCCGCTACTTATGCTCAGGATTCGATCAAGGAAGAATGGATACGCAGGCTTACCGTTTACGAGTATGTGGAGACGGTTCGGAGCGCGCTAGGCGTGGATATCGAGAGCGAAGCTAAGGACAGGCTGCCTCGAGACAGCAGGGCGGATGGCTTCAGCAATACCGCCTACAATCTCAATGTGGATCTCGGCCACGTAAATGCCTACGCTTCGCTTGCCGCAACGATTGTCAATCGCCTGGACGTTAAGCCCATCATCCAGCGGTTCCACAAAGATCCCAAGTTCACCGATAAAGACATGGGAGCGCTGATTGAGGGTATGGGCGCTTGGATTCTGAGAGGCCCGCTTGAAGAATGGGAGGTCGTGGCCTATCGGGGAATTTCAACTACCGTTGCCAGTTCGGGAGGAACGATGGAAGAGGCGGTCTCGCTGATTCTCGAGGCGATGCTGCAATCGCCACGATTCATCTATCGCATTGAAAATCGAGGCGGAGGCAAGGAAGCGTCGCGCTTTCGCGAATACGATATCGCTTCGCGAATGAGTTTCATGATTTGGGGGGCGGCTCCAGATGCGAACCTATTGGATGCAGCCGAGGCAGGCGAGCTGCGCAGCCTGGAGACGATCGATTTCCATGTCCGTCGGATGCTCGAGGATCCGAGAGCAATCGCCCAGTCGAAGCGCTTTCTTTCGGAATGGCTCAACTTGGATCGCCTGGATAATCTGAGCCCGAACAAGGAGAAATTTCCGGATTGGGATCCGGCGCTGGCTGGACAGATGCGGGAAGAGACCTTAGCGTTTTTCGAGGAAGTGATCTGGGAGCGGAATCGGCCGCTCGCGGATTTGCTCGATGCTCAGCTAACCTTTGTGACGCCCGAACTCGCCGCTCACTACGGATTGCGAAAGAAAGACCGTGAGAAAACCGAATCGGAATGGGCCCAATACGATTTGAGTTCGGACCCGAATCGAGGCGGTCTGTTGACTCATGGCAGCGTGCTAACCATGGGGGGAGACGATGCTTCGATGGTAACGCGTGGTTTGTTCGCGCTGCACGACCTCCTGCGTGGGACGGTTAATGATCCGCCGCCTGGACTGGACACCACTCCTGTACCTTCCAGTCCTGGACAGTCCCAACGAGCGATTTCCGAAGATCGCATTGCGGACAATTCCTGTGGGGGCTGTCATTCGAAATTCGAGCCGCTCGCATTCGGGCTGGAACGGTTCGATGGCTTGGGCAGCTTCAAAAAGAGAGACGCCTTTGGAAATCGATTGCGTCAGGATGGAGAGATTCTTTTCCCGGGAGAGGCGAAAGCGATTTCCTTCGAGACTTCTAGGGAGCTGATGGGCTTGCTTGCGGACAGCGACCGGGTCGCCGAAACCCTCGTTTGGAAACTGACTCAGTTTGCTTTGGGCAGACCCTTGGGCGCTCGAGAAGCGGCCTCCGTGCAGGAAATCGCTAAAGAGGCCCAGGCTCGGGGGGGCACCTATGCTGCAGTCATTGGAGCGATCGCTGCCAGCGAACTAATGAGAAATTGAATGTCGAAGGTGGAAGGATGATTATATGAGAAGCAAACCAATCAGTCGTCGAACGATGCTCAAAGGCTTGGGCACGGTAGCCGTAGGCTTGCCCTTTCTTGAGGAAATGGCCTTAGCTACAGCGAGCGCTGCGGGAAAGAAGGCTGCCGCAAATATTCCCGTTCGCTCATTCAATGTCTTCTTCGGTTTGGGAATCCCTGCTCCCTTGCAGCAAGAAGGGTATGGTGGCGTTTTGGAGCCGCTCAAGGAGCTCGAGGACAAGCTGCTGATTATGCGCAACATCGATCATGTGCGTTGCGACGAGTCGGGGATCAATGCTCATTTCGACGGCGCCTCCGCATCCTTTACAGCGGAGCCGCCAGACGGCGAGGCCAAGTCAGGCGGACCTTCGATCGATCAAGTTATTCGTCAGGCTCACTATCCGAAGGGTCAACCGGATGGGGTAACCCCTACCTTGATCGGCGGCACATTCTTCCGAAGAAGTCGCGTCAGCCGTTACGTTCACAGCTATAATATGGATGGTACGGTCGCCGCCACGATGCAGGAGCGTCCGCGGGATCTCTTCGAGCGTGTGTTCGGAACGGTTTCGCTATTGGACGATGCCGATGCTCGCGAGCGCCACTTGAAGCGCAGCGTGCTCGATTCGGTAGTTGGGCAATACAAGTACTTTAAGGGAGATCGTTCTCCTCTGGGCGCTTCATCGAAGGGACGTATTTCGGATCATTTGGATCGAATTCGGGAATTCGAGCAGCGCGCCTTTTCGTTGGAGCGAGTCGACCCGAATGCTCCCGAGCAGCCGCCTAAATCGCAAATCGCCCATGGTGGAGTGGCGGATCCGGGAGGCGAGGGCATCGATATGGAGCTCGATGCGCTGACGACGGAATGGCGCCTGATGGCCGACCTCTACGCGATGGCGATTCAAATGGATCGAGCTCGCTTTGGATCGATTACCTTTCTCGCCGCAGGCGAACGGCTCCGAGTGACGGGCGATTACGAGTATCAGGGGCGCAAAGTCTATCAATTCGACGATGCCCGTCAGCTGGATGCGTCGGGCTCGAAAGGCTGCAGTCACGAATGGTGGCACAAGTACAGCGAGGAAAAGGCGAATGAGGCGCTCCGGGCCCACGCGCATATGAAAATGCGCGAGGTGGCGTATTTCCTTAAGCGGCTCGATGGCGACGATGCCATGGAAGGCAACGGCAAGAGCATCCTCGAGAATTCGCTTTTCACGATTTCCACCGAGTCGGGCGATGGACGCCATTCAGACGTCAAACGCGAGCTTTCAGGGGTTTTCCATGCGATATCGGGCGCCAATGGGCGTTTCAAAACGGGCAAGATCATGGATGTAGGGGCAGAAGGTATCGACGTGTACAATACGATTTTGGATGGGATGGATGTTTCCCATCGGTTGGGACCGAAGGATCGGGAGGCCCGAGCCGTGGACTCCATTCGCGCCTGATCGTTGTCGATTATGCTTTAAAAAGGCCAGGGCGGTCGCTCTTATTCGGGGTTTCAGACTGAAAACCCGATTTCGATGCGAGAAAACGCAAACCCATTCTTCCGCAAGCCGGCGATCTTCGGCGCCCTTGGTTTCCTGGCGATAAACGCCTTGCTTGGATTGATCAGCGGCTGCAGCAAGCAGTCGTCGGACTCGGAAGCGAAGGAAACGGTGGCCAAGGCGGCTCCTAAAGAATATCCCAAGAGCGATGACTGGCATCTCGCCCAGACGTGTCGCGAATGCCATGCAGAGCAATACGAGGATTGGGTCGGTTCGCACCATCAATTGGCCCATCGCCGATTGGATCCCGAGCGAGATACGGAAGCGTTTGCAGGAGGTCAGACCACGGATGAGGCCGGGCGCAGCTTCCGTCTGACCGCGGACAATTCCGAGTTCGGCGTTTTCGAAGAAGGCAAGGATTTTCCAGGGACAGTCGATTCGGTGATTGGCGAAACCCCGATCCAGCAGTACTTGATTCCTTTTCCTGGCGGGCGTTTCCAAATTCAGGAGATGACCTGGGATCCCCACAAGAAAGAGTGGTTCAACGTATTTGGCGACGAAGTGCGCGATCCGGGCGATTGGGGTCATTGGAGCCAGCAGGGCATGAATTGGAATTCCAATTGCGCGTGGTGTCACATGACCGACTACAAGAAGAACTACGACATCGAGACGAACGCCTATTCAAGCTCGTGGAAGATCGAAGGGATTTCCTGCATTCAGTGTCACGATGGCATGGAGCGCCACGTGGCCGCGGCTCGAGCCGGGGACTACACGGAGCGCAGCGAACCTCCAAACATCGAGGTTGCCATGGACAATTGCGCAAGCTGCCACGCTCGTCGCGAAGAGTTGACCGCCAATGGCTTTCATGCGGGCGAGGACTTCGACGATCACTTTCGCTTGGTATTGCCGGATCTGCCCAACGCTTACTTCGTCGATGGCAAAGCCAATGAAGAGAATTACGTCTTCGGCTCGCTGCAGCTGAGTCGAATGGGGCATAAAGGAGTCAGCTGCTTGGATTGTCACAATCCGCATTCGCATGAGCCCATTTTGCCCATCGAGGACAACTCCTTGTGCATGCGGTGCCACAGTACTGGGGTGAACGAGGCTAAGATTATCGATCCGGTGGCTCACTCGCATCACCCGGCCGGGAGCGAAGGAAACCAATGCGTATCCTGTCACATGCCGCATCGGAATTACATGCAGCGCGACCCGCGTCGCGATCACGGCTTTACGATTCCCGATCCGCAATTGACGATCGATTTTGGAGCTCCAAACGCCTGCGCGACCTGTCACTCCGATCAGACGGACGAATGGGCTCGCGACGCGGTCGATGAGTGGTTCCCAGAAAGCGAGCGACGCGAAGCCCTCCGCGATCGAGCCAAGGTTTTGCATGCTTACAATAATGGCGATGCGAGCGCCTGGGAAGACGTGCATCGCTTGCTTCAGAGCGAGGAGAATGTGTATTGGCGCTCTGCATACTTGAGAATCCTCGCCCAGATGGCGCCTGGAGCGCCGGAGAGTTTAGTGGCGGCCTTGGAAAGCGCGAAGTCCGAATCTCCCGTAGAGCGCGAGTCGGCTTTGCGAATCCTGGCGAATCGCGGAGATCGATTGGCAGACGTCCAGCAAGGCTTGTTCGATGAGTCGCGCCTGGTTCGCAATCAAGCCGCGGATTCCCTTTCGCAGCAATTCAACCCAAGCGTGAATGCGTTTAAGGAGTGGCAGGAATATGCGGAGATGAATGCGGATCGTCCGGCGGGAGCCCTAAGACGAGCGGAGTTGGCTATCCAGCAAGGCGATTTGTTCTTGGCCCGCCAACTGGCAGAGCAAGCGGCCAGCTTCGATAAGAACAATGCCCAACTGCTTTACGATATCGCTATCATGTTCGCTCGAATCGGGGATATCAACGGGGCCTTGTACAAGATTCGAATGGCCAAGCAATTGGACGATTCGCTGGCGATTCTCTGGTTTGGCGAAGGACTGCTTTATGCGGAGCAAGGCGATGCGCTCAAGTCCATCGAGTCCATGGAAAAGGCAGTCGAATTGGACGATTCGCAAGATCGTTGGTGGTACAATTTAGGCGTGGCCTACATGCAGACCAACCAAAACGGCAAGGCCAGCGAGGCGCTAATCCGAGCGGTTCAGTTGAATCCCATGGAGCCACAGTACCAGCAAGTGCTGGCGGGATTGCAGCGGCAGCAGTAGGAGAAGCCTCTTAGCTCGATTGCGACCGCTTGCGGGCGAAGGCATGGTGGATAAATGCCATATCTTCGGCGCTTAGCGATCGCTGGCTCGCCGAAAGATTGCAGTCGACTTGAGCCTGATTCCGAAATCCTGGAATGGCGCTGGCTACGTTCGGATAGTTCAATACGAAGCGTAGAGCGACCGCGGCGAGATCTTCGGTTCGGTCGCCGAATCGACCTTTAAGCGCCTTGAGCATTGGGGCGAGACGTTCAAGCGCTGGCGATTGGAACTTCGGACTGTTCTCGCGATGATCTCCGGACTCGAATCGAGGCGGGTTGGTGGGATCGTACTTGTCCAGCAGGATGCCTTGATTAAGGGGGCTGAAGGCGATGAAGGAGAGATTCCCTTTTTCGAGGAGCTGTCCTACGATTCCATTGGGTTCGACGAATTTCGTATCCATCATATGGGCCCAACTTTGGAGAACGGTTGGCTTGACGATGGGAACGATTTTTTCGAATCGAGACGAACGGTAGGACGATTGGCCGATAAGTCGGATTTTACCTTCCTGCCTTAGGTTCTCCATCGTTTCGGCCGCTTCTTCCAAATAGCAGTCATCGGGCCCAAAATCGTCGTGATGGAGATAGTAAATGTCGATGCTGTCGCGCCCGAGGTTGCGAAGGGATCGCTCGCACTGGGTTCTGATATTAGCGGCAGTATAGGGGTGAGGACTATTGCTTGAGACGTAGCCGACTTTGGTGGCGATTACGAATGTTCGGTTGTCCAGTCCTAGCTTATTCAGGCATTCGGTCAGGATCCGCTCGGCTTTACCGTCGCCGTAAGCATCGGCATTGTCGAAGTGGTTTACGCCTTGGTCGACCGCAGACTTAATCGCGTCTCGGGCGTCATCGAAGGCGACATTCGCCCAACCGGACGATCGCCCGTTCTTCCAGCTGAGTCCCCCCAGGGCCCAACAACCCAGACCGATCTCCGAGACTTCTATCTCGCTCGATCCGAGCGTTCGGTACTTCATGGAAACAGCCCGATGGAGGATCGCTCAGCGTCGGACGGTATTGAAGCGAGCTTCAGTTGGCTGGCACGAGCCGGTAGATGCTGCCCTTCTGCGGCGAACCGCTGGTCAGAGAAACATACAAGTAGCCATCGGGACCATTCGCAACGTCGCGTACGCGTCCTTGATTCTTCATTACGATCTCGTCGGAAACGACTTCGTTCCCTTCGATGGTCAGTCGGTGAAGCTCTTGAGAGGCCATTCCGGAAACGAAGAGGTCTCCTTTCCATTCGGGGAAGCGATTGCCCTCATAGAAGTCGATGCCGCAGACGGCGATCGAAGGTACCCAGTAGGTCTTGGGCTGCTCCATGCCTTCCTTGGCGGTGAGATTAGTCATGGGACTGCCGTTGTAATTCATGCCGTAGGTGATGGTCGGCCAACCGAAATTGAGTCCTTTTCGAATCCAATTGGTCTCATCGCCGCCACGCGGACCGTGCTCGGTTTCCCACAACTGTCCGGTCGTTGGGTGGAAATCGAGACCTTGCGGGTTGCGGTGACCGTAGCTCCAGATACTTCCGTAGGCTCCTGGTTCGCTCAGGAAAGGATTATCCTTGGGGATACGACCATCGTCGTGGATACGGTGAATCTTGCCGTTGGGGCGAGCGATGTCTTGAGCCATCTCCATGCGACCGCGATCGCCAATGCTGAAGAACAGGTATCCATCTTTGAATGCTAGACGCGAGCCGAAGTGGACGCCTGCATTGGTGTGAAATTCGCCGGGAACGTGGAAGATCTCTTCCTGGTCGACCCATTTCTTCCCCTTGATGCGGCCGCGTACGATTGCAGTCATGCCCGCAGGTTTGCCGTCTTCTTCGGCGCCTATATTCTCCGCGTAACTCAGATAGATCCACTTGTTTTCGGCGTAGTCTGGGTGAAGGGCGACTTCAAGCAGTCCGCCTTGTCCGCGTTGCCAGACTTCAGGGATGCCCTTGATGGGGCCAATCAGCTTGCCCTTCCGGATAATCCAAAGTTTTCCGTCGCGTTGAGTCGCAATAAGGTCGCCATTCGGCATGAAGTCCATGGACCAAATGATTCCATCGGCTTCAGCGACTTTCTCTAGCTTGAAGGAGTGCGCTTCGGAGTTGAAGACGCCGCCGCTTGGCTCGAGTCGCTTCAGCAGCGCTTCCTTGTCGGCGAGCTGATTTTGCTCGCGGATGTAGATGACCAGCGAGCGAATCTGATCTTCCGTAAGCGCTCCCTTCCAGGGCGCCATTCCTAGTTCGGGAAATCCGTCGCGAATGGATTTGGCGATCTCTTCGTCCGAAGATCCGTGCTTCCAAATGCCGTCTATCATCGACTGGCCGGAGCCGCCCTCCAGGTTCTTGCCATGGCAGGATGCGCAATGGGTTTGGTAAAGTTCGTCGACTGCGCCGCTTCCGATTCGGTTTTGAGCGTTGAGGCTGACCGAGACGAGGGAAAGGGCGAGGAATGATGCGAGATTGATCGATTTCATATCAGATTCGTGAGGCGAATGCTCGGGAAGAAGTTACGAGGGTAATCGCTCCAATGGACACGTAGGTCAAAGAAAAAGGATTGCGCGGGATCGCGATCGATAAGTTGGGATATCAGACCTCGATCGCTCGCAAGGGTTGCGGATCGATAACATTCAGCTTCGGATCGTTCTCTTGCAGCGCCTTGGCGAACCACGCGCGAGCGCCCGGATCTCCATGGGTGAGAACGATCGTCTTTGGATTGGTCTGAAGGGCGAACTGAAGCAATTCTTCACGGTCCGCATGACCGCTCATTTCGAAGCGTTCGATCTGGGCCCGGATGGGCGTTTGATAATCGAATGCTTCGAACACGAAATTCTCGCCCGGAGCGGACCCTAGGAGCTTGCCCCCGGGCGTGTCGGGATCGCAATAGCCCACGAAGCATACCGCATTGCGTCCTTGATGGAGCAAGCACGCTGCCAGTCCGTAGCTTGGCGTGCGTTCGACCAACATTCCGCTGCTGAGAATATAGATGCCTTGCTCGGGAGGTTCTCTGCCGGGGACAAGCGATCGCGGGGGACGCTTTAGTCGCAGCTCTTTGATCGTCTTTCGAGTGAAATTAACCTGGCCGGTACGCTTTGAAATTTGATCGAGGTGATCGGCGACGGCCAAACCGAGTCCTGCTCCGAATACGGGGCAACTGGGTATGCGGCCTTCCTTGCGAGCATGATTGAGAATCGTAAGAATTTCCTGCATACGTCCAAGGGCGAAGACAGGAATTAGTATTGAGCCGCCGCGACGCAAGGTAGCGGTGATGGTATCAAGAAGGCGCGCGATCTCGCTTTCTCTCGTTTTGTCGGCCGGCCGTTCGGTTTCGCCGCGCGTGGTTTCCAGGACAACGGCGTCGAATCTCTCATTTAGTGGGAAGTCCGCTCCAGGCAGCGTTTTTTGGTGATCGAAGAGCACGTCGCCCGAGAAGAAGTATCGCTTGTCTTCTATGGCTACCTCGAATCCGCCGGCGCCTGCTACGTGGCCTGCAGGGTGAAGCGTTAGCTCCAGCGTTTCGTCGCCTTCGTAGAAGTAAGTCGTTTTCCCGAATGGAAGGGTTTCGAAGCGATCGGCGATTTGGTCGATATCTTCGTGAGTGAAAAGCGGATACTCGGGGATGTTTTGCTCGGCTCGTTGCCGCGTCATCACATTGGAGGAGTTGTGCAACATGCGTTCAATGAGCATTTGGCTCGAATGACTCATGAGGACTCGAGCTTCAGGATGTTCCCGCATCAAAATCGGCAGCGCTCCAATATGGTCCAAATGGCAGTGCGTGATGATGATGAAATGAAGGGATTGCTCGCGAATCGCCGAGAAATCCGGAGTCGCCTCCATGCCGGCCATTTTCGGGTGCAGGCCTGCATCGGCAACGAAGCGAAAGGGACCCGTTTCGACGAAAAGGGAGTTAGACCCAATTCCACCTTCTCTATTTAGATCGGTAATTCGCATTTCGCTGACTGGCTATTCCCGTCCTTGGGCGATTCGTTGAACAATTCGCGATGCGGCGATAAATGCAAACGCGCCCGTAATGTGGGTGGCCGCCCCGTAGCCGCTGGAACAGTCGAGTCGCCGGCTGGTTTTCTCCTCGTCCAAGTCGCAATTCTCGGGATAGTAGGCGTCTTCTGGCGAAAACACGCACTCGATCTTGAAACGCCGATTCTCTTGCTTGGGAAAGCCATAGTCCGAGCGCAAGAGCTTGCGAACTCTTTGGAGGAGCTTGTCATTGTAGGACTTGGAGAGGTCGACCGATTGGATGCGAGTGGGGTCGACGCGTCCACCGGCTCCTCCGGATACGATAATTGGGATGGAGCGTCGTTTGCATTGATCGATGAGGTGGCACTTGTGTTTCACGCTGTCGATCGCGTCCATAACGAAATCCAAAGGTTCGTCGAAGAAGGACTCGGAAGTCTTCTCCGTATAGAATTGGTTGAGCGATCGGACCGCGCAGCCTGGATTGATCAGGCGACAACGCTCGGCCATGGCTTCGGTCTTGGGGTTCCCGATTGCTCCATCGAGGGCGTGGATTTGTCGGTTGATGTTGCTTTCGCACACATCGTCCATATCGGCCAGATCGATCGCTCCGATTCCTGAGCGGACAAGCGCTTCCGCGACCCAGGAGCCGACGCCTCCGATTCCTACCACCAGGACGCGCGCTTGGCGCAAACGCTCGAGGCTGCCTGGTCCGTAGAGGCGTTCGATACCTCCAAACCTGAAATCGTAGTTAAGACTCGCGTCCGACATGCGATCCAGGCCCTACATTGGCCGGGGCGGGTTGCAAGGCGATTTTTCCGTCAATCCTTGACTGCCGATAATGCGATGGCCACATATGCAGCGGTTTCGAAAACCGAACGAGCGAACGCCCATGGATGGTCTATTGATGGAATTTATTCAAAGCCTGCCGATTCTCGCAATATTGGCGATTATCGCGGTCTGCCTATTCGTGTTGGGCAAGGGAGCCGATATGCTCGTGGAAGAGGCGGTGACCCTTTCTCTCAGGCATGGCATCAGCAAGGTCATTATCGGGGCGACGATTGTAAGTCTTGGGACGACCTTGCCCGAGGTAACGGTATCGGTCATGTCGGCCATCAACGGAAAGCCAGATCTGGCGCTTGGTAACGCGGTTGGCTCGGTCATTTGCGACACAGGGCTTATTCTCGGCGCAGCGACCCTGTTCGGAGCCGTGCCCTTGGATTTATATGTCGTGAGGCGACAAGGACTATTTTTGATGGGGATGGGGATCGTTCTCGTTTTAGCCTGCTTGCCATTTTCGAATTTGGGAAGCGTCTTTGAAACCGGAGGTCGGTTGCCGCAGATCATGGGCTTTGTCTTTGTCGGACTCTTGGCGCTTTATCTTTGGATTTCGACTCGCTGGGCCAAGAGGACGGATTCCGACTTCGGGGTGGAATCCCACGAAAAAGGATCCACGGCTGTCATTATGACCAAGATCGCCGTGGGAATCGTGATGGTGCTCGCATCTTCTCACGTATTGATTATTGCGGTGGAAGAGACCGCGATTCGCGCGAACGTCCCTCAGTCTATCATCGCTGCCACTTTAGTTGCCTTCGGAACATCCTTGCCCGAGCTCGTGACGGCCGTAACGGCGGTTCGCAAGGGGCACGGAGAGCTCGCGGTCGGCAATGTCATTGGAGCGGATATCTTGAATATCCTGCTTGTCGCTGGCGCATCGGCAGCCGTGACCAAGGGAGGGCTCCAGGCGAGTCCCAATTTCTTCACCTTGATATTCCCGGCAATGCTCGGGTTGATGATCATTTTTCAGGCATCGACGTTCATATGCAAAACGCATCTGACACGCATCTCCGGCGTCTTCCTCTTGGGAGGATACTTGGTCTATCTCGCTTTGAGTATCTAAGAGATCCGTTTCTTAACGGGAGAACTCCCAGGATAGCCACAACGTTCTAGGAGCCCCGATCGAGAGCAATCCGCCTGAAGAGAGACCTGTTTGAGTTTCCTCGTCGAAGAGATTGTCGACTCTTAAGCTGAGGGTGTGCTCGCCGGCAATTGCGTAGCGCAAGCCAATGTCAGCCGTGGTCGAGCCCTCGAGTCTGCGACGATTTTCCAGATCTTCGAATTCGTCGTCCCGATAGCGGATGTCGGTCCAGAGAGTAAGCTCGTCGATAGGGCTCCAGAGTAGAGAAAGCGTCGCTCGCAGGGGTGAAGCGTGTGGAAATTCCAAGCCGGACAACTCTGGATACAACGAGGAGCGAGACATTTCGGAATCGGCGTATACGATTTGCAGAATGGAGCTGAACCAGTCAGTCGGACTCGCTTGCCAGGATAGTTCGAATCCATCGACGTTGCTCCTGGGTATATTGCGCCTCTGGCCGCAAGATCCTCCCGAAGGCACGAACCCGCAGAGGGGGTTGAATCCGGGCTCCCGCGAAAGCGCGGCGTTGGCGACCATATTGTCCAGGCTGTAGTGAAACCAGTAGACGTTCAGGGACCAAAGGTCGTCGCCGCTGAGGGTGATGCCGGCTTCGATGCCTTCGTGCTCTTCGGCGATCAACGCCGGGTTCGCTTCAGTAATGTCGTTCTTTACTCTGAAAGGACGGTAGAGCTCGTTGAGAGTGGGCGCTCGAAAGCCGCTTGTATGTCGCAGCGACCCTAACGCTGCATCCGAAAACCGATGGTATAGGGCAACATTGTGGGAAAAGAAGTCTTCGCTTCCATCTTGGAATCGATCGTCGCGAGTTTGGGTATCTGTCTCGGTGTTCCACTCGCGACGAAAGCCCGACTGGTTGTCCACCGCGTCGAAGCGCGCTGTAGCGGCCAGCCAGGTCGCGTCCGATAGGGAAATGCTAGAGCTTGCGAAAGCGCCTTTGGTCTCCTGCTCGCCGCCTGCTTTGCGGAGACGAGTGAATCCAGCGCCCAGGTTGCGATAACGTTCGTTTACCTCGCCTTCGACATCTCGGAAATCGACGCCGACTTTAAACTCGTTGGAGTCGGCGAACGATGTAAAGTAGCTTGCGCTGAAGCCCTGCGCTTCTGCAGGCATTTCGAATTGATCGAGAACGGGACGCTCGGATGCTCGATCTCCGGCAACCGAGGTGAATATGTTGTGGAAGTCCCTATCTTGGCTGTAGGCGACGAATTGAATTCCGCTATTCTCGGTATCCAATGCCTGGAGGATGTTTATGGCGAAGTCCGTAGCGTCGGTTCCGTTGAGGGATTCTGGCGTTCCGTTGATTCGATCCTCGCTGTAATGATCTCCCTTAATCGATATGCGAAGGCGTTCGGATGGGGCGAAATCGAATTGTCCTTGATACGCGAATACTTCCGAATTCGCTTTGCGATCGATAGAGCCTCGTTGTTCCGGCGATACCACGTAGAATCCATCGAATTCCGAGGCGATCGCGGAAAGACTGATCGATGCTGCGTTCGAAAGGGTGGCCTCGGAAGCGAAGCTAGCCGCTTTTTTGCCATCCGTCCCTAGAGTCGTTTTCGATTGAAAGCGATTGCGCCCTAGGATGAGCGAATTCATGGAAATGCGACCGCCTGTCCCGAAATTCCCCCAGGCTTCGCTTTCGCTCGAAGGTCTTAGGTTAACGGTGGAAAGAGCGGATGGATTGTAGCGCTGCCAATAAACCCACCCGCCAAAAGGGTCGTTCTGGGGGACGCCATCCAAGGTGACGAGCGTGCGCGAAGTAGCGTTTATTCCTAGATTCCTGAGTCGAATTCCTTGGGTGGTCGGATGAGCTGCCCGGGAAGGGGCGCTGCGAAAGGCGGAATAGCCGGGGTAGTTCGCGAGGCTGTCCGCGAGATCGTCGATAGAGATGGGTTGCTCGCCTAGGATAGGGTGACTGATTGAACGACCAGCGAGGCTGCTTTCCGCGATCTCTGGTTGGGAGGTTCGCTTCGAGCTGACCGAGAAAGGCGAGAGTTCGATTGCGTCATCCGTCTGGGCTTCTGTGGAGAGCATTGCGGCAGCGACTCCGAAAACCAGGAGATATCGATTGAGGCGTACGCGCGGGGCGCTAGAAGTTGGTTTCATTCGTAGTTCGGTTTGGTTCAAGGAAAAGGCAGGATCGCAACGATGGACTTGGATTTCGTCAATGAGGATCGAAGCAATGGCCTAAAATCGACCTCCGAATCGGCCGATAGAGGGCATCCTCTAGGAGCGCATAGAGGGATGAACGCCCTGTCTTGAGTAGGTTCCGCTCTACATTTTTGGATGACAGCGTCGATGGAGGACTGAGGGCGTTTTACGCCATTATAACTATATTGAATCGCAGGCGAAAATAGACATGAAAAGACTCTTTGGATCCTTAACCGTGGCGATCGCATTGGTATCCCTTTCGGGTTCCTTGCATGCTGCGGACTACGATGGCAGCTCAATTGAATGGAAGCTTGATGCGGGCTTGGAAGGGGACCGCTTCGAGAAGACGATGGAAGAGCGTCGCAAGGCAGGCATGCGTGTCGTCGACTTCGAACAATATCGTTCGGGACGCATCACTAAGCAAGCGGCCTTGTGGGTTAAGTCGATGCCTAGCGATGAATGGGAGTCCAAGAAGGAACTTACGGTTACCGAATTGAAAAAGGCTCACGAAGAAGCAGTGAAACGTGGATTCGTGATCGTTGATGTAGAAGCCGATCGTTCGGGCGCGACCCTGCATTTCGGTGGCGTTTGGCTCAAGAGCAATGAAGGGTTCGAAACGGTAATGCAGTATGGCATGAGCGATCTTATGTTCTCGAATCGTTATGGAGAGATGGCGGATCGCGGATTTCGACTCATCGATTTCGAAGCTTACGAAGCGAATGGAAAAACGGCCTACGCGGCGATTTGGAAGCCTAAGCAAGAGGGCGAGACCGTTCGTTTCTACCGTGGGTTGGACAAGGAAATATTCGGGCGCGTTTCGGCCACGATGCAGAGCCAAGGCTTCCGATTGGCCGATATCGAGGGATACTACGTCGATAACGAACTGACCTTTGCCTGCGGATGGGTATCCTTGAAGGAATCTCAGAAAACCGACTTTGCCTATCATATGATGGCGGACGAATTCTATCAGCGAAATGCCAACATGATGATGGAGGGCTATCGCCTGACGGATCTCGAGGCCTACGATGTCGGTAGGGGTGAGTTGCGCTATGCAGGTAGCTGGACCATGGGCGAACAGCGTGTGGAAGCCGAGCCAATCGCTGCCGTGCGCAAGCGAGACATTTTCAAGCGTCCGAATTAGGGCGCGTTTAAAAGAGAACATATCTTAGCGCAAACGGCGCGATCGCAGGCTAGCGAGCAGGCGATCGCGCCGTTTCGTTTTTAAGCATTGCTCTCCGGCGGGGCTTAAGTCGTCTTGTGCCAATGTCCTACGAACTCTGGCAATGGCTCTTCTTCGGGATCGCTGCGATGATCATCGGAATGAGCAAGTGCGGCATTCCGGGCCTGGGCATCCTGAACGTCGTCATTTTCCAGAACATTCTGCTGGCGAAAGACGCGACAGGCTTTGGCTTGCCTTTGCTGATCGTGGGAGACGTTTGCGCGATGATTGCCTATCGACGCCATGCGGAATGGAAGCAGGTCGCCAAACTGATTCCCTGGGCGGCCTTGGGAGTGATCGGAGGATTCTTTGCATTGGGAGCGATGGACAACGTCGAAGCGCGGCTTCTTATAGGCGTTTCGCTTTTGCTCATGGTCGGTCTGCACTTCATTAAAAGCGGCAAGACGCCCGAGGAGCGAAAGGGCTTGAGGGCGCCCGGAGTGGCTCCGGTAATAGGAGCCTTAGCCGGATTCGTTTCCATGATAGCCAACGCGGCGGGACCGCTTATGACGCTTTATCTGCTGGCGATGAGACTGCCTAAGATGGCTTTCATGGGAACCAGCGTCTACTTCTTTACTTTGCTCAACTTGTTTAAGGTCCCGTTTCTCGCTTACTTGGAAATCGTCACCTTAGAAAGCCTAGGGGCGAACCTTCGCTTGGTCCCGGTCGTTGTGGGAGGAGCTTTCTTTGGGTACGCTTTCGCGAAAAAGGTGAATCAAGTTTGGTTTGAACGGACCGCCTTCTGGCTTACTATTGCGGCCATAGCCTATATGATTTGGAATGCTGGCAAGGAGACGATAAACGCGTATGGCTAGGAAAAGTTCGCGACAGCTCTGGAAAGATAAGATCGAAGGGAAAGCGGCGGCTTCGCGATCCGCTCCGAAGGTAACCATTGGTCGGGCTCCATTCAAGGGAACGATCTTGGGAATCGATCCCAGCTTGAGAGGAACCGGTCTCGCTGTAGTAGAGTTCGCTCGCTCGGATCGACCTGTATTGCTTCACAGTCGAACGGTTAAATTGAAACCGAGCCTTTCCATGTTCGAGTGCTTGGGGCGTATCAATGGAGCGGTCGGAGAGTTGCTCGATGGATACGCGATCGATGCGGTAGCGGTCGAGCAAACCATATACGTGCAGAACTTCCAGACGGCCCAGATCCTGGGGGCCGCTCGTGGCGCGGCGATCGCGGCCGCTGCGGTACAAGAGAAACCGATTTTCGAATACGCGCCTCTTCGCATCAAGCAAGCGGTTGTCGGCGCTGGTCGAGCCAGCAAAGAGCAGGTCGCGCGAACAGTGATGGGACTGACGGGATTGGGAGCAGCCCTGCAATACGACGAGTCAGACGCGACGGCGGTCGCCCTGTGTCATGCCTTCACCTACGTCCCGGAATAGCGATATTGCGTAACGCGATATGCTCGAAAGGATCTAATCGGATATATTCTGATTGTAGATCTCGAAGGGCAGATTGTCGCGTTGGATGGCGTCCCATTGAGCGGCTACGAAAGCGTCCGCTCGTTCGCTTTCACGTTCGGGATCGCAGATCTTTCTCAGTTCTCCTTCGAGCTTAGCTGCGATGGAACCTTCCGATTCGAAGCGATTTTCAAGCTCTTCAGGATCTTCGTCCAAGTTGAACAGCTGATGAGGCGCATTGATGTGATAGATCAGTTTCCAAGGTCCTTGACGTATCATAAAGGCGCTGTCGCTGGCCGCGTGTCCGTGATATTCGGAGAAGGCTACGGCACTCGAATCGTCTTCGGGAAGGTCTTGCAGGGGAACGCCTGCTCCGTCTGCGGGCATCGCTGCGTTCGTAGATCGAAAGAACTCCGCTTGAACATCGAGTAAGTTGGCGGGCGTTTTTATTCGCTTTCCGCCTTGGAAATCTGGACCGAGAGCGAGAATGGGAATCCGAGCGGAATGCTCGTATAGACTGCACTTCCACCACATGCCGAATTGGCCGAGCATTTCGCCATGATCAGAGGCGTAAATGAGGTTGGTGGAATCGTCCAGTCCCATCCGATTCAAGGTTTCCATGATGCGTCCCAGCTGTTGATCGACGTAGTCGATACAGGCGTAGTAGCCTCGCCGAAGACCTTTGACATCGGACTCTGGAAACGAATCGGTTTGGAAATGAAGGCGACTTTCAATGGCTCGAGGATGTTGGGCGCTGGCTTGATCGGTTCCTCTAAGAGGCAGATCTTCGGCGTCCTTGTACTTTTCCCAAAGTTCCGGGCGGCAGTAGTGGGGGAAGTGGGGAGCGAGTATGTTGATTGCCAGGACGAAGGGCTTGTCGAGAGTTGGAGCTCGCGTTTCCAACCATTGAATCGCTCTATCGACCACGCAATCGTCATGCGGATGGGGGTCGTCGCGAGGACCGTATTCGCTCGAGCGATCGGCGGCGCCTGGACGAGGTTTCATGGGCCGTCGCGAAATATTGGTGTCTCCTGGAAAGTTTCGATCTCCAGGGACGATGGTCTCGCTAAATCCGAGCTTGGATGAGTGGGCGAATGCGTCGACCTTTCCCACCATAACGGAATGGACATTTTGAGAATCCAGGGCCGCGCCCCATGACTCGAACCGATCGGATAAGTTCACATTCGAGTTGTTGTACGCTTGAACCTGGTGAACGTGACGACCGGCAGTGAAAGCGGCCCGGCAGGGCAAGCACAAGGGAGAGGGGCAGTAGGCGTTTTCGAAGAGCGTTCCTTGATCCGCCATCCTCTGCATATGGGGCGTGTCGATACGGCTATCGCCGTAGGGCGAAGAATAGAAAGGATTGTGCTCGTCGGACAGCAGGAGCGCGACGTTGCGTGGAGAACGTCTTGAAGACATGGTGGGGAGACGCGTTATCGCGCGACCAAAGCGAGAATCAGATTTCCGTTTTGGGAGGGAGCCGAAGGTCCCCCAAGCAATGCGGGCACTCCTTTGGTCATGTTCAGCGTTGTATTGATAAGCGTACGACGGCCATCGGACCAACGTATGCTGAGCCGTATCTTGCCGCCTCCACTCGCTTGGCTGCTGAGCGTTAGGCGGTGGCCGGAGCCTAAATTGATGGTGGCATCGCCGGGAAGAGAAACGCGGGTTCCCGAACGGCCTTGGACTCGGTAGGACTTGTATTTGAAGAGACGTCTCAGGTTGCTTTCGTAGGCCTTCAAAGCAGGGTCGATTCCGCTTCCTTCGGACGACGCGAGAATCAGCGTGGCGTTGAGGTTGACCTGTTGGGCTTGCGACTTCGGCGAGGCGAGCGACGCCAAAGCGGCGAACAGAATGACGGCGAGAGCGATTGTCCGGGTTCTCATGATAGAAAATCCTTCATATAGGTTTGTATGGCTTTGCGGGCGTTGAAAATGCGGGACATTACCGTGCCTTCTTTGCAATTGGTTTTAGCGGCGATTTCCTTGTAGCTGAGGCCTTCGGTCTCCCGGAGCATTAAAGCGGTTTTGTGATGTTCTGGCAGATGCTCGAGAGCCTCCGTGAATCGTTCTCGAATTTCTTGGCGGTCAAGCATGCGAATTTGTTCTGGAGGCGCAACTACGGAAACGGATGGGTCGTCGATGACTTCGCTCGATTCTTCCGGATTCTCGTACGAGAGTTCTCGTCGAGAATCGCGTTTGCGGATCGCATCCAAGGCAGTGAATGTAGCGACGCGATAAAGCCAGCTCGAGAAGGCTGACTCGAATCGGAACGAATCGATTTTGTTCCATACCTTAATCCATGCGGTTTGGGCGATTTCCTTGGCGTCTTCTGCGTTGCGTACCATGCGAAGTATCTGTCCGTAAACTTGTCCGTGATACATTTCGACCAATTCGCCGAATGCGGCTTGGTCCCCGGATTGAGCGCGCAGAAGGAGCTCTCGATCGCGATGCGGTTCAGTGGCGCTCATTGATCGTCGAGAAGCTCGGATAGACGGCAGTTGCGGACTTGGGTCGAATCATTCGATTGCGCGGATTTAGACGTAAAGCGCAGACGATTTATTCATTCGACATCGTGTAATCCGGTCAACGCTCGATTCGATTTCCACTCTGAGAGAACAAAGACGCTAAAGTTCTGGATTCGCCTGTCGCAAATATCTTGTAAGCCTAGAGGAATCCCCCTGGGTTATGGACTTTAGTACTTAGCGTTATTCGATATGAAAATTTGCTGTCTTGGAGCTGGCTATGTGGGAGGACCCACCATGGCTATGATCGCGTATAAATGCCCTGAAATAAAGGTCACGGTTGCGGATATTAACGAATCCCGCATCAACGCCTGGAATTCGGAGGAACTGCCCGTCTTCGAGCCTGGTCTCGACGAAGTGGTTAAAACGGCTCGTGGCCGCAATCTGTTTTTCACTACGGACAAGGTATCCGCGATCAAAGAAGCCGACATCGTGTTTGTGAGCGTGGGTACGCCCACCAAGAGCTATGGCATGAATGCTGGCCAAGCGGCCGACTTGAAGTACGTCGAGCTCTGCGCTCGCGATATCGCCGAACATTCTGAACACTCGAAAATCGTTGTGGAGAAGTCGACGATTCCGGTGAAAACGGCCGAGTCGTTGAAAACCGTTTTGAGCGCGAATTCGCAGGATGACCTGTCGTTCCAAGTGCTTTCGAATCCCGAGTTTCTTGCAGAGGGAACGGCAGTCGAGGATTTGAACGATCCCGACCGCGTGCTCATCGGGGGAGAGGAAACCGAGGAAGGGCAGCAAGCAGTCGAAACTCTGGTCAGCGTCTACGCGAATTGGATCGATCGTTCAAAGATCATAACTACCAATCTATGGTCATCGGAACTCTCGAAATTGGTGGCGAACGCCTTTCTGGCTCAGCGAATTTCCAGTATTAATTCGATCTCCGCTCTTTGCGAGCGAACGGGCGCCAATGTAGATGAAGTGGCCTTTGCTATTGGCAAGGATTCCCGGATCGGTCCGAAATTCTTGAAAGCGTCGGTCGGCTTTGGTGGATCCTGTTTTCAGAAGGATATTCTAAATCTCGTTTATCTGTGTCATCACTTCGGATTGCCGGAGGTTGCCGACTATTGGCATCAAGTGATTGGCATTAACGATTGGCAGAAGCATCGTTTCTCCAAGAATATCATCGATTCGCTTTTCAACACGGTTAACGGCAAGCGAATTGCGATGTTGGGATTCGCCTTCAAAAAGGATACGAACGATACGCGTGAGTCGGCGGCCATTTACGTGGGGCGCGATTTGCTGGAGGAGCAAGCGAATCTAGCTATCTACGATCCGAAGGTCGCTGCGTCTCAGATTTATTTCGACCTCGAGGCGGATGAGGGGAGCGAGCGTCGCGAGAGAATCGAGCTGACGGACAGCGCTTATGTTGCCGCTAAAGGCGCCCATGCGTTGGCAGTGCTCACCGAATGGGATGCATTTGCCGAACTCGACTTCGAGCGGATCTACGAAGGAATGATGAAACCGGCGTTTCTATTCGATGGTCGGAACGTGCTCGACCACGAAAAGCTTCGCGCGATTGGCTTCAAGGTGTACGCAATCGGTAGATAGTTCTCGAAACCTATCAAACGGGAAGCCCTGGGATTTCCTCCGCTTAGAAAAGCGTCGTTACGTTCAAGCTAGCGACGTGCGTCAGGAAACTCAAGATTGAGAGAACGGTCATCAGGAGGACCATTTTCGTTTCGTTCGAACGATTGACGACGATCCAGGCGATTGCGAAGCCCAGCAGAGAATTCAATGCGAAGTGCGTTAGACCAATGATACCCGCTTGGGATGCCGAGCTTTCGAGCTCAGCGATGTGTATCAGGTAAAGACTCACTGATTTAAGGATGCCAAAGACCAAACCGCTCATCAGCGGCTTCTTCAGCTTGTGAGCCATCGAGGCCAGAATCGTTAGAAAGAGGAGATCTATTAGTACGTCCATAACGCCTGTTAGGGATGGCATCGGATAGGATCCTTCGCTTGTAAGTCCAAGCTTGGGCTTTACCAATGCTGGAGGTCCAATTTGCGAATTTATAACGTTCGATTGGCCATCTCCTGAGCGCTTCGCTCTAGAGAAGCGGAAATTCAGTAGAGGACTCTCGCTTACGAAGCCACCTTCTTGGCTGCTTTTTTCGCCGCCTTCTTCGCTGCTCGAGGCGGGAATTCGAACTTGGTTTGACCATTCTTCCGCAAAACGAGATACGCGTCGAACGGACGCTTGGTTCGTTTCGACCAAAACTTCTGCAAGAGATCGGTCTTTCCCGTCTCGAGGAGCTTCATCATTTGGTCTCGCGGGATTTCGCGGTCCAAGATCTTTCGGCTGACCCGAATGGGGGTTTTCTCTTCATCGCCTTCCTTCACGCGAACGACATAGGCGTTAGCCGTTTCAAAGACATCGCCGCCGGTGCGTGGGCATTTGGCGATTGGCGTCAGTTGAGAGAAATCGATGGCGCTGTTGTTGGAGTCTCCGTTCCCGAAATCGAACTTCACTCGCTTCGTTTCTTCATCGAGAAGCAAGTAAGCGCTGTAGTGCTTGCCGTTCTTGGAGCGAAAATCGTCAAGAGGCCCGACCCGTTTGTTGGCGAGCAACTCGCGTATCTCCTCTTTGTCCATCTTGCGGTTTCCAATGATCTTATAGACCGCGAATGAGTTGTCCTTAGTGCGGTAGGAGCGCAGGGATTCGAAGAGAGGCTCGCCGCTGTAGGGCGATACGAGATCGGTGGGTTCAAGATCATCCTCGGTTTCCTCGTAGTTCTTGATTCTCTCGACGACTTCCTTCGTCATGGAGACGATCTCCTTCATGAAGGCTTTGCTGTCGAGTTCGCCATCTTCGATCTTGTGGAGCTTTTGTTCCCATTCGCCTGTCAGAGCGGGTTTGGTCAGCGCCTCGGCTTTGATGGCCGCAAGGAAATCGAGCAGATTTTCCGCTTTGGGCGTAGGCGCGAGGTGGCGGTGTTCGCGCTCCATGTAGCGTTCCGCGATCAAGCGTTCGATGATCGTTGCGCGGGTTGCGGGCGTTCCCAATCCGCTCTCTTTCATCGCTTCCGCCAACTCGTCGTCTTCGACGAACTTTCCAGCTCCTTCCATCGCGGACAGAAGGGTGGCTTCGGTGTATCGCGCCGGCGGCTTGGTTTGTTCGTGAATTTTCTCGGATGAGGCGATTTTAGCCTTAGCAGGATCGCCGTCGGCATCGGAAAGCGCAGGCAATGTGTCTTCGGTGGGGGCGAGGGCATTCGATTTGCCGTAGACTTCCATCCAACCGGGCGCAACGAGGACCTTGCCTTCCGTCTTGAAGCTGTGTCCTTCTACTTCGCTGAGTCGCGTCGTGACGTTGAATTCGGCGGAAGGGTAGAAAATCGCAATGAAACGGCGAGCGATCATGTCGTAGATCTTCGCTTCGTCGTCGTTGAGCTTTTTCGCCTTTTCAGGCGTGGGAATGATCGCAAAGTGATCGGAGACTTGCTTGTTGTTGAAGACGCGTTTGTTGCTGGGGTTGATCCAATTATTGGATACGACTTTGCTGGCAACGTTTTCGAGCGATCCCTGCAAGGATTCTAGGGTGGTTTTGCACGTTGCCGGGTAGTCTTCCGGAAGGGCCTTCGAGTCCGTCCGCGGATAGGTGATCATCTTGTGCTTTTCGTAGAGCGCTTGGGCAAGCTGCAGCGTCCGGCGAGCGGAGAATCCGAAGCGGTTGTTGGCTTCCCGCTGAAGAGTGGTTAGGTCGTAGAGGCGGGCGGCCGCTTGGCGCGACTTTTTCTTCTCTTCACTAACGGTTGCTTGATTCGAGCGCTCCAGAGCCTCGATGATTTCGTCAGCCGTTGGCTCTTCCCAAATACGATCGATTCGATCGTGTTCATCGCCATCATACTTCTTGAATTTCGGGCGTTGGTAGACCCCTTGATACTGGCCATTCGCGATTTCGAAATCGACTGTGATGCGCCAATAGTCGCGTGGCTTGAAACTCTCGATTTCGCGTTCGCGCTGCACGACGATCGCTAAAGTTGGCGTTTGCACGCGCCCGACGCCGGCGACGTTGCCTGCTCGCGAACCGTAAAGGCGCTTGGTGACGCCTCGAGTGCAATTGATGCCAATAAGCCAGTCCGCCTCCGAGCGAGATTGAGCCGCTTCCGCCAAATGCTGCATTTCCTCTCCGGATCGCATGTTTTGGAAGGCCTCTCGAATGCTATTAGGCGTCATCGAGAGCATCCAAAGCCGCTTTACGGGTTTCTTGCACTTGGAGAGCTTGTAGAGGTAGTTGAAGATGAGCTCCCCCTCGCGTCCGGCGTCGCACGCGTTAATGAGCGTTTCTACGTCCTTCCGGTTGATGAGCTTGCGTACCGCCTTGTATTTCGACTCGGTTTTCTCGATGGGCTTCAGCTTGAACTTCGATGGAATAATCGGAAGGTTGGCCAGGCGCCAGAAAGCGTCTCGCTTGTCATAGTCCTCGGGCATGCAGAGCTCGACAATGTGACCGACAGCGGACGTGACCACGTAGTCGTCGTTCTCGAAATGCTCGTCCTTTTTCTCGAATTTGCCGCCGAGGGCTCGGCACAAATCTCGCGCGACGCTTGGTTTCTCCGCGATAACAAGGGACTTCATGTTTTAGTATTCTGAGAGCTTTACTATTAGGAGCTCGGCGAGAAGGAAACCGCGATTCGAAGCTAAGCGACGAGTCGATTGGCATTCGGATTCCGATCCGCAATTGTTCGATGTGGTCAATTTCGCGTCGATGAAGCGCGGAGTCGGATCTGGCAAGTACTTTTTACATTTGGACTCTTAGAAGGTCCTTTGGACGAGTCGCGCCGAACTATTTGAATCTTTATAGACTGACTGGTTTTTGGACTCGTCTTTGTTCGCGATACGCATTGCAAATGCGTGTAGGTGCGTTTTTGGGGCGAACCCTTTCTATGGCCATTTCCGGATTCAAGAAAAAGCTGGCTCAACTCGAGGAGTTCGCTGTCGACGTTTTCTTCGACCGTCGACGAGGGAAGCGAGCGTTTGCTCTCGGACTGTTTCTCTACGGGCTTTCGTTGATATTCGGATTCTTGGCTCAACTTCGCTTCTATCTATATAAAAAGCGGATACTGAAGGATCAACCGTTGGGCTGTTTGGTGGTCGTAGTTGGCAATCTCACTGTCGGCGGAACAGGAAAAACCCCTGTCGTAGAGAAATTCGCCCGGTCGTTGCATCAACGGGGACGACGCGTCGCGATTCTCAGTCGAGGCTATAAAAGCAAGGATCTGAAGAAGGAATCCGCCGCGCAGCGACTCTGGAGGACTTTCGTGACGGGAGCCGAGGCGCCCTTGCCCAAGGTGGTGAGCGATGGCGAGAAGGTATTGCTCGATTCGGAATTCGCGGGCGATGAGCCTTACATGTTGGCCAGAAACCTGCCCGGCGTGGTCGTGCTGGTCGACAAGGACCGGGTTAAGAGCGGCACTTACGCCATCAAGCATTTCGGCTGCGATACGTTGGTTTTGGACGATGGATTCCAGTATTTGCCGCTCAAAGGCCGGCTCAACCTGTTGCTCGTCGATAAGAGCAATCCTTTTGGGAATAAACACTTGATGCCGCGCGGCATTCTTCGCGAACCCATCAGGCACCTTAAGCGAGCGTCCTACGTTTTCTTGACCAAGTCGGACGGGACGCCTGATCCGGAGCTGGAAGCCCTGATTCAAAAACACAATCCTGGGGTAGATGTGATCGAGTGCGCCCATAAGCCCCAATACTTGCAGGAAGTGAATGGAGATCGCCGACTTCCCTTGGACGCTTTGCTGGAAAAGCGAATTGGAGCGTTCAGCGCAATTGCCGTGCCGGAAAGTTTCGAGGGGTTCTTGAGGGATTTCGGGGCGAACCTTCTCTACACTAAGCGATTTCTGGATCACCATCGATTCGATGGCGAGGAGCTCGCTGAAATTTTCGAGGAAGCGGTATCCGCGAAGCTGGATTTTATCGTAACCACCGAAAAAGATGCCGTGAGAATCGCGGAAGACGTGGATTTCCCGCTGCCTTTATTCTATTTGAGACTCGAAATCGACATTCTTAGGGGAGCTCAGGACTTCGACGCTGCAGTATCCAAGATTTGCTTTCCTGAAGAGTGGCAGCGCCGGCAGGCGGCGGAAGCCGTTTCTTGATGCCTTTTGTCTGAAACCTGGGCTTTATATCCGTTCGAGTTCGGTTCGCTGGCGGGTTCGAACGGCTTAGAGTTGCATCCGCTCGGGTTTTCCTATCCAAACGAGTCAATGTTAGATCCGCGTTTATCTCAGTTGGCACAAAATCTCACGGGCTTTTCAACTCGATTGAAGTCGGGCGAAAAGGTCTTGATCGACGCCTTCGACGTGCCTGACGAAATGATAATCGAGCTCTTGAGGGCGGTTAGAGAACGCGGAGCCATACCGTATGTGAATCTCAATCACGCCCGTGTTTCGCGAGAAATGGCTCTCGAAGCGACCGAGGACCAAATGCGGATTCACGCTTCGATCGAGTTGCAACGGATGAAGTCGATGGACGCTTATATCGCGCTTCGGGGATCGATGAATATCTTCGAGGCGTCGGACGTTTCAGGCGAGCAGGTGCAATTGGTTTCGGAAGTAATGAAGCCGGTTCTCGATTGGCGGGTTAACCACACCAAATGGGTAGTGTTGCGGTGGCCGACTCCTTCCATGGCTCAGCAAGCGATGATGAGTACCGAGGCCTTCGAGGATTTCTTCTTTAAAGTGTGCAATTTAGACTATTCGCGAATGGAAGAAGGGAGCCAGCGCCTGGCTGAACTGATGCGTGACACGGATCGCGTGGAGATCAAAGGGGAGGGGACGGATCTGCGGTTTTCGATTAAAGGGATCGATGCCATTCCTTGCGTGGGAGAGCACAACATTCCCGATGGCGAAGTATTCTCGTGTCCCGTTCGGGAAAGCGTTGAAGGAGTGATTAGCTACAATGCTCCCACGGTTTACCAAGGGGTGTCCTTTGACGATATCCGTTTAGAGTTCAAAGAGGGCAAGATCGTCAAAGCGACCGCCAATAATACTGAGCGACTCAATGAGATCCTCGATTCGGACATCGGCGCTCGATACATCGGAGAATTCGCGATCGGTTTCAATCCGCATATTCGCGAACCGATGAGAGATATTCTCTTCGACGAAAAGATCGCCGGGTCTTTCCATTTCACGCCGGGACAGGCCTATGAAGACGCGGACAACGGAAATAAGTCTCAAGTGCATTGGGATATGGTCTGCATTCAGCGCCCCGAGTATGGAGGGGGCGAGATTCGGTTCGATGGCGAGCTCATCCGCAAGGATGGGCTATTCGTGCGCGATGATCTCAAGTCCCTCAATCCAGATAGTTTGCTTGGCAAACATCGTTAGCCGATGACGGAGGCGATGGCTTCATCACCTTTGAGCGATCTCGAAGGCTTCATTAGGTCGCTTCCTAAAACCGAGACGCATTTGCACATAGAAGGCGCTTTGCCTTATTGTCTATTGCAAGAGCTCGATCCGGATCGTTTCCCGAAGGAACCGTTTTTCAGGGAACCTAGCTACCGATATCCCAACTTCGTGGAATTCGAGACTCTGCTCATCGATCACGCGATGGCTTGGTATACGGGTCCTGAACGATATCACCAAGCCTGCCAGCGAATATTCTCGGACTTGGCGCAGCGAAACGTGAAGTACCTGGAGACCAGCTTTCACTTGCCGATAATCGAGTTCACGAATTCGGACGGCCACGAATTGATCCATGCTATTAAGTCAGCGGCTCCCGAAGGATTGATCGTGAAAGTGATCGGTGGGCTGACACGAGATAGCTGTACGGAGAAAATGCGACCGATAATCGAAGAGCTGCATCAGTGGGACGACCTTGATGGGATCGATTTGCATGGCCAGGAGTGGCTCGAGCTGGAAGATTGGTCGGGTCCCTTGTGGAGGCGCTGCTCCGAAGCGGGCAAAATCCTAAAGGCGCATGCGGGAGAGTTCGGCGGTCCGGAAAAGGTGCGCGAGGCATTGGATGTATTGGGCGTCGACCGCATTCAGCATGGCGTGAGGTCGGTCGAGGATCCCGCATTGGTCGAGCGACTGCGAGACGAGAAGATTACCCTGGATGTGTGTCCGATCAGTAATGAAAAGCTGCAGGTCGTCCCAAGGATGGAGGAGCATCCTATAAAAAAGCTGCTCGATTCGGGCGTGGCTTGCACGGTTAGCACTGACGATCCTTTATGCTTCGCGAATACCTTGGACGACGAATATCTAGCACTTTCGCAGCGAGTCGGATTATCGAATCGGCAATTGGCTGAGATTGCCGGAAACGGATTCGAGGTCGCTCGAATGGATTCGTCATTAAAGAACGAATACATCAAGCAAATTAACGAGATTTTTGGGGGTTGATTTGGATAGGTCGGTTGAGGAATTCATTGTGGCGGAAGGTACGCGCAAAACGCGGGCCGACAAACTGCTTGCGGACTCCTTCGAGGAATTCAGCCGGTCGGATTTTCACCGGGCTTTCGATGCGGGACTCGTTTCAGTGTCTGGCAAATCGGTAGCCAAGAATCACCGCGTTAAGAGCGGGGATGTGATTCGGTTCAGCATGCCCGAAGTCGAAAGCTGTCCTATGGGTCCAGTGGATTTGGGGCTCGTCGCGATCTACGAAGACGAGCATTTCGTGGTAGTGGATAAGCCTTCCGGACTCGTTACGCATCCAGGCGCGGGAGAGCCGGAGGTAACCTTGGCTCACGGTCTGCTCTTTCATTGTCGAGGCGAATTGAGCGGAATAGGTGGCTTAGAGCGCCCGGGGATTGTGCACCGCTTGGATCGAGATACGAGTGGCTTGATTATGGCGGCTAAGTCCGATGTTGCTCATCGGGCTTTGAGCGAGTTGTTCCAGACGCGTAGCCTGGTAAAGGAATATCTGGCGTTGGCCTCAGGCCATCCCGAGTTGAAAAGCGGCAGCATCAAAAAGCCAATCGAAAGAAACCCAGCTCAAAGGCACAAGATGCGCGTCTGTCAGGAAGGGCATGGGCGCGAGTCCCATACGGATTGGAGGGTCGAGGGTTTGTTCGAAGGAGGCTATTCTCTTTTGAGATGCCGTATCCATACGGGACGGACGCATCAGATTCGCGTTCATCTTCGGAGCATGGGACACTCGATTCTGGGCGATGCGGTTTATGGCTATCGCCCGCTTCCGAAGCTGCCTGCTACGCCCGATCGGGTCATGTTGCACAGCGCTCGACTCGCCTTCGAGCATCCCTTGACTGGAAAATCGCTCGATTTGGAAGCTCCTTTGCCGGAATCGTTCCAGCCATTCGTCTCTGCTGATCGTCTTTCGAATTGAGGAGGAGAGTCTTTCTTTTGGCGACTGCCCCAAGTTCTTGCCGAGGCTGCCTGCTCCCGAAACGCAGGCTTGCGCGATCGGGAAGGAGTCTCAAACTTGCCGCTCTATGTCCCAAGCAGACTGGCAGATCGTTAAGGATTATCAGGATATCATCTACGAAAAGTGGAATGGTATCGCTAAAATCACCATAAACCGTCCCGAAAAGCGGAACGCCTTTCGCCCGCAAACCGTTTTCGAAATGTACGGAGCCTTTTGCGATGCTCGCGAAGATCAATCGATCGGAGCGATATTGCTGACCGGCGCGGGTCCTCACACGGATGGAAAATACGCATTTTGTTCGGGTGGAGACCAAAGCGTCAGAGGGCATGCTGGTTACGTCGGTGACGATGGCGTGCCTCGACTCAATGTATTGGATCTGCAGAAGTTGATTCGATCGATTCCCAAGGTCGTGATTGCTTTGGTGGCTGGCTACGCAATTGGAGGTGGGCATGTCCTTCATGTCATTTGCGATTTGAGCATCGCTGCCGATAATGCCGTGTTCGGCCAGACGGGTCCGAAGGTCGGGAGTTTCGATGGGGGATTGGGTTCAAGCTACTTGGCCAGTATTGTGGGCCAAAAAAAGGCTCGAGAAATTTGGTATTTGTGCCGTCAATACAATGCCCAGGAGGCCTTGGATATGGGCTTGGTTAATAAGGTTGTGCCCGTGGAACAATTGGAAGCGGAAGGGGTGCAATGGGCCATGGAAGTTTTGGAGAAAAGTCCAATCGCGATTCGTTGCTTGAAATCGGCTTTCAATGCGGACCTGGATGGACAGGCGGGCATACAGGAGTTGGCCGGCAATGCGACTTACCTCTATTATATGACGGAAGAAGGATCCGAGGGGAAGCAGGCCTTTCTGGACAAGCGGAAACCGGATTTCACTCAGTATCCGTGGATGCCTTAGTCTCTTCGCTACTGCGCTATGTCATCGGGTGACCAATTGAGTCGCGTCGCCCAAATCGATTCGTATTTAACAATGCAAACAATTCCTTTTCTAGATTCCGAAACTGCTTTTCGCATTCGTGAAGCTCACGGCACGCCTTGCTATGTGTACGACGAAGCGACGCTTCGTCAGTTCGCGGAGAGCGTCCTGTCATTTCCCAATGCCTTTGGGTTAACGGCTCGGTATGCCATGAAGGCCTGTCCGAACGCGAACATCTTGCGTCTGTTTCATTCTATGGGCCTCAAAATCGATGCGAGCTCGATTTACGAGGCTCGCAGGGCGATTGCCGCAGGGATACCGGCCGAGAATATTTCGCTAAGCACGCAAGAGTTTCCTGACGATGCGTCTTTGGCTGAACTGGTGAACGAAGGCATGAGCGTCAATGCGTGCTCCCTGTATCAGCTAGAACGTTACGGAAGCGCTTTCAGCGGATCCCAAGTGGGTTTGCGGTTCAATCCAGGATTGGGATCGGGCGGCACTCAACGCACCAATGTGGGAGGCCCCGCTTCCAGTTTCGGTATCTGGCACGAAGATGTGGAAAAGGTGAAGGAAATCGTCGAGCGTCACGGCTTGTCGGTTTTTCGCATTCATACCCATATCGGCAGTGGGAGCGATCCGGATGTTTGGCTAAAAGCGGTTTCTTTAAGCCTGAGCTTGGTAAAGCGGTTCGAGTCAGTCACCGCTCTCAATCTAGGGGGCGGTTATAAAGTGGGTCGAATGCCGAACGAAGCGACAACGGACTTGCAGCGTATCGGCCAGCCGATGAAGGCGGAATTCGAATCGTTCGCTGCGGAAACGGGACGGGAAATCCATCTCGAAGTGGAGCCGGGCACGTTCCTGGTGGCGAATGGATGCGCGATCTTGTCGACGATACAAGATATGACCTCAACCGGTGAAGAGGGCTATCGATTCCTTAAATTGGATACTGGTATGACAGACAATACACGCCCTTCGATGTATGGCTCTCAGCATCCGATGCGGATATTTCCTGAGGACCAAACCGAACGCGCTCAGCAAGAATACATTGTAACGGGACACTGTTGCGAATCGGGAGACATCTTAACGCCTGCGGAGGGCGACCCTGAAGCCTTGGCTCCGCGTTCGTTAGTCGAGGCGAAAATCGGCGATTTGTTTGCGATAGGCGGATCGGGCGCCTATTGTTCTTCGATGGCCGCCAAGAACTACAATTCCTTTCCCGAATCGCCGGAGGTTATGATTCGACTTGATGGAAGCTTGAGCCTGATGAGAAAGCGCCAGAATCTAAAGGAGATCACGGCCAATGAAACCGAAATTCCATTTGAGTAGGCGGCTGTGGTAAAGGACGAACTCGATAAAGAAGGGATGGAGCGATGATTATTCCGAAAAACCCGAAATTGACGGACGAGCAATTGTCCGAAGTGCGCCGTATCGTATCCGATTTCGGGTGCAGCATTCAAGTGATCGATGGAGCCGTTCAGAGCATCTACGCAATCGTAGGGGACGAACGGCACGAATTGCTGATCAATAGAATCGAAGGTCTTGATTATATCGATCGAGTGGATACGATTCAATCTCCGCACAAGTTGCTTGACGCGCGATCCGAACTGAAGAATCACAAGACGGTGTTCGGCGGCGTCGAGCTGGGCGAGTCCCTTTTGGCAATCGCTGGCCCCTGCACAATCGACCCGAAGGATCCCAATCGGTTTTACGAAACCGCTCATGCCTTGAAGGAAGCGGGGGCTCACGCCTTGAGGGGAGGCGTCTGGAAACCGCGTACGAATCCGTACTCGTATCAGGGGGACGACAAGGCTTTGGAAATCCTAATGGAAGGCTCGAGTCGAACGGGGTTGCCGGTGAATACAGAGGTGATGGACGAAGGCCACTTGAAGTTGGCATTGGATGCGGGGGTGCATATGCTTCAGATCGGTACGCGCAACGCCTTGAACTATTCTCTATTGCGCCAAATCGGACAAGCGATTGCGGGGCGAGATACTGTAGCGCTCTTGAAGCGAGGTCGTCACATTGGCCCCTTGAACGAATTCATTTCCGCGGCGGAGTATATTGTGAATTTCGGCAATCCCAATGTCGTGCTCTGTCCGAGGGGTACTTTGCCGAGCTTGGAGGGCTATCGCAATCATCCTGACGAATCGATCACTCCTCTGCTAAAAGAGAAAACCTGGGCTCCGGTGGTAGTCGACCCTTCTCATTCAGTTGGAAAATCGGTCTACGTCGAAGCCTGCTCGATGGCGGCGGTAGCTTATGGAGCGGATGGATTGTGCATCGAGGCGAACATCGATCCATCGAGTGGCTTGGGCGACGACCCCAAGCAAGCGATTTCTCCCGATGCTTTCGAGAAGCTGATCCGCAAGTGTCGGACCATTTGGGATCTGAATCGCGACGCCTAAAATGAAAGCGCTTCCAGGCCTTTCGACCTGAAAGCGATTCCCACATTAAACGCTCTATCGACTAATAAGGCCGAAGCGCGGTTACGATTGACTCTATGAATAAAAGATTTGGGTCGCGCGATTACGTGTTGATGAAGATGGGAAAATAGAGGCGTCGTTGAAATTGGCCTCGGGATTTGGCAAACGTTATATTTACGAATGGAGGTTGATTCTTGGACAGGATTAGGATAATTTCAGCGCAACGCTTCTCATACTGTCCAGAAGCCGAAAACGCGCCGTAATACCGCATAGAACGAGCAGGATTCCCTACATGTCTTCCGAAGAACAGATCGATCCTAGAAGCCGGTTTATTCAGCTTTTCATGTCCCATGAGAAGCAGATATACCGCTACATCCTTTCGCTCATGCCTCATTCGCAGGATGCGCAGGATGTGCTGCAGGAAACCGCGATCGCTCTGTACAACAAGATCGAAGACTACGATACCTCTCGCCCCTTTGCGCCTTGGGCCTTTCGTTTTGCCTATCATATGACCCTCAAGCATCGCGAGAAATCGAGCCGATGGCATCGATTCCTCGACGAGGACTTAATGAAGGAAATCGCATCCCGACAGCAAATGCTGAGTCCAGAGTTGGATCAACGCCGTGAGTATTTGAAGGAATGCTTGGCGGAAGTGCCTCAAGATAAGCGCGCGATGCTGACGGGTTACTACTTCGAGGATGAAACCGTCGATGAAATCGCCGCATCTCAAGGAAAGTCGGTTGAAGCCACCTATAAAGCGCTGCAACGCGTCCGAAAGACATTAATGCACTGCATTCAAGGAAAGATGCAGGCAGGAGGGGCTCACGCCTAATTAAGACATGGAATCCATAGGCCAGGAAAAATGGGAATCGCTGTTAGAGGATGCCGTCAATGACGTCTTGTCCGATGCGGATGCGCAGCTGCTGAATCGAATTCTCAAGACGAATGCGAATCGTTTGGACGACTACATCCGATTCGTCGACATGCATGCGTCTCTTTATCAAGAGCCGCTACTCGCTCCGACCGATAAGACCCAAACGATGGTCGATTTCGAGACGGTCGAGATGGAATACGAGAAGCAGAAACGCGCGAATAATTTCTGGAAGGCGCTTTCGAGCGTTACGACGGCAGCGGCTCTGATCGCTTTCGCGTTCAGCCTTTGGAAATCGCTTCCCGTGGATGCGGTCGATGGCTTCTCGAGCGATCGCTACATTGGCATCGTAACCAGCTTGAAGCCAAAGGGTCCGATCAGCAAGAATTTGCACGTGGGGCGGGGCGTCCAAACCGGAGTTTTCCGTCTCGAGAGCGGCAAGGCTCAAATCCGTCTCGATAACGGGGTGGAACTTTCGATGCGAGGCCCCGTCGAGTTCGATGTTTTCGGACAGGATCACCTTAGTCTGATTTCAGGACGACTGACCGCCAACGTTCCACCGCAAGCGATAGGCTTTCGCATCGATACTCCGGACATGGAGGTGGTCGATTTGGGGACGGAGTTCGCGTTGAAGGTCGACAGTTCGGGCGAATCGAAGCTGCACGTCTTGGAAGGCGAGGTTGAGGCTCGCTTGAAGGAGGGAATGGATTTCGAGAATACTCCGCTCGTCATTGCTAAAGAGCGCTTGAATGAGTTGTCGCAGGGTCCATCGTACTTGGAGCGTGAATACGACCCTGTTTCCTTTGCTCCGTCGCCGGAGAAGGATGCTTTGATTCGAGCGATTGGAGGCATGGTGCACAATCTTCAGGAAGCTCCATTGGATTTGAGAGACGGGAGTTTCAAGCATGACTATCTCATGCTGTTTCCCGAGCGACTGAATTACGAGCTGCCGGAAAACGTATCCGTCAATTTGTCTGAGCCAGGGACTTATCGATTGCTCAGCGCGAACATGATGAAGAAATATTTCGAAGAATCCTCGCCGGAAAAGCAGGCTCGAGAAAAGGTGGTTGAGGCTACCGTAATCCAAGACACTCTTAGCAAGGGTACGGTTGTGAACAGCTACCTCGTGCACTTCGATGCTTTCGACAAGCCGGGCGAGTTCCGAAAGGCGAAAGGTCGCGTTCGATTCAATAACCGAGTGCTCGGATTGATCGTTAGCGGGCAGGATTTGAATAATAGCGACACGATCTTAGGCAATCCTGAGACGATCTATGAGAACAGTCATGGGAGACGGACTGAAAACGACTTGGTTCGCATTTCATCGGATCAGCACCAGGTGTACTTCAATTTGGAAGTTGTCGGTTTTATCGACCAAGTTCGGATATTAGTCGAAGCCGACACCAACGACCTTGAAATCGCGCGCTTTTTGGAAGAGAGCGATTAGCCTTCTTCTCCGCTCGAGGGCTTGAGTCTCATCTGGCGCGAAAGGGAGTCGTTTTCGGGGCGATCATCGTTTTGATTGCCTAGAATCGTATCCACTTGAATCGAGTAGCCTGAAGGTTGCTCCAATAGCGACTCGTTTAGGTAGAGCGTGTGAGTCGCGGTGTCGTTTGCGGGGATTGAGCCCAAGTAGATCCGCTGACGCATGCCGTCGTTTTCCTGGAATGAGATCGAAGTCGATCTGAGCGTCTCCGTACCGCGGTTCTCTACATTGATTTGAAGAGGGATGGTTCCTTGGTTCGCGGCGTTAGTGTCGAGATAAATGTCGGCCACCGACGCGTCGGCTATTCCCCTTTGGTTTCGTTCGAGAACGCGCTCGATATTCAATGCTCCCGCCCCGAGGTACAGGTCATCGCCGGCAGGGCCCGAATCGTTTGCGTACTCCAGCAATAGGTCTGCGGCCTCATTGGGCTGGAGATTCGGTTCAAGCGAGAGAATAGCGGCGACGCTGCCTGCTACCAGGGGAGTGGAGGCTGAAGTGCCTGAGAAACTGGCCCATTCGCTTTCATTCCAAGCGGCGTAGATGCCTACTCCGGGCGCGGCTATGTCGGTTCCAAGTCCGAAGTTCGAAAAGGATGCTGTCTGAGACGCGGAGTCGATCGCGGTCACTCCGATGACGCCGTCGTGGCGAGCGGGATAGGTTAGCGCTCCAAAGCTATCGTTGCCCGCGGAAGCGACCAGAACGACGTCGCGTTCGAGAGCGTAGTTGATGGCGTTCTCGAGTGGGGCGCTCGAGCCATAGCTTCCTAGGCTCATGCTGATTACGGAGGCGCCCTGATCTACAGCTTCGACGATTCCCTGAGCGAGAGTAAAACTGTCGCCCGTTCCATTGCTCTCCATGACTTGGATACCGATAATGGATGCGCTAGGAGCCACTCCAATGTCCGCTCCTGCTACGAGAGAAGCGACGGCTGTTCCATGACTGTTGTAGATTTCTTGGTCCGAGCCTTCACTCTTGGCAAGGTCTACGACACGAATGGACGCGTCGGTCAAGGATGCATGATCCAGAATGGCGGTATCTAGAATCGCAACGGTCACGCCTTTTCCCCAAGAAGAATTGTCTTCTCTGATGCCGATCCAATCGAGGGCTCCATCGGCGAAGGCTCTGCTTCCCACATTGGCTGGTGACTCGGGTAGAGTTGGGGTAACTACGATGTAGTTGCGATCGATGGACGCGTCGTCTCCTGCGAGTCGACCCATTAGATTCCTATCGGCTTCGTTGCGATACTGGAGCCGCAGGCTGGCAAGCGCTTCGGAACGATCGAGAATCCGAAGGCCTCGCTGTTTCGCCTTCAATTCGAATTCGTTCATGGCCTCGATGTTGGAGAAGCTGATGAGCAACTCGTTCGCTAACGCGAATGTCGACTCTTCTGGAATCGTTGGTTCAGCTACTGAGCCGACTGAATCGAAGCTAGTGAGTGGCTCTCGCTCTATGGGATCCTCTTCGTCTATCGCGGCGCGGACCGTTTGCGGGGGAGTGAACGTCGCTTTGTTGCGGTGCGCGTTTCTACCAATCCAGAAGGCAAGGATAGAAACGCAGATCGCTAGAAATGCTATTCGGAGATTTCGCATACAGAAGCGCTTTCAGGTTACAACGCTATCGGGAAGGGATGCGTTGCGCTTCTTGTTTCGATTCGAGACCTCAAGTTGGTTTCAGAAGGTTGCTATCGGGTTTAAGGGGGAGCCTGTGCCGCCTTCCACGGGAAGCGGGGCTACGGTCAAAAGAAACTCCCATCGTCCTAGTTCGCTCGCTGTTTTGCTCACAGCCTCCAGATCTAAATTGTCCAGCATGTGTACACCCATTGCGTGGAGCATCAGCAAGTGAATGGGACTGTTCATGCCGGGAATGCCCGATGGGGAAACATCGCTGCCCCCATCCGAGCCTAGAACGGCTATGTCGCGTTCTTTCAGCCATCGAGCGGAGGTCGCGTGCAAGCCAGCTTGCGAGCCGTTCCAGGGGCCGACGGCGGCGCGGCGTTTCCAGCGTCCCGTATAAAGCAACACAACATCGCCGCTTTCGATTTTGGCTCCGCTCATTTTTTCCCAGGCATCGAGATCTTCCGGATAAACGGCGACGCCGGGCTCTAGGTAGTCCACGCCTTTCAGTTTAGGAAGATCGATGAGGACTCCTTTGCTGAAAATGCCGTCCTTCAAATTCATGACGTCGAGTTTCTCCGCGCCCTTGGAAGTTACCACTTTACTGGAGATTCCGTTATAGAGCGTTTGCTGGTGCACGTAGTGGCAAAGCGAATCGATGTGAGAATGAGCGAATCCGTGATAGGAGACCGAAAAGTTGTCGGAGCACCATTGCGCGTGCAGGCTTTGTCCATCGGACAGCATCGTATGTTCGAATGGTTTGGGATTGTCGGCGGCAGGCTCCGTTTCAACGTCCCTTGCGAGCGAAACCGATATGCCAGAGCGCACGTAGGTGGCGGCTTGTTTTCGCTTTTCTGGAGTGATTAGATTGATGGCTCCCAACTCGTCATCGGCGCCCCAGCGTCCCCAGTTCGATAGTTCTTCGACCATAGCCAGAATGTCAGCCTGCGTGAGCATCGGCTTTGATTGGCCGCTGGATTGAATCGTGGTAGCGAGCAGCGCTAAAATGAGTGTTAGAGAATTGAACATCAATGACTTGAGCATAGTAGAGGACGCTTTCGTTTGGAATTTGGAATCGGGAGCGATATTACATTGACAATTATCCATGGTCTAGGGAGGACATCCAGAGAATTGATTCGAAAATGAAGCTCGACATTGAATATCCAGACATGAAAATCGCGGCCTTTCATCTACGGTGGTCCCCGTAGTTCAATGGATAGAGCACCGGTTTCCGGAGCCGGTAATGTGGGTTCGAATCCCGCCGGGGGCACCATGAAATGTGGAATGGTGAATGTGGAATGGGCGCTCTCAGCGCAGGAGTGTTTGGCGGGATAATGAACCTTGGTTCGACGGAGCGCAGATGGCGTTGCAATGGTGAGCTGATTTGTTCGTCGAAGGGGCGACTGCAGGGTGGAAAGGAGTTAATCGTCTACGATTCAGGAGATAGGGAGACCTAGCGCGTGAAGCGCGGAAATGCTGGACGGGTTTGCATTTCTACGATTTTCGCCAATGTTTCGCTGATTGAGGTCGATTAATAAAGATGCTCATAATCAGGAGCTTAATTAATTCGCGTTGAAATGATGGACCAACCTTCAGTGGAATCGACTCTGCCTGATCCGGTCAGCCAGTTCTCAATATTTACTGAGAACAAGGTAGGAAAGCTCTCGGATCTGGTTCGTTCCTTTTCCGGGGAGGGGATTCATATTATGGCGATGACGACCCTGGATACCACCGACAGCGCTATTGTGCGGGTAGTGGTCGATGACCCCGATGCCGCAAGGTCGCTATTAAGGACGGAAGGCGCTGCCTTTTCGGAAAGCGAGGTGTTGGCTGTGGAGATCGCTGGCGAACGTGATGTGGAGGGTGTTTTGATGGCTCTTCTGGAAGCTGAGGTGAACATTCACTATATGTATTCTTTCATAAGCCGACCAATGGGTCGTTCAGCGCTGGCTATGAGTATCGAGGATCTCGACATCGCCATGGACATATTGGAGGCCCGCAATCATAAAGTCTTGAGTCAGCGCGATATTTCTAGGTAATCGCGTTTTTCCACAATGAGTGGCGCTGCTGCCCGCAATTGCTCATGAACGCCGATACGAATACCAAGACCAGTAAGCCTGCGAAATCTCCGAAATCGGATAAGCGGAAACACCAAGACCTCGAAGTCAAGGACGCCCAGATTATCTTCAATACGGTCTGGAACGAATTGGAGCAAAAGTACGGCCGGGAGCATATGCACTTCCCGCGGGAGTTGATCTTGCTGGGGGGAGCTCCAGGGGCGGGAAAGGGAACCAATACCCCTTTCATTATGGAGGCTCGGGGCCTGACCTGCGATCCGATAGTCGTTAGCTCTTTGCTGGATACGCCGGAAATGCGTCAACTGAAGGCGGCGGGGCAGCTCGTAGGCGATACGGAGGTCGTTCGCATTCTGTTCGAAAAGATGTTGGAGCCTCAGTACGAGGATGGTTGCATTCTCGATGGCTTCCCTAGGACATTCGTTCAGGTCGAATGCATGAAGCTTCTCTATCATAGAATGCTGCAACTTCGTAGCGAGTTTTACAATACGGAGCATCAACTTCACTTCAGGCAGCCGATCGTTCACATCATGATGCTTTTCATCGACGAGAAGGAAAGCGTCGAGCGTCAGCTGAAGCGCGGTCGCGAAGTACTAAATCACAACGAGGAAGTCGAGCGCACTGGAATTGGCGGGCTATGGGAGTATAGGGCGACTGACGCGGATCCGAAAGCTGCCCAAGGCCGCTACAAGGTCTTTAAGGAGCGTACCTACGACGCCCTGCAGTCTCTGCGCGAGGTATTTCATTATCACTTCATCAACGCCCAAGGCGCCTTGCCTGAAGTTCGTCGCAATATCGTCAATGAATTAAAGTACCAAAGTTCCTTGGAATTGGATCCGAGAACGTTCGATTCGGTGCACTCGTTGCCTCTGGCGAGCGAAATCGTATCGCATGCTCGCCAGGAATTGGTGAAGCGCTTGGACAACTACGAATTCGAGCATACTGAGGAATTTCACAAGGTGATCGCCTTTATCGAAAAGGACATTATGCCGATCGTTGTCCATCATGCGATATCTGGGAGTTCTCATGTCAATTCAGAAAACCCGATACTCGATAGCGCTTTGGCAATGGCTATGCTGATCGATATTTTTTCGGAGCGCGGATATCACGCTACGGTCGATCTTCATAAGATAGAAATTCCCCAAACCATCGATTTGAAGACTGGCGAGATCGCTTGCCGTTTAAAGAAGGTATGGAGAATTCAGATACGCTTTAAAGGTTCGGAACTTCGTCGAGGCTAAGGACTCGACGAACCCAAGCTAGAGATTTGATGTTCCTTTTTATTCCCCCGCTGCTGAGGGGGAATCGATCAGCGTGAAATCCTTTTGGATAATCGAAAATACGTGAGACGCTTCTCAGTTGAATAGGTAATATCTCGAATGTACAAAGTGAATGATTCCTGCCATTGTAGAGGATCTTGCTTAGCGAAGCTCCCTGAGGATCGCGACCGGGCATTGAGGCGTATTCGGGCTAAAAAATCCGGCTGCGTCAGCGAAATGAACGTTCGAAATTCGAGGGACTCTAGTAGATCAAACTGCATTTTTTCTCTATGGTATCTCAAAATCTCAAGGTAGTAGTCGCGGAGGACGAAACTCTGTTTCGCGACTTTCTGGTCCGTATCATTAAGCAGCAATTCGGTTTCGAAGTGGTGGGAGAAGCGCCGACGGGAGAGCTCGCTTACGAAATGTGCAAGGAGCTAAAGCCGGACTTGGTTCTAGTGGACTTGAGGCTGCCAGGCATGACTGGGCAAGATCTTGCTCAGCGATTGATCGACGAGTTGCCCGAGACGAAGATTTTGGTTATATCCGGGGTTGAAGATACGCGCCGAATAGGATTGCTGTTGTCGATGGGAGTCACGGGATTTCTGAACAAGAAGGAGGACTTCAAGGTTTTCGAGCAAGCTATCGAATCGGTAGCGAATGGGAATATTTTCGTTAAGACTTCCTCGCAAGGAGCGGACGATAAACCTGACGCCCTTGATCAGCGCGAGCAGTTGGAAAGCCTAAGTCCGCGAGAGCGCGAAATCGTCGCTTTGGTCGGTAGCGGCATGACGAATAAGGAGATGGCGGCTAAGCTGGAATTGAGCGTTAAGACGGTCGAATCGCATAGAAGCAATATCTCCAAGAAACTGAAAATCTACGACATTGCCAGTCTGACGTTGTTCAGCGTTAGAACAGGACTGGTGTCGCTCTAGGGAGAGCAGGGACGCCTCAGCGACTCGAGATGAAGCGCTAGGATGGCCGAGTCCACTGAAAGTCTGAGGGCCAAGAAGAGTATCCTCGTGGTCGAGGACCACGAATACAGCGCTCGGATATATTGCGACTTTCTAAAGGTTTGGGGCTACCGTTTTCATCGGGTAGCCAATGGAGCCGAAGCGGTCGTGGCAGCGAGCGAGAAGGTTTACGATGCAATTTTGATGGATGTCATGATGCCTGGACTGGATGGATACGAGGCGACGGAGCGGATTCTCGCTGCAGCGAATGAAAAGTCGCTTCCATACATCGTTGGAGTGACTGCAAATACGTTGGAAGACGATCTGATGCGATGTCGCTCTGCGGGAATGTCACAGGTGGTGATTAAGCCCGTGGACTTCGAACAGTTGGAGAAACTGTTGGATTCGGCTCTGCTCAACGGCGAGACTCCTCAATATTCCCAGACGTCCGCGCAAGGGCCTTCCCACTCTCCGAAAAGCAGCAGCTCTAACGTTGTCGATCAAGGAATAGCGCATCAGTTCTTCGAGAGAATGAGCGAGATTCCGAGAGCCGATGATCCGCTCGATGCGTTCTCTCATTCGGTTGGCGAATGTATGGAGAAATTGGAGCAAGCAGTCGAATTGGGCGATCGGGAGGAGATCGAAAATTGCGCGCACATCTTGAAAAGCTTGGCAGGATTAGTTGGGGGCAGGGATCTTGAGGATCTATCCCGAGGACTGGAAGATGCCGCTAAAAGAGGCGGTCCGAATTTTCGACCGATGCATTGGTTCGTTTTGATCAGCGATGCAGTAAAGGCTCTTCGAACGGCTTTGCTCGCATAGACTTGGGATCACCTAATCAGGTTTCGGCATTCGCGAGCCTAATGTGAGTGTGGTGTTGCAAATAGGTTTCCAAGCTTAGAATCGCTCGTTTTAGCGCGTCCTCATTTTCCGTGTTCTCACGGAGAGGCTGATTCAAAGTTCGAACGACGATCGACCTCTCTGCCTCGGGCAGCCGTTGAGCCCAGTCTTCCTTAATCGGATAACCCTCTTGTCGGCAGTAAAGATAGAGGCACTTCAATTGGATGGCGTATGGCTGGGAGCTGTTTTCCCACGCATCCAGGGATTTGCTCAGCAATTCGACCAGGAAGGACGCGTTTTCCTCGTGGATAGGATTGGATGCTATAAGCGTGGCGAAATTCGACGCGACGACGAAGTTAGCGTAGTTGCGACTCAGTTTCGCGCGTCGCCGAAATACTTTGGCGTCCTTTACGAAGCCAGATAAGGCCCCAGGCTTCTGTTCGATGCGAAATTCGCCTTCGTCGAAAAGATCGATGGCAATGTTCGAGTTGGGCTTTCGGGATCGCCTCAGCATTCCTGTGAGCAGGCCAAGCTCGGGCGATATCAATCGATAGGCGATGAAGGAATCGCCTCGATTCTCTCTACTTAAAACGACGCCAGTCGTGACAACCTCGGGCGTGGGCATAAGGACTTCGCATTAGTCGCCAGGTTCGGCGATTGCTTCCGCTTGAACCCAGTCGGGAACGACAGCGCCTCCCGAAATGATGAATTTCATGCCTTCTCCAACGGACATATCCAATTCCTGGATATCCTCCTTAGGAAGCATGACGAGAAATCCGCTCGTTGGATTCGGAGTGGTGGGAACGAAAATGTTGCGTAATGGTTGTTCCGTCTTTCGTCGAATTTCTCCCTTCGAGTCGCCGGTAAGGAATCCGATCGCATACGATCCTTTGCGTGGAAACTGAATGAGGACGACTTTCTCGAATACGGCTCGATTTTGAGAGCTGAAAGTTTCGACGATCTGCTTTACTGAAGTGTAGACCGTGTTGACGACCGGGAGATTGTTAAGGACGCGTTCGCCGAGCGACCAAAGGTACTTGGCGACGAAGTAGCGTGAAAGGAAGCCGAGCAAGGTAACCAGGAAGATTACGATGAGTGTGGCGGTCGCATTCCAGAATAACTCATGGCGCGGATCGGAAAGCACCTCTTGGGGGAGGAAGAAGAGCAGTTTCGTCTTAAAGCTTCCCCCTATTTTGAGGACCAGCCAGTTGAACACGAAGAAGGTGATGCCCAGAGGAGCTAAAAGAACGACCCCCGAGAGAAATGCTCGTCTAATCGAAGTAAGCATGTGGAAAGACTATTGGAATTATTAGGCGATAGGCGATTCAGAAACGAGTGGCAGGACCTGTTGATTTGGAGCCATTCGCGGAGTCGCGATATAGCGAAGCTTCAAAGGAGCAAGCGAATCGAATTTGAATGGATTTTGCATTGAATGGATACGCTGAAGAATCTGTAATCAAACGTTTATGCAGTGGAAAGGGGCAAATAGGTTGTACTCCAAGGCGTCGTTAAGTCGCTGGGTCCAAAGACTGGACAGCGATTGGGAAAACAGGTTTCCCGCATTGGCTCTCAAACAAGGAAGGAAGCTCTACAAAAAGGGTTTGATTCGAGAAGTTTCGATTGGGGATGAGGATGCGATCATGACCTGCAAAATCGGGAAGGCGGAAAGCTATTCCGTGGTGGATTGGCAGCGGGGCGATTTCGCGATTCGATCCTCGTCTTCGGATCCGGTGTTTGCCGATGCGATCGCAGTCGCAGGGTTCCTTGAAATCGAGGAGCTGATCGCTGATGAGGATCTAAGTTTCGTCGGCGACAACGAGAACGAGTCAAGCGATGCGAGCGACTCCGATTCCGAGATTATAGGAGATGCGGAAGTCGAAGAAGCCAAAGAGCAGCGTATGCTGCATCTGATTCTCGATACGCATTACGAGGGATTGATTTGCGAGGCCTATTGGATTTCAGAGGACGGGTCGCGAACTCCTGCCTTAGGCGGCAAGGATGGAGCCCCGAAAGCGGAGACTGCCGAAGAACGGGGACGATTGATCACTCTAGCGGCGAGAGCCCGCAAATCGCATTTCACTTACTCGGAACGATTCAATGGATACGTGCTCGCTCAGTTGCAGGAGATTCCCTTTTTCATTGCCAAGGTTTGGCCTGCATGGAAGCGCTCTTTCTCGACCGAAGAACGCGATTATGTCGCTAACATCAAGGACGGATTCACGGAGCTGACCGTCGGAGCCAAGGCGAAGATTGGGAATCGTGGTGGATTGGAGCTTTCGTGGTCGGTAAACGCAGGCCAGGTTTCGCTCTCTCAGGAAATGGCCCGGGCTTTGATTGACCGAAGCGATTCCCCGGCTCTGATACCGGAGTTGGGAATCGTCAAGCTGTCGAGGGAGTCGCAAGACACCATGAAGCGTTGGCAGGAGTTGGAGGAGCCTGGCGGGAATGGGTTGGAGCCTTATCAGCTCTTCTCCCTTTTCCCGGATGGGAAGGCCAATGTGGAGCTCGAGGGTCCGCTTCGGAAATGGAGAGACGGCTTGCTCTCGGGAGCGGATGATTCTTTGGAACTGCTGCCTCGATTGCGTCCCTACCAACAGGAGGGCGTGCAGTGGTTGAATCGATTGCTGGAGAGAGATTGCCATCCATTGCTCGCCGATGAAATGGGGCTCGGCAAGACGATTCAATTGATTGCGTTGATGCGCAAGTCGCTTGGAGAGGGGAAAAAAGCGTTGATCGTTTGCCCGGCGAGCGTGGTGCCGGTTTGGGTCGCCGAATTCGAGAAATTCGCTCCCAGTCTCAAGATTCGCAAGTACGGAGGAAGAAGTCTATCGAATGAAGGCGATTGGGACGCTCTCGTGACGAGCTATGCCTTGATGCGAAATCGAATCGATCGCTTGGCAAAAGAGAAATTCGAGTTCGCTGTCATTGACGAAGCGCAGTTCATCAAGAATCCGGATGCCAAAGTAACGCGAGCTTGCTTGAGAATTCAAGCGAACAAACGTATCGCATTGACGGGTACGCCGATCGAGAACAAACCCCTGGATATTTGGCCTTCGTTTCAGTTCTTGATGCCCGGCTTGTTGGGCAAGCGATCCTCCTTCGAAAAGCGTTTGCAGGAGAACCCTGTATCATTCAAAGCGAGACTGAAGACGCAAATTGCTCCCTTCATGCTCAGGCGTACGAAATCTCAGGTAGCCCGCGATTTGCCGGAAAAAATCGTAATTGATCAGCATTGTCCCGTTACGCCTAGGCAAGCCTCGGAGTATGCCAGAATTTGCGCGACTGGACTGGAGAGGCTCGGCAATGATTTGGGAGAGGCGATGAAAGAGAACCGGTTCGCCGCTCTCAGCCTACTCACTCGATTGCGCCAAGCCAGTTGCGATCCAAGCATGCTTCCATGGGTAGATGGAGTTAGCATTGAAGACAGCGGAAAGCTAATGGTTCTATTGGAGAAGCTAATCGAAGTGCTGGGCACGGGACATAAGGTAGTCATATTCAGTCAGTTCGTGCGATTCCTGGATCGGATAAAGATCCTTGTGAGAGAGTCGTTCCCCGAATTGCCGCTTTTCGAGCTGACGGGAGGCACGAAAGATAGGGAAACGCCTGTACGAGCGTTCCAGTCTAGCGAAGCGACAGCCGCTATGCTTGTGAGTCTGAGAGCGGGCGGATCGGGCATCACTCTAAACGCTGCGGATTACGTATTCCTAATGGATCCTTGGTGGAACCCTGCAGTTGAGAACCAGGCAATCGATCGCGTGCACCGTATCGGCCAGGAGAATACGGTTTTCGTCTACCGAATGATCGCTGAAGGAACGATTGAAGATCGTATCCAAGAGCTGAAGCGGGATAAACAAGAGTTGTTCGAGAGTATTGTCAAAGACAGCGCAGTTGGCGTGAACGCGCTCGCTGAACAATTCAAATCGCTCGAGGCCTTGCTGATTCTCTCGCAATCGGAGTAGGCGGTTGCAGCGAACTAGAGCGACTTGGGCGATTCGAATACCCTTTGACCAGGCTTGCCAGCGTAGGGAACCCGAACCACTCCTCCTTGCATGCTTTCCTTTTGACCGGTAGAAGCGTTTCTTCCGTTGGGGAAACAGAAGTAGAGCGATAGAGAACCTTTCGCAGATGCGTCGAAAGGTTCGTTTATGAGTAGTTTGAATTTCCCGCTAGAATCGATTGGGCTGACGTAGGGTCTTGCCCAATAGTCTCCAAATCCTCGTCCTGAAGAATCCAATACGATTGCGCTGTGCGGCAGGAGATCGCCTTGGACCGATCCTTCAATGGCGATTGAGGAATTTTCAACTTCTTCAATTTCAAGGGATTCGATTTTAACGAACGTTGGTCTTTCCAGCTCAGGCGAAGCCTTCTTCGAGAAAATGGGATGATTGGCAAGCATTGCAGCGCTGGCATTCGACAGGTAAATGCGCGGTTCGATGCCGTCTATTTTCGCCTTTGAATGATAGGCTCGATTGATGGGACCCATTAGGGAATTGCCTCGAGCATCGCCGGGCTTTGGCCCAATGTGCGGAAGACCAAGTGCATGGCCGAATTCGTGGATGCATCCCTTGAGATTGAGTGGCCACATGGATTCGTCCGCTAAATGAATTATGGGCGGAATATCTCCTGGGACATCGGGGTATCGATTGATCGCTCGACCGTAGTCGCGGCCTCCCATTCCGCGAAAGCCTCTCACTTCCTGTTTGGGGCAATGATAGAATGTCCACCAGATGCTTTGCTCTGCGAGATCCTGGGGAATGGCATCGCTGGCTGCCTTCATCGCTAGACGCGTGATATCGGGAAGAGCGTTTCGACCCACTGCTTCGGGCGGTAGTTCGCCGCGAGCCAGAATGATGTCGATTTCTCCTTTGGCATTACGGGCGAAAATTTCGCTTCGCTCGACATCCCACCCCCATTGCTCGATTCCGTCTTTGAAAAAGGCCTCTGTCCGCAGCGCGATCTCTGTTAGTCGATCCTCGTACGACTCAGGCGCCTCGGTACCGCTCGGCACGAACAGGATCAATCGAGCGAATCGCTGGTTGTCGGCAAAAATATGACCTGCTCCGAGCAATACAACGAGGATGAACGCAATGGGGCGCGCGAACGTTTTCATGCCGTTCAAAATGGCGAACTAACTCGAGCTAGGCAAACTGAATCGGAGAGACGAGTAGCCTAGTCGCTCGAGATTTCGAAGAGGGCCTGACTCTTCAAATTGCGGAAGGGCGTGGCCTCCGAATGCGACTGATAGCCGTCATGATATTGTCGGCGATTTTTTGATACCGTTCTTTGCCCGCTGATCGACCAGGATCGTAGTCGGCAGGGTGTAATGGCTTCCCGTATACGATATGAATCGAAATGTCGAAGTTGGGCAATGCAGAGGCCTTGGAGAGCGCCTTGTGGGCATTGAATATGCGGCAGGGAACGACTGCTGACTGCGATTTAGCCGCAATTAGTCCGATTCCGGGCTTGGCGCTTTGCAGCGTTCCATCGGGACTGCGCGTTCCTTCGGGGAAGAGGGTGAGCACGCCGCCGTTCTTAAGCGCTCTCAGCGTGCTCTTCAGTGCGCCAACGTCGGACTCGCCATCGCGATCGACTGGGATTGCTCCGACGGCATCCATCCAAGCGGCGCCGAGTCCTGGTTTCCAAAGCGTCTTGCGAGCGAAGTAGGTGACGATTCTCAATACATTGCAGCCGAGCAATGGGGGATCGAGATGCGAAGCATGATTGGATGCCAGAATGATCGATCCAGAAGTGGGTACATTGTTCAGGCCTTGAATATCTCCTTTGAGCAAGGTCCGATAGAATGCGCGGATGAACCAGAAACTGACCCAGTAAACTCGTTTGTCGAATTTCATGATGCTCGGAGCGATTCGATCATTGCGGAAATCTTCTCGATAACTTCCTCAAGCGTTAGCTCGGAGGAATCGATCAGGGTCGCTCCATTCGGCTTTTGCAGCGGGGCAGTTTTGCGGGAAGAATCCATTCGGTCGCGTTTTTCGATACTGTCCACGATGCCTTCCTTGGCTCTTCGTTGAGCTCGCTTTTCGGGATCGGCATAGAGAAAAAGCCTCAGGTCGGCATCGGGGAAGATAACCGAACCAATGTCGCGTCCTTCCATTATGAGCCCATCGAAGGCGCGTTCCCTGGCTACGTCTGCGAGCGATCGCTGGTAGTCGAGTAGGAAGGCTCTCAATTCGGGAAGGGCTGCATATCGAGAGACATTCTCGTTTACGAGCTGGCTGCGAATCGATTGATCCGGAGTCCAGCCGTTGATTGTAATGGATGCAGAACGTTCGGAGATTGAGGTTCCTAGCTCTAAGCGACTCAGTCCATTGACGATCGCCTCGTCCGAAATGGGTTCAATGCCGTTCTCTAAGAGTTTCAATGTCGTCGCTCGGTAGAAGGAACCGGTATCGACATGCATGAAATTGAATCGCTCGCTGAGTCCACGTGACGTGGACGACTTTCCGGCCGCGGCTCCGCCGTCGACGGCGATAATAAGGAATTTGCCTGAACTCATAATAGGTCTCGACTAGATCTTCCAGCTAGCCCGAAAGGCTCTGTTGGCGGGCGTCCTCAAGAACGTCGAAATAGCTCGGGAAGGTTTTTCGACAGCAAAGAGGATCGACGATTCGGAGCCAAGGTTCCCCGTTAGCATTTGGATTGGCGGAACCGAGGATGGCGAAACTCATTGCGATACGATGATCTTCGTAAGTTTCGATGGTTGCCGCATTAAGAGGCGAAGGGGCGATTTCCAAAGTGGCGGTTTCGTCGCGAGTCGCTTGACCCGCCCGATTGAGGCCATCTACCATCGCGGCGATTCGATCGCATTCTTGATGCCGCGTATGGGCGATGCCATCAATCCGGGTTACCCCACTAGCAAGAGGAGCAATTGCGGCAGCGGTCATGAAGGTATCGCTAAAGGCGTAGAAGTCTGCGCTCAACGAGCTAGGCTTATTCGCAGGGCCATCGAATCGTACCGCAAGCGATTGAGGAGTCCATTCGAGTCGAGCTCCCGCTTGGGCTGCGATATTGGCGAAGGCGATATCGCCCTGCAGGGAGTCGCGCTGAAGTCCTTCGATTTCCACTACGCCTCCAGTAATGAGGGGAAGACCAATGAAGTAGCTGGCTGCAGAAGCATCGCTTTCCACGAGATAGGCCGAGCTGGGAGCTCGGTAAGTCCCTCTGCTGACGATGTAGCCTTTTTCGGTGGCGATTCGGTTTTTCGCTGGAATGCCGAAGCTGCCCATCATTGCCAGAGTCATATCGATGTAGCCGCGTCGAATGGACGGATTGCTGAGAACGATTTCGAGGTCCGTGTTGGCTAAAGGCGCGGCCATGAGCAGAGCGGATACGAACTGACTGCTTTCGGTCGCGTCTACCGTGGCAATGCGTCCTTTCAGACCCTGAGATCGAATGCGGATGGGGAAAAAACCATTGCTGGTTTCAATTTCGGAACCGAGTTGATTCAACGTGTCGGCTAACTTTTGGATGGGCCGCCGCCGCATGGCTTCATCGCCGTCTAGGACATAGTCGCCTCCGGGGCGCGTCGCTAGCATCGCGGTTAGAAAGCGAGCCGAGGTGCCGGAATTTCCGATGTCGATGCGAGCGCTTTCGTTTGGAATGACGCCCCCCTGTCCGTTAACCTCAATAGCGCCTGTGGACTCGTTTGCGCTAGTCTCGAAGCCCAGAGCATCCAAAGCTTGGAGCATGATTTCGGTATCGCGACTGAAGAGGCAGTTTTCCAATCTAGTTCTCCCATTGGCGAGGGCAGCTAGAATGAGGGCCCGATTAGTGATGCTCTTCGAGCCAGGCACCGAAACCTTGGCTGCGGCAGGAGATGTGAATGGAGGAACTGGATATGGATCTTGCATGGGTCGATTGAGCTCAGCCGTCCAATCCATCTCGAAACGACTTGCCGTCAGCAAGACGCTTTAGGGTCTCGAAATCGTCCTCGTTGGCGATTGCAGCTCGAAGCCCGTGAAGCTCGTCCTCGAATGCGGAAAGAGCCCTTAATATTTCGCTCCTGTTCTGAGAAATAATCTCGCGCCAAAGAACGGGGTCTCCGGCGGCGATGCGGGTGGTGTCCTTGAGGCCGTTCCCGCAGAAGCGCTTGGAATCCGGATACGAACGAGAAAGGTGATTGGCCAGAGCCGAGGCTATTAGATGGGGGAGATGGCTGACATTGGCGACAATCGCATCGTGGCGTTCGGGAGTTTCGCTTATAACGACGCTTCCTACATCGCTCCAAAATTTAGATACGCATTCAACCGCATCGGTATCGCTGTTTTCGAGTGGGGTGACGAAGCACGTTCTGTTTTCGAAGAGATCGTCGGTTGCGTTGTTCATACCCGTTTTTTCCGAGCCCGCCATGGGATGCGAACCGATAAAGCGAGCCTTGCCTTCAAGGGCCGCGGAGCACGATCGGGAGAGTTCGCTCTTAACGCTGCCGACGTCGGTAACGATGGGATTCGAATCGAGGCTCGGCGCGATTGTTCGAGCGATTTCTATGATGCGTTCAACGGGAGCGCAAAGAATGATCAAATCGCTCTTGGAACAAGCTTCTTCAATCGAATCGGGCGCGCTGTCGATCCATTCCTTGGCAGCGAGCTCGGCCCGCGCTTCCGGACGTCGAGCCCACACGGAGATGCTGTTGGCCAACTTCCTCGAGTGGACGGCCATACAGAGCGAAGCTCCAAGCAATCCGGGAGCGATAACTGTGACTTTCTTAAGCACTGGCCAGGAATTCAAAGACTTGTTTGGGCAAGGTCCAGCAAGCGTTTGAATTCTTTCGCTTCGACTGGCATGACAGATAGGCGGGAATTCCGAACCAAATGCATATCGGAGAGACTTGGGTCAGCATTTATGGTCTTGAGGGAGACTGGGGCCTCTAGGCTCTTGATCGCCTGGATGTCAAAGGCCGACCAATCGCCATCCGTTGCCGTGGGATCGGCATAGGCGGTTTTCGCGACCTTCGCCAATCCGACCAACTCCTTAGCTTTGCCGCTGTGATAGAAAAGCACGAGATCGCCCTTCGCCATCTGTCTCATGAAGTTCCTTGCCTGATAATTGCGTACGCCATCCCAAATCGTCTTCTTCTCCGCCAGGAGTTGGGTCCATGGGTAGGTTTCCGGTTCTTGCTTTACGAGCCACGCGCGCATGATAGTTTCTTGTCGCTTATATGAGCGCTCTATGGACGAAACGCCAGAACAGATTGAACAAGCCAGAAAGGCCAAGCTCGTCATCTATATCGTGATGGCGGTTTTCATCGTCGCGCCCATTGCGATATTTCTTTTGAGAATGGGCGACTAGGCGGATGGCTCTATTGGAAAGAAGAAGCGCTTGAATCTTGCCTTGATGGCGTATGGCGCGCCTAGATGCGAACGCGAAGCCGAACGCGGCTTGGCTGGCTTGGAGTGTTAATGAATCAATCTATCCTCATTATTCGCATCTTGATGGTGCTATTCTGCGCAACGGGTGGATACATGGTGTCGACGTTGTTTGCCGATATCGCGTATTCTGCGAGCGTAGCCGTGCTCATCGGCGCCTTGCTAGGAGCGTTTCTAGTTCTCATCGACGTTTTATTGAAGGGGTTTTCGCTGAGGGCGCTATCGGGCCTTACCTTCGGTCTCTTCATGGGAATTCTCGCGTCCCATTTCATTACCATATCGCCCCTGTTCGACGGGGGAGATGCGCAAGTCATCTACATTTCGCGTCTTTGCGTTTTCATCGGAGTCACCTACCTCTCGACGGTAATCGCTTTGCGGGGACGCGATGAGTTCAACTTGGTCATTCCCTATGTCCGATTCGAGCCGCAGAGCGTTGAATTGCCATTGATCGTCTTGGATACGAGCGCGCTCGTAGACGGAAGGATCATAAAGCTAGCTAAGGCCCGTTTGCTTAGCGATGCGGTGGCGGTGCCCAAATTCATCATGGATGAACTGCACGAGCTTTCCATTTCCGATCTTTCGGAAGAGAAAAATCGGGGAGGGCGGGGACTGAAAACGGTGGAAGAGCTAAAGAAGATTGCCCATCTCGATTTCAGTGTAGTCGATAGCGAGTTGAACGATTCGGATTCGCGGGACGAGAAAATGCTTTTCGTTGTATCCAATTTGAAAGGGCGCTTGTTCACTACCAGCGAAGGCTTGCAACAGAAGGCGAAGCTTAGCGGAGTCGCTTACGTCGATGCCTTGAGCCTTGGCAAAGCGATGGCCTTCGATGTCGAAGTGGGGGAGACGCTATCCGTTAAGATCGTCAAATTGGGCAAGGAAGACGGTCAAGGAGTGGGCTACCTGGAAGACGGCTCAATGGTCGTGGTCAACCAGTCCGCCGACCTGATCGGTTCAAACGTGCTGGCCGAGGTCGAGAGCATTATTCCTACCAGCGGCGGGCGAATGGTTTTCGGAAAGCTTCTTGGCGAAGCGAAATAAAGGTCGGTCTGACCGGCGCCTGCGAGCCTAGGCTTTGATCTGCAATTTGCGGGATTCGATCGTCTCCAGCAAGTCGGCCTTGAACGCTTCGAGGCTCATGGCGCCGCGATCTCCATCGAAGCGAGATCGAACGGAAACCTTGCCTTCTTCGGCTTCCTTGGCTCCTACGATCAGAACGTTTGGCACCTTGTCCAGTTCCGCGTTGCGAATCTTCGCTCCTAGCTTTTCCGCGTGCAGATCCGCAGTGACCCGGACGCCTGCTGCTCTCAGTTCCGCGAGAACGGATTGGGCGTAGTCGGCGATCTTGTCGCTGATCGGCAGAATTCGAACTTGCTCGGGAGCGAGCCAGGTCGGGAAATCGCCCCCGAAGTGTTCGATGAGGAATCCAATAAAGCGCTCGTGCGTTCCCAGCGGCGCTCGGTGAATGCAAAGGGGAGTCGCTTTGGTATTTTCGCTGGTAGTGTATTCCAGATTGAAGCGAGGCGGCACTGCGAAATCCACTTGATTGGTGGCAATCGTGAACTCGCGTCCGATGGCGCTCCACACTTGGACGTCGATTTTTGGACCGTAGAATGCGGCTTCGTTGGGCACTTCAATGTAGTTGATGCCCGACTTCTCGAGCACATCGCGCACCATCGTTTCCGTCTTTTCCCAGAGTTCTGGATTGTCTACGAATTTCTTGCCCAGCGCTTTGGGGTCGTGCGTTGAGAAGCGCATCAGATACTTCTCGAAGCCGAAGAGCTTGAAGTATTTGAGATACATCTCGTTGACCGCATTGAACTCAGCCTCGAATTGCTCGGCGGTGCAATAAATGTGAGCGTCGTTCATCTGCATGGAGCGAACGCGCATGAGGCCCATGAGCTCTCCCGACTGCTCGTAGCGATAGCAAGTGCCGTACTCGGCTAATCGAAGCGGCAGATCGCGATAGCTGCGAGGAGCAGCCGCGAAGATCTTGTGGTGATGCGGGCAGTTCATCGCCTTGAGGAAGTAGCGCATCTTTTCGCCGCCGGCTTCCTCGGCGAACTCCATTGCTGGGAACATCGATTCCTCGTAGTAGGGAAGGTGGCCGCTGGTCAGGTAAAGCGACTCTTTGGCGAGATGAGGCGTGCGCACGCGCTCGTAACCGGCTTCGAATTCGGTTTCCTTGGCGAGCTTTTCGAGCTCCTCAACGAGAACGGTTCCTTTGGGCATCCAAAGAGGCAGTCCCGGGCCCACCTGTTCCGAGTCGAACGTGAAGAGTCCCATGTCCTTGCCGATGCGGCGATGATCGCGCTTCTTGGCCTCTTCGAGCATCTCGAGGTGAGCGGCGAGCTCGTCCTTGGTCGCGAATGCCGTACCGTAAATACGCTGTAGCTGCTTGTTGCTGGAATCGCCACGATGATAGGCGCCAGCGATGCTGAGCAGCTTGAAGGCTTTGATCTTCTTGGTGTAATTGACGTGGGTGCCGGCGCAGAGATCGAGAAATTCCCCGTTTTTGTAGAAGGAAATCGTATCGCCTTCGGGGATGTCGTCCAAACGGCCCAGCTTGTAGGTTTCCTGGCCGAACTCCTTGATCATCGAAATGGCTTCGTCACGAGGGACCTCAACCCGCTCGAAACGCTGATTTTCCTTAATGACCTTCTTCATTTCCGCTTCGATCTTATCGAGATCCTCGGCGGTGAATTTGTGATCGAGATCGAAATCGTAATAAAAGCCGGTATCCGTCGGGGGCCCAATGTCGAGCTGGGCATCCGGAAACAGTCGGAGCACCGCGGTGGCGAGCACGTGAGCCGACGAATGTCGGATCTCTTCGAGAGGTGTCATTTGGGCTTTCATTATTAAACGCGTCTAGGCTGTAGGATTTAAAGAGGAAGGCTTCAATCACTAACTTGGAAATAAGCCTAGCGAACTCGTTGCCGCCTCTTTCCTTTGAGTTTCAGTAAATAGCGAGGATTGGGAGCGATGTGAGGAATGGACTGCTCGAAGGCATCGATGCAGTCGAGTTAAGCCGGAACCTTGGCGGGGTGGGCGGTAGAGATGGGCTTTCTCCGATTCGAAGGCATTGAGCGCGTTCAAACTGATCCCTGCCTTTCGAGTTCGATTCTCTTGCTTCAAGCCAAGATCAATCCTGAAACGTTTTCCTCTTTCGGCCTATGTCCGTAGCGACTCCATTTTAAAGAGTGAAATTTAAGCTATTATCGATGTTTGTCGGCATAATAGCTTAAGATGCATCTCTTAGAGTGTGATTGAGCCGCTAAACGGGCTCCACTTCGAATCCATCTTTGCCGTCTAGAATCTTCCAGCCTTTGGACTCGAGCTCGTCGCGTAGGGAGTCGGCTGCGGCCCAATCCTTGGCTTGCTTGGCTTCCCAGCGTTTTTGGGCGAGCGCTTGGATCTCTTCGGGCACGTCGACTTTCGGCTTTTCGAGCGAAACCGAATTGAGATCGTAGCCCAGAGCGAAGACGATGCGATGGAGGGCGATCGCGTCAGACACTTTCAGTGAGGCAGCTGGATTGCTCTTGATCGCTGAGAAGATGGCCCCGAGGGCGGCTGGAATATTCAAGTCGGAGGCCAGAGCCTCCCAAGCCCCCTGAAAAACGCCCCAAGGATCGCCGTCATGCTTGCCTTTGGAGATCGCTTTCAGGATGGCGCCTCGCTTTAGGCCATTTGCGGCGAGCGCTTCATCCGAGTATTTTCTGAGACGCTGCAGCGCGCTGTCGGCAGCATGCAACGAGTCATTGGTAAAGTTGATCGTCTGACGATAGTGACCGCTGGTGAGCGCGTAACGCAAAACCACCGGGGCGAAGCCTTTTTCCTCGATGTCGTCGACCGTGTACATGTTGCCGAGGCTTTTGCTCATCTTCTCGCCTTCAACCATCAAGTGGGCCGTGTGTATCCAGTGACGGAAGAACTCGTGTCCGCAGCTGCACTCGCTTTGGGCAATCTCGTTTTCGTGGTGGGGGAAGGTCAGGTCGACGCCGCCGGAGTGAATATCGAGATTGTTTCCGAGATACTTCATGCTCATGGCCGAGCACTCCAGGTGCCAACCCGGACGGCCTTCGCCCCAGGGGCTGTCCCAGTAGACGTCGCCGTCGGACGGTTTGCGACTCTTCCACATGACGAAATCAGCCATCGAGTCGCGCTCGTATTCGTCGCTGTCGATGGGACCAGACTCCGTCGCGTCAGTGGTCAACTCGCGTTCCTTGACGCGTGAGAGCTTTCCGTATTCGTCGAACGAAGACACGCGAAAATAGACGGAGCCATCCTCTGATGCGTAGGCGTGGCCTTTGTCCATCAGGGCTTGGATCATGTCGATCTGCTCTTGAATGTGCTCGGTAGCCTTGGGCTCGATTTGCGGCGCCAGCATGTTGAATCGTTCGCAGTCTTCATGAAAGCGCTTGGTCCAGAACTCGGTCACTTCCGCGAGCGGCTTTCCTTCTTCGATGGAACGCTTGATCGTCTTGTCGTCGACGTCGGTCAGGTTGCGAACATGGATGACCTTGTATCCAGCGACTTGTAGCGTTCGACGCATGACGTCTTGGAGGAGGAAGGTCCGAAAGTTTCCGATGTGGGCTTGGGCGTAAACGGTGGGGCCGCAGCAATACATGCCCAAGACCTTGCCCTTGCGGGGGACGACAGGTTCGCGTTGGCGAGTGAGCGTATTGTGGAAAGTAACTTCTGACATATTGAAATAGAGTGACGAATGGCGGAACGTTTTTGTCCGACTGAAAAAGCGAGAAAGCGTGTACGGAAAAGACGCTTTCTTAGCGAGCGGCGCTACAGCAGCAGGCAGTCGTCTCAGTACAGTTGAGAGATTCGGAATTGCTTGTTGTGAGCTTACCCTGCATTTTGGCTGCGATTTTGAATGAACGATTCGGATAAGCAGGAAGATTTCAAGCTAGATTTGGCGCGCCGGCCTCGCCGCTTACGCAGTTCTGGAGCCTTTAGGTCTCTGGTAGAGGAGACGCGCGTTGCCGTGGACGATCTGATCGCGCCGCTCTTCGTTATCGATGGCGACGGCGAGAAAGAAGCGGTCGGCAGTATGCCAGGCGTCTTTCGCCGCAACGTCTCGGACTTGGTGACCGAATGCCGGGAACTGGCGGGGCTTGGCGTTAAAGCGGTGGTGTTGTTTCCCAGAATCGATCCGGGCTTGAAGGACCCGCTGGGAACGGAAGCAGGCAATCCAGATACTTTGGCCCTTCGAGCAATTCGAGCAATCAAGGACGCGCTTCCTGACCTGCTGGTCATGACTGACGTGGCGCTCGATCCCTACACCTCGCATGGCCATGATGGCGTTTTGAACGAGGATGGCAGCAACGTGCTCAACGACGAGACAGTTGAAAGACTGAGCGAAATGGCCGTTTTGCAAGCGAGGGCGGGGGCCGACATCGTAGCGCCGTCCGATATGATGGACGGACGCGTGGGCGCAATTCGCGAAACCCTCGACGATTGCGGTTTCGAGAACGTTGCGATCATGGCCTATGCGGCGAAGTTCGCATCGGCCTTCTACGGACCTTTCCGCGAAGCGGTCGGCAGCGCGACCGCAGCGGGGACGACAGGATTGGACAAGAAGACTTATCAGCTGAACCCGGGAAATCGTCGGGAAGCGATCGCGGACGCGCTGTTGGACGAAGAAGAAGGGGCCGACTTTCTCATGGTTAAACCTGCTGGGCCGTATCTGGATATCATTCGGGAATTGCGTGATGA
>Ga0066825_10000025_pt1 | contig 65662 bp, 53 predicted proteins | sample ETNtaG_6_FD_65608 | JGI IMG/M metagenome (GOLD analysis project Ga0066825, IMG submission 65608) | Marine microbial and viral communities from oxygen minimum zone, Eastern Pacific Ocean - ETNP201306SV45 | ecosystem: Environmental > Aquatic > Marine > Oceanic | place: Pacific Ocean: Eastern...
TTTGCTCGGGTTCGCCGAGCAGGAATATCCGATCTTGAGGATAGAGTTTGGTGTTGGGGTCGATGCTGACGATTTCGAAACCGCCTCGCTCGATGCCGGCAATGAGCGTGCCGGTTTCCGCGCGCAGGTTGGTTTCCTTCACTTGAGATCCCGACCATTTCGAATCGGGAGCCAGGACGACCGACTGAACGTTGACGTTCCATGGCTGGCGGGATTTCAGCGATTCCAGATTGGTCGAGATCTTGCTCGCGATGCGTTCTTGAGCGGCGCTCTTCATGGAACGAACGACCGCGGTTTCCCAATTGTGGTGCATTCGAGCGAGCTTTTTCCAGAAAATCCAGCCGACGATTCCCGTACTCGCCAAAAAGGCGACGATGGCTGATCCGGTGGGGAAATAGGGCGCAGCGACCAGAAGGAAAACGGTTCCGTAGAAGAACAGTAGAAGCATCAGGATCAATCCATTGAATGCGGACCGATAGATGCCTTGGGAAAATTGCTGGAAAGCGGGTCGACTGAGCGCCGAATCCGAGAATATCCAAACGAGCACGTTCAGATTGCGCATCGTATCGACGAGGAACGGAAGGCAAAGCAGAACGGAGAGCACGAAAATCGACTGCTGAAATAGAGACTGCGGCATGGGCAGGAACTCGGGAACGGTCGCCCATCGGGATACGACGCCCGCAGCAATGATTATGGCCACGATGATGAAAAAGTGGATACTAATGAGCGTGATTGGCTTCTTGGCCAGTTTCAGGAAGGCGCTTCTACCGACGGAGAGGCTCAATGTGCCAATCCATTGGGAATAGAGATCGCAGAATTCCTTAGCGGCTTTGGGCGAGACGCGTTTAGCCAGATTCAAAAGTCGCGCTTCGTTGTGAGCTAGGGTTGGCGTCGCGAGAATGGTAACGAATGCTATGCCGGATACGATGGATTGCAGTTCGGAACTGGTGGCGCCGTATTTTGCTCCTATAGCGACGATAACGAAACTGAACTCGCCTATTTGCGACTTAATGAGAGACGCTCGAGTCGAATCCAAGGCAGGCCTGCCCGATAGAAAGAAGCCGAGCCAGCAGGAAGAGAATTTGCAAGCGATTACGAGCAGGGAGAGCCCCAGAATAGCGGGCAGGTGGTCCAGCAAGGCTTTCGGATCGATAAGCATGCCGACGGTGACGAAAAACAAGGCGCTAAACAGGTCGCGCAAAGGCTCGGTCAGTTCTTCGATTCGCTTCGCTAATTGGGATCCCGATAGGATCGCGCCGGCCAGGAATCCGCCTAGAGCCCAGGAAAAATCGAATTGGTGAGCGAGAAGTCCAAGCGCGAAAATCAAGCCGAGAGCGGTGAGCGTAATCATCTCGGTCGATCCGCGATCTTCCAGAATCTTCATGAGTCGTTGAGCCCCTAGCTTTCCCAGGAAGAAGACGATTATGACGAAGATGCTGATGAAGAGTACGGATCGTCCAACGGCTTCGAGATTCATTTGACCTTCGACAGCCATGCCGCCTAGCAGCACGAGCAGGATAATGGCCAGTATGTCTTCGAGCACGAGCACGCCGATTGTCAGATTGGCGTAAGGGCGGTGAATGAGATTGCGTTCGCGAATCAGCTTTACCGAGACCATCGAGGAGCTGATGGAAAGCAACCCGCCCAGAAACCACCCATCCATCGTCGAAAGTCCAAGCCAGCGGCTCGCTTCCATTCCCACAAAGAGCATGAGCAAGGTCTGCAGTATCAACGCTGCCAAGGCGGGTCCGAGGGCCCGCTTGAGTCTGGAGAGATCGAACTCCAAACCTATATAGAAAAGTAGAAATATGACTCCGAGTTCGCTGAGTTCCTGTACGTTCTCCAGGGTGACAAGCGCTGGCCATAGTCCCAAGTGAGGCCCTACCAGGAAGCCTGCCGCCAGATAGCCCAGAAGCAGCGGAATCCTAAATCGCTGGAAAATGAGCGCAGCGACAGCTGCGGACAGCATGATCCAAGCGAGATCGATTAGGATCGAGTGAGCGTGCATGTTCGGTCGAATCGTCGGAACGATGCGATCGGTCCGCTACTGGGGCTGGTAGTCGAGCGACGGCGTCGTTAGGTGAGAAGTCGCTTCCAATTCCCTTATAGCGCGGACGTCTTGCCGATATGAAGGATGAGCTTTCCCTCCATGTAGTACTCGACGAAGTTGGCGGTCGTTTCCACCCAGTCGGTGTATTCGTTGGGCGCCTTGCCTTGGTTGGCCGGAGAAACGAGCTCCTGCTTGCCGTTGAACCAGTTTCGGTATCCGCGTCCCTGGTAGTTCGAGTTCTTTAGGATGATTTCCTTTTCCTTGTGGTCCGGATTAAGGAGCAGGTAAATGCGGCCATTGTCGGCGATGCGGACGTCCTTCACGATTTCTTTTTCGCGAACGATGGCCGTGTAGGGACCGAAGGTTTCGGTTTTCGAATCTTCGGCCGCCAAGCCGGCGCAGAAGAAAAAGGCGAGTGCAGACAGGAGAAAGCTCAGATTCGGTTTCATCGCTATCGACTTTGCCTCATTGCGATAGGCCTCGCAAGCGCTTTGTTGAATGGAGAGGGATATGGCAACGGATATTATTGCTCGATCAGCGTCATGCGAAGCCTGAGCAGAGCGGGGACCGCTTCGTCGAGAGGATAGGATGCCGTAACGAGGCGTTGGACGCGTTCATGTTCCTGATCGATACCTTCGCTGGTCCACTCTCCCGTTTCAGGAACGCGGCGTTCGACGAGGTATAAGACGTCGTCGCGCGATTGGTAGTAAGCGAGCGTGACGATACCTTGTTCTCGGTCGACGTCGACTTGAGGAGCGGCGGCTCTCGAAAAGCGTTCTGGAGTGGCTCCCAGAGCGTATGCTTGAAGGAGGGCGTAGTCGGTCTGGGAAACGGGATCTTGCGGTTGAAGATCCTTGTCGAGATCGTTGAAGACAAGCCAGTCCTGAAAGGGCGAATCGGTGGACGCGGAGTCGCTGTTGGAGTAGTCCGAAAACCCGAAGGAGTTTTCGGCTCGGACTCGATACTCGTATTCGGTCAATGGTTGCAGTCCCGTGTCCACATGGAAATAGGTCCAGTCCTCGATTGGGATCTCGGCGACTTGGGTCCAATCTCCGCCGCCGCTTGTCCGCCGTTCGACGTAGTAGCGGTCGACCAGATACGCATCGTCCCAGAGCAGGGCCAAGCGATTCGAAGCGACCGGATGGACGACAAGGCTGAAGGGCGGATCGGGAGGTCCCGTTGCGAACTGCTCCAACTTGAGATTGTCGACCAGCATGTAGTTGGCTCCCGGCGAATTCGTATCGTGGATCGCGTAAAAGGCTTCGACGTAGTAAAGGCCTAGGTTCTCGCCCTGGGCAGGGTCGTTGGCGATCGTTCCGTTGGAGGTTACCGTTTGTCCATCGACACTTGCGGACCAGCGATTCTGAAGGAAGTCGAAGTCCACTTCCAGACGATGGTTCGCTTCCAGCGCATAGGGGATGTCGAGACTCTTGTATTCGAAATCGTCGTTGTAGTAGTCGATCGTTTCGAAGAAGGCGTCGAAATCGATCGCGAAAAGAAACTCTCCGAATAGGCCGTAGAACGCGAAGCCGAAATTGTCGATGGCGTCTCCGGCCGACTTAATCAAGAAGTCGGCGCTGAAGGTCGCGCTGCTGTTCGATTGCGGGAAGAAGGGGGCAGTACGATACGCGGAATTGTATTCGTTCGTTCCATCGAAGCCGTACCCTCCCAGGCGAAGTTGATTGCCCTGATTGGGGATTTGGTTGGCGACTATCCGAGTGTTGGTTGGACCTGCTGCGATCCATCCATTTAGACCGTCGATGCTGATTCCTGGCGAGTAGCCTTGAGTGCGCTCGAAATCGTCGAAGAGAATTTCCTCTTGTTCTCTCCAGGGACGGTAAGCTTCTATGGAAGGCGTGTAGTTGGATTGCAAGGACCCTTTTAGAGCGCAAACGCGATAGAAATAAGGAGTGTCGAATTCGAGAGCGGTGTCGGAGAAGGTAGTCGCATTGGCGGGAACTTCCGCGAGAAAGGTCCAGGGCTGGTCGATGCCAGTGGAACGTTCGATGCGAAACCCTGATTCATTGTCGGAGAGGTCATTCCAGTTAAGCGTTACGTCGGCGCTGGTCGTTCGAAGCAAATGCAAGCTGCTTGGCTTTTGGGGAATGTTTGATCCAGAGATTTCCGATCCGGAGAGAATCAAAGTCGCCCGTCGAAGCTCGCCAGAATCGCCAGGAGACTTGTCTTTCAGCCGCAGCGTCCAGGTTCCATCCCCGGGCTCTCCCCAGAAGTGCAGGCTGGAAAAGGCGAAATCCAGAATGTCCGCTTCTTGATCGAACTCGGACTCGGCGAGCAGTTGACTGATCGTGCCGCTTGGCGACTCCAACTCGATTTCAAGCTGTCCACGGTTCGCGTGATTTGCCGAAATCCGGACTTGAACATGCTCGACCCGCAATTGGGACCCGCCCGGTGAAAACGAGATAGCCGTTCCGGTCGGATGATTGTCGGGGATCGAGCGTGGCAAGCTATGGTCGGGAAAAACGGAAATCTCCTTCCGCGAATCGAGAGGGATCCATCCTGGAGAGGCGTCGACGGCTGCTTTGGCATCTACGAGGCCAGCTCCGTATTTAAGATTGAAGGAGAAAGGGGCGTTGGCTGCGTTCTCGAACCATCCTTCGTCTTGCTCATCGATTTTGCGGGCCGTCCTCATGAGGATTTCCTGAACGTCTCGCCAGCCCAAGTTGGGATTGGATTCCAGCATGAGGGCGATAACTCCGGAAACGATGGGAGCGGATGCGGACGTGCCGCTGAATCGTTGGCTGTAGTCCAAGTCGTCCAATTCGGATTCGAGAGACTCGTTGTTCAATCCGTCGTTTCCGATCAGGTCGGTTGTGACGAGGGATCGTTTTCCTCGGCTTCCCGAAGGAGCGCTGATGGCGATGTTGGCGCCGATTTCCGAGAAGCTGCTTTGCTTTCCGAATTCGTCGACGGCCGTAACGGCGAGGGTAAAAGGCGAATTGGAATAGCCATCCTTGTTGGAGTTGTCGTTTTTCCCGCCTCCATTGCCGGCAGCGAAGACGAAGATCGTGCCGCGACCTTGACGACCTGCTGTTGTCGCTTCTTCAAGGGCGGCGGTGGCAAGGGCGTCGGGCCCGCTGTAGATATCTCCGAATCCGGGAGGTCCCCAGCTGTTGTTCTTGATGGCGATTTCATCCATTTCGTGAAGAAAGGACTGGGCTTCCATCGAATCGGTCGTGTATCCGCCAACCAAGCGCATGTTGGCGATCGAAGCGTCGGGAGCAACGCCGGTGGAGCCGGTCGCGTTGTCTCCTTTTGCTGCCGCGATTCCAGCGACAAGGGTGCCGTGCGAGTCTTCCGTGGAGGGATGGCCGTCGTCGCTGTCGGGCGTTTGCAAGTCTAGGAACGGGTCGCTCGATCCGGTTCTGAAATCGTATTGAAGATCCGGATTCGCATTGGGCATGAGATCTGGGTGATCGATCTGTACGCCATCATCGACGATGCCGATCAGCACGCCCGATCCTGTAGCGGAATCCCATGCATCGGCTACATTGATGTCGATGCCTTCGGCGTCGCTGTTGGAAAGATGCCATTGTTCCTCGAAGTAGGGATCGTTAGGAATGAGGCGCTTGCTGTGAACGCGCCCCAATTGCGGCCATACGCGCGTGACGCCAGCGACTGAGGAGAATTCGTTTAGCGTCTCCAGGATAACGGAGTAGTCGTTCGATTCGAAGAGATGAACGTCGCTTCCCCTGGCAAGACTGCCGCGGTATTCGACCCCGAGTTCCTTCGCCAGTTCGTCCGGGTCGAGGTTGGCCTGCAAACGGACCGCGATGGTCGGCATCAAGGCCCGTCGCGTGGCCTGATTGCGCGCCTTGCCGCGTTCGTAGAAAACGAGCCGTCCTTCGGGGGCGCCGATGGCTTGCCGGCTCTTTAGTCTTCGGGCGATGGATTGGGGGTCCTTGGGCAGAGGCTCGATTGCGGCGAGCGAGGCGCTTCGATCTTCTATTTCGATAATCTCGTCTGAAGCGATCTCGAAACGCGTATCCAATATTTGGCTATGAGCTAGGATACCGCATAAAGACAATAGGGCTGAAGTCAGGAGATGGAAGAACTTCATACGCGAGCTGGAAACGCAATCGATCAGGGGCAATCCTTGACTAGAATGTGATTTCGATTCGGAGGCGGATCAAGGGAAAAGGTCGCTCGGCGATTAGGGTTCGCCTAGCGCCCGCGCTTCGAATCGCACTCCTGTTTCGCTGGAAGGACTGAAGTGGACTCGTTTCTTGAAGAGGGGAAGATGTTCGTCCTCTCGATGGCTTACGAAAAGCAAAGTCGTGCGTTCGAGCGCGGCTAGCTTTTCGATGAAGGCGAGCACGAGGTGGCGATTGAGATCGTCGAGTCCCTGGGTAGGTTCGTCTAGGATAAGCAAGGGCGGCTGTTTGATCAAACCGCGGGCGATGAGTACGAGTCGCTGCTGTCCCCAAGAAAGCTGTCGGAAATAGGCGTTCTCTTGTTTGCGCAATCCCATGACCTCGAGCCATTGCAGGGCGAGTTGCCGTTGCGCTTCGGTGGCTTGCTGATAGAGGCCAATGCTGTCGAAGAAGCCGGAGACGACCGTAGTCAAGGCGTTGCCGGGAGCTCGATAGTCCCGATGCAAGGCGGCGGACACGATGCCGATATTCTTTTTGATGTCCCAGATGCTCTCGCCGGTCCCCCGTTGGAAGTCGAATACGATCAGATCGTTGCTGTAGCACTGTGGATGATCGCCGGAAAGAAGCTGGAGCAGGGTGGACTTGCCGGCTCCGTTCGGTCCGGTAATGATCGTGTGCTCGCCAGGCCTGAGTTCCCAGTCGAAGTCCTTGAATTGAATCGCATCGCCGTACTTCACTTGGCATTGACGCATGCGAGCCAAGGTCTTGAAGGCGGGCGCTTCTGGCGTGGGGGGGGAGGGCAAGTCGGGCACTTGCGTGGAGTCTAAAGCGAGAAGCTGTCGGGTTTCGGGCAAAGAAGCGATGGCGTCTTTGGGGCCGGCCGCAATGAGCTCGCCTCGCTTGAGAATGCCGAGATGGGTCGCGCATTCGGGTATGTCGTCGAATCGATTGACGAGAAAGAGAAGCGGATGCTTTTCCTCGACCAAATTATGGAAGAGCTCCTTGAGTTCGGCTCGAGAGCGCGAGTCCAATCCTTCGAAGGGCTCGTCAAGGATGAGCAAGTCGGTAGCTGCCAGGATTTCTCGGAGGAGAAGGAATTTGCGAGCTTCGCCGCTAGAAAGCAGTTTGTAGCCACGGCGGAGCAGCTGGTCCACTCCCAGCTTGGTCGCAAGTTCGCGGGCCAATCGCTCATCGGCGCCTGACTCGAGCAGGATCTCGAGACCGCTAGAGCCTTCGTCGATTCGGTCTAGAAAATCGGTGTCGTCGTTCTTGAGCTCTTGCTCGTAGGTGTCCTGCTGCACCTCGAAGGAGGCCCATTTGACATTCTTCGGCAGTCCGTCTATACGTCCGTCGTCCGGTTTCGCTTCGCCGCATAGGATGGAAGCCAGCAAGCCCTTGCCTGATGCGTTGCCTCCGAGCAAGCACCACACTTCCTCTGGCTCGGATTGCCAGCGGGCGATACGCAGGGAACGGTAGCGAAGGTTCTCGACCAACATGGGATTGGAACGATTCGAGAAAAGGCAGGCGAAGGGAAGCCTGGAATTGCGTCGGCGGCTCAGGATTCCGAGCGAGAGCGGGGACAATTGATAGAATCGTTCCGAAGCGAATTTAAGGGTCGATTAGGCTCGTAAGATTGCGCTTTACGAGGGGGCGGGGACCTGCATAGGGTCTCCGGTTCATTTTTTTATCGGATCTCGCTATGAGCAGAAAAAACTACTTCAACACTCTGACCTTGGCTCAGAAATTGGAACAACTCGGCCGCTGCCGTTTTATGGACAGCTCGGAGTTCAATGGCGTGGAAGCGCTCAAGGGCAAGAAGATCGTCGTGGTAGGCTGTGGCGCTCAAGGCCTCAATCAGGGCCTCAATCTCCGGGACTCCGGTTTGGACGTAAGCTACACCCTGCGCGCTTCGGCCATCGAGCAGAAGCGTCAGTCTTGGAAGAACGCGACTGAGAATGGCTTCGCGGTCGGCACCTACGAGGAAATGCTGCCCAGCGCCGATCTCGTCTTGAATTTGACGCCTGACAAGCAGCACGCGGCGGTAGTGGCGGCGGTACAGCCTCACATGAAGCAAGGCGCGACCTTGGCTTACTCGCACGGCTTTAACATTGTCGAAGAAGGCGCGGACATTCGCGATGACCTCACGGTGATCATGGTTGCTCCCAAGAGCCCGGGCACGGAAGTGCGCGAAGAGTACAAGCGTGGATTCGGCGTTCCGACTCTCTTGGCGGTTCACACCGAGAACGATCCGGAAGGCAAGGGTTGGGACATCGCCAAGGCTTACGCGGCGGGCACGGGCGGCGATCGCGCAGGCTGTCTCGAGTCGAGCTTCATTGCGGAAGTGAAATCGGACCTCATGGGCGAGCAGACCATTCTTTGCGGACTGCTCCAAGCGGGTTCGCTGCTCGCTTACGACAAGATGATCGAAGAAGGCATGGACGCGGGCTGGGCCAGCAAGTTCGTCCAGCACAGCTTCGACACGATTTGCGAAGCTCTCAAGCACGGCGGCATCACCAACATGATGGATCGCCTGAGCAATCCTGCGAAGATCAAGGCATTCGACCTGTCGGAGCAGTTGAAGGACATCATGCGCGATCTCTTCGACAAGCATCAGGAAGACATCATGAGCGGGGCGTTCTCGAGCGGCATGATGGCCGACTGGGACAACGACGACAAGGATCTGCTCGCTTGGCGCGAAGCGACTAACGAAACCGCATTCGAAAAGTCGACTGCCGCTGACGTGGAAATCTCCGAGCAAGAATATTTCGACAAGGGCATCCTGATGGTGGCCTTCGTTCGAGCGGGAGTTGAGTTGGCTTTCGAGGCGATGACCAATGCGGGCATCAAGGAAGAGTCGGCTTACTACGAATCGCTCCACGAAACGCCGCTCATCGCGAATCTCATCGGCCGCAAAAAGCTCTACGAAATGAATAAGGTCATTTCGGATACGGCAGAGTACGGTTGCTATCTTTTCTCGAATGCGGCTGTGCCTCTCTTGGGCGACTTCATGAAGGGCGTTAAGACCGACGTTATTGGCAAGGGTCTCGACGTGGCGGACAACGCGGTAGACAATCAAGAGCTCATCGCGGCCAACGCTGCCATCCGCAGCCATGGAGTCGAGGAGATCGGCGCCGTCTTGCGTGGCCATATGACTGCGATGAAGCAGATCGCGGTTGGCTAACCCAAGCTAAGTTAGAACTTTCAAGCCCTGCGTCTAGCGACGCGGGGCTTTTCGTTGTGGGGCGCAGTATCCCGGCAATCCGTCCTGCCTAGGCGTTTAGATGGCGCTCAGTTCGGGAACGGTGCCCGCTTCCACCCACTTGCCGGGAACGAGGACGGACATCGGTTTCTGGGGCAGCCCTTTCTCGTTTTGGAAGAGCAATTGGGCGAGCGTATTGACAGCGGTCGCGGCGACTTCAGCCGATTCTTCGCTGATGCCGCTGAAGTACTTGCGCGAGCGGTTGATGTTCACTTTTACAACCGCCAAGTCGTTAGGGATGGAAAGGCCTGCGTGTTCGAAGAAATGGTCCCGGAAGATTGTCTCGCAAGTTGTAATGACAATTTCAGGACGATTCTCGTCGAACCAAGATCGAAAGGACTTCGAATCGTAGTCTTCCCGATTCTTGGGCATGAATATCGGGAGCCGGGGCAGTTGCTCGGTTTGCAGGAAAGCGAGATAGCGCGAAGTGGAAAGGTGATTGAGAAGAACATCCAGGTCTTCAGCGATCATCAGTCCGATGCGCTGATAGCCCATGGCGTGGATGCGCTTGAGCAGCATGTCCATGTTGCCGTAATGATCAGGGCAAACGCGATGGAAGGTTTGGGGTAAGGAACCGCTGTTTGATACGACGATGGTGAAATCGGAAAACTCGAGCGGATAGCTGCGAAAATCTCTGACCATAGGGGCTTGGATGATGCCCTGAATGCCGCGGTTGCGAAGGATGCGCCCCAGATCGTTGCGAGCGATATGGGGCTCGGATAAATCGAAGAAGTCAGCCTTGAATCCAAGGCCCTCGGTCGCCTCTTTGGCGGCTTCCAGCCAGAGCTGGGTGCCCATCCACTCGCCTCCGACGGGCGTTTCGTGGATGATGCCAATCGTCGCTTGATAGCTGATGGTCTTGCTCGCTCGAATACCGGCCATGTTGGCGGAAACAAGCGGGTTTTGACGATAGCCGAGCTCTGAGGCGACATCTCGAATCTTCGTCTTAGTCTCGGGGTTGACCTTGGGGCTATTGCGCAGCGCTCGCGAAACCGTCATAGGCGAGAATCCAGTTTTACGCGCGATATCTCGGATGCTGACCTTCTGAATCTTGCTCATGGCTTGTTACATGTATCAACTGGCCTAAAGCGAGTCTGTCAACTGAACTCGGGCGACGCTTGGCGTGTTGGAGCGCCGCCTGTTGCGCTGTGCTGGCTCCTCAATCTATTTCGATTTCCCTTTCTCGATCTCCCATCGATGAGATGAATGGATTTGGGAGAATTGAGATTTTAGGGCGAAAGAGAAAAAGAAATAGATTTCGATACTGAAAAATGAGGATGGAATTGGAATGGACATCGAGGTCGGCGAGGGAGATGATCGCAGTCTTCTTTTCGACCCCGAGATATGGATACCGATTCCCCGAGACCGTCCCAGCCTTCCAGGCCAAATATTCTGTGGATTTGCGCGGATCAACAGCGTTGGGATACGATTGCGTCTCTCGGCAATGAGAAAATTCGCACGCCTAATATCGATCGATTGGCGGCGTCGGGCGTGGCCTTCGAGCGCGCGTTTTGCCAAAGTCCGATTTGCACGCCCAGTCGAAGCAGCTTCCTGACGGGACGCTATGCGAGTTCGGTGAGGGGATGCAGCAACGGCAATGATCGCTGGGCGGAAGCCGCTCCCTTAGTTACGAAGTTGCTGGCAGATGGTGGATATCGTTGCGCATTGGCGGGCAAGCTGCACTTGGCGGGGTGTCATAGTCGCGTCGAGCCGCGTCCCAAGGATGATGGCTATGCCGAGTTTTATTGGTCTCATTCCCATCGCGATTTGTGGCCGGAGGGTCACGCCTATGCGGATTGGGTTAGTGAAAAGGGCGGTAGCTTGGGCGAAATGTATTCGACGGACGGTTACATGGAGCCGGAACTGCACCAAACGAAATTCTGCGCCGACAAGGCGATCGAGTTCATTGATCGCGATTGGGATGGGCCTTGGTTGATGAGCGTCAATTTCTTCGATCCCCATCTTCCCTTTGATCCGCCGCCGGAGTACGGGGATCGATATCGGGCGGAAGAAATGGATGATCCCGCGTTCCGAGCCAGCGATTTGGAGTCTCAGATGAGGCTGAGCGAAGTCGATTTCCAGTATCCGGCTAGGAATCCAGAGGAGTTCGACGCGAAAGGGAAAAAGGCGGCTTATTACGCGATGATCGAGCAGATCGACGATCATGTAGGGCGATTGTTGGATTGTCTCGAACGCTCGGGGCAGCGCGAGAACACGCTCGTGATATTCATGAGCGACCACGGGGAAATGCTGGGTGATCATGGTCTGGTCGCAAAGGGATGTCGCTTTTACGAGGGATTGGTTCGAGTGCCTTTGATTCTGAGTTGGCCGGGCGTGATTCAAGCGGGCAAGCGAGCTCAGGCTCTGGTCGAATTGACGGATGTCGCCCCAACATTGTTGGATTATGCGGGCCTTGATATTCCGGGGAGAATGACGGGGCGTTCGCTGCGACCGCTGCTGGAGGAAGATGCAGACGAGCATCGGGAATTCGTTCGATGCGAATACTACAGCGCTTTGAGCCTCCTAGCTCCGGGACGAGAAAATTGGCGAGGCAGCTACGGCACGATGATCCGTACGGATCGCTACAAATTGGTGGTCTATCACAACGCGGGGACGGGAGAGCTGTTCGATTTGGAAAAGGACCCGGATGAATATGAAAATCTCTGGGAGAGCTCGGACCATAGAAGCGTGCGGTTGGAGTTGTTGAGCAAGATGATGGACCAATCCGCTTTGATTGGGGATCATGGTACCGGCGTAACGCAGGTGTTTTGAAGGGCACACGCGCATCGCGCCTGACTCTATGCTTGCGGTGGAGCGGATTAGTCTAACGATAACCGCTCCCAATCTTACCAAATTATGTCTCAAGAAGAACGCCCAAATATAATTCTCATCATCACAGACCAGCAGCGCTACGAGACGATTCGCGCTCTTGGTTATGACTATATGGATACGCCGAACCTTGATCGGATAGTCAATGAAGGCGTTACGTTTTCCGAGTGTCACATTACGGCCCCCTCGTGCGCGCCGTCGCGGGCGAGTTTGTTTACCGGAACCTATCCGCACACGACGGGCATTCTGAAGAACGCCGACGCGTGGAAGAAGTCTTGGGTATCGGATCTTTCGGATTCGGGCTATTACTGCGTCAACGTGGGCAAAATGCACACCTGTCCCATGGATACCAAGCTTGGCTTTCATGAGCGCTATGTAGTTGAGAATAAGGACCGGTTTCTGGAAGAGCGCTTCTTCTACGACGAATGGGACAAGGCCTTGCACGCCCGCGGCCTAGTGAAGCAGCAACGCTCTTTGTATCGTCAGCGTCCTGATTATCGCGAACGCATGGGCGCATTCGAATGGGAGCTTCCTGAAGACATGCAGTCGGATATGTTCGTCGGGAACACGGCGAAGTGGTGGCTCGATACCAAACCAAAGCCTAATGGTCCTTTGTTTATGGAAATCGGTTTCCCAGGACCGCACCCGCCTTTCGATCCGACGGAACGCTTTATCGAGAAGTATCGCGGCAAGAAACTGCCGTTGCCGAAGATCAAACGCGAGGACATCGAGGGTCAGCCGGAAGCCTACCAAAAGCTGCGTCAGCACAATTTCGAAGTGGATCACGACTCGGTCGTTCACTTGGACGATCCGAGCGAGGAAACCTTGCAGCGTTTATGGGAATTCTACTTGGCCAACATGTCCATGATCGACGAGAAGATTGGCGAGATCTTCGAGTCGCTCGACAAGGGTGGCTATTTGGATAATTCGGTTGTTATCTTCACCAGCGACCATGGCGAGGCGCTCGGCGAGCATGGCCACATACAGAAGTGGACCATGTACGACTGCGTGACGAATGTGCCGCTGCTGGTGTGGTCGCCGAAGCGTTTCCAAGGCGGTCGTACGGTGGATGCTCTCTGTCAGCTGTTCGATGTCGGTCCGACGATCCTGGACTTGGCTGAGGTCGAGAAGCCGGAATGGATGGAAGCGGAAACGCTCATGCCGGCCTTGAATGGCGAAGCCTTCGAAGGGCGCCCGTTCGTCATTGCCGAGCATGGTCGCGATATGTTCCTCGATTCCATCGAGTTCGTGACGATGATCCGTAACAAGGAATGGAAACTCGTTCAGTTCCTCGATCAGCCGTCAGGTCAGCTCATCGACTTGGTCAACGATCCAGCGGAAGAGGTCAACCTCTGGGACGATCCGAAATACGCGGACAAGAAAGCGGAGTTGCGAGCCGAGATCGGCGAGTTTCGCATCCGTAGCGGCTATCAAACGCGCCTTCTTTGGGAAGACGAACGGTAGCCTTGGGGATACGCGATCCTTTCGCTGCGATGCGGGATCTGGCCCTTTCGCAAAGCGAAAACGCGTGTCCCAATATCAATCTTTCGAAAACTGAACTACTGGGTCGGGCAGTTCGCGTCCGATGTCATCCAAGCGATAGCCGAATCCAGGGCCGGAAAGCGTAGTGAGATCAAGGATACCTTCCTTGCGTTGATAGATACGCGGGTGGGTCGCTTGCTCGGGCAAAGAGGCATCCGGGTAGAATTGCATGCCGTTGCATTCGACTCCCATGATGGTGCCGGCATGGGCGGCTAGCTGAACGTGCGGCAGTTGAGCGAGCATGGGATTGGTGAGATCCTGCACCATAAGGGTCATACCGTGGGCCTTGGCCCAGCAGAGACTGAGCAGGGCGCCGGTTTGCGTCTTGCAGGTCTTTAGCGCCACGCCGGTCCAGCCCAGATCTCGTCCCAAGCGAACGAGTCGCCAGTCGTGGGCGCTCTCGTCCATGAAGAGCGGCTTGCGAGCGCTGAGACTGCGCACGTCGATCTGGTTGGCCTCCAGGTCGTAGGGGAAGGGCTGCTCTACGTAGAGAATCGACTGATAAATGCGGGCGTGTTCGTCTTTCAGGCGATCGAGGATGTCGTTGACGTAATCCGGTTCGGTTACAGCGCAATTGAAATCGGTGGTCAGCCACTCGACATCCATGTCCAATGCGATCTGGCCTACTTTGACCAGTCGGTCGTAGTCCCACTTCGCGTTGTCGCCGCGCAGCTTGACCTTAAGGCAATTCAGTCCGTCGCGTTCGATCCAGTCGCGCAACAGAACCGGATATTCGTCATCCGGTTCATCGCCCGTAAGCTCGTCTTCGGCTATCGGGTCAAGCCCGCCAACGAGGTGCCAGACGGGCATGCGCGAAGGCGCGTCGACGAGGAAGTCGGCGGGATATTTTCCAGCGAATTTTTCCTTGGGCTCCAAGAAATGGGAAAGGTCTTTTTCGAGGAAGTCGGCGTTGTAGGTTTCGTAGATAGGGAGCCCATGCAATTTGCCGTAGGCGTCGTGCAAAGCGATATCGAAAGGCGAAAAGCAGACCAAGGCGGCGAGGTGCGGCAGGGCTGCTTCCTGGGCGCGATCCGAATTGAACGCGTCTTGCATCGCTTCCAGGCGGTTTTCGATGAAAGCGTGGCCAATATCGAGGGCGTGCCCGGAGGCATCGAATTCGTTTAGCGATGCGGCGATTTGCGAGGTGAAGGTCTCCAAGGCCTGGGCGCGTTCGTCGTAGTCGATGGGGGCCGGCCACACCCAGCCCACGCTAAGAGGCGTTTCGCCCCAACCCAGAGCGGTAGATCCGTCGGTTCCTTCAACCTTCACGCAGGCTCGGGCGCAGATGACCTTTGTCAGCACCTGGTTGCCGAACTTGAGAGGCACTCTCATTTCGACGGGCAGAAAGTAAAGGCTGGCGTCGATGACGCGCATGGAACGGGAGGAAGCGTTCATTGGGCTTGTTGCTAGGGACTCGAGCGTCTTCGGTCAAGGATTGGACGGGGCGAATATCGTTATGCGAGCGGGAGCGGATCGCTTTAACCCGCATATTGAGCTGGCCAATCTTCTCGAGCGAAAAGAAACTAAGGTATGCAGATGGATAGAAGAGGATTTGGAAAGCTGGCCCTAGCGAGTTCCGTTGGATTGGCGACGAGTGGATTAGGCATAGAATCGCGAGCGCAAAAGAAGTCGAGCGATGGCAAGCTGCCCGTGTATGTCTTCTCCAAGCATCTCCAGTTTCTGAACTATCGGGACATGTCCGAAGTTGCTGCGGAAATTGGCTTCAAGGGATTGGACCTCACCGTAAGACCGACGGGTCACGTGGAGCCGGAGAGGGCTCAGGACGATTTGCCGAAGGCGGTCGAAGCGATGCGCAGCTTCGGATTGGATGCGAGCATGATGGTGACCCGTATTTCAAGCGTGGAGGACGAAGTGGGTATTCAGTCTTTGAAGACCGCTTCTGAATTGGGAATCAAATATTACCGGATGGGCTATTTCAATCCGCAAAAGGATAAGAGCCTAAGGCATAATATGGAACGCTGCCGCAAAGAGATGCAGGCTTTCGAAAGCGTCAACCGATTGCATGGTTTGCACGGGGCCTATCAGAATCACGCGGGATCTCGGGTGGGGGCTTACGTTACGGATTTGGCGAGCTTTCTCGATGGGCTCGATCCGAATTGGGTAGGGGCTCAATACGATATTCGCCATGCCACCGTCGAAGGCGGTACGGCTTGGCCATTGGGACTAGGTTATTTAAAGGATTATATTCGCACGGTCGCGGTCAAGGATTTCGTATGGAAGCAGGTTAATGGCGTTTGGAAGGTGGTCAATGTGCCGATCGGGGAAGGAATGGTCGATTTCGTTCGCTATTTCAAAATGCTCCGATCTTACGGAATAACGCCTCAAGCGTCCTTGCATTTGGAATACGAAGAGCTCGGTGGGGCAAACAAGGGAAGGCGCGATTTGACGATTCCCCGCAAGAAAGTCTATGCCTATATGAAGCAAGACTTGAAGCGTTTGCAGGACTTTTGGGCGGCTAGCGCGTAGGGCTTACCGTTCAATCCAGATGCCAAACGAAAGCGATGGTTCCCCAGAAGTGGGACCGCTCTATGGCGCGTTTCAATTCCGGACTCTTGTAGCTGGCGGAAACGCTGAGCTGAAATTTGGGTTGGCCGCAGGTGACGCCGATTCCAGATTCGTGGACCAGCCGCTCGATATTACTGGAGCTGAAACTGACCTCGCTGTCACGGAATTGGCCTTGTATGAGGGCGTCGTATCCGACTAATCGCGCTCGGTAGGCGCCCCAAAGATAGAATTCGTTTTGCCGACTATCGGGAATGAAGCTGCCGCGATTGACCGGATCGTAGGGCAAGGTCCAGAAACCGCTTTGCCGTTTTCCTATGCGTATCTGAGCGCCTAGGCTGACGTTGGTTTGGAAGCCGATATTCAGATCCGTAGCGTAGGATAGATCGTACCACTGTTCGTCGATCCATTCTTGGCCAAATGTCATTCGATAGCGCAAGGTAGGTTCTCCGCCTTCCGAGATTTGGTTTTCCCATCCTAAGGGATCAACCGGTTCGTCGGTATTGGAGACGGATCGATAGGCCTGATGGAATTCAGTTTGAAAATACTCGCTGAAACCGCTCCCGAGCAATCCGACGAGAAACTCGGACCCTACGATGGAATCGCGCTTCGATTCGGCGTTGGCGTCGTCGCCCTTGCGAATGGAAATGCGTTTTCCGCTGAGATAGAGAAGGGAGGCGTAGGGTCTGTCATTGAAGATTGGCGACGGGTTGGCGAGGTCCTCAGGGGTAAAGGTGAGGGATCCGAACATAAGGCTCTTCTGAAAGGAACTGCCTACATTCTTGGGCCCAACTCGATCATTGATCGCTTCGAGCGATTTATCGAGGAAGCCCATCGTCTGCGGTTCCGAATCCCAGAACCACTCGATGCCGAATCCCATCGTGTAATCGCGATCCTCGTTCTTCGCGGGAATGAAGAAATCCTGGTCCAGGTAGATGGCATAGCCAGCGAGTGGAGAAGCCTGGGAGAGGAGTTGCGTCGCTCCAAGCGCCGTGGCGAGGAGGGCAATGGTCCGAATTCCTTTCATCGAAGCGCGCTTTTCTAGCGACGAATACCGGTTTTTTCCCACCAGCCCCGTTGCGGTGTCCAGTCTTCGTCATGATAAGCGGCGTGGTCGGTTTCAAGCTTGGGCATATCTACTTCGCGTATGCGAATCTCGTCCTTGGCGTATTGAATCGCGTCGTAGTTAGGATTTGGATAAGGGTATGTGGCTCCGACCTCATCGAGCCATTTCGACAGTTGCGTTCGAAGTTTTTGCGAGAGTTCCGGATAGACGGAGACGACATTGGTTTGTTCTCCGGGGTCGAGGGCTAGATTGTAGAGTTCCGTCCGTCGGTCTTCGTAGTAGTGAATGAGCTTCCACTCGCCTTGTCGAACGATCGAGGATGGTTCTCCCCCTTGGTTCCCATAGTGAGGATAGTGCCAGTAGAGATTTCGCTCGGCGATCGACCCGCCTTTGAGAAGGGGAGCGAGACTAACGCCGTCCAGGTGTTGTTCCGGGCGGGCAGGGATGCCCGCGATATCGAGCAAAGTCGGGTAAAAGTCGGTTCCGATTACCGGCGTGGAAACTGTAGTTCCCGAAGCGGGGGCTCCGGGCCACTTGATGTAGAACGGCTCGCGTATGCCGCCTTCCCATTGGCGGCCCTTGCCGCCGCGAAGCGGTAAGTTCGATGTCGCTTTGCCGTCGCCGGCCGAAACGCCTCCATTGTCGGAGGTGAAAACGATGATGGTGTTTTCCTCCAATCCTAAACGATCGAGCGTTTCGAGAACGAGACCTACGCCATCGTCCATCGCTTCTACCATGCCCGCGTAGAGGGGATTGTCTTGGACTTGTCGGATCGGAGTCGTGCGGTCGACGATAAAGCGCGTTTGCGGCTTGGGCATTGATTGAGCTTTAAGGCGATACTTTTCCCAGAGGGCTTGGGTCGTTTGGATGGGCGCGTGCACCATGTAGAAGGAAAGGTATGCGAAGAAAGGCTCGTCTTTGTGGGACTCGATAAAGTCGGCCGTCTCTTGGCCCAATCTGATCGGCAGGTACTCTCCAATGGGTCCGTCTTTCATGCGTGGATTGTCGTAGGGGGAAAAGAAACCGCCCGGAGGACTGCCGCGATGGTGGCCACCGATGTTGATGTCGAATCCGTGATCGTCCGGGTGCGACCCTTCGCTGCCCAAGTGCCACTTGCCGGCGAAGAATGTCTTATAGCCGGCTTCCTTGAACGCTTCCGCAAGAGTCGTTTCCGAGTGCGGCAGATGGTGGGCGTAAGCGGGCGGAAGAAGCTTGGTATTGCGTTTCCAGGCTTCGCGCTCGGCAGCCCCGATGTAGTTGGATATGTCGACGCGAGCGGGATACTTGCCGGTCATCAGGCTTGCTCGCGAAGGGCTGCAAACCTGGCAGGTCGCGTAACCCTGGGTGAAGCGCGTTCCTTCGTTGGCGATTCGGTCGATGTGGGGGCTTTCGTAGTATTCGCTGCCTTCAACGCTCAGATCGCGCCAGCCGAGGTCGTCCGCCAATATGAAGACGACGTTGGGCTGCTTGGCCAGGGCGCCCAGGCTAGCGAAAATCGAAATGAAAAGGAGTAGAGCGGGTATGGGGCGGTAGAAATGCGTGTGTTTCATGATCGAATTGGTTCCACCGCATTCAGGGCGCTTTGGCAATGGGAATTTGGAAGCGGCAGCGAGCGCGCTTGGGAGGAGATTACTCCTTGGTCCAAATGCGTCTACGTGTCGATTCTATCGATTTGGCAATCAGGCAGCGCTTCTCGCAGACGCTCGATGTCTTCTTTGGTGTAGAGATCCGTTTGAAACAAGTAGAGCCGCTTAAGCTGAATCAGCGTTTCGACTTCCGAAGCGTTGTCCGTCTTAAGGTTCGATCCGTAGAGGTTGAGCGTTTCTAGGGACTCGATCTTGGCCAAGGCGTCGATACCTTTGCCCTCGATATCGGTCTTGCTTAGATTAAGGCTCCTGAGATTGGAGAAGCGCGCCAGGATTTTGAATGAAGAGTCAGTGATGCGGGTGTCGCTGAGATCGAGTTCGACGATTCGATCCGCATAGGGCGCGAGCTTCTCCAGCATCTGATCGTCGAAGCTCTTATGGGCCGAGAAGGTGTCGAGGCGGAAGAGACTGGCGCCGTTCTCGATGGGAGTGACGAGAATGCCGAGTTCCTGATTGAGCCCTTCCAGTTCGGCGTAGAGCGCGAGGCGTTCCGCTTCGAGGGCCTCGATTTCTTCAGGGGTGAGGATCGAGTCGAAAACCTGAGTGATGTAGAGATCGACTTGGCTGGGGATGGATTCGTAAGAGCCTACGGTTGCCGTTGGTGAGGCTCCATTCTCGATCCACCAACTAACGAGAGCGATTTCGTCTGCAGTGAGCGGCGTCTTGCCTTCGGGAGGCATGAACTCGTCATCTTCCATAGGGAGAGTGATGCGGAAAACGAACTCGGAATCGTCCACGTTGCCGGGCACGACGGAAGGCCCGAGGTCGCCGCCTTCGAGGTAGCCTTCGTGAGTCTCCAGATTTAACTCGCCTTTGAGTTTGTCTGGGTTGTGGCAAGAAAGACAGTTTTGCTCGACAATGGGCTGTACGAGATCGGCGAATACAACCAGATTGGCGGCGGAGTCGGCGACGATTTTCTCTTCGACTTCCAATCCGATAAAGGATTTCAACCCATCTGGCATGTATTTAGTCAGATAGTCGCGGCCGTGCGTGAGCGACCCTCCGTCATGACTGGCGATCCCGAGTAGAATGAGATTCAGGCCCAGCAGTACGCGGTAGACTATTTGGATGGGACGTTTCTCCCAAAAGAGCTTGAGAGCTCCCATGGCAAGCAAGCCAATTGCCAGATGAATGCTGTGCTCCATGTGCTCGAGCACGAGATGCTCGTTCGCTCCACTGGCGTAGGCGAGCAGGAATCCTGTGAATACCGCTAGGAGCACGGATACGATGGAGAGCGTTAGGACCAGCGGTATGGCGGGCTTGAGGGACTCGAAACGCCTGGAGGTCACGCTGAACTCTAGGATCGCTAATAGCAGAATGAAGCCGATGGGCAGGTGCAGGACTGTCGGGTGGAAACGTCCGATGAAGTGGAGCAGGTCGGCCTTGGGTTCGCCATCGAGCGGATTCGCGATCATGAGACCGCAAAGAACGAGAGCGAGACCGCCGCAGAGGAAGAGCAGAATGGAGTAGGAGCGCGAGCGCATGAAATGGGAGAGCAGTTGCTTGAGGAGGGCTAGGTTAGAATATCTTCGACCACATGGGCTTCCTCGACCCCGGTGAGGGTTAGGTCGAGCCCTTGATGCTTGAAATTGAGTTGCTTGTGGTCGATGCCGAAGCGATTGAGGATCGTCGCATTGAGATCGCGAATGTGAACCGGATCCTTGGTGATGTTGTAGCTGAAGTCGTCGGTTTCGCCGTAGACTTGGCCGCCTTTGACGCCTGCTCCCGCCACCCACTTGGTATAGCAACGAGGGTGGTGATCGCGGCCGTAGTTGTCTTCGGTCAAAGTTCCCTGGCAATAGATCGTTCGACCGAATTCGCCACCCCAGACGACCAAGGTGTCGTCGAACATGCCTCGTTGCTTCAGGTCGGTGATCAGGCCGTAGCAGGCGCGGTCGATATCCTTGCACTGATTGGGCAAGTCTTTTGGCAAGACGGCGTGCTGGTCCCAGCCTCGGTGGAAAATCTGGGAAAAGCGAACGCCTTTCTCAGCCAGACGACGCGCCATGAGGCAGTTGTAAGCGAATGTGCCTGGCTTGCGAGAGTCGGGCCCGTAAAGATCGAATATATAATCGGGTTCGTCCGAGAGATCGGTTAGATCGGGGACGGAAGCCTGCATACGGAAGGCCATCTCGTACTGGGAAATGCGGGCATGGGTTTCGGGGTCTCCAAAATCCTCGTACAGTTCATTGTTGATGGCATTGACGCCGTCCAGCATGGTTCGACGCATGTTGCGGTCGACGCCGTGGGGATCGGAAAGATACAATACCGGATCGCCATCGGAGCGCAAGGCGACGCCTTGGTGCTGCGAAGGCAAGGGACCGGCCCCCCAAAGTCGCGAGAACAATGCCTGAGCCTCTTTACGGCCCGTCCAGGTCGAATTGAGGATGACGAATGTCGGGAGGTTCTCGTTGAGGCTGCCGAGCCCGTAGCTGAGCCAGGCGCCCAAGCTGGGTCGGCCAGGAATCTGGTTGCCGGTTTGGATGTAAGTGATGGCCGGGTCGTGATTGATGGCCTCGGTCCACATCGATTTGATGATGGCGATGTCGTCGGCGATCTTGGCCGTATTGGGCAGGAGTTCGCTCATCCAAGCTCCCGACTGTCCGTATTGATTGAAATCGTAAATCGAAGGAGCGATCGGAAAGCGAGCTTGTCCGGAGGTCATCGTCGTCAGGCGCTGGCCATTGCGAATCGAGTCGGGCAGGTCCTTGTCGAAGAGCTTCTTCATCTCCGGCTTGTAGTCGAACATGTCGAGCTGCGAGGGAGCGCCCGACATGAACAGATAGATGCCCCGCTTTGCCTTGGCGGGAAAGTGGGGACCTCCCAGGGCGCCAGAGCCCAGTTGCCCGAATGAAGAGCCAATGTTAGCGCGGGCTGAGTTGCCTACTATGGATGATAAAGCGGCGATGCCGAGACCCTTGGCGGCTTTTCCGAGGAATTGGCGTCGCGTTTCGAGGTTAACGTATTGGTCGATCGGGTTCATCTAGAAGAAATGTGGAATGTGGAATGTGAAATGTGAAATGCGACGGAGCCTAAGCGAAGGTAGCGAAGCAAATGGTGAAACGGAGTCTGGTGGCTCAGTATTTATTGATGAAGCTGTCGAGGTTCATGATCTGATTGGCGACCATGGTTAGGGAGGCGAGCTCTACGGGGTTGGCGTCCTCGGGAGCGATCGAGTCGCCAATCTCGAGGAGATCTCTCGCTCTGGAAACGTCTTCGCTGAACGAGTATTTGAATTTAGAATACGATTCTTCGAGGATGTCTTGGTGCGACTCGGGCGGGTTGGATCCGAAAGCGAATCGGTACATGGATTCGATTGAATCGTAAGCCTTGCCATCGCTTTGCTTCCAGGCTCGCTGTGCGAGTTGGCGAGCCGCCTCCACATACTGCGGGTCGTTCATCAAAGTGAGCGCTTGGAGCGGCGTATTCGTGCGGACGCGACGGACCGAGCAATTTTCGCGAGAGGGCGCGTCGAAGACGATCATATTCGGCGGTGGGGCCGTGCGTTTCCAGAAGGTATAGATGCTGCGGCGATAAAGGGCGTCGCCTTTGTCTTCCTTGTAGAAACGCGTATTGCTGCCGGAGTAGGCGACGGCGTTCCAAATGCCCTTTGGTTGATAGGGATGGACTGGCGGCCCGCCAAATTCCTCATTGAGCGATCCGCTTACGTAGAGCGCCTGGTCTCGCAGCGTTTCGCCATCGAGGCGGTAGCGAGGACCACGAGCGAGCAGTCGGTTTTCCGGATCGATCTCCAGCGCTTCGCCGCGAATGCGAGAGTCTTGCTTGTAGGCCGCGGAGGTCACGATCTGACGAATGAAGCGCTTGTGATCCCAATCGTTCTCCTGAAAATCGATGGCGAGCCAATCGAGCAGTTCCGGGTGGCTCGGATTTTCGCCCATGATGCCGAAGTCTTCCGACGTCTCGACGATGCCTGTGCCAAAGAAATTCTGCCAGATCCGGTTGACCGTTACGCGAGCGGTGAGCGGGTTGCTTGGGTCAACGAGCCAGTTCGCGAGGCTCAAGCGATTCTTCGGCGCGTCTGGGGACAGCGAGCCTAGGGCCTTGGGCAAGGCGGGGAATACCTTCTCGCCTGGTTTGTCGTATTCGCCGCGTTCGAGCATGTGAGCGAAGGCAGGTTCGTCCTTCTCTTTCATGACCAGAGAAACGGTCGCCTGGTCGTAGTAGAAGCGGTAGCGTGTCTCCGAGCGGGCCAATTCGTTTTGGAGCTTGCTTGTGACGGGATCGACGAGGGCAAAATAGTAATCTCGCAAGGATTCCTTCTCGAACTTGCGCGCTTCCTTGCCCTTTTTATAGATCGCCTTGCGGTTATCGAGGGCGAGTATGTGATTGACCGAATGAAGCGGTACTTCGGAGGCGTAGAAGCTTAGCGATTCAACCTGACCGTTGTCGGCTTCCGGGTGGGCGACCGCTTCGTGGAATTGAAGCGGGGCATCCGTTTCAAAGGCGCCGCTCAACTGGTCTTTGACGGAGCGCTTGTCGATCACTTGTCGACCAGGAGCTCCGATCGTTACGCCTTCCGCTTTGCCCGTTCCATCGTAGGCTAAGGAGAATTTGATGCTCTTGTTCGGCGTAGGATTGCCGCGTCGCGAAGCTTTGGTAGTGATGGAGATCAGGTCGTTGTTCTTTAGCGAACGTATCAGCTCGACGCGTACACGATAGCGATCGAGCAGCTTGTCGTCGCCGCCTATCAAGAAAATGCGCCAGCCGCGATCGCCATCGAACTTAGACATGATGGGCACGACTTGGTGAGGATCTATGCGTGGAGTCTTGTAGGTGAAAGCGATGGTGAAGGCGTCGCCATTGCCGAGCTTATCGAAGGCTCCGGGCAATTCGATGCTCTCTCCCATTTTGAAACGAGGCAGGTCTGTCTCATCCGCTTTCTTTTCCGCATTCTTCTTTTCGCTTTTCCCTTCCAGCTTCAGTGAATAGGACGACCCTTCCAGCGGATTCGGGAAAGTGGCGTCGCCCGCTTCCAGCCATGCGTCGTAGGCGTCTTCGCGGTCCCTCTTCAATTGGTCGAAGGCTTTCTTGGCCTCTTCGTAGATCGGTCGAATGGCTTTCCATTTGGCTTCGTGTCCTTGGAAAGGAATGACGGCGACGGGCTCGGTGTCGTAGGCGTTGCGGTCCATGATGGGGCCGTCCAGATTGTTGAAGAACGCGGAGAACTGATAGAAATCCTCGCGGTCGATCGGGTCGAATTTGTGATCGTGGCAGGAGGCGCAGCCCATGGTCAGGCCAAGGAAAACAGTAGCCGTGGTCTCGACGCGGTCTTTGGCGTAGATGGCTCGATACTCGTCTTCGATGGCGCCGCCTTCGCTGGTGGTTGGATTGCAGCGATTGAAGCCGGTGGCGATTTGCTGTTCGAGCGTTGAACCGGGCAGCAGGTCGCCGGCTATTTGCTCTACGATGAAGTCGTCGAAGGGCTTATTCTCGTTGAACGCTTGGATGACCCAGTCGCGGTAAGGCCAAATTTCGCGATAGTTGTCGAGGTGCAGGCCGTGGGTATCCGAGTAGCGAGCGGCGTCGAGCCAGTATCGGGCTTGGTGCTCGCCGAAGGCGCGGCTGTCCAGCAAGCGATCGACCAGCTTTTCATAGGCATCGCTGGAGTTGTCGGCAACGAATTGATCGAGGGCGTCGGGATCGAGCGGCAGTCCGGTTAGGTCTAATGCCAAGCGTCGCGCCAAGGTGGCTTTGTCCGCCTCGGGGCTCGGTTCGAGGCCGGCACGAGTCATTTCCTTCAGAAGAAAGGCATCGATGGGTCCGTTGCCCCATTTCGCAGGGGGAACAGGATGCTTTTTCGGCTGCATGAAAGACCAATGAGCTTCCCACTCGGCGCCTTCCTCGATCCATTGGCGTACCTTGTCCTTCTGTTCAGCTGTCAGGACCTTGTGCGAGTCCGGCGGTGGCATGATGTCGCTCTTGAGCGGACTGATGATCCGTTGGTAGAGCGGACTGTTTTCCGGATCGCCGCGAATGATCGCCGGCTCGAATTCGCCGTGAGCGGTGAAAGCATTGGCTTCGATATCCAGGCGCAGTTCCGCTTCCCGCGTGTTAGCATCGGGGCCGTGACAGTGATAGCAGTTGTCGGATAGGATAGGGCGGATATCGCGATTGAAGCTGATCGTCTTGCCGTCGCCCTGTGGGGCAATGGTCGCGAAATTCGTGGGCGGGCGCTTGAGATTGCCCGATTCGGGAAAGTCGGCTTGCTCGTAGGTCTCCTGGGGTGACCGCTTTGGCGCTTCGGTAATCGATGGGTAGGCATACTCGCCGGTCGGCTGGAGATTGAGAAAGGCGATGATGCCAACAAAGCTGATGGCAACGGAGGCGGCGATGATGCCTAAGCTCGAGGACAGGCGACTCCAAGCGCTGCGAGCCGGAGGGGCGTTCTCGACCGATTCGGATTCATCGAAATCGATAGGCGTGTCCGCTTGAATGGCCGTTTCCAAGCTGGAATCCTTGGAGAGGCGAGCGTGGAGCTGGCATTGTTCGGCGTAAATGCGGCGCGCTTCGGGATCGTTTTCCAAAAGCGATTGGAGTTTCTTCGCGTCGCTGGCCGAGAGTCGGTCTTCGAGCATCGAAGCGATTAGGGCGTGCAGTTCATTCATGGATGTCTGTCTCCTGCTGGGTAATGCATTGAAAAAGGGCCTTGCGAGCTCGGAAGAGCACTTGGGCGACGTGATTGGCCTTCAGGCTGCGGCTCGCGGCGATATCCTTTACTGATAGATTCTCGTAATAATAGTCGCTGACGATAGCGCGGGTCCGGTCCTGCAGCTGCGTCAGGCAACTCTCCAAGCGGACGAGGTTTCCTTCGATCGTGTTGTCCGCATTCGCCGTTTCGTCTGCCAGCGTCTGCAGCAGGTCGTCGTTGAATGACAGTCGGCTGCGCTTGCGTTTTTGGAGGAAGGAAAGGCTCTGATAGTAAGCGATGCGATAGGCCCAGGCGTCGAATTTCTCTGGCTGCTGGAACGTGTCGATTTTGGCCAGAACGACCCGATTGCTTTCTTGCAGCACGTCCTTGGCGTCGGTGGGGCTAGCCACGAGGGAGAGAATGTAGCCGTAGAGTCGCGGCTGGATCCGTTCGAGCAGCTCCTCGTAGAAGTTGATTGGCTGGGCGTTTTCGTTCAAAGGGGTTTATCTGAGTGGAGGACGATAATCGTAAGGTATACTCTATCTAATATGAGCGCCCCGGCTAATATTACAGAAAAAGTGGAAAAAAATTAGAAGATGCATGCAGATTGGCGGCATCTTTCGCGTCTGAATCGGGAAATCAGGTATGCTATCTGATTTTCAATGATGTCCCGAAAAAGGAGGCTCACTCGTTAGAGATAAGCTTTGGGTTAAGTGTAACTACTTAGAAGTGACTTGAAGTATCTCGGATGCTTGGGATGCTCGCTGAAAATCATAGAAAAACTTGTTGGCCAGAAAGAGCTCCTATGATCGATAGCGAACAAAACCCAGGTTTCGTCGGCTCCATGCAAAGGAAAGCATCAGGTAAGAATGTTGTCCTTCTGTTTGTCGTAACGATGGCCGTTTACCTGCTAATGCTTTTGGTCACAATTCCTAGTGTCCAAAGCTACGCTCCAGGCAAAGCTCTGTTTGACCTGTCGCCCACCGGTTACACTCATTCGCAAGCCTTGAGCCTTCTAGAATCTCTCGGTCAAGACGGCAGAAGCGAATATCTCTTCCCTCAACTCGCAATCGATTTTATCTACCCTGGCTTATTCGCAATTTGCTTTTCATCGATGTTTATCTGGGTTTACTCCAAACGAGTTCGGTCGGACTCCAAGTTTTTATATTTGGCTGCTCTCCCAGTATTTGGAGGCATTTTTGACTATGTCGAAAATATATTGATAATCCGAATGATCGTGACGTTTCCTGACGTATCCAAAGGACTGGTTTCTGTCGCTAGTGGTTTTACTTTGTTAAAAAGCGCATTCTCAACAGCTTCCTTTTTGATACTGATTCTTGGATTTCTATTCCTCTTAAAGAAAACCTCGATGGGCAGTCCCCCAAAAAAGGAAATTCCACCGAAGCCCAAATCCCAATAAGGCGTTTGAGGCAATGCCTGTTACGTTCCGCTCCACTGGCATCGCCTCAACTTTACGTTATAGCGAAGAAAAAATGACTCCACAAGAAACAGCTCAAAGCTATGACAATATCGCATCGTACTGGAGTAGCGATAAGTTCAATCGAGAGAATGGAATTCCACAGCACCAAAGAGCGCTCCGGTTTTTGGAGAAAAAAGAAAGCGCTATAGACATCGGGTGTGGCAGTAGCGGACGAATAATAGACTTGTTACTCGAGGAAGGGTTCGACGTCGAAGGGCTTGATGTATCACCCGAAATGATTCGCTTAGCGAAAGAAAGAAATCCTGATCAGATTTTCCACCTAGCAGACATTTGCGAATGGGAATTCCTCAAGCGGTATGATTTCATTTCAGCGTGGGACAGTATTTGGCATGCTCCACTTAAAACGCATGCGGCTATACTAATGAAGCTATGCGACGCGTTAAAACAAGAAGGGATTTTGATCTTCACAAGCGGAGGCGTTGATGAGCCGCAAGATGGCTCGAACCCTTTTCTCGGGCAGTCCTTGTATCATGCAGCTTTAGGTATCCCTAGATTACTAGAGATTGTTGGGCAGAATGGATGTGTTTGCAGGCACCTCGAATACGATCAGCAACCGAAACAAGGAGACCACCTTTACCTCATAATCCAAAAAGTCGATCAAGGCAGTGGTGGCAACGTCGGCTAGCGCCGCCGTCGCCAAACTTTAGCGTTTAGGTGATTAGCAATTTGCAGTTTTACGGTTTCTCTGTGGCCCTTGGCTTAGTCATTTCGCTAGCATTTTGGCGGGATGCTAAAATTGAAAAATGGAAAGTTCTGACGGTCGTGATGGTTCCTGCGTGTTGGGCTTTGATGGGCTTGTTTTTCATACTGACAATGGGCGATGGTCGCGTGGATTCTCGGAATTTGATAAGGTATTTTGATGCCCGCAATTTCTGGCCTCAAGTTGACGGCGGGAAGAATGTTAGAATATTGGGTACATTAGCGTTGATTTCGGTCATGTATTTTTCCGTAGCTTTCAATTTGCTATGGGGAATCAAAAACAGAGCCTATCAAGGCGCTGGTCGCAATGAGGGTAAACCCCACACGACAGTTTAGCGTTCTCGAATAGATGAAGCTACTAGCCGATTGTAGTGTATCGCCAGATACGGGTTTGGGAATTGGCGGCTATTTGTTAGTTGGGGAATCAAACGTTCCGCCCGCGACGCTTGCGGACTGTGTCAAGCTTAAGGCATTCGATGGGGTGTCTTCGACAGAGTTAGAGCTTCGGACAATTATTTGGGCATTATCCGATACAAAGGGAGATCTCGATGGCCTGCACGTTTATACGGATTCCCAGAATGTCCTGAGTTTGATCGAGCGAAGAGGGCGACTGGAACAACATGATTTTCGGAATCGTTCAGGGATTCGATTGAAGCACGCCAGTTTGTACCAGGAATTTTATGCGCTGCTTGATGAGCTCGGCTTCGAAGTGAGGAAACTGAAGGGGCACAGGCCAAAGAAGGAACGAAGCGATCTGGAGATGGCTTTTAGCCTAGTCGATCGTATGACGCGCAAGGAATTGCGAAAGCGTTTGGCGAGCTAGGGAAGCGCGTCTCTAGGCCTTGGCTACTAAGGCTCGCCAGCTGCCTAGCTCCGTGAACTCTTGAGCTCCCTCTGTAGCCCACGCTTCGCAAGCGAACCCCTTAACAAAGCTACCGTCTTCCAATTCGATGGAAGCAATGCCGAGCGGTGAGGGAATTTGTTCGACGAAGGCGCCCCAATTCGCTTTGGGCAGGGACCAGACTTCCACTTCGATTGCAGCTCCGTTTTCTTCGTCGCGAATCATGCCCGGCTTTGGAGGCGTGGTGTTGGGCAAGGCGAAGAGACGGTACGTGGTAGCAGTTCGAGTTGACTGGGAGAGTGTAGCGCCAAGGTCGGTTAGCTGATGATTCAAGGGCAAGCCGCTCATGTGGGCGCCGCAGACCACGATCTCCATGGACTCGTCCGTGGAGATTGGCTGGAGCTCCGGAAAGCGTTTCACCGAACGGGTTCCGAGTGGCAGGTCGCTGGCTTGTTGAAGCCGGTCGGCAATGATTAGGAGCGATTCGTCCGCGAAGGTATCGCCGATCAGCGTAATGCCAAAGGGGCGTCCGGATGAGAGCATGGCGGTAGGGGTAGCCACTGCTGACATGTCCAGTAGATTCATGAAATTAGTGTAGTATCCGAGATTCGAATTCAAGGCGACCGGATCGGCTTCGACTTCGGCGATTCGGTAGTGGGTACCTGCCGTAGGCGTAGCCAGGAAATCGATGTTCTCCATAGCGGCATCGGTCTTTCGCTTGAGCGCTTGCAGTTTGTAGATGGCATCGAATGTATCGACTGAGCTGTAGTTGGCTCCGTTCTCGATGATGGCGCGTGTGGTGGGGTGAAGAATCTCCGGCGCGTTTACGATCAGATCCTTGATTGCCCAGTAGCGCTCGGCCACCCAGGGACCTTCGTAGAGCAAGCGAGCGGCTGCAAGGAAAGGTTCGAAATCGATTACTTGCTTTTGATAGCCGAGTGACTCGAGGCGGGCAATAGCTTCCAAATACGCTTCCTGGTAAGCTTCATCGCCGAAAAAGCGAAGCTGAGTAGGCTCGGGAACGCCGAAGGTCGTGAATGATTTTGCGCAGGGCGCATTGGGGGCTACTCGGGAATAGGGATCCTTTTCATCGAGGCCTGAGGCTTGGCGAAAAGCAAGTTGGGCATCGGCAGCGTTTAAAGAAAAAATGGATACGCAGTCGATCGATCGGCAGGCGGGAATAACTCCGGAGCAACTTAAAAGTCCGCGGCTTGGCTTGAGTCCGACCAAATTATTGAAGCAGGCCGGCACTCGACCCGAACCCGCGGTGTCTGTGCCGAGGGAGAAACTGACCTGGCCCAAGGCCACGGATACAGCAGAGCCACTGCTCGATCCGCCGGGCAAGTACTCGGGATCGAATGCGTTGCCAGGGACGCCGTAGGGCGATCGCGTTCCCACAAGACCGGTGGCGAATTGATCGAGGTTGGTCTTGCCCAAGGGAATCGCGCCGGCAGCTCGGAGGTTCGCAACAACTGTCGCGTCGTTCTCGGGAAAATACTTGTAGTCGGGGCAGGCTGCGGTCGTCGGGAGATTAGCGACGTCGATGTTGTCCTTTACGGCGAAGGGAATTCCGTGGAGAGGTAGCGCGCTCGAATCGCGGGCTTCGAGTTCCGCGGCTTGCGCGAGCAAGTTCTCGGCCTTGTCGACGCTAATCCAGATTTTCGCGTCGCCGGATTCGATACGTCGCAAGGCTTCGCGAATGATGTCGGAGGGAGAGAAATCACCTTGGGCGTAGCCCTCGGAAAGCGTGGCGAAGTCGAAGGATAGATCTTGTAGATTCATGGATGTTGAAAGGTAGGGACAAACAGCCCTGCCTTGGACTAGAGTGATCGAGTGAGAACGAGGTTTTGGCCGTTGCTGACGGGGGATCCTTCGGAGCAGAGCAGGGATTCCACTTTGCCGTCGATTTTAGCTTCGATGTTGATTTCCATCTTCATCGATTCGACGACTACGAGCGTTTCGCCTTTCTTTACGCTTTGGCCTTCCTCGACACATACTTTCCAGACGTTTCCAGGGACGTGCGTGGGAATTGCGGCGCAGCCTTCTGGAATGTCTTGGTCTTCGTCCGCAGCGCCTTCCGTAGCCGGATCCGATTCGAACGTCGCTTGACCGGTGGCGATCCAGCGTTCGCGCTCGTCTTCGAAAGCCTGTTGCTGCGTTTCCTTGAAGCTCTTAATGGATGCGCTGTTTTCGTCGAGAAATGCGTTGTAGGCCTTGAGGTCGAATGTGGACTCTTCGACTTCCAATTCAAAGCGGCCGTGCTGGAAATCGGATCGCATCTGCAAAAGTTCTTCCGCTTCGACGGGATAGAACTTGATTTGGTCGAAGAAGCGAAGGAGCCAGGGTTTGCCCTCTTTGAAATCCTTAGTTTGCCGATATCGATTCCACATCTGAACGGTGCGACCGACGAACTGGTAGCCGCCCGGGCCCTCCATGCCGTAGACGCAGAGGTAAGCGCCGCCGATTCCCACGGCGTTTTCCGGGGTCCAGGTTCGGGCAGGGTTGTACTTCGTAGTGACCAGGCGGTGACGTGGATCGATAGGGGTTGCTACGGGAGCTCCGAGGTAGACATCGCCGAGTCCCATTACGAGATAGTTGGCGTTGAATACGATATCCTTAACCTGGTCGATTGATTCGAGGCCATTGATGCGGCGGATGAACTCGATATTGCTCGGGCACCAAGGAGCGTTTTTGCGAACGGATTGCTCGTACTTCTCGATAGCCAGTCGCGTCGCTTCATCGTCCCAGGAAAGCGGAAGATGAACGATGCGTGTGGGCACCTGCATTTCGTCGATGGAGGGCAGCTTCTCCTCGATGGACTGCAAAGCCTCTACGAGCTTGCCGAGCGGCAGCGCGAGACTGTCATAGTGAATTTGCAGCGATCGGATTCCCGGAGTCAATTCTAGGGTCCCTTCAATGCGCTCGCTTTGGATGGCCTCCATCAGAGCGTGAACGCGAAATCTCAAATTCAGATCCAGAATCATGTCACCGTATTCGACGAGCAGATACTTGTCGCCAGAGCGGCGATAGCGAACGCGCGGTCGGTTGGGGGCGGCCGATTCGATTGTGTCGAGAATTGCTTGATATTCGGAGAAGTTGCGGACGGAGCGCTCCGCTACGGTCGGACTCGCAAGCGGCCCCAGTTTCTCCAGTTCGGCTTCGCGCTGCGTCTCCGCTTGATCGGCAGTCGCTTGGTCGACTCGTTGGAAACGGATGCGATCGCCTGGCTTAAATTGCCCCATCATCCAGAGATCTGCCTTGATGATGGTAGCGGGACAGACGAAGCCTCCTAGGCTCGGGCCGTCGGGACCGAGGATAACCGGCATGTCGCCCGTGAAATCGACCGTGCCTATGGCGTAGGCGTTGTCGTGGATATTGGATGGATGGAGTCCCGCTTCGCCGCCGTCGCTGCGTGCCCACTTGGGCTTGGGGCCAATCAAGCGGACGCCCGTTCGGGCAGAGTTGTAATGGACTTCCCAATCGGTCGCGAAGAAAGTGTCAATGTCCTCGTCGGTGAAGAAGTCAGGCGCTCCATGCGGTCCGTAAAGAACGCGAATATTCCAAGTATCGCTATAAGCGGGGATCAGCTTGCTGTCCACGGAGCGGGTTGGCTCGCCTTGGCTTTCATTGAATCGAAGGACATCGCCAATCTGAAGGACGCGTCCGCAGTGTCCACCGAACTGGCCAAGGGTGAAAGTGGATTGGCTGCCCAGGTAGTTCGGAGCATCGAAACCTCCTTGGATGCAAAGGTAGGCTCGGCAGCCGTTCGCTTCGACTTTGCCTATCGTGAGCTCGTCGCCTGCATTGACGTCGATAGGTTGCCAGAAAGAAATGTACGCGCCGTTGAGCGTGGCGTCAGTTTTTGCCCCGGCGAGGCAAATGGTGGCAGAATGGTTGAAGCGTATTCGAGGGCCGAGTACGGTTATCTCCAGTCCGGACGCGTTTTCGTCATTTCCAAGGATGCGATTGCCAATACGAAAGGCGAATGGGTCGAAGGGTCCGGAAGGCGGGACGCCGATATCCCAGTAGCCGACGCGGCCTGGATAGTCTTGAATCGTGGTTTGCGTTCCCGGTTCCAGAATATCGATGGTGTGCGGAGCGTATTCTAGCGTTTCGCAAAATTTGGTGGTATGTGTCGCTTCTTGAAAAGGAGAAGCGGCAGCGATGCTGGATAGGTATTCCCGGTTCGTCTCGATTCCATCGATACGAGTCTCTTCGAGGGCCTGGGACAGGGCAGCGATGGCCTCCGATCGCGCGTCGCCTTTGGCGATGATCTTTGCGAGGAGCGGATCGTAGTAGGCGGAAACCTCAGAACCAGTCTCGATCCAAGTGTCGACGCGAGCGCTTTCGGGAAACTCGACTTGAGTGAGCAGGCCGGACGATGGCTGGAAGTTCTTATTCGGATCCTCGGCGTACAAGCGCGCTTGGATGGCAGCTCCTTTGGGAACGATTTCGATGGTGTCCAGCGAGGGCATTTCGCCAGCCGCTTGCTTGACCATCCACTCGACCAAATCGACTCCGGTCACTTCCTCGGTAACGCAGTGTTCGACTTGCAGGCGCGTATTGACTTCAAGAAAGTAGAATTGCTGGTCGTCGACGTCGTAAACGAACTCGACAGTCCCCGCGGAACGATATTTGACGGCTTGACAGAGTCGGACCGCTGTATTCAGGAGTTCGTTGCGCTGAGCGGGGTCAAGCGCGGGCGCGGGGGTCTCTTCGATGACCTTCTGATTACGGCGTTGGACGGAACAGTCGCGTTCGCCGAGGGCGATGACTTGGCCTTCGCCATCGCCGAACACTTGGGCCTCGATGTGACGCGCATTCTGCACGTACTTTTCGAGGAAGAGGCCGCTATTGGCAAAGTTGTTGGCGCTGAGCCGCTTTACGGATTCGTAAGCCTCTTGGAGATCCTGTTCATTCCAGCAAAGACTCATGCCGATGCCCCCGCCGCCTGCCGTGGATTTGAGCATAACCGGGTAGCCGATTTCAGCTGCTTGGGCGCAAGCATCTTCCTCGCTCTCGATGAGATCGGTGCCTGGGAGGAGAGGAGCGTTTTGAGCGATTGCGATTTCTCGGGCGCAGTGCTTGAGACCGAAGGATCTCATATGATCGGGTGTGGGTCCGATGAACTCGATGCCGGCAGCTTCGCATGCTTCCGCGAACTCCGCGTTCTCGCTCAGGAGGCCGTATCCCGGATGTATGGCCTCGGCTCCCGTCTCCTTGGCTATTTCGAGAATGCGTCCGACGTTCAAGTAGCTCGCTTTGACGGGTGAAGGGCCCACGTGAACGGCATTCGTCGCCAGGGAAACGTGGGGGGCGTATTGATCGGCGTCCGAGTAGATCGCGACCGAATCGACGCCCATTCGGTTGAGCGTTCGAATGATGCGACAAGCGATTTCGCCGCGGTTGGCTATGAGGACCTTGGAAAACATTGTTTGGAACTTATTCTGCTTGATGGGCGAATCGTTTTTCGTGACCGAGCTGCAGTAGGAGTGAGAGAAGAGGCAGAAGGAAAACGATCAATCCCAGATGAAGACTTGGACGGGAGTAGGGTTGTAGGCGTTGCAGGGGTTGTTGAGTTGCGGGCAGTTGGAGATGAGGGCGATGACATCTCGTTCCGCTTTCAGCTCGACATAGCGCCCGGGAGCGCTGATGCCGTCGGCGAAGGTGAGCTTGCCTTCCGGGGTGACGGGCACGTTCATGAAGAAGTTGATGTTGCAGGTGATATCCCGCTTATCCATACCATGCCCCCAGTTTTGCACGCCGCAGAGAAAACTGTCGCGACAGGCGTGCATGTGTTCCTTGTCGTGCGCGTAGCGCATGGTATTGCTCTCGCGCGAGCAAGCGCCGCCGAGCGTGTCGTGACGTCCGCAGGTGTCGGCTACGATCGTTAAGAGAACGTCACCTTCGGTAGAGATCAGCTTCGTGCCGGTCGTCAAGTAGAGGTTGGCCTGGCCTTGAATCGTATCCGAAGCGCTGTAGCGGTTTGTAGGTTCGGCGGCATCGTAGAAAAGCGTATCCGCTGCTTGATTGCCTTCGAGATCGAGAATGCGGAAGGTTTGTCCCTTTTTGATTTCACGCATCCAGTGATCGCCAGCGAGGACGATTTCGGTGTAGGATGCATTTTCGGAATTGAGCGAGCTTTCTTGAAGCATTGTGGTGAAATTGGGTTGGAGGAAGGAGAGGGAGTTGAATAAGCTAAAGCGGGTTGGCTAGGCGCGGAGGGCGTAATAGTCCTCGGTCGTTTCGAAGGCGCGTTCGTTCTCTGGGCGGGAGAGTCGACACTTGTCGTCGGCCGAAGGCGCTTCGCTCTTGAAGACTTCGAGTAAAACGGGCTTTGGAGCGTATTCTGAATTTGGGTCCAAGGGATGCTGGCAAGTGTTGAGAACGACGAGCGTATCCATTTCGAAACGGAGCTCTATTTTGGCGCCAGATTGAGAAGCTCCCTCTACGAAGCTGAGATTGCCTTCTTCATCCGATACGACTTTGGAAAACCAGTTAAGGTTGGGGAAGATATCCTTTTGGCCCAGTCCCCATTTTCCCAGTTCGATGAGAAAGTTCTCCCGCGCATTGCGGTAGAAATCGTTGCGACCTTCTTGATAGGTATACTCGCCGTATTTCGCTTTCACGGAAGCCGCGGAACTGCATCCGCAAACCGTGTCGTGCCAGCCAGCGGTATCCTCGGTAATAGAGCAGAAGATTCGACCCATGTCGGAATGCAGGCAATAGGGAGCAGTGAGGTAGAAAATGTGCTGCCCCTTTAGTGTGTCAGGCATGTTGTAGCGCTCGATAGGCTGGGCTTCGTTGTAGAGAAGCATGCCGACATTGGCGCCGCCCTCGATGTCGGTAAGGCGAAGGGTTTTACCGCGGCTAATGACGTTGGACCACATGCCGCCGCCTTTTACGGTTTTGCTGTATAGAATATCTTGTGACATGAATTTGAAATCGTTGCGTGGAGCTTGGTCTAATGACTATTTGTGATGAATTGGTGGAAGGATCGCTGTAGTTAGGTTTAGACTGCCGGTTTTTACGCCTTTGCAGGTAATCAGTTCGTCCGCGATTTGACGAAGTTTGGCGGCTGGGCCTTGCACGAGAATGACCTCCATGGTGTGCTCGTTCTCGAGCTGGACGTGAAGCGAGCTAATGACTTCCGCAATGTGGTCGCGTTGGATTTGGGCAAGTTTGCCGGGAAGCCCGGAGCGAGCGTGATCGTAGAAAAGCGTGATCGTTCCAGCCATGACCGATTGGCCGAGCTGACTATTGTATGAGACGATTTCCTTGTTGATGATCTCCGTGACCGCCTGCGATCGATTTGCGAAGCCACGCTGCGTGATCATTCGATCTAGTTGCGACAAAGTCGACCCTGGAAGGGTCATGCTAATTCGCTCTGCGGCATCTCTAGATGGTTGTGTCATTCGTAGTGGCAGGTTTGATTCAATGAATTACGAGCAAAGAAAAATTGAGATACAAGGCCTAGTTATCTCTCCATTTTAGGTTCTTAACGAGGAACTGCTTGATCCAAAGATTCACTTCCCAGAGGTCAGCGACAGGCGCTTGCGTGAAGGGAAGTTTATGGAGGTAACCATCCGTACCGAACTCGGGTGTGATGGTGAACGTTTCAGTTCCGGATTCGGCGGCTCGTCGCGCGAGGAATGACCACCATTCCAGGTGGGCTTGCAGGTCGGATTCGTGTTCGGGCGCGGCCGGGTGCGGGACTTGCGGACCTTGGTCGTAGCCAACGCGAGCATGCATGTGTCGGCAGCTATCGGCGAAGAGCGAGAGGAGTTCGGGTTCGTCGTTCATGACGAGTCGTTCGGCAACTACGCACCAGTGGCTAAAGTCCAGGTTGAGTAGGAGTCCCGGGGTTTCGTTAAGGATTGCCGCGGTCGTCCATGGGTTATAGGTGGAGCGGCTGCGGTGGGTTTCCACTGTTATATCTATATTGTATTCCTTTTGCGCGGAGACGATTTCTCGGTGAAAATCGATTTGGACTGAGAGCGGCCACGCATCGAGTCCGATTTGCGTATTCACAAATAGAGGATCGAGCGGGAGACTGCGTTCGATGCCCAGCTTAAGATCCTCGATATGGCTGGCGGGCGATCGTTGCGGATCAGGCACGTAATTGCCTCCAGTGGTGACTTCGGCAATATATGCAAGGTCAGCCGATTCGAGGGATTCGCGAAAGGCGATTCGTTCCTCTTTCGTTTCGGGCGCCGGCCCTTCGATGCCTTGGAAGCCAGCATTGAGGGCTTGTTCGATCGCCTCATCAAGAGATCCTTGATGGCCCCATAGGGTCTTGAAATAGGCGGTTTTCATCGCGACGCCCTTTCTAAGGATATCTCGCGTCTTGCGGATGGATTTTCCGATACGTAACGGGCGATTTCGGATCCTGTGGCGAACCACACTTCGTTTGTTTCGATCATCTTGGAGATGAGTCGTTCAATGAGTTTGACTCGAGAGGGACGTCCGGAAAGCCATGGGTGAAGGGTTAGATTGAAACAGCATCCGTAATCGAGCATAGCTTCGAATTCCTGCCACCAGAGATTGAAAACCTTTTCGCAGTCTTCGGGTATGAACCCCCAGGCTGGTTCGGCATTGAAGGCGAATTGTTCCCAATCTTCGAGCATCCACTGGCCTGGAATCTCGATGACGCCATTGGGGTGTGGATACGGGACGTCGTCATCCATGAGGCTGGCGTTATAGCTAATGCCTCTAGTTGCTAGCAGTTCGATGGTTCCGGGGTTGATCTCGAACCAAGGCGCTCGAAATCCTTTGGGAACAATGCCGAGCGATTCTTTCATGATGCCGATGGTCTTGTCTAGCAGCGCTTCTTCTTGCGATGGCGAAAGTCCGGCAAGCTTTTCGTGTAGGTGCCCGTGAAGTCCTATTTCGTGTCCCTCTTCGAGAATTTTCGAGCACGTTCGAGGGTATTTTTCGACGATGTAAGTCGGGATAAAGAAATTTGCCTTTATATCTATAGATTCAAGTAATCCCAGTATTCTCGGGACTGCGATGGTCGGTCCGTATCGAAGCTGAGACATCGTTGTCATGCGGGTAGACAGCGAAGAGTCTTCAGACAATGCAGTCGTTTCGCCATCGACATCGAAGCAAATCATGGCGGCGCATCTCTTCTCATAGGGCCATGCGAAACGCGGTTCTGGGCGATAGACTGTGGGCTCGTAGTTCATTCTTCGATGAGGATGCGGAAACCGATATTATCGCGCGATCGGTCGGGAGAAAACGAATCGCGCCAGGATACGCGAAGCAGTCGAGGAAGGTAGTCCCAGGCTCCGCCGCGGATTACCTTATAGCTAGAGTCTCGCGGGTCATTTGGATCGAGAGATTGCGTCCAGTCTGAGTCTGTCCACTCGCATACATTGCCGAGCATGTCGTAGAGACCGAGGGCGTTGCTTGGGAACGTTCCGAGGGGAGTCCGGGATCCGGCTCCTACACGTTGTCCGGATTCGTCGTAGAGGAAACAGGCGTGTTCGGTTTCCAACGTATCGCCGCGCTGGAAAATGAAGTCGGATCCCGCCCGGCAAGCGTATTCCCATTCCGCTTCAGTGGGTAGTCGAACGTTTCTAGAGATCTGTTCGGAAAGCCAGTCGCAGTAGGAGGTCGCTTGAATCCAAGTAGTCGATACGACTGGAAGATTCGATGTTGGATAGCTCGGTTCGTACTCTGCGAATTCTTCTTCCGTGACTGGAAATATTCCGAGAAAGAATGGTTTCTTGATGTTGACCTCGACAACTGGAAGCTCGGAGCGTCCAACGAACTTGTCGCCGAGTCGACCTCCCATACGAAAACTCCCGGCGGGAATGGATACGGTTTCAGGTGGGTGTAGGGTTTTCATGGGTCAACCCACTTTCCATCCGAGTATTCCCTGGGAGGCGTTGTATCGTAGCGTTCCCAGCCGGCGGCGATGCCGCCGTCTACGGGGAGGTTCACGCCGGTAAGGTAGCTGGCTTCGTCAGAAGCAAGAAAATGGAAGGCAGCGGCGATCTCATCGGTGGTTGCGAGCCGCCCGATGGGCGTTCGCTTTTCGGCGAAAGGGATTTCCGGATTATCCGGCAGTTCCGTGACGGCGGGGGTTGCGGTGGTCCCGGGGCATACCGAGTTGACGGTAATCGATTGTGGGGCGAGCTCGAGGGCGGCGACCTTGGTGAGGTGCATTACGGCCGATTTCGAGACGCTGTATACGGATGAGTCGGGGACGCCAACATTTCCTACGAAAGAACCGGTGTTGATTATTCGAGCCCCAGCGGTCATGACTCTCTTGGCATGTTTTATCCCCCAAAAAACGGAATGCAGGTTCACGGAAAAGGTTCTCGAGAGAAGCTGGGGCGTAATGTTGTCCAGCGTTATTCCAAGCGGTTGGATGCCGGCATTGTTTATCAGAATATCCAGTTTTTGGTGACTTGAGACTACCCACTCGATCGCGTTTGCTACATCCTTCTCCTCGCTAACGTCGGCAATGCGTGTTTCGAAGCGCGAGTCTGGCGATTCGAGACGGTCGAGTCCAATTACGGTTGCTCCGGCTGCGATGAAACGTTCGGCCACAGCTTTTCCTATCCCGGAGGAGGATCCGGTTACGAGCGCGACTTTGTTATCGAGACGGTACATGGGGAATGGTCTAATTCAGTGCTGCTGGGCGGGGGCAGCAGGTCGATCGCAAGTGGGCCAGGTGCCGCGGCTCCGAGCTGCGAGGTAGCGCTGTATTTGCCAAATGGACATTTCGAGATGACTGAGATAGCCCGGTTGGTGTCCAGCGGCGTACATTCCGCGTTGTACGGCGCAGCAAACCTCCATGTCTTCTAGGTGGAAGTCGACGGCTTGCGTTGCCATTTTCTCGAGCATTTCTGGGTAATTAGGGTGTTCGATCGCTGACTGTGGCGCCAGAACCGTGGTTAGCAGCTTGAGCTTGTTGGGTCCCAAAGGTTGGATTCGATACCAGATTGCCGCGTCAGGGGTAACGACCATTGTGAAGATAGGGTAGCCAAGAACAAGGCCCCATTCGAAGCGATCCTCGCCTTTCAATCCTTTGATAGGCGGAAATACGTCCCACTGACCGCCTTGAGATTCTGTATCCAATATTTCCTTCCGAAGCGCCTCTTTGAAAGGGAGGTGACAGCGGATGTAGTGTGGACGCTCTTCTTCATTCCATGTGTCGCGAGCAGGCATCATTGGCTGAAGAGTGTTGGAGTGCGCTCCTGCGTGATGGTAGGATTCCATGAAGTTTTCGGTGAGCACTTTCCAGTTGAACGGACAGTCCCATTCCCGTTCGACGACGATCTTCATGTCGTCGAGATCCCATTTCATAAGGTGTTCTCCGAGAGTTTCATATTGTTCTGCGACTGATTTGGGCGCCTTTCCGTCGAGATTGACGAAAACGAAGCCGTTCCAAACTTCGCTGCGAAAGGTTTTCAGTGAAACGTCGCTGCGGCAGAAGTTCTTGGCCAACTGCATCTCGGGGCAACCCTTGAGCTGACCATCTAGCTCGAAAGTCCATGAGTGGTAGGGGCAGAGGAAGAGTCGCGTGTTGCCGCATCCCGACTTCCCTTCTTTGGCTTCGGCGGGACCGTGCCCATCATGACCAAAGCCAGGAGGCATGATGTCCATGCCTCTATGCGGACAGACGCGCGAGAGGACTTGAATCTCGTTGGATTTGTCGCGGGTGACGATGACTGGATCACCGAATACATCCAGATTGATAAAATCGCCGATCTCTGGAATTTGCGAAACATGCGCGACGCAGTACCATTCGGGTTTGAATACGTTTTCAACTTCCCAGTCGAAGAAATCCTGACTTGTGTAGGCCTGAGCAGGAAGAGGTTCTCCTTCCTCTAAGGGCAAATCGGCGCAGCGGTTTATCTCTGCGATTAGCTCGTCGAGAGGCATCTCCTTTTGGCCGGATCGAGAGTCCGATCGATTGACGTAGGCATAAAGGTCTTGCTCTACTGCTGCTGAAGCGCGCACTTCGGATTCGGTATAACGTGGCATGATTTTATGAATACTTTAAGGCTTTGATCTTAAGTTTGCGGTTTTTCCCAGCGATAGGGTTCCATTCTGTCTTCGAGCGGGGTGTGAGCGATTCCGTTAGTGTAGTTGCTGAGGAGTTTGACCGAGAGTCCGAGTACGACTTCGAGAGCGTTCGCTGGTGTCCATCCCGCTGCGAAAAAGGCATCGTTTGCCTCCGACGGCGGATGTCCTCGGTTTTCAATCGTTTCTTTCGTAAATCGACGCAATGCTTCTAGCTTTGGGTCAGGCAATTCCGAGCCATTGCGCAGAGCGTCGCTAACTTCCTGCGGCATATCCGCCAATTCGCTGAGCCACGTGTGCCAGGGGACGCAGTAGGTACAGTTATTCGCGAAGTTCGCGGTTTGGTATACGACTTGGCGTTCAATGGAGCTTAGCGAAGTTTCGTCGAAGAGCTCCCAGAGCGTGACATAGGCTTGAAGGGTTGGGCGCGAGCTCGCCATGACTCTCTCGAGGTTCGGAATAGAGCCCAGATTTGCGGCTGCCTGCCTTAGGAGCGGCTTGGATTCCTCGGGAGCCGAGGTCTCGGTATGTAGGGGAAATCTGGATGGGTCATGCATGGAGCTCAATTTCTTTGTTCTCAAATGAATGAGAGACGATGGCGCTTAAGCTCTGGGTTGATTGGGAAAAATGCTTCGTCCCATTCACGCATCTTTTGATCGACATAGATGTCTCGCATTTCGGCCCCTAACGCCTTCTCGGATATGGGATCCTCCTGGAACGCTTCGATTGCGTGGAGGAGCGTGCGTGGGAGGAATTGGACGCCTGCTTCTTTCAGTTGGCGTCTGTCGAGATCGTAGCAGGAATCGTTGAGAGGTTCTCCTGGGTCGATTTCCTGTTCGATTCCATCCAATCCAGCGGCAAGCGTGATGGCTGCAGCCAAGTAGGGATTGACCGACATGTCAGGCGCTCGGTTTTCCACGCAATAGCGGTTGGGAGGAATGCGAAGCATTGCTGATCGGTTGTTGTTCCCGTAGGCAATGAGTATGGGCGCCCAGCTGACATCGGCCATTACCCCCTGAGCAATGAAGCCTTGGTAGCTATTGTAGGTGGGCGAGGTTACGGCAGTGATGGCTGCGGCATGCTTCTTGATGCCGGCAGCGAAATGGTATGCGATTTTGGAACAGTTCATCCCGTATTTCGAAATGAACGGGTTTCCTTCTTCTTCCGGTTCGAATGCGTTTCGACCTGTATTCAGGTTTTCCAGCGACATGTTGAAATGATTGCCACTGCGGAAGTCGTCTTCATAGGGTTTAGGCATGAAGGAGGCGACGCAGCCTATCGATTCGGCGACGTTTTTTGCCATCAGGCGCAGGAAGATGAAACGATCTGATGCTGTCAGGGCGTCTGCGTATTCGATGTCGAACTCGAATTGACTATGGCCTCCTTCCTGGTCGAAGGAGTAGAGTCCCCAATCCAGCTCTTCCAGATAGTCGGACATGGTCTCCAGAAATTCCAGAGAACCTATGGTTTGGTGAACGTCATATGCCGGGCAGAGACCTTTGAAACGGGTTTTGCTAAGCGTTTCTTTCTCGCGGGATTCCGCGTCGGGATGAACGACGTAGAATTCCGGCTCCATGCCAAGGTTGAACTTGAATCCCATGTCCTTGGCTCGCTGTAGTTGCTTTTTTAGAATGACTCGACTGTCGTTCTTGTAAGGCTTTCCGTGATAGTAGAGGTCTCCGAAGAAATAGCCGAGACGCTTATCCCAGGGACAAACGGTCAGGGTTGAAAGATCGGGTACCGCGGCGCATTCGTCTTTTTCGGGGCCGACAAGGCCCATGCCCTCCATCGCTCCTACTGTAAAGAGCTCGGATCCGGCGGCTACTTTATCGAGTACAGCTACCGGGTTCGTCTTTGCCTTGGGTACGCCGTGAATGTCAACGTAGGTTGAAAACACAAATTTGCATCCGGCCTGCGCAAGAACGTCCTTGGCGGTGGCTAGCTCTTTCGGATCTACTGTGAAGTCTTCTGGGACGGCGAATGTGGGTGTCATCGGTTTTCGGGTTTCCTCTTTTCTAGAAAGTCAATTTTGGCAGGTCGGACCATTCCTCGGATGGGAGGGGCGGTTTTTCGGTTTTCGCTATTTCTATTTTTCCTGCTAACGCGGTAGTCATTTTCAAAAATAGCTCGCGACCTTGAGCGGCGGAAGCTCGAGAAGGCGCGCCTGTGAGTCCGTTAAGGCTGGTTTGGGCGACTGGGTATGAGAAAACGGTTTCTTCGGTACGGTCGGGATCGTCTTCTATCGACTCAGTGTCTACAGATTCAGGATACAGGAAAAGGATAAGATCCGTTTCGGCCTTGTTGGCGTGCAGATCCATTGCATCGGCGTTGAAGTCTTTCCATATCTCGTCATTGATCTGAAAACTCGTAATGAGGCCGATCTGAAGTTCGCCCAGACGCGATAGTCTCGCTTTGTCTAGGGCGACTCGGAGGGATGCGTCGTTGCCGAAGTGGGAATTGATCCACAGGATGCGTTTCCATCCCATCGATACGGCCCAGTCCGTCCATTCCAGCATCGTACTGATGAAGGTCTCGTGTCTGATTGAGAACGTGCCTGGCCATTTAGAAGTGTGGCCCGCTGAAACGGTGTACGGAATTGCCGGAGCGACGTAGGCGCCGCTAAGTGAAGAGGCGTATTCGCATATAGATTGAGCGATCGCGGTGTCGGTGTTAATTGGAAGGTGGAGACCGTGCTGTTCGGTTGCCCCGATGGGGAGGAGCAGTACCGATTGAGTGTCGGAGGCGGCTCGACCGACTTCTGGCCATGAAAGAGCTTCCAGCAATCGTGGATAGGGCAGTTCGTTTTCGTCGATAAGACTTTGAACGGCTGGAGACATTTTATTCATGTTTAGCTGAAGGTCCCGCGTCAAAATACGGTGTCGCCAGGGTCCGTCATTCGCGTTATGCGAAGGGGCGTATCCGATTTTGAATTTGGCGGATGGATCAGATGCTCGATATGCTGTTTCGTAGCGAGGAATTCAGGGTGCACGCATTGCTCGTCGCTCCGAGGCCTAGGTACAGGGGATTCGATCATTTCGTTTACGCGACCTGGGTGCGCATCCAATACTAGGATACGGTCTGAGAGGAACACGGCTTCTTCTAAGTCGTGGGTGATGAAGAGAATGGTGATCTCGACGTTTCGCCAGATCTCGAGGAGGCTGGACTGCATCTGGAATCGCGTTTGAGCGTCTAGGGCTCCGAACGGTTCGTCCATGAGCAGAATACGCGGCTGATTTGCAAGAGCGCGAGCGATGGCGGTGCGTTGCTTCATGCCTCCTGAAAGCTGATACGGGTAGGCGTTTTCGAACTTGGATAGGCCGACCATGTCTATCCAGAAGCGGGCGTTGCGTTCCGCTTCGGTTTCGCTTTCACCGGCATTCATCGGGCCGAACATCACATTTCGTTTGACGGTGAGCCAAGGGAAGAGGGTGTAGCCCTGGAATACCATGCCACGGTCGGCTCCTGGACCGAGGACTGGCTTGCCGTCCAGAAGAACTTGACCGCTGGTCGGGTGGTCGAGTCCGGCTAAGATGCGTATAAGCGTGGACTTGCCGCAGCCAGAGGGACCGATGACGCAGTTGAATTCCCGTCTCTTAATATTGAAATTAATATCTTGAAGCGCAGTTACAGGACCGTTGCTGCTTTCGAAAACACGACCGAGGTTCTTTACCTCGAGTACGACGGGTCTTTTGTGGAAACGCTCGAACCGCTCCCTGACAATAGGAGATTGCTCCCGATAGTCGGGTAGTTTTGTAGCAGGATTATCCGGGCTCATTTTCTTGGATACATTGGTTGACGGCGTTCGACAGCATCTTGGAACCAATTGGGAACGTATGTGACGCATGCGATGACTGCTCGCGATTTCGGTCCGACCGGTTCGCCTAGCCAGGGGAATAGAGGACGGCGGAGCCAAGCCAGGAATTGGTCGGTGAAATAGCCGATGAGACCGATGAGGATGATGATTGGATAAACCTGGTCGAAGTTTCGCCAGCGGCCTTGGGTCTCGATGAATTCGGTGAGTCCCGATTTGACTCCGATGAGTTCGGCGATGACGAGCCAAGTCCATGCCCAGCCGAGCAGGATTCGAAGGTCATTGTAGAGGTTTGGCAGGATTCCTGGGCCGATGACCTTGAATAGGAGTTGTTTTTGGGTGGCTCCGAGCGTTTGAGCGGCCTCTAGCAAGGAGTGGTCGAGCAGTCGTGTCGTTTTAGCGATGATTAGGATCATCTGGAAAACAGTGCCGAGTACGACGAGGGCGATTTTCGGCGCGTCGTTAGCAAGGAGGATTGCGACCAGGATCGTGCTAAACGTGGGAGCCGGCATGTAGCGAAAGAAGTCTACAAATGGCTCGATGAGTCTGGAGAAGAAAGAGATCGACCCGCAGAGCATTCCCAAGGGGATTCCTATAATGCACGAGACGAGGAATCCGCTAAAGACGATCTTCACGGAATGGATTGTCCGTTCCGTCATGGATTTCTCGCCCTCTTCGACTTCTTCGGTGAATGCGTTTATTCCAGACTTAAGCACCGCCAACGGTTCTGGAAGGTAGTCGGGGTTTGCGGGTCGGCCTTGGGGCACGAGCTTGTAGAGAGGCGCTTCGGGAATGGACTCATTGCTGTAATTCTGTCCGGCTGCGGAGAGCAGATTCCAGTTCTTCCGCGCTATCTCCAGATTCTCTTCGCTAAGGACTGGCCGGGTGGATTCGCGTTGTCCAGTGGCTATATCTCTCCAAATATAGAATAGGGATTCGCTGTCGCGCTCTTGTTCGGCGGTTATCCATTTCTGAGCGATAGCTAGAGATGCGATCTGTCGAAGCTGCTTTGTATTGTTTCTTCGGGATATTTTGACCTCGCCACTTGCGATGGCATCGTTTTCCCCGCGAATCGCCTCTTGGAAATCGGCGAAGAAATCTTTGCCTATATGATCGCCAGTTAGGTATACCGATGTTGAATCCGCTCTGGATGCAGGCAACTCCAGCCGTATGTCAGGGTGCCAGATAAAGGGCGTGTAGCTGACGATGGACCAGATCGCCAGGGGGAGGGCGAATGAAACCAGAGTGAGGATCCCGGCACGGGAGCTCGAGAGTTCACGTCCGACTTCTATCCATGGGCGTGAAGAGCTTTTTCTAGACATCGCGCTGTTGGTATCAGAGTGTTAATTACGATTGCCTGGGTCGTTTGGCAGGAGAAGGGGTGGCGGACCGATTGCAGCTGATGACGGCCCGCCACCTAAATGATAGGGGGTTCCGAATGGATCGGGACCGATCGATTCTACTTTGATTTGAGAACCTCGAGCGTGAGGCTTGGATCGAGGTATTTTTCGATCTGCTCGGGTTTCTCGTAGACTTCGAACTTCACGTTGAATTCGTCGACGATGCGCGATGAACCGTAGAGCGAGCCCAGACCTTTTTTATCCTTCCAGACCTTCGCCGCTTCTTTCGCGGTGAGAATGTATGTACCGTCTAGGAAGGGCTCGTATTCGTCGGGCGAGACGCTGACCTTGCCTGAAATGATTTCCAAGGCTTCGTCAATATTGTCTTCGTCTTTCATGAAATCGACCACCTTGTACCAGACTTGGACGACCTTCATCCAATCTTCGCGGCGCGATTCGAGGCTTTCCGGAGATACATACAAAAGGTCGTAAATTATACCTGCAGCGTCTGCGGAAGTGAAGAGAGTCTGGGATCCGTCGACAAGCTTCAGGGCCTGCCCAGAGCTAGGCTGCCAAGCGCAAATCGCATCGACACCCCCGGAAGCGAGGACTTGTGGAGTCTCGCCGTTGGGTACATTGACGACTTCGACGTCGCTTTCGGTCAGGCCAACGCTTTCCAGAGCGGTGAGCAGTAGAAGGTGACTTACGAAGCCTACTTCGACACCGACTTTCTTTCCTTTGAGATCCTTGACAGAGTTAATGCCCGGACGAGCGATAAGCATGTCGTTGCCGTTAGAGTAGTCGTTGCAGATGATGGCGATCGAAGGTTTTGCAGTTGCCCCGATGACCAGCGCGTCGCCATTTGTCATATGAGTAGCGTCGAGCGCTCCGGCGGCGTAAACGTCCATGCTTTTCACGTAGTCCATGAATTGGAAATCCACTTCGACGCCTGCTTCTTCAAACCATCCTTTTTTGATCGCGATTTCCCAGGGGAGCCAGCCCGGCCAGTCGCTGTAGCCTATTTTAAGCGGCGCTGCGCTTAGAGCTGTTGTGGCGATTAGGATGGCGAAAGTCGCGCAAAGGCGACGCTTGATTCCGGTAGCGATAGAGATACTCATGTTTATTCGATTCTGGATGGCTGTTGGCGTATTACGAAAAGAGTTTTTAGTAATACGAAAGATCGCCGAGTATTTAGCAGGGTCTGCGCCACCCGCTAATTAGGACCGAATGCGCTCAATATCGCGCGTTGCTTCCAGCTTGCCCGCTCAAAATAGGGCGCGCTTCAGCGGGCGCCCAGGAGTTCGCTGTCGAAGGCTGAATTTGAGATGTCCGTTTCGGAGTCGATTGCGGTCATGGCTTCGTCGACGAAGGGATAACGAAATAGAAAGCGATTTCGTAAGAGTCGTTCCGGTACGATGAAGCGACTTTTTAGGACGAGCTCGGATTCGGTTCTCAGGAGAAAACAGCCGATCTCTAGCATCCACGTTGGGTTGGGCAATCCGAAGGGAATGCCCGTACGTTCTCGGATGGCTCGCATGAAGTCCTTATTGGGAAGCGGGGCAGGGGCGGCTAGGTTGAAGACGCCGTCCAGTTCTTCGTTTTCGACTAAAAAACTAACCGCTCGAGCGAAGTCGGTTTCGTGTATCCAAGAAACCATTTGCCTGCCGCTGCCGATAGCGCCACCCAATCCGAGTCGAGCGATTCGCTTGAGACGTGGATAGACGCTGTTCTGTCCGTTTCCTAATACGAGCGCTGTGCGCAGAGCGATGCGACGGGTGTGGGGAAGCGGTTGTTCAATGAAGGCTTTTTCCCACTGGCTGCAGACGTCGACCGAAAATCCGCTTCCGATGATACCGCGCTCTTCGGTTTGCGGTTGAGTGAAGGCTTGGGAATAGATCGTGGCGGAAGAGGCGTTGATCCAGAGAGCCGGTGGTCGCTCGCAAAGGTCGATAGCAGCTGCGATCGTTCGAGTGGGAACGAGGCGGCTTTGGAGAATCTCGGTTTGGTTTCGGGAGTGGTAGCGACAATCGACGGATTTTCCGCACAGGTTGACGACGATCGCAACGCCGTCGATTAAGCCTGCTAGCGTTGCGGCATCTTCCGGGTTCCAGCTGACGGCCTCGACACCCTCGATCGTTCGAACATTGCCTCGCGTCAACGGTAGAACTCCGTACCCGCGGCTAACGAAGTGGCGGACGAGTACCCGTCCGAGGTATCCACTGGCTCCGGCTATAGCGATTGTTTCTCGGGTCATTGTATTTTGCGTTTAAAAGTTTCAGAAAAAAATGAAAATTAGAGCGATGTAGAAACTAGCTGAGCAGTTTCAAAAGCTTTGGGGCGAGGACGCTGCCTTCTTGAGAAGCGATTTTGTCCATGATGGTATTAGCTAACTCCACGAATTCGTTCAGCTCCTGGAGTTGTTTGCTGAGGACTTTGGCTTCCTTGCTCTTGAGTCGCTTGGCGCGGCTAACGCAGTTATCGAGCACTTTGCTGGCCGGTTCGGTCTCGCGGCGTTTGCGTTCGCGAGCGACGATGCAGAAGATTCGCCACACATCCTTTTCGGCTTCATAGAAATCCTTGCGCTCGCCCGGTACGACTACGGGACGAATGAGTCCCCAACTAGCCAGTTCGCGCAGATTGGTGTTGGCGTTGCCCCGACTGATGGAAAGGGCTTCCATTACCTCATCCGTGGTCAAGGGATCGGGAGCGACGAGAAGCAGCGAGTGAATCATAGCCATGGTGCGATTCACTCCCCACTGACTGCCCAGGGCTCCCCATTGAGCGACGAAGTCTTGTTTGATGGATTCGATTTCGGACATGATTTTATTTTCAGTAAATATTGAAAATGGAGAATCGAAGTGTCAAGACCGGAATGGGCTTGGGATTGTATTTTAACATCGTTCGCTGGCTCGCTTGTTGTCGCCTTGCGGCAAATAGGAGATCCGCTTGGCGGATCTATATTTTTTGGCTAGCGCGATCACTCATGACTGACGATTCCGATAAATTCCCCTTAATCGCGCCCATAACTCAGACCTATTGTCTCGAGAGAGACACCTATTGGACTCGCGCAGCGAGGACACTAGCGAGCGCGCGAGCGATGTTCGGAAATCGTTTGCTCGAAAACGCAGCCGGATCAGGCGTGACGCATCTGCCCTGAGCGTGAATCTAGGCTTGGACTTGCTTGGGATCGACCTTGGGCCCGGTGACCAAGGCCCGAGGGTGGTACTCGAATCCAATTCGACCATAGTAGTCATTGGCGCCTGGAGCAGCGAGCAGGGTGAGGAAACAGGTAGGGTCCAGCTCGTCGATCGTTTTATCGATCAGCGTCTTGCCAATTCCTTGGCGTTGATAGTCGGCGTGGACGGCGAGGTCGGATAGATAGGCGGAATAGGCGAAGTCGGTTACCGTTCGGGCGATGCCCACCATAAGTTCGCCGTCCCAGGCGGTTACGATCAGATCGGCATTGCGTATCATCGCTTCCATGACGGGACGATTGGCGATGGGGCGTCGTTCGCCCAACGTCGAAGCGCGATAGAGTTCGATGGTCGCATCGAGGTTGAGATCGTTTCCGATTCGGTATTCGATTGTCTTCATGGGGGACGATTGATTCAGCGGATATTGAAGTTCTGAGCTTTGGATTTCGGAATAGATGCGCCCGGGCGTTTGAGTCTCGAAGTCGCCATTAAATGGAGGCTTTCCAGCAATGTTCATCGAGGCCAAGGAAGTTCGCCAAATCAGAGATCTCCTTTTGAGCAGCCTCTCGATATGCCTGGCCTTTGGGTCTTTCAGTGACGTATCCGAATTCCACAGTCAATTGCCCATTATTCACCGATGCGTTAGCCCAACCGATAATCCGATAGCGCCATAGAACGGGCATGGCGTAATAGCCGAGCTTGCGTTTCGCTTTCGGCGTGTAGGCTTCGAAACGGTAAGTCCAATTCCAAAAGTGTTCGAAGCGCGCCCTGTCTCGAACGATTGGATCGAAGGGAGCGAGAATACGCACGCTGTCGAGCGACCTGCGAGCGGTTTGCTCACCGTCGAGCGAGAGGTATTCTACGGAGTCTACGACATCCGCGCGGATCCGCCCCGAATCGATCAATTCCTGCAGGCAGCCGCGTCGATCTGGAGCTCTGGCTACGAGGGTGCGGAAATGCGAGAGTTCGCTCATGAGGAACTTGCGCGTTGTGGCGCCCATCGTGTTCAGGGTGGCGATGATGATCTCCTTGAAGCGGTCGCTCTTAGTCAGGCGTTGCTCGAAGCTCTCGGCAGATTCGTAGATGCGGTTTCCCTTTGTTCGATGGGCGATTCTCAGGACGCCGCGCTCATGAAGATCTTCCAGCTCTAGTTTGGCCGATCGCGAGTAGCCTCCCCAGCAATTGCGAGCTCGTTCGCCGCCTACTTGAGCTTCAAAGTCCTTGGGACTTACGGGCCCTATCTTGCCGATCAAATCCAATGCGTTTTTCTGCGAGAGCGTGAGCTCTTTATTTGTCGTTGGATGTATGATACGCCAGAGGTTCTTAGAAAGAAAGCCGTAGGCGTAGAGATAGCATTCTTCTAAATCGAGTTGGGGGTAGCTTCGTTCGAGATCGCCGGCTTTGTAATTCCGCACGCGGTGACGCAAGATGAGGTCTTGGGCCCGAGCAGGACAGCGAATCGGATCCGCTTGCACGAATCCCAGCTGGTCCATCGCTTTATTCAAACTGCGTGGGGAAAACAAACTGCGCCTTACGACTTGCTTCCTGAATTGTTCGAGGGAGGACATGATCAGGGCCGTTTGAATTGCTTGTCGACTAATCGATTGCCATGTCGCTCCAAGGGGAGCATGCGAGCGCAGACGCTGGCGGCGTTCTCCTTCAGACCGTGTTCGCGATATTCCATCGCTTCGTCGGCGTAGTCGGAATCCAGGTCGGCGAGGGCCCAGAAAGCGGAAATCGCCCAGGCGCGAAGAAATGCGTTTTTGTCTTGGATGGCATCGTGAAGAAAGGAAGAGAGCGCGATCTTGTCTCGCTCCAGAAGTCGTGGATAGACGACGAATGCGTGACAGAGATTGAGTCTGCAGGTCCAGTGTATTTTCGGGGAAAGGGAATCGATTACGATCTCCCATTGCTCTTCTGAGAAGTCGCGTCCTGACTCGAGGAAATCCTTCAGCAAAACCCCTCCGTTCTGCTCCAGGGTTTCATCGCCGCTCGCAACCGCTTCGGCAATGTCCTGCGCGAGGCGCGGATCGTTCGAGTAGCTTTGGTAGAGCGCTCGCAGTTCGGCGACCTTGAGTTTACCGTTCGATTCGAGCGCGTCTATCAGCATAGGGAGGTGCAATGGAATTCTATGCGCTCAATACTGTCGATCCTTCAATTCAGTCTCTCGACGATAGGGCTAGTCAAGAGAGGGCCATCCGATCGCAGGAATGGTTTAGAATCCGGTTATTGATCGAAACGCTGGTTCATCGAATTTTCGAATACGAATGGAGTTTATACGAATACAATAGCTGTCCAGGCGATGGAGCGCCCCCAATTCCATTCAACGAGTCGGCGAATTGTATCAGGATCATTCCCCACATCTTGCAGTTTGCGGTGCAAAGGAGCGGCGACTAGAAGAGTCAGACACCAGGTGAGGGTTACCAAGCCTAGGTAAAGACCGGATCCAAGGCTCGGCTGAAGATAAACAGCTGTAATACCGGCAATCGCTTGTCCAATCATTAGGGGAATGACGAAGCAGGCGATTCGTCGTATGTAGAGCTGGTGCCAGCGGATGAAGCGCTGTTGGTCGATAAGAAGGAATCTGGGATAAGTATAGAGTTGGACAACCCATATGATGGCGAGCATTCCAAAATCGGAGATACTTTGGATCCTCGCGATTAGCGATTCGAATTCCCAGATCATCCGACAGGGACTACCTTTGCCAGTCCTCCATCAACGCCAATCGATTGACCGGTGATCCAGCTTTGATCCTCGTCCAGCAACCAGGCGATCGCTTTGGCGACCTCTTCGGGCTTACCGATGCGGCCTAGAGCGTGCATCTTTTGCGAAAACTTCAAAGAAGTAGGGTTGGAGACGATGCTTCTCGAGAGACCGGTTTCAACGAGTCCTGGAGCGACGCAGTTAATCCTCATGCCTTTCGGGGCGTAGGTGGCTGCGGCCGATCGAACGAGTCCTTCCACTCCGGCTTTCGCTGCAGAGATAGCCTCGTGGTTCGCGAGACCATGGCCCGCGGCGGCAGAAGAGACTAATACTACGGAACCCCCAGTTTTTGCGAGTCGCTTTCCGGCCGCTCGTATGAGGCCGAAGGCGGAGTATAGATTCTTTGAGAGTACTGTGTCGAATTCTTCGATACGAGTTAAATGGGCTGGTTTCAGAAGAATGGATCCAACGCACAGAGCGACTCCCCCCAGCGTCACACCTTCAGATAGCGCTTCCGCTAATAGCCTGTCTATGCTTTCCCAATCCTCGGCATCGACACTGCGATAATCCACGTTTTCGATTCGCTGATCGCTCTCGATCAATTGAGTATTTCGAACCCCTGCAATAACGGGATTCCCTTGTTGCAGGAGCTCTTTGCAAAGCGCTTTTCCTATTCCTCCGGAGCCGCCTATAACAATGTAGGTTTTTTTCATTCGAATTTCCTTATTCAATTTTGGGCATCTTCAATCACTTGCTTTCGAGTACGTTCCGCTTGCTGGAGGACTGCGGCGCGCTGATCGTCCGTCAGTCGTTTCAGGTTCCGCAATTGAAGGCCCATTCGTGGGTTTCCTTCCAAGCGGCGTTCGTTTTCTATCAAGTACTGCCAATAAAGGACAGTGAAGGGGCAAGCATTCTCGCCCGATTTCAAATCGGGATCGAATTGGCAGCGTTTGCAGTAGTTGCTCATCCGATTGATGTACTTGCCGGTGGATACGTAGGGCTTGGATGCCATGACGCCGCCATCGGCATACTGGGACATTCCGAGCGTGTTGGGCAACTCTACCCACTCGACAGCATCCACGTATACAGCGAGATACCAGCGATGAACTTCTTGGGGATGCGTTCCCCAAAGCAGATTGAAAAGACCAGTAACCATGAGGCGTTGAATGTGATGGGCGTATCCATAATCTAGGGTCTGCTTGAGACACTGCTGTAGGCAGTTGAGAGAAGTTTTACCCGTCCAATAGAATTGGGGCAGACTCCCTTTCGCATGCATAGCGTTTCGATCGATATAGTTCGGCATGTAGAGCCAGTAGACGCCGCGAACGTATTCCCGCCAGCCGATTACCTGTCGAATGAAGCCTTCGGCCGATTCCAGTGGGACTCGACCTTCATAATATTCGCGCTCGACTGCCTTTACGACGGATTGCGGAGAGAGAAGCTTCAAATTCAGTGAAGATGAAAGGAGAGAGTGATTGAGAAAGGGCTCCTCTTCCCACATGGCGTCTTGGTATTTTCCGAATTCCGGCAATCCCTTCTTTAGAAAGTCTGCCAAAGCGGCTTCGGCGTCTTGGGCGGTTACTGGCCAAGCGAAGGTATCCAATCTGCCGGGATGACCTGGGAAACGATCCTCAACGAGTCGCAAAACCTCTTTCGTAACGCCGTCAGGCTTGAAGCGCAGGGGGGATGGAACGAACTCCGGACCTGAACGCCCGAACGAAGAACGATTGCTAGCGTCGTAATTCCACTTTCCTCCTGCGGGAGAGGATTCTTCAAGGAGGATGTTCTCTCGTTTCCGCATCTCTCTGTAGAAGTACTCCATTCGAAGCTGCTTTCGGCCCGTTGCCCAATCGGCGAACACGGCGCTCGAGCAAAGGAAGCTGTTGTCTTCATGTATATGCAATGGACATGGCAGACGGCTTCGCAGCGTTTCGAATGCGTTCTTCAGTCGCCATTCGCCGGGTTCCGTCAAGATCACGGAACCCGCAATTGGATTCGTATCCAAGAATTGGACGAGCATATCGACCAAATCAGGGGGCTCCCGTTGGTCCTCTAACTTCGAGTAATACACGCGAATGCCCTGATTCGTCAGTTCCGCTCGAAAATGGCGCATGGCCGATAGAAACAACGCGATCCTTTGCTTATGAGACCAAACCTGCTCGGCCTCGGCGGCGGTTTCGGCCATCCAAACAGCGTCTTTGTTCTTATCGAAGCTCTCAAATGTATTCAAATCGAGGCTTAGCTGGTCGCCGAGAACGACGATAAGATTTCGGATTCCAGAGGTTGCGTTGCCGAAGTGGCTTTGGGAGGAGCCGTTCATCTCGTCTGAGTTTTCAGTTCGGTTGAAATTGCGATTGCTGCTTTAAGCCCCGATAAGAAGGCGCCCTCAATGTTGGGGGAGACATATCCGTCGCCCGCGTGCCATAGCATGCGATTATCATCGGCGCAGAAGGATTCGCGCAGCGTATGCTGTTTGCGTTTGGCGAATCGCCATTTTTGAAGGGAGGTCGCGACAATCTTCAATTCGCCGCGCCTGGGAAATGCGCCTAGGAGCGATTCGGTTGCGACGGTCGGATCATCGTTGAAATATTTCTCGGCGAACAGGGGCCCGGAAAGCGCTACAAGTCCTGGTTTCGAGGCTCCGCGTTTCTTCAAGGTGTCCGCTATTGTTGCGATAGGTTCGGGATCGTCGCTCTTCATGAAACCCGATTCGGAAATCGCGACCTTGTTCTCCAGAAGAATCATTAGGGCGATGCATTTCTCGTATTCGATTTTCGATAGCGTTTCCAGAAATGTCCTGCTGGCTTGGTGTTCCAGCAGAGTCATCGCTTGTGGCGCGGGGGAGGTAACGAGCAGGCTGCGACTCTTCACGATTTTCTCTCCGCTGGCGATCCGCCAGATTCCATTGTTCTGCTGAACGTTTTCAACTCGCGCGTCCCGGACGATCTCTAGGTCGGCGGCCATTAGCTTGGCGATCGCATTCATGCTCGGAAGCCCAGTGAAGCGTTCCCGTCCTTTGTCGCCAAACCAAGGGAAGATCGCCTGCTGCTCGAGTAGCTCGTCCACGAACATTGCGAATTCCGGACTGCGGCGAGTTAGAAATTGAGCTCCATGATCGAGGGGAGCTCCTTCTATACGGCGGGTTGCGATGCGACCGCCAATGCCTCTGCTTTTATCGAATGCGATTGCTGAATAGCCCAGCTCTTTAAGCCGTCGCAAGGCAATGAGCCCGGCAATGCCTGCTCCGACAATTGCGCAATCATATAGGGAGTTCTCCTTGTCCACAGGGCGATACTTGCGAATCGATCGAAGCTCTCAAGTGTGGATTCCGGAGGCAGCTGCATTTAACCGATTCAGAAGCTGCCCCGATTGCCTCTTGGGTTCCTCTTTCAGGGGTTCAGCCTTCGGACTGAAGGGGACTGGCGCTCACAAGTCTTGGGTTAAGCAAACTAGCCCTTTAGCGTATTTCTTCAACTGCCTATCCGTCGGGTTGTCGGCGAGATTCGAAATCATATCCGCTATCTTCACGCGCGTTGCCAAAGGATTCGAGCGAATGCGTTCGAGATAAGCTTCGTATTCAACTCCCTTGGTCTTCGTCATTAAGACAATCGCGTCGACGCAATGTCTGGGAATGCCTTTATCCAGGAGGTCGTCGGCCGTGACATCGCAATCTTCTATGACATCGTGAAGCCATGCGACCGCTTGCTCGTCGTCGCCCGACCCGACTCGCGAGGCGACATCCTCGGGATGTTTTATGTAGGGAACTTGGCCCCCTCTTCTAAATTGTCCGGAGTGGGCCTCTGTCGCGATCTGTTGGGCCCTTTTCACTAAGTCGCTCTCGTCCATTTCAATTAATGCTGCGGCTGTCGCAGCGTTTAAGGTTCAATGTTGGCTCGAGCGAGTTGAAGACTGGATACGAAACGAGTTTTCCCCTGCGCTGAGCAAGGGAGAAAACGCTTCGTCTCAGCCTTTGGCTGCGTTTATCAGCTCGATTGCAGACTTAGCTCGGTTGAGAGCGTAGATGTGCACACCGGGGGCGCCGCGTTCGATGAGTTCGCCAATCTGACGTTTGGCCCAGGCCACGCCAACCGCTCGAACCGCTTCGGGATCCCCTTCGACCTTGGAAAGTTCGGCTTCGAGGGCTTGCGGCAGTGTTGAGTGGCACAGCTGAGTGATGCGCTTGATTTGCTTGAGCGAAAGCACTGGCATGATTCCGGGAATGATCGGAAGGTCGATTCCGCGGGCGCGCACTTTATCCACGTAGGAAAAGTAAGCGTCGTTTTCGAAGAAAAGTTGTGTGGTGATGAAGGAGCCGCCGGCGTCGGCCTTGATTTTCAACGCGTCCAGATCGGCATCGAGCGATGGCGCTTCAGGGTGTTTTTCAGGGTAACCCGCGATACCCAAGCAAATATCGGGATGGCGCTCCTTGATGAATGCTACGAGGTCAGAAGCATAGGCGAAGCCGCCTTCGGTAACCTGAAAGGCGCTTTCGCCCTGGGGCGGGTCGCCGCGTAGAGCCATGATGTTTCGGTAGCCCTCAGCGTGAAAGCCATCGACGATTTCTCCCAGCTCTTCGCGAGTGGAGCCTACACAGGTAAAATGAGGCATAACCTGCAGATCGATCTCATCCTTCATTCGTTTGCTCACCGATGCGGATAGGTCACGCGTGCTGCCGCCGGCGCCATAGGTAACCGATACGAAGTCAGGCTTTACTTCGGAGATGCGATGAGCCGCCTTCATAAGCGTCTCTACCGCTTCCTCTGATTTCGGGGGAAAGAATTCTAAGGAGAGAAGGGGTTGCTTGCGAGCGAGAAGGTCGGTGATCGGTTTTTGCTGAGGCATGTATCAACGTATGTTGATGTGTTGATATGTAAATTACCCTGGGGAATGCAAGGATTTTGTTTTTAGCTGTTGGCGATTAGCGATCGTTGAAGGGCATTCAGTGAAAATGCGAGGATGGCTACCTGCTAAACGCTCCCGGCTAAGGGCTTGTCGCCCCCCGACGACTCCGTCTTGAGCTTCAGTTGTCCGCAGGCGGCGGCGATGTCGTGGCCTTTTTCCCGGCGGATGGTGACGCTGACGCCCTTGTTCTTAAGGCGGTGATAGAAGTTGTCTTGCCGAGCGATGCTCGGCCGCTTCCAGTCGAGTCCGTCGACTGTGTTGTAGGGGATGAGGTTGACGTGGGCGTTGAGTTCGAGGGCGATTTCGGTCAGGGCCTTGGCCTGTTCGATAGTGTCGTTGATTTCTTCGATGAGGATGAACTCGAGGGTAATCATGCGGCCCTTGGTGTCGCCGTATCTTCGTATGGCGGGGATAAGCTGCTCGAGGGGATAGCGCCGATTGATCGGCATGATTTGGTCGCGTACTTCGTTGGTGGCTCCGTGCAGGCTCACTGCGAGGCGGAACTGCTCGGGCTCGTCGGCGAGTTCGAGGATTTTCGGAACGACGCCGGAGGTTGAGATAGTGATGCGGCGGGCTCCGAAATTGAGTCCCCAAGGAGCGTTGAGAATGCGCAGGGCCGGGAGCAGATTGTCGTAGTTGGCCATAGGTTCGCCCATACCCATGACGACGATGTTGTCGAAGGAGGCGATTTCCTCGCGGGCCCGTTCAGTGGTGGCGTCTTCTTGATGGCAAACGTGGATCAGCTGGGAGACGATCTCGCCGATACTGAGGTCGCGTTTCCATCCGGCGAGACCCGAGGCGCAGAATTTGCAACCGTAGGCGCAGCCGACTTGGGTGGAGATACAGATGGTTTTGCGGGAATTCTGTTGGCCAACCCCGATTTGCGGGGCCCGAATGACGACGGTCTCGACCATGGCTCGATCGCCCATCTCAAGGAGCAGCTTTTCGGTTTCGTCGGCGGATTCCTTGGCAAGCAAGCGTTTGGAGGGAGCAATCTCGAAGTCTTCCCTAAGTCGCTCCCGCAACGGTTTTGGCAGGTTGCTCATTTCGTCCCACGAACGAGCGCGTTTCTTGTAGAGCCAATCCAGTACTTGCTTGGCCCGAAACTTGGGTTGGCCGATGGTTTCGAATCGTTCCTGCAGGGAGTCGAGCGTCTCGCCGTAGATCGGCCGCTTTTCCGGTTCGTATTTCATGCCTTCAAGGAGCGCACTGTTAAGAGGCGTAAACGGGAAAGCGAGGATTGTTTGTTAGCGGTTGGTTGTTGCGGTTGGGTAGGGCCGCTTGTTCCCAAGCGACCGATTGTTGGGTATCGTCTCTTAACGAGGCAGACTGGGGACAGTCTTGCCCTACCTGTGAGTTGGTCCGCTAATCGCTAATAGCTACCCGCTAACCGCTGTCGATTGGCGACAAGCGTCGGCAAGCGACTTCTGGCTTGAACAAAGGACCGCCCGCGCAAGTCTACGGATCAGTGACCTTGTTTCATCGATACATCCTGCGCGGGACCTTGCTGACTAGCATGGCCGGCATCGCGATGTTCGCCTTTCTTCTGTTGGCGGGCGTCATCGTGAAGGAGATGTTGGACATGGCAGCGGAGGGTCACTTGACCCTTCCGGTCTTCTTTCGACTGATTCAGCTTAAATTCCCCGATTTGTTCGTCTATGCTCTGCCAGTGGGGTTGATGACGGGAATCTTGCTGACCATGGGACGCTTGTCGGCCCAGCAAGAAGTGACCGCCTTTCGATCGTCGGGAATCAGCGTCTTTCGCATTTCCGGCTCGGTGATCGCTTTAGCGATTTTGGGAGCGGCGGCCTCGCTGGTGGTCAATTTTTACTACGGTCCGCGGGCGGCGACCGCCTTTCGACAGGAAAAGGAATCGATTATTCAACGCGATCCATTGCGTTTCCTTCAGGAGAAGACTTTCATCAAGGACTTCAATGGACTCGTCATCTACGTGGGCGAGAAAGATGGGGCGTTGTTGAAAGACCTTTGGATCTGGGAATTGGACGAAGAGAATCGGGCTAAGCGCTTCATTCGAGCCGAGTCTGGCGAGGTGCAATACAATCAGGATGAGAATCACCTGATACTCGTTCCGTATCGCGGAACTTTCGAGCTGCGCGATCCAGATGCTCCAGAGGATTTCAAGAAGATCCGAACCTCGCTGTCTTTCGAATCGACCAGCATTTTGATGCCGCTCGATAAGATCTTCGGTCGCGTCACGTTTCAGAAAAAGCTGAAATGGATGACGTTTCAGGAGCTCAGGTCGCTGGAAGCGATCGAGAAAGAGAAAATCGCGAATGCTCGTACGGTGGAGGAGCGAGAGGAGGCGAGGGACGTTTATTATAAGATTAAGATGACCTTTCATCAGAAGTTCGCCATGGGCTTCTCGGTTATCTCATTCGCGATGATAGGCATACCGCTCGGTATTCAAGTGTCTCGCAAAGAGACCTCGGCCAATCTGTTTTTGGCGATGGGATTGGCGATTGGATATTACTTTCTCATGATGGCGATCAGCTGGATGGATGGAATGCATCAATACCGCCCGGATCTTCTGCTGTGGGCCCCCAACTTTTTGTATCAAGGTATTGGATGCTGGATGTTTTACCGAGCGGACCGAGGAAAGAAATCGCCGGACGTGCCAGCGGGCCTGGAAACGGCTAGGCCAGTGGATTGATGCCTGGCGGGTGATGGGATTAACAGGATGCCTGTTTGAATTCTCAAACTAAACTCGTCTTGATCGCCAGTGTGGCGATATAGAGGGAGCCGAAGCGATTGAGCGGGGTGGCTTCGTCGTCCCAGTCGTCCTCGTAGAGACGAGCGATCGCAAAGCCGGCATCGAGTTGTCCGCCGATCTGGTCTTCGATGGAGTGACCGAATTCCAAAGGCAGGCCTTCTTCTTGAAATCGCTTCAACTTTTCCTTTGGCAGGCTCGTTAGGTCGGAGAAGGGCATGGCATACTTGGCTCCGAAATCTCCGTTCTTTTCCGCCTCTTCGTGATCGAAGAGAAAGAAGGCGGGATTCATGAAGCCCGATAGAAGGCGCCCGCCCGGCTTGAGGATGCGAGCGCATTCTTTCCAAACGGGTCGAACCGCTTGCGCGAAAACATTGGATACTGGGTGGAAAATGAGATCGAAAGAGGCGTCTTTCAATGGCGAGAGGTCTGCCATGTCGCCTTGGACGATGGTCAGGTCGAGGCCATCCCGTTCGGCTACTAGGCGATCCTTGTCCAGTTGTTCGTCTGAATTGTCGAAGCTCACCACGCTGGCTCCCGCCGCAGCGAGAGTAGGCGCTTGCTGCCCGCCGCCCGATGCGAGGCAAAGCAGGCGTTTACCTTCGAGTTCTCCGAACCACTCCTTGGGAACGTTTTCGTTGGGCGTAAGAATGACCTCCCAATCGCCCTTGCGAGCGCGTTCGACGACACCCGACCCAATGGGTTGGCACCAACGACTATCTCCACGCGATTGCAGATTCCAGGCTTTGCGATTGTGGGCGACGATGTCCATGAGAGTTGAGATTCGATTTGATTGTAGTTGAGCGCTTGATCAGCGAATACAATAGTCATCGCATGGAAGTCGATTTTGCGAGCATCGAATCAATCGAACGTTATCGTTTTCTCACCAGCGTGGTGGTGCCGAGGCCGATCGCCTGGGTGACGACCTTGGACGCCGAAGGCAGGGTCAATGCAGCGCCATTCAGCTTCTTCAATGTATTCGGTTCCAAGCCAGCGATGGTTGCTCTGGGGATCGGCAATCGCAGTGATGGATCTCCCAAGCATACGGCCTTGAACATTGGCCAAGAGAAGGAGTTCGTCATCAATATGGCAACCGATGAACTGGCCGAACGCATGGTGCAAACATCTTTCGAGTATGCTGAGGGCGAGGACGAATTGAAAGCGGTAGGCTTGTCGGCAAATCCGTCGGTTTCAGTCAAGCCGCCTCGCATTGCGGAGTCGCCCGTTCATTTGGAGTGCCGTGAGATCGCCACTCAGGAAATAGGAGGCAACCGTTTGATCATTGGAGAGGTCCTGCGCGGAGCCGTGGACGACGAGTTCGTGGATCCCATAACGAAACGCATTCAAACCGAGCGGATGGGACCCGTGGGACGTATGCATGGCCAGTCGGGATATGCCCGCACAAGCGATCTATTCGATATCGAGCGACCAAAGAGTCGCTGATTTGCAGACGACGTCTTTACTAGCTGCCGGATCGTTGAGCTTGCTGGTAGACGCTCCAAGTGTGAGAGCCGAGGAGAAATGCCATGAGTAGATTGAAGATCGACTGAGTGAGCGTCCAAAGGCCGAAGGTCAGTATCGCTAGTGTAATGAAGCTGATAATACAGGTCAGCTTGAGGCGGCTTGGGCCCAGGACGTCCCGCAATATCTGACCGCCATCCATCGGTAGAACTGGACAGAGGTTAATGAAACTCCAGAAGAGATTGATGAAGATGGTGACGTTTATGAACTGGATCGATAATGGCAGGGGAGCGGCGTCCGTTCTGTCTATCTGCTGAAATGCGTAATTGCCGATGATGAGGAAGAGAATCGCTAAGGCGATGCTGGCCCCGGGACCGGCGGCAGTCATGAGAATGCGTTGCTTGCGCGAAAAGCGTTCGCCTGGAAAAGCGGCTGCTCCGCCCAATCCGTGTAGCGATATGTAGGCAGCGGGCGCGCCGAATTTGAGTCCTGTAAAAGCGTGACCCAGCTCGTGAATGAGAATCGAAACGAAGGCGGCGACCATAAAGACGATGACGCCTTGCCATTCCGAAGGCGTGTTTGCTCTTAATGCTCCACCCAGGACAGCGGTAAGCAGGAAGAACCAGCCGTGAATTGATATTGGTATGTTGAAAAGCTTGAAGCGGATCATGCGTTGTTGCGAATCAAGCAGGGAGGCATGAGCGTTGGCAAGCAGGTATGGCTTTACGGGCGCTGGAAAATGCTGAACGCCATGCTAGGGCGTATCGCTTTCATAGCCGCGCCAAAGCCAGCGTAGGGAATTGGGGAAGATGGCGCCGCCGTGATTGCCATTGTGCGCTCCGGTTCCATAGACGAACTTCACGTCGTAGTCGCGGAACGTCAGGGCGGCGTACATCTGCTGATTGGCGAGTGGCCAATTGCCGTGCTGATTGTCTAGGTCGCCGCTACCGTCTTGGAGGAAAACGCGAATTGGCTTCTTGTCGCTGCCTTTGCGTATGAGAGCGGGATAGTTATGACCGCCACGAATGTTGGTAAAGCTGCCGATGTGGCTAAGAACTTTTCGAAATTGGTCGGGTTGCTCCCAAGCCACTGTGAAGGCGCAGATGCCACCGCTGCTATTGCCGCAGATGGCCCGCAGTTCCGGATTCTGGGTGATGTTGTAGGACTTTTCGACTTCCGGCAGGATCTCGGTCAAGAGGAAGGTAGCATAGTCGGCGCTTAGGGTATCGTACTCGAAGCTGCGGTTTTCCGGGCGAGGACGCCAGCCCGGTTCGGGAGGCAGCTCTTTCTTCTTGTGTCCGGGGTCGACCAATACAGCGATGGTCACTGGGATGTCCTTCGAGTGAATGAGATTGTCGAATACGGTCGGTTGTCGGTAATCGCCGTTTTCCCTGATAAAAGTGTGCCCATCCTGGAAGACCATCAAGGCAGCTGGCTCGCTTGGTCTGTATTGGGCGGGAACGTAAACGTAGTAGCGCCGGATGGTGCCGGGAAAGACTTTGCTGTCATTCCAAACATGGTGAGTGACCGTTCCCTGGGGCACGCCTTCTTTGACGAATGAATCGGGTCCATGCGGGTAGACTGTTTCGATGCGCGGCTCTTGAGCCTGAAAAAAGGGCGTAGCTAGGAGCGAAAGAATGAGGAGCGAGAGAAAGCGTGTTGGTTTCATTGGATTGAAGGAGAGGGCTAACAATATTTGAGGCAAGGCTGCTCGTGTCGATAAGCCTGTCGCTATTTCAGACTGGAAAGATCGCGCGTCTTCTTGATCTCCGTGTCGTAACGATTGGTCCTGGGGTGTTTCCCTTTGCTATTGGGAAGGCTGGGAGCGAAGGTTTGAGGCATGGCGGCGGCTAGACGGCGCATGGCGGCTCTTCCGTCAGTACTGGGACGGGCTGCGAGGTTGGTCCATTCCTGGGGATCCGCTTGGAGATCGTAGAGTTCCTGCGTTCCATCGCTGTATTGGATGTGACGCCATCGACCATCGAAGGCGGATGCATTGCCTCTGCCGTGAATCGTAACGACGGGATGATCCCACTCCCGTTTTGGCGAATCGATTAGGGGGGCGAAGCTGCGTCCATCGAGAACCGGCTTTTCCGGCAATTTGCAGAGATCGATTAAGGTGGGATAGAAGTCGATCATGCTTATGGGACGGATACAGTCGAGACGCTTGGTCATATTGGGTGCGCGTACCAGAAAAGGAAATCGAGTCGATTCGCTCCAGCCGGAGCCTTTGCGGTAGCGCAGCTTTTCGCCGAGATGCCACCCGTGATCGCCCCAAACGAATACGATTGTATTGTCGAAATGGGGACTGCGTCTGAGCCCTTCGAAGATAACGCCCAGGCAGGCATCGGCGTAGCTGCTGGCGGCGAGATAGCCGCGAGCGGCTGCGTCGAAAAGGTCGTTTTGCTTCAGCCAAAGATAGTCGGCTGTAGGCTTGAACTTGGACTTGCCGGTGGGAGTCAGGATGTCGTCCAGGTCGTCTTCGCGAATGGGAGGCATGTATTCGCCGTTCGGATCGTAGAGATCGAAGAATTCCTGAGGGGCGTAGAAGGGAAGGTGTGGCCGGGAGATGCCGATCGCCATGAAGAAGGGCTGTTCGCGATCCACTTGAAGTTGCTCTGCGGCCCAGAGAGCGGTTTTGTAGTCTTTGGTTTCCTCCTTTGGCTGGAGAGTGGGCCCCCAGGCGAACTCGCTGCCATTGGCCCCAGTATAGGGAGAGGGCGGTCCTGGTTTGCCATTGATGAGATTTCGGATGCGGGAGGTGAGCTGCGCAGGATCGGGCGCTCCTCCTCCGCTGGTCGGTTCGTATTGATCAAAGGACCATTGCCCACGGTCAATGCCTCCAGCGACATCGTGCTTGTGAAAGATCTTTCCCATGGAGAGCGTGTGGTAGCCATGCTTGGAGAAGTATTCGGGTAGGGTCGCGTATTCCTGGACCAAAGGAGATTCCAGCATGTTGTTGGAGTTCCCGTAGGCTCCTGTGCGACTGGGCATGAACCCGCTAAGCATAGCGGAGCGCGAAGGTCCGCAGATGGAACCGGTGCCGTGAGCGTTTTGGAATACCATGGCGCCCTCGTTCGCGAATCGTTCGATGTGAGGCGTTACGGCTTTCGAGTGTCCTCCCAAAACGGATACCCAGTCATTCAGGTCATCTATAGCGATAAAGAGGACGTTGGGCCGCTCGTCCTTGGAGTGGAGGAAAGGCAGAACGAGTAGGGAAAAAGCGAAGATGCGAAGAAGCATGCTGAAATTACGGATTGGTCGTTTGGTTCTGGACAATGGAGGAGGATTTTGGGGGACACGCTCGCGCCTCGCTGGATCCTTGCTCGTTAACTCAGCGTTCGATGGGGAATCAGGAGCTGTTCTGCCACTCCTTGTAACGCTTGCGGATCAGAGCGACGACTTCTTCGGGGGTCTTATTGTCCGTATCGATGATCAGGTCGAAGACGCGCGTATTTCGGATATCGATACCATAGTCTCGGTAATAGCGTTCCTGGGCGCTTTCGCTTTGCTTTTGGATGCTGACGATCGACTCGATAATGGAGGATGAGTTATCTTCTTTGCGTTTGCCTTGAGTGATGTCGTTGTAGATCCGCTTGACGGCGATATCCATGTCGACGGTTAAGAAGACGCGGAAGCTGTCGTGAATCCAATAGAAGCCTAATCGGGCATCCAATACGATTTCGCTGCCTTCGCCGAGTCTGCGAATAAGCGTATCGATCTCTCGATCGATGATGTGGTTGCGTTTGGCGTAATCGTTGAGTTGCTCGACGGACATGTCGTATTGGCGAGCTAGGTTTCGAAACAAGCCCCCTGCGCTGAACTTTCGGTACTCGAGCGCTTCGGAAAGCTTGTCGGTAACTGTGGTCACTCCGGATCCGATTTCGCCGGTAATCGTGATGATGTTCTTCTTAGGCAGCGGAAGCGTTTGGATGTAGGAGTCGTCTTCATTGAGTTCTCCTTCCAGATCGGCTTCAAGGTGGCGGCTTACGTTTGTGAATACCTGTTTGGCGTAGCGAAGAATGCGACGCTCGTGAAAGCGGATCGCTTCGCGTTTGCTGATGCCGTACCCGAGAACAGCTATCATGGGAAAGAGGCTGGCGAAAGCGATGAGACCGAAACCATCGATTAGCGGATCGCGCCCGGGCGTGCTCGTCGCGAGACCCAGACCCAGGGCTGCCACAATGGGAACGGTGATGGTAGACGTGGTCACTCCGCCACTGTCGTAGGCGACTGGAATAATCGTACGGGGCGCGAAAAAGGTCATGACGATGACGACGATATAGCCAGCGAGAATGTAATAGACGATCGAGTCGCCATTGATAATCCGAAACGCGCCCAAGAGGATGCCTACGCCGACCCCCAAGGCGACGAAGCTGCGCAGGAGTCCTTTCTTGATGGATCCTTCGCTGATTTCCTCGGCTTTGCTTGCGATTGCGGTCAATGCTGGTTCGGCGATGGTCGTGGCGAATCCTACGGCGAAGGCAAAACTGTAGATGAGCCAGAGGTTGTTGCTGGTCGCCAGTTGAACGGCGAGGCTTTCGCCGATCGGAAAGAGTCCCAGATCGAGTCCGATGACGAAAACGTAAAGTCCAAGGATTACCAGACCGAAGCCGCCAGCTCGGGTCCACATGCTCGGTATGGATTTCCTTAGTACGGTCCAATAGAACGTGAGGATTACGATGACCACTGGAGCGACGTCGCGAACGCTTTGCAGAAAAGTTTGGATGTATGCCCAAACGATTGACGACTCGGCGACCTCTTCGG